>Ga0180438_10001284_pt1 | contig 44565 bp, 36 predicted proteins | sample SS_ome_12_FD_132455 | JGI IMG/M metagenome (GOLD analysis project Ga0180438, IMG submission 132455) | Hypersaline lake sediment archaeal communities from the Salton Sea, California, USA - SS_3_D_2 metaG | ecosystem: Environmental > Aquatic > Non-marine Saline and Alkaline > Hypersaline >...
GCAAATGACCGGCGCTCTGGCGGGATTGAGGGAGGATGAGACGGGCCCGTAGTGCAGGAGATCTGTTGTCCGCATGGAAATCAGGACTCTGATAAGAGATCTGGATTGGGTTCTGCTCAGCGCGTTGGCGGCCGTGTTGTCACTTGGTCTGCTGACGTTGTACAGCGCATCTCAGCAGAGCGGCTTGGAGACAACCGCGACTTACTGCCTGAGGCAGATGGTGTGGGTGTTTATAGGTTTGTGCTTCATGTGTGCGGCGATCTTTATCGATTACCATCGGTTCGTCGCTTTTGCACCGGTGATATACGCGTCGGTCTTAGTCGGACTGATCGCCGTGCTGGTAATACCGTCGCAGGGGCAAAGGGCCCAACGGTGGCTGTCGCTTGGTCCGGTTCAGGTTCAGCCCTCGGAGTTGTGCAAGGTGGCGGTCGTGCTCCTGCTCGCGCGGTACTTGGATACGGTGAAGATCAAGATCAAACATTTGCGTTACTTCCTGGGTGCGATCGTGTTGTTCGGGCTGCCATTGATGCTCATAACGGTTGAGCCGGACCTCGGTACGGCTATGGTGTTCGTACCCGTGGTGCTCGTCATGCTTTACCTTGCGGGGAGCAAGACGAAACACATCGTATTGCTGGGCGTACTCGGCCTTGCGTCGTCGCCGGTGCTCTGGCACTTCCTCAAGGATTACCAGAAAATGCGTCTCGTCGCTTTTATCAAGCCGGAGGTTGACCCGCTCGGTTGGGGGTATCAGACCATTCAGTCCACGATAGCCGTCGGCAGCGGCAAGTTTCTTGGCAAGGGCTGGTTGCAGGGGACGCAGGCCAGGCTCAATTTTCTGCCGGCCCAACACACCGATTTCATATTCTCGGTCTACACTGAGGAGTGGGGATTTATCGGCGCTGCGATACTTCTGGGTTTGCTGTCTTTGATCGTGGCCAGGGGGTTACGCATAGCGCTGCAAGCGCGCGATTTTTCAGGTAATATCCTTGCTGCAGGTCTAATCACGATGCTTGCGTGTCATTTTCTAATCAACGTGGCGGTGGTTTTGGGTCTCATGCCGGTCACGGGTTTGCCGTTGCCGTTCATGAGTTACGGAGGGTCGTCGCTCGTCAGCATGATGACGCTTGTCGGGTTGGTTCTGAATGTGGGAGCTAGAACGCGCATGTTCTAGAGGCGGTTTATGGAAGAGTTGCACCAAGCTATCGAGACTCTGTTGCCGTTTGTCTCAAAACCGGCACGCTATATCGGCAACGAGGTCAATAGTATCCACAAGGATTGGTATAAGGCGGAGACGAAGGTGTTACTCGCCTTTCCAGACATATACGAGATCGGAATGTCCCATGTCGGGCTCAGGATTATCTATCACGTACTTAACAGCGAACCCGGGATACTGTGTGAGAGAGTGTTCGCGCCGTGGACGGATTGCGACGAGAGGATGCGCGAGCGTGAAATCCCTCTGTTCAGTCTGGAGTCCTGGCGGCCGGCGCGCGATTTCGACATAGTGGGATTCTCGCTCCAGTACGAAATGGGGTACACCAACGTGCTGAACATGCTGGACTTGGCGGGGATACCTTTGCGCAACGCGGACCGCCCGGAGACGTCGCCGCTCGTCATAGCGGGAGGCCCCTGCGCGTTCAATCCCGAACCGATGGCGGATTTCATCGAGGCGTTTGTCGTCGGGGACGGTGAAGAAGCGGTGCTGGAAGTTGTGTCGACGTACCGTTTGTGGAGGGAGCGCGGGGAGGGGCGCCGCGAACTTTGGCGTGAGCTGGCGAAGCTTAAGGGTGTGTACGTGCCGGGACTCTACGAAGGGCGATACGACGGAGATGGCAGGTTTCAGAGACTCGAGAGCCTGGATTCCGGGGCGCCGCAGGTGATCGGCAAGCGCACGATCGACGATCTGGACTCGGCGCCGTATCCGGTCGCGCCGATCGTCCCGTTTGTTGAGGTGGTGCACGACAGGCTCGCCGTCGAGATTATGCGGGGATGTCCGGGTTCGTGCAGGTTCTGCCAGGCGGCGACGATATACTCGCCGGCGCGAGAGCGCGGCCGGGAGAAGATCCAGGAGCTGCTCGGTCGCGGTCTCGAGGCTACCGGGTACGAGGAGGTGTCGCTGACGGCGTTGAGCAGCACCGACCACAGCGAGATCGAGGGGATCGTTGCGTGGGTGCGTGAGGAATTTGCCGACCGCCACATTTCGATATCGTTGCCGTCGCTCAGGATCGACTCGTTCTCGGCGGATCTGGCGCGGAAGATCGCTATGGAGAAGCGGACGGGCCTCACCTTCGCGCCCGAAGCAGGCACCGAGCGGCTCAGACGCGCTGTCAACAAGAAGATAGACGACGCGGATATGCTGGGCACGGTCGAGTCGCTTTTCGCCATGGGCTGGACGGCTGTGAAGCTGTATTTCATGGTAGGTCTTCCAACGGAGACCGAGGAGGATCTCGAAGGATTGATCCAACTTGCCACAATGATGATGCGGTTGGGTAGAAAGACGGCCGGCGCGCGGGCCCGTATAAACGTGGCTGTGTCGGCGTTCGTACCGAAACCGCACACACCGTATCAGTGGGAGAAGATGGCGGGCGTGGACGAGTTGAACGAGAAGTACCGCTTTTTGCGGTCGAGGTTGCGCAGCAGACAGATATCGTTGAGCTGGCGCGACACCGACCTGGCGAGGCTCGAGGCGGCGTTCGCACGGGGCGACAGGCGTCTGGGCGAGTTGGTGTTCAGAGCATGGCGGATGGGTGCGCGTTTTGACGCGTGGTCGAGCGAAATGCGTATGGATACGTGGCGGCAGGCGTGGGCCGAGTCGGCCATACCGTTCGAGTTCTGCGAGATACCGCCTGCTTCCCCTGGCGATCCGCTCCCGTGGCAGCATATCGATGCAGGCGTCGCTATGGCTTACCTGCTGAACCAGCGTGAAGAAACCTATTCGGGATGCGCATTTCAATGTCACCGCTGAGACTGAAATATCGCAAAGGAGCGGAGGTGAGGTTCATATCGCACCTTGACACGGGGCGGGCTCTGCGGAGGGCGTTGAATCGCGCCGGAATAGCCGTCGCCTACTCGCAGGGTTTTTCGCCCAGACCCAAGATGAGTTTTGGTCCGCCGCTGGCTGTGGGGCATCTGAGCGAGACGGAGTATGTGGATGTCGCCATGGCGGAACCGCTCGACCCGGAGCGTCTTGCGGATCGCTTAAACGCGGTACTGCCCGCCGGGCTGCACGTGTTGTGGGTCGGCAAGGTGCCGCCCGGTTCTCCAAGTGTTTCAGCGGCGATTACCGAGTTGGAATACAAGTCGCTGGTTCCGTGGAGCGCGATTCGCGACGGCGACAAAGCTGAGAGGGAGTTCCAGCGCGCCCTGGAGAGGTTTCGCCGGGTTAATGAACTCGTTGTGGAGCGGGAGAGGAAGGGCAGGATTCAGCGGTTCGATCTGAAGCAGCAGGTGCCGATGTTGAACGTGAACTGTGGGCCGGACGAGGTCGAGATTACCTCGAGGATCAGCGTCGGTCAGGGTGGTTTCCCCAAGCCGGAAGAGGTGCTACGAGCGGTGTTCTCATTGGACGAGGAACAGACGAAGGGCGTATTGATAACAAGAACTGATGTGGGTTTCGGCTCCGCATCCGGAAGAGCCAAAGGTGCTCGCAGGAGCAAGTATGAATCGTGAATTGATTATAAACGTTGGTAGTAAGGAAGTGCGGATCGCTTTGCTGGAAGATCGCAAGCTGGCGGAGCTGGTCATCGAACGGGCCGAGAGCAGGCACTGTCTGGGCAACGTATACAAAGGGCGCGTCGAGACCGTTGTGCCGGGCATACAGGCTGCCTTCGTCGATATCGGTATGGCGAAGAACGGTTTTCTGTATGTGACGGACGTTACCGACGGCCTGGCAAGGTATGAGGACCAGCTCGAGGAACGCATCGTGCCCTCACGGCGGTTGCGTTCGGATTCGATCGCCAAGGTGCTCAAACAGGGGCAGGACGTCATGGTGCAGGTCACCAAGGAGGCGATCGGCACTAAGGGTACTCGTCTGACGACGTTTGTATCGTTGCCGGGCAGGTTCTTGGTGCTGATGCCAAACGTGGCGCATGTCGGTGTGTCGAGGAAGATCGAGGGCGAATCCGAACGGGCTCGCCTGAAAAGGTTGGCGACCAAGTTGAAGCCGCGCGGCATGGGGGTGATCGTCCGCACTGCGGCGAAGGACGTCGGCAAGAAGGAGCTCAAGGCGGACATGGAGTTCCTGGTGAAGCAGTGGCGGGCGATCAGAAGACGTATGAGATCGGCCACCGCGCCGGCAGCGCTGCACGAGGATTCCGGACCGGTGCTCCGTGTCGTGCGGGACTTGTTCACCACTCAAGTGGACAGGCTTCTCGTTGACTCTGAGGTGGAGTACAGCAGAATATTGAACTTCTGCGAGTCGTTGGCTCCCGCGCTCAAACGGCGCGTCAAGCTCCACCATGGGAAAAGGCCGCTTTTCGACAAGCTGGGTCTCGAACAGGAGATTGCCAAAGCCCTGCGAAGAAAGGTATGGCTGAAGTCGGGAGGGTACATCGTTATCGAGCAGACCGAGGCGTTCGGAGTGATAGATGTGAACACCGGCAAGTTCACCGGCAAGAAGAACCTGGAAGAGACCGTGTTCAAAACCAATCTCGAGGCCGCTAAAGAGATAGCGCGACAGGTGCGGCTTCGTGACATGGGCGGGATCATCGTGGTGGATTTCATAGATATGGAGTCGCCGAAACGGGGTGCCGAGGTGATCCGCGTGCTCACCGAGGCGCTGAAAGACGACCGGTCGAAACCGACAGTCTCCGAGCTCACGGAACTGGGGCTGGTCGAGATGACCAGAAAACGGGTGAGACACAGCCTGATGACCATGTTGAGCGAGCCCTGTCCGTACTGTGAAGGTGCGGGTCGAACGAGCAGCGACGTCACTGTCTCCATGGAGGTGTTGCACAAGCTCGATAGCTTGTTCTGCAGGGTGCGGGAGAAAAGCGTGATCGTCGAGGTGCATCCTCGTGTGGCGGAAAGGTTGCAGGGTCCGGATAGCGACGGGCTGGAAGAGGTGAAAAGGAAGTTCAAGCGGGAAGTGTCGATCGAGGGAAAACCGGATTTTCATATTGAAAAGGTAAGGTTCCGAAGCGGCAACACCCAAAAAGTTTTGAAAGTCCCTGGATGGTAGAGCGCGGTCACTCAGAGGCGGAAACGAGCGCTTCGCAGGAGATATCGGGCCGGTAAAGCCGGGAAAGCTGAGGAGATGGACCGGATACTTGTGACGGGCGGTGCGGGGTTCATCGGGTCGCACCTTATGGACAGGCTCGCGGCTCAGGGTCGAGCGGCGGTATGTCTGGACAACTTCAACGATTTTTACGATCCTCGCTTGAAGCGCGAGAACGTGTCGGGGTATATCGATAAGCAGGATGTTGAAGTTATCGAGGGCGACATACGTGACGTGGATCTTCTCGAGAAGCTATTCTCCGATATGCGGCCGGCACAGGTGGTACATCTTGCCGCAATGGCCGGTGTGCGACCTTCGGTTGAGAACCCGCGGTCGTACCAGGACGTGAACGGGATGGGCACGCTCAACCTGCTCGAGATGAGCAGAAGGTACGAGGTCGAGCATTTCGTTTTCGGCTCATCGTCGTCGGTTTATGGCTTGAACAGCAAGGTGCCGTTCAGTCCCGACGACCCGGTGAACTGTCCGATCTCGCCTTATGCCGCGACGAAGCTTGCGAACGAGCTCGTGTGCCGCACGTACAGCCATCTTTACGGGCTGAAAATCACGTGTCTGAGGTTCTTCACCGTCTATGGACCGAGGCAACGGCCGGATCTGGCGATACGCAAGTTCACGACGCTTATCGACCGGGACGAGCCGGTGCCGATTTACGGCGACGGGACGTTCAAGAGGGATTACACGTATATTGACGACATTATGGACGGGGTACTCAAAGCGCTCGATATGCGGTTCGACTTCGAGATATTCAATCTCGGTGAGTCGCGAACGACGGAAACCGTACAGTTGGTGAGCCTCATTGAGGAAGCGCTCGGGAAAAAGGCCGATGTGAAACATCTGCCGGTTCAGCCGGGCGATATGCCGATAACGTTCGCAGATATCGAGAAGTCAAAGCGCGTGCTCGGATACGACCCGAAGGTGGCGATCGAGGAGGGAATACCGCTGTTCGTCGACTGGTTCCGGGCGCAGAAAGAGGTGTGAGCAAACTGGTGGCGGATAGTCCAGCATCTGGCCGGAGTTGAGGCCGCTTGCTTTCCAATTAACAACGTTGTAGGGGCGGTTCGTGAACCGCCCTAACCCCGCAAATCGTTAAGGCACGGTGAGAGCCCAATGTTTGGCTTCTCCACAGGATGGAACATCCGGCGTCATGAACAGGCGGCGGATGCTATCGACGAGATACGAAACCTGGGGTTCGAGAAGATCGAACTTGCCGGACTGACCGAGTCGCAGGCGCGGGAGGTCGTGGCCCTGCAGAAGCGGCATGCTGCGCCTGAGATCGTCAGTATACACACCTTTTGTCCACTCCCGCCGCTCGATCGGCAGGCCAGCTTCGGCGACCTCCTGGATCTGGCCTCTCTGGACACGACCGAGCGCCGTCAGGCAGTCAAGTACGCGAAACGGACCATTGATTTTGCCGCCGAGCTCGGCGCCCATACGGTAATCACCCACCTTGGCTCGGTTGACGTCGAGTACACGCCGATGACGCTTCTGCTCTGGATAAGCACGGACGGTCCCGATTCGGACGAGTACAGGGGTAAGCTGGACGGACTTCTTCGCGAGCGTGCCCGGACCGCGGATTCGCATCTTGGCGCGGCGATGGAGAGTCTATCGGAACTCGAAGCCCATGCGCGTGCCTGTGAAGTAATGGTCGGTGTCGAGAACAGGTTCATGTACTACCAGATACCGAACATGGAAGAGCTTCGTGAGATCCTGTCCCGTTTCGACGAGGACAGCGCGGTCGGTTACTGGCACGATATCGGGCATGCTTACATGAACAAGATACTCAGGGTGGAAGACCAGACGATTGTTCCGGACGACATCAAGCGGCGCATGATTGGGGTCCATATTCATGACGTGATGACCGACGCTAACGTTCATCCCGCCAAGGTGGACCACAGAGCACCTTCGACGGGCGTGATCGATTTTGTCCGCGAACGGGAGATGGTCTCGGACGGCGCGCTCAAAGTCATGGAACTTCGGAGGGAGGTCAGCGCGGAGGACGTTCGGAAAGGTCTGAACCATCTGCGCGAGATAGGTTTCTGACCGCACCGTCAACTTCAGTATTCGGATCCGGATTGTACCGGCCGGCAAGGCCTCTTGCCACGGTCGAGGGTTCGACATGACCAACAAGGAGATAGCCGAAATATTCTCCCAGATAGCCGATATTCTGGATATTAAAGGGGAGAATCCTTTCAAAATCCGCGCTTACCAGAAAGCTGTGCGAGTTATCGGCGGGTTGTCCGAGGAAATTCGGGCGATACACGAGCGGGACGGGTTGCGCGAGATTGACGGGATCGGCGTGGCTATTGCCAAGAAGATCGGCGAGCTGGTCGAGACCGGCAAGCTCGAGTATTACGAGCGGGAGAAGGCCTCAATCCCGGAAGGGTTGCTCTCAATGCTCAAGGTGCCGGATCTTGGACCCAAGAAGGTTAGAGCCCTTCACGAGAAGCTCGGGATTGACACACTGCAGAAGCTGGAGGAAGCCGCACGAGCCGGTAAACTGCGCCAACTGGCTGGATTCGGCGAGAAAACCGAGCAGAACATATTGCATGGCATAGAGCTTCTCAAACGCGGACGGGAGCGGATCCTGCTTGGCACTGCGACCGAGGTGGCGGAGACGATCGTAGAGGAGCTTTCGAAGCTCAAAGAGGTGAGCGTTGCCGTCGCGGCCGGCAGTCTGAGGCGGCAGAAGGAGACTATAGGGGACATAGATATCCTTGTCGTGTCCCGCGATCCGAAGAAGGTTATGGACACGTTCACGAACCTGGATTGCGTCGGCGAGATCGTCGCCAAGGGCGGCACCAAATCGAGCGTGCGGACGCACGAGGACGTTCAGGTTGACGTGCGTGTGGTCGAGCGGAAGAGTTTCGGTGCGGCGCTCCAATATTTCACCGGATCGCAGGCGCACAACGTCGAGGTGCGCGAGATAGCGGTGAAACGGGGACTTAAGGTCAACGAGTACGGGGTTTTCGATGTCAAGAGCGGCAAGATGGTTGCCGGGAAGACTGAGGAGGAAGTCTATGCGGCGCTGGATCTGCCGGTGATCCCTCCGGAGCTGCGTGAGGGTATGGGCGAGATAGACGCGGCGCGTTCAGGTCAACTGCCGGATCTGTTGGAGCCGCAGCAGGTTAGAGGCGACCTTCACGTTCACACTCGGTGGAGCGACGGCAAACACAGCATCGAGGAGATAGTGGAAGCCTGCCGATCTCTCGGGTACAAGTACGTCGGGATAGCCGACCATTCGCAGTCGCTCAACGTGGCAAACGGGCTCACGGTCGAGGAACTCGAAAAACAGATCGAGCTTATCCGGAAAGTGAACCGTAAGCTGAAAGGGTTCCGCGTGCTGGCGGGAACCGAGGTTGACATCATGTCCGACGGGTCGTTGGACTTCCCGGACGAGCTGCTCGCGAAGCTCGATTTTGTTGTTGCGTCTATCCACAGCGGATTCAAACAGAGCAGGGAGAAGCTCACCGATCGTATACGGTCCGCCATGGAGAACCCTCACGTTAGCATTCTTGGACATCCCACCGGTCGGCTGATAGGCAGACGCGATCCGCTTGACATCAACGTGGTTGAGATACTCGAACTGGCCAAGGAAACCGGTACGGCGGTCGAATTGAACGCGCATCATATGAGGTTGGACCTGAACGATGTGCATCTCAGAAAAGCGAAGGAGCTCGGAGTAACGATATCTATCGGTACTGACGCGCACGTGATGGACGAGCTCAGTAGTATGCGGTACGGTGTGGCAACGGCGCGGCGCGGGTGGCTCGAAGCGAAGCACGTTCTCAACACCCTGCCGGCGAGCAAGCTGCTGAAAGCGCTAAAATCTAAGTGACGTGTTCGAACTCCTGAAGATAGCCGCTACGCATTGGTTTGACTATCTCATTGATCAATGTGACGGATTCGTGTCATAAACACAAACGGGAGACGGACTCTCAGGCGGGCTGTTTCGTGTTTGAACGCATCTTCTGGTGAGCGCGGCTTGAATGTCGCGTGGGAGGGATGTACGATGCCGAAACTTGGCGCGCTCGGTCTGGTATCACTTGTCGTTGTGGCGGTCCCGGTAGCACTCCTCGGTGTGTGTTCGGCGGTCGCGGCCGAGGAGCAGCCTCCCGCCAAACCAGCATCGATAGAAGCTTATGAGAGGCTGGTTGCGGGGCAGGAGTGGAGATCGATCCAGTGGCCGGAGGATTCTGCCTTCAAACCGTTTCCGGACGATGCCAAGGATATCATCGCCGGATATGATCGTCTCTTTACCCGTATGGAAAGGGCGTTCGGCGCTCCTGGAATGCACGACGTAGAGAACGTTCTTGGAAAAGGGCCGAATGAGTGGAACGACGCTGAGAGGTCAAAGGTGGCGCAGTTCCTGGCCGCGAATCGGGATCTGATCAGCGAGATCAAGCTTATGGCAAATCGCGGCGGGCCGGTCTATCCGCTCAATTTCTCCAAAGGCTTCGAGATGGAGTTCCCGCACCTAGTCAAGATGCGTTCGTGCGCGCGGGTGCTTCACGCGAGTGCCGTTATAAACGGAATGAACGGGGACTGTAACGAGGCTGTTGACGACATCATTGCGGGGATGAAGCTGGGTGCCGCAGTGGCGCAGGAACCGATCCTCATCTCGCAACTCGTACGTATAGCGATCTACGGGATTATGAGCTTTGCTGCGCAGAACTCGTTTGACGGAGGCGACCTTTCGCCCGAACTCACCCGGCGTCTTTTTGCACATGTTGAGCAGGCGGACCATCGGGAGGAGTTCGCGGAGTCGTTTTCGGGTGAAATCTACCTCAGCTCCAAGGCGTTTTCTGCCATTCGTGCAGGTGCCCCCCTTCCCGAGGGATCGAACTTGGGCCCACCGCAGGAAGCGGACGAACGGGCATATGTTGAGATGATGGAGCGAGTTATCTCCGCGGCGCGGCTGCCTTACCACGAGGCTGTCCGGGACTTGGATCGGATACAAACGCACATTCAGAACTTGCCAGAGCCTCTAGCCTATTCCAGAGCATTGCTCCCCGCATTGATTCGGTCGTGCATAGCGCAAGCCCGTCACGAAGCCTTAATCGACCTGGTCCAGATAGGTATACTGGTCGAGCAGTACAGGACGCGCGAAGGTTACTATCCGGACACATTGGACGATATTGCCTCGGGTTTTGGCGGTTCCGTACCGGTCGATCCGTTCAGCGGCGAGAAATACCGTTACCGACCTTTGGGCAGCGTCTTTGTACTTTACAGCATCAGCGAGAACCGCCTCGACGACGGCGGTACGCACGAGCTCAGGAAAGGCGATATCGTGTGGCGGGGAGAACAGAAGAAGTGACCGAGGGTGAGCGTGAGTGGGAGGGTCGTAAAATGCGGAAATCAGTGAAAGATGTTGTGGTTGCGCTGGTGGTTGTGGCAATGCTGGCGGGGCTTGTCGGAGTGTCGTTGGTGGTCGCGGCGGAGGAAGAACCGGTCGCCAAGCCGGCATCGATAGAAGCGTATGAGAGGCTGGTAGCTGAGCTGGAAGGCAGGCCAATGGAGCCGCCGGCCGGGCCCATTTTCAAACCGTTACCGGCGGATGCCAAGGATATCGTCGAAGGGTACGACCGTCTCTTCGAGCGCATGCAACCGCTGGTGGACGTTTTCGAGACGCAGGCGGGCGTAGATCTGGGCGAGCCGCCGCACAAGTGGACTGAAAAGGACAGGGCAAAGATAGCTGAGTTCCTGGAGACAAATGAAGATCTCCTGAGCGAGATGCGCCGGATGGCGGACCGCGGCGCACCGATCTATCCGCTTGATTTCTCAGAAGGTTTCGCAATGCTACTCCCGCATCTTGCGCAATCACGTAAATGTTCGAGGGTGCTTCGTGCGAGCGCGGTTTTGAAAGGAACGAACGGCGACTGTGCCGGGTCTGTTGAGGACATCATTGCAGGGATGAAGCTCGGCGACGCGTTGGCGCGGGAACCGATCCTCATTTCACAACTTGTGCGCATGGCGATCTACGGGATTATGAGCAGTGCCGTGCAGAACTCGTTTGACGGGAGCGATCTCTCGCCCGAGCTCACCCGGCGGCTTATGGACCAGCTTGCTCGAGCAGATCGTCGAGATGATTTCGCCGAGGCGTTTGCAGGTGAAATGTACTTTGGCATGAAGGCGTTTGCTGCTCTTCGTGCCGGTGACCGGAGCGGCCTTCCCGCAGAATCTGATTTCGGACCGCCTGAGGAAGCCGACGAAAAGGCATATGTGGAAATCTTGAGCCGAATCGGGTCTGCAGCGCGGTTGCCTTATTACGAAGCTGCCACGGAAGTAACCCAGATAACAAGTGACATTGAGAATATGCCGGAGACTCTGGCCTATTCCAGACAATTGCTCCCCGCACTGGGTCGGACGTGCGAGGCGCAGGCCCGTCACGAAGCCACTATCGACCTGATGCAGATAGGCCTCTTGGTCGAACAGTACAAGGCACGGACTGGCTCATACCCGGACACGTTGGACGAGGTTGCCTCGAGTCTTGGCGGTTCCGTGCCGGTCGATCCGTTCAGCGGCAAAGGGTATCGTTACCGGCCTTTAGGCACCGTCTTTGTCCTTTACAGCATCAGCCATAACCGCATCGACGATGGTGGTACGCATGATTATATGAAGGGCGATATCGTATGGCGGGGTGAACAAGAGAAGTGAGCGAGGCCGAAGGGCGAGCGGGGGAAATATGCAATGCAGAGATCGCCGAGTCGTAGTCTGACATGGCTGGCGGTTCCCGTGGTGTTTGTCGTGGGTATTTACGTTGTTTGGATTTTTGCCACGGAACGACAACGTTCAGCGAAGCTGGCTCAAGTCAAGAAACCGGCAACTATAGAGGCGTACGAGGAGCTTGTTGACGAGCTCTACGGAACCGGGAGTACCGTACCGATTTTGCAGCCGGGGACGCAGGCTGATGCTGGCGAATTTGCAGGGTTTCCAGAGGATTGGGAGTATATTCTTGAGGGATACAGATACCTTTTTGGCCTGTTGCAGGCAAGAGAAGTTGCTATGGATGCGGAAACAGTCGATATTCTGCGTAAGGAGTTCCACGACCGGACTGATGCTGAGCAGTCGAAGGTTGCGGACTACCTGCGCGCCAATCAGGATTTCGTGCAGGAAATCCGCAATATGGCTGAGCGCGGTGGGCCTGTGTATCCGCTCGATTTCTCGAAAGGTCTCGAGATAGAGTTGCCGCACCTCGCGAGTCTGCGTCAGTGCGCGAGGCTGCTGCGTGAAGATGCCATTGCCAAGGCGGCGGCGGGCAACTATACCGAGGCTGTTGAAGATGTGATCGCCGGGATGAAGCTCGGGGACGCGTTGGCGCAGGAATCGATCCTCCTACCGCAACTGGTGCGGATTGCGATTTACTGGATCATGAATGCTGCCGTGGAAGACGCGTTCGACGAGGGAAAGCTTTCGCCGGAGCTCGCCCGCGCGATTATCGCTCGCGTTGCCGAAGCTGACAACCGTCAGGCTTTCGCCGAGTCGATGGCTGGCGAGCGGCATATGGGGCTCATGCTTTTCTCGGAGATTCGGACTGGATTGTCGGACAGTGTAAGCTCGTTTGCAGGTGAGATGGCTTTTGAGCGGTTCTACGGGAATCCGGTAGCTCGGCCTATATTGAATCGCGATGAGGCGGCTTATGCCGATATCATGAATCGTACGGTTGTTGCAGCCTTACTGACCTATCATGAGGCTGCGCCGGCACTTGAGCGGATAGAGGTGGATATCCAGAACCTAGCTCGCACTTGTGTTCTCTCAAGCATGTTGCTTCCCGCGCTGGCTCGGGCGTGCCAGGCTCAGGCGCGTCATGAAGCCTTGCTGGATCTGATGCAGATTGGCCTGCTGGTCGAACAGTATAAGGCGCGCAAGGGTTCGTACCCAGCAACGCTGGATGCTATCGCCGCCGATCTCGGCGGATCGTTGCCGGTCGATCCGTTCACGGGCGAGGGATATCGTTACAAGCTCTCGGGGGACAGTTTCCTTCTTTACAGCGTCGGCCAGAACTGCGTCGACGATGGTGGTGCGCACGATCCTATGAATGGCGATATCGTCTGGCGAGGCGAGCAGAGGCCCTGACTTCTGCTCCGCGTTGAAGCGGCACTACATTTCTCGCTCCTGGTCGGCCACATCCGGTGGTGGAACCATGTTAGACAGACACGAATGTCCGTCCCACCGGCTCGAAGGCCGAGTCTTGACAGGATCGCGGACGTGAGATACACTGGCGTCGCTATTGATAGCTGATGTCGAGTAGCGTCGGGTGATGCGTATGAAAGCCGCGTTTGCTGTGGCAGGAGACGAGAAAATGCGAGCGATCCTATTCCTTGGGCTCATACTCTCGGGTTTCGGCGCGGTTCCCGCCGTCTGTGCACAGGCGGAACAGACTAACGTAGCGGACAAGGTCACTATCGCCGTGGGAGATATCGAGGCGGTCTTTGTGGACAACGGCGCGTTTGGCGAGCACAGGGCCGGTTATAACGGCATTGCTTCACTGACACACAAAAAGGAACCGAGCACCATCTTCGTTCCGGCATATGCGGGGTTTAACCTCGAACACATCTTCGGTGGAGACATGGTGATGAAATTCGAACCGCGCCAGCATCCGATGACGCTCGAGAAACTGTCCGATTCTACTGTTGCCCTTCATCAGGGTCTGACGCCTATCTCGTCGGTTGAGAGCACGACACGGTTTACCGTAAAAGCGCCTCATTATGTTGATGTCGAGTTCGAATGTATCCCGCGCAAGCTCGACTTCTTCAAGTACGGGTACATGGGGCTGTTCTGGGCGAGTTACATCCACGAGCCGGAAGACAAGAGCATCCACTTTCTCGGACGTGACGAGAGCGGGGACGAATTGCGGTGGATTGCCGCATTCTCGAAGGCACACGGTGACAAGAGCACCCATCGACATATCAACGATCGCATGAATCTCGCCTTTCCACCGGACTCACAACCGCTTCTGGTAAGCGATTACTCCGATTACCGGTTCGAGGAACCGTTCTACTACGGTCGGTTCCGTGATATGGTCTTCGCATACATGTGGGACCGATCCGAAGGTATCCGGTTCGCGCAATCGCCGACCGGCGGCGGGTCCAAGAACCCGGCCTGGGACTTCCAGTTCATCGTGCCTGAGCCGAAAGCCGGCGAACGGTGCGGTTTCAAAGCCCGTCTGGTGTACAAACCATTTGTCAGCGCAGACGACGTGCTCGCGGAGTATCGGAAGTGGAAAGCGTCGCTGCCCGCCGAGTGACCGGCCGACTCAGACCTTCTCCAACGCTACTTGACAGATTTCCCGACAATTGGTATAATAGCTTCACAATTGAGATAACCGGCTGGGTTGTCCGACGCGGACTGAAAAGGGAAGATGGTGTAAAACCATCGCGGACCCGCCGCTGTAACCGGTGACGAAAGCCGCACTTATGCCACTGGCCCTGAGGGCTGGGAAGGCGCGGCGAGTAGGGTGACTCGGGAGTCAGAAGACCTGCCCAGCGGGACCTGCTACGTTCTCCGTGGTCGAGAGGGTAGGGGAGACAACAGGGATAAACCCCAATCTTCGGAAGTCGAGGATTGGGGTTTTTGTTTTTGGTGGAGTTTGAAATGCGTGAGCGCACGAACAGGCAAGGTTTCACACTTGTCGAGCTGCTCGTAGTTATAGGCATAATCGGGGTGCTTGCGGCCCTGCTCATGCCGGCTCTGTCGCGCGCGCGGGCACAGGGCAAGCGCGTGTCGTGCATGTCAAATATGCGCCAGCTCGGTTTCGCAGTCCAGATGTATTTGAGTGAGAACGACTCGCGCTATTTTGACTACTATCGCGACATACCGGACGGCGGCAGGTTGTGGTGGTTCGGTCTCGAACCGGACTACGGCGTTGTGCGCGAAGAAGGTGAGCGGGAGCTTGACGTCGGGAAGGGTCCGTTGTGGGAGTACTATGGGACAGTGGGCGGGATCGAGCTCTGCCCGAGTTTCGATTACGAGCTCGGCATATACAAGCTCAAGTTCACCGGTGCGTCGTTCGGGTACGGCTTCAACCTGTGCCTGTTCGGCAAAAATGAGAGCCGCGTTAAAGATCCGTCGGGGACGCTTATGTTTGCGGACTGCGCCCAGGTCAATACGTTTCAGGCGCCGGCCTCGCCGAGCAACCCGATGCTTGAAGAGTTCTACTACGTGAGCCCGCATGAGAAGCTGGTGCATTTCCGGCACTACGGCCGGGCGAACGTGCTTTTTGCGGACGGGCACGTCGAATCTCTCCCGGCGTATCCGGGCAGCTACGACCCGCGGTTGCCGGCCGCGCGGATAGGTATGCTCAACGCGCCGGGCGACAACACGCTGTTCGGAGGTGATTCGCTCTGCTTGTCTGAGTAATTGGGTTTGGAGGCGAGAAGAAGAAAAGGCGTTGGGAATGAGGAGGTGCAAGAAATGAGGAAGAAGTTTGTGGACGTAAGCCTGTTTGTCGCGCTGGGGATGTCGGTGTGCACGGTGGCACTTGGTCAGACGTTGTTCGAAGATTTTGACACCGACCCGATCGGGACCCTAATGACGATCAACGGTCCGAACACGTCGCAAAATTCGTTGGGCCAGCCGGTGCCTACCTTCTCCTGGCAGGCCGGAGCTATTGTCGCAAACTACCACTCGGAACAGGCGGTGACCCGGCTGGAAGCGGCGCTGCCTGCGACAGTGAACGAGACTGACAAGTTTCGTTTCGGTGCGACGTTCACCATCAGAAGCAGCGGCTTGTACGTCAATGATGCGGAGAGTTTCGGGTTCCAATTTGCCACGTTTGCGCTGATCAACAGCACGTTGACGGGGACCGATCGGATGGGCGGAGATGCATATTCAAGTGTCGAGTTGGACTATTTCCCGCAGGATAACAGCTTTTTCGACACGATCTCGCTTGGCCCGGCGGTGATTGCAGGCAGGACGGCGCAGGACAATTTTTTCAGCCGCCTATTCTTCGACTTCGGCCCGAACACGACGCTGAACGATGAGATAGGGTTGGGGCTTTTGCCGGCCAGGGGCCTGCCGCTCGACACACCGCTGTTGGTGTTGATCGAGTACGATGGTACGACTCCGACAGAGCCGACCGTTGACATAACGGTGAGCGTCGTTGCAGAGGGAGGGCTCGACCAGCTCCCGATCGGCGTGCCGATATTCGACCTTCGTACGGCGCCGTTCACCGATTTTAGCACGTGGTTCGACGGATTCTCGTGCGACACGTTCGCCATAATCAATTACACCGAGGGCGCTTTCTGGCAGGCCAATCCCTCGCATATCGGCACGGTGGAGTTCGACAGCATCTTCTTCGAGGTCGACGATCCGGCGGGCGACCCGGACGGGGACGGTCTCTCGAACGAGATGGAAGAGCTGCTTGGCACCGACCCGAACGATCCCGATACCGACGATGACGGATCAAACGACGGCGACGACGCGTTTCCGCTTAATCCGCACGGCCAGACGAACGTTGACGGCGACAACCTGGGTGATGAGTTCGAGTTGTTGATCGTGGCCGCCTATCCGGCGTACTCCTCCATAGAGGATGTTGGTCCGGATGACGATCCGGATGGCGATGGCGTGACCAACCTCGTGGAGTTCCAGTGGGGTACCGACCCGACAGATCCGACCAGCCACGTGCCGCTCGGCAGTGTCGTAGCGGGGGTCAGCGCGGGCTTGCTCTTGTCTGTCGGGTTTCTGGTTCTCAGAAAACCAGGGCGGGGTTGCCGAAAGGCCTGACAGTTGGTATAATGCGGTCCAGGTCGGGGTAACGTATCGGGAGTTGAGTGTGCGGTTAGCGTGCTGAGCGTGCGTCTCCAGGTGAACCTGCCGCTGCATGCCAAACTACGGCTGGCAACCCGCCACGGCGGGCGTGCCAGCCCTACAACAAGACTTTAAGCGGGGACGAAGTTCAGCGTCGCGCTCGCTACAGTATGTACTGTCGCTACGGCGCGTGCTGTCTCTTGTGTGGAGTGATGTTGACAGAAAGGAGTGTGGACGATGGGTAAGCGGGCATATACGGTCTCGTTGGTGGTGGCGATCGGGTTGCTGGTTAGCTCGGCGGCGTATGCCGGTAAAGCGACGATTTACCGGGACGATTGGGGCGTGCCGCATATCTACGCCGACTCCGCCATGGACGCCTGTTACGCAATAGGCTATGCCCAGGCCGAAGATCGGCTGGAGCAAATCTTCCGAAACTACCTGCGCGCTTGCGGCCGAACCGCCGAGGCGTGGGGTCCGGGCGATCCCGTTCGTGAGTCGTTCCTCCAAGGCGACTGGCCAGGTGAGAACGTCCAGCATGACTACATGCAGCGTATCTGCGGTCACGAGGAGGTCAGCAAAACCCGTTACAACGAGCTGCCGGTCGATGTGAAACGCGGCATGGAATATTTCCAGGCCGGGATCAAACAGTATATGAAAGAACATCCGGACGAGGTTCCGGCCTGGGCTCCCGAACTCGAGCCCTGGCAGGCGATAGCGATGACACGTTTCCTCATTTACGGCTGGCCGTTGGGCGAAGGTATCGGCGACCTGCGTCGCGGTCTCAGCCGGCCGGAACCGCCGCCCGTGGATTACATAGGATCGAACCAATGGGCGATCGACGATTCGCGTTCGGCTGAAGGCTGCGTGATCGCTTTTATTGACCCGCACGTTAGCTGGGACGATGAGTTTCGCTGGTGGGAGTTCGCCGTTCACACGCCGGAGTGGAACGGTTCTGGCATTGCGGTCGTGGGCACGCCGTTAGTGGGCTTGGGTCATAACGACTACTGCTCGTGGGCGTGTACGACAGGCGGACCGGACACAACGGACATATACAAAGAGGAGATCAACCCGGAAAATCCGCGCCAGTACAAGTACGACGGTCTGTGGTACGACATGCGCGTCAAGAAAACCGTTATCAAGGTGAGCGGCGGACAGGATATCGAGAAGGAGATCCATTTCACGCGTCACGGACCGGTCGTCTATCGCGACGACCAGAACCATGCTGCCTATTCGATGGCAATGCTGTACTGGGACGACGTCCACCTTGCGAGCCAGATGTGGATGCAGAATCGTGCGACGAATATTGAGGAGTTCCGGCGAGCGCTGTCGTGGAACTCGTTCATGGCGCAGAACGTCATGTACGGCGACGTGGACGGTAACATCATGTACGTGCGCACCGGACGAGTGCCAATCCGTCCAGAGGGCGATTACAACTGGCGTTGGCCGGTACCGGGGAATACTTCGGACACCGCTTGGCTGGGTATGCACCCGATGTCGGACCTCGTTCAGATCACCAACCCGCAACAGGGGTACATGCAGAACAACAACTGCTCTCCGGACACCATGATGGAGCACAGTCCGCTTGTCCTGCAGCGTTATCCGTTTTACATCTACCAGGATATACCGCAGCGGTACAACCCGCGCGCGGTACGAGGCGTGCAGCTCTTAAGTGCTGACCGATCAGTTACTTATGAGGATGCAAAACGGATCGCGATGGACTGTTACATCGACAGGAGCGACGTCTGGCAGGAAGCGCTCGAACAGGCGTTGAAGGTCCACGGCGGTTCGCTCAGCGGCAGCGCCGAGAAAGTTGCAAAGAGCATACTGGATTGGGACGGGTACGCCGAGTCCGAGAGTGTCGGCGCGGGGAACTTCATGTTCTGGAAGCTCGCTATCACTCGCATGAACCAGATAGAGGCGCGCTTGCGCCGCAGCCGCGATGTGGTCCCGACCTATGATAGCGTTTATGGATCCGAACCGGTCGATTACGGCAGCGTCGTGCGCCGCGCACCGTTGAGCGACAGGTGTTTGGAAGCGCTGGTTCAGGCGGTGGGGCAGGCCGCCATGTACATGGAGAGCAAGTTCGGCACAGTCGACGTCACTTTCGGCCGGGTTCACAGGGGAAGACGCGGTGAGCACTCGTGGGGGCTGGCGGGCTCAGGCAGTTCGATGGCCGGGATGACCGCGTTGCGCAACGTGGGCGGCGGACCGCCGGACGACGATGGGATCAGCTACGTGCGCGGCGGTCAGTCGATGACGCGGCTCGTGTTTCTCAAGAAGGGCGCGGTCCGGTCGTACAGCGCCACGCCTTACGGTCAGACCGATCATCCCGATTCGCCTCATTACGCGGATCAGGGGTTGAAACTTTTCGCCAACAAGGAACTCAAGGCGACGTACTACCAGAAAGAAGAGCTGATGCAGCACCTCGAGTCGACCAAGGTGATGAATGTGCCGTCTCTCTGAAGGTAATGAGACGGGAGGCGTGCTGACAATCAGAACGAGACCAGGTTTCTGAACTCGGTGTATCGTTGTCCGATCTTGGCGTCCGTTAGTTCGAGCAGACCCTCAACACCGAACTGCTCGACTACGAATGAAGCCATGACGCTGCCGTAGATCACGGCTTCACGGAGGGTACGCGGGTCTGAACTTCCGGCTCGCGCTAGGTGCCCCATGAAACCGCCCGCGAACGTGTCACCCGCGCCGGTCGGATCTACAACGGTCTCAAGGGGATAGGCCGGCGCCACGAAACAGTCGTCACGGCACACCTGAAAACAGCCGTGTTCGCCTTTCTTGATGAGAACCGTCGGACACCCAATCTTCTGTATGGCTCTCGCAGCCGCAAGCAGGTTCGCGCTGCCGCTCAGTTGCCTGGCCTCCGAATCGTTGATGATCACGGCGTCCACCTTGCGCAGCACCTCGATCAGCTCGTCTCTGGCGCCGTCAATCCAGAAGTTCATCGTGTCCATGGCGACAAACTGTGTGCCGGTCATCTGTTCGAGCACGTTCAGTTGAAGCGCCGGCGAAATGTTGCCCAAAAACACGAGTTCCGCGGCGCGGACGTCCTCAGGGATTGTCGGGTTGAAATCCTCAAAGACGTTCAACTCGGTGTACAGCGTTTCCCGCTCGTTCATGTCGTCGCTGTACACGCCGCTCCAGCGAAACGTCTTGCCGGGTTTCGTTTCGAGCCCGCTGAGATCGATCTTCCTTGCGCGCAGCAGCTCGATTGCTTTCTCCGGGAAGTCCTCTCCCACTACACCGACGAGCTTGGCGTTGGTGAAGTGGCTGGCCGCCAGCGTGCAGTAAACCGCCGACCCGCCGAGCATATCGTCGCGTTTGCCCAACGGTGTCTCGACGGAATCGAGCGCCACGCTGCCGACGACGATCAATGACATAGTTTCCTCCCCGCTCACATCGTGATCTCGTCGAGCACTTCCTGAGAATCCAGATCCAGCAACGAAGCGCGAATAGTCCCGTCGGCGCTAAGTTCCAATTTCGCGATCGTTTTCTTGCCGTCCGGATGTTTCGTTAACGAAGGGCTGCCGGGGTTCAGTATCAGCGTCTCGCCCTTGATGCGCATTTCAGGAACGTGCGTGTGGCCGGTGACGAAAACCTGCGGGTAGAACCTTTCCAGGAGCTCTTCAAGCTCCGTCGCTTCCCCACGCTGCCAGTGTTGAACCATCACACGCGCGCCTTCCACGTCAAGCACGAGAAACGGATGGACAATGGGCATGTTGCACACCATCTGGTCAACGTCTGAATCGCAGTTGCCCATGGCGATGGCGACCGGTATCGTGCACAGGTTGATCGCCTCGGCAAGTTGCAGCGTGTCATATCCTTCCGGCAGAGGGTTTCGTGTGCCGTGATAAAACACGTCGCCCGCGTGAATAATCCTGTCCACACCGGAAAAAGGTCCGTCGAGCGCCTTCTTCCATGCTGTGAAGCTCCCGTGCGTGTCGCTGATCACACCGTATACCATGTCGTTTCTCCAAATTGCGCTGCCGCCCCACCGTTCCGGTCCGCTCCCATGCTAGCACACGACGATTCCATGTTTCAAGAGCCGCTCGGCAAGGGGCGCGGTTTGCCAGGAACGCCTCGGACGGCTTGCTATACTTCAGTCCGCGACGCGACTGAAATTTTTTGTTTGATTTTTCGGGGATTTGTGCTAGCATATGGGCGAACCTGTGGTCAATCTGCGGTATAGCCAGGCGCGTCAGCTTGGTTGTGCGGCCTGGATGGAGGATCAAGCCGCTGAGATCTTGTTTCATGGCCTTGTTTGGGGGATCTCTGCGCAACGGCGGCTGCGGAACCAGCACGGGGGCTTTGGGTTAAGTGGCACAGAGCGGAGAGGGGGGTCTGATATGAAGAGGGGGAAGGGGGAATACGGGTTCACCCTGATCGAGTTGCTTGTGGTAATCGCAATAATCGGTATACTGGCCGCGATACTGCTGCCGGCGCTTGCCAGAGCCAGAGAAGCAGCCAGGCGAGCGTCATGCGCGAACAATCTCAAACAGATATTGCTCTCGCTCAAGATGTACGCGAACGAGTGGAACGGGCTGTTCCCGCCTATGGGAAGAGCGCCTATGGTGTTGCCCACCGCGCCGCCTTACAGACCAACGTTCACGCCGAAGGGTCGGGCTATTTACCCTGAATACCTTTCTGACATGAAAGTCTTCGTTTGTCCGTCGTCCCCTATGGCGGGCAACGACCCTCCGTGGCTTTTCGTTTGGAATCCCGGTATCGGCGAGTTTGAGCCAACCGAGAACGGGGCTGTCAACCCGGACAGGATAGATTGGTGGACGTATGACTATGCGGGGCACGCATATCCTCCGGACGCTCCCGCTCTAGATGATATATTAGTCTTCTTCGGCGCTATTATGGCGGGGATTCAAGATCCGGTCACAGGCGAAGCATTTCTCGACGGGGATATCTCGTTGCCGGAGCCGATCGGGGCTCGTCAGATAACCACGGTTTACAGGTTGCGCGAGGGGATTGAACGGTTCTTTGTTACTGACATAAACAACCCGGCCGCGTCGAGCATGGCGCAGTCGGAGATACCGGTCATGTGGGATATTCCCAGCTTGGCGATCGACGAGTTTAACCATGTGCCTGGCGGGTGCAACGTCGGTTACTTTGACGGTCACGTTGAGTTCTTGAAGTATCCGACGGAGAAGTTCCCGGTATGCTCAGGTCTGGCGGAGCAGCACGCTGCCGTACCTGACTTCAGAGACAGCTACTGAATGGAGTCTCGCTGCTTAGCTGCACGACATGCACCGAATTATGGGTGGTTCGGCGTCGTGCGGTTGTGATGATACAGGAGGGCTGGCGGTCTTCTGAGCCAAGTGGTGGCAAACGGAAAGGAGGCAGACATGAAGAGGCCGAAGGGAAGGCGCGGATTCACGCTGATCGAGTTGCTCGTCGTCATCGCGATAATAGGTATACTTGCCGCGATACTGCTGCCGGCGCTCGCCAGAGCGAGGGAGGCGGCTCGACGGGCGTCGTGCGCGAACAATATCAAACAGATATTGCTCTCGCTTAAGATGTACGCGAACGAGTGGAACGGAATGTTCCCGCCGATGGGGCGGCTTCCCGCCGTACCGTGCAACCCGCCACCTTACAGACCCACGTTCTCGCCGAGCGGCCGGTCGATCTATCCGGAGTATCTCTCGGACATGAACGTGTTCGTCTGTCCGTCGGCACCCAAAGCAGGGGAGACGCCGCCTTGGTTTTTCATGTGCGATTCCGGCGGCCAGCTCGTGCCGACTATCGATAATCGTGTAAACGCGGACAGAATAGACTGGTGGACGTATGATTATACAGGTCAAGCGCTGCCACCGGGTTTCAGCAGTTACGAAGACATAGACGTGTGGTTCAACAACGTTGGCGCGGCATGCCAAGCCCCCGACGGTCTCGACCAGGATCTTGAGCTTCGGTGGCCTCCGGTTACGGGTGATCCGTGGCCGATCGGAAACCGGCAAACGGCGATGGTGTACAGATTGCGCGAGGGTATCGAACGGTTCTTCATCACTGACATAAACAACCCGGCAGGGTCTGCCGTAGCGCAATCCGAGCTACCGGTTTTCTGGGACGTTCCCAGCAGGAATATCGGCGAGTTCAACCATGTGCCGGGCGGCTGTAACGTGGGCTATCTGGACGGCCATGTGGATTTCCTGAAGTACCCGGGGGATTTCCCTGTCTGCGAAGGTATGGCGGAGAAACACTATGACGTAAGCCTCTAGGGGCTTTCGAACACGGTAGAGCGGTTGGTACCACACGAATATCTTGCAAGAGCGGCCGAGACCTGCGGTGACCGTACGGCTCTCGTTGACGCTAAGGGCAGCGTCACGTTTGCGAGGTTGTACGAGCTCACACAGAAACTTGCGTCGGGGCTTCACGGCCAGGGCATACGTCGCGGCGACATAGTAGCAGTTCTTCTTCCCAACGGGATAACGTTCGCCCTGGCGTACTATGCTGCGTCTTACCTGGGCGCTGTTTTCATGCCGATCGACCCTCGGCTGGTTCCTGCGGAGCTCAACGCGATAATGCAACACGCGGCACCCAGCGCGCTGCTGGTTTCGGAACGCTTCGCGGACACGGTCTCGGGCATTTCGCATAAGCCGGAACCGGTTATATGGTCGGAACGCATGGAGTCCTGCGACGCCTCTATTCCCCCTGTCTCGGTCGAACCTGACGACACGGTGGCGATAATGTATACGTCCGGCACGACCGGCATCCCAAAAGGTGCGGTTCTACCGGCGAGGGTGTGGGACTGTTTCCCGAAGGGACTCGAGGCTGTTTGGCGCGTCAACGAGAACGATATTGGGCTTCTGAGCGTGCCGATGTCGCATTTATCCGGTCCGGTGTACCTGAACGCGTGCGTCTATTTCCCGCTTAAGATTGTGATCATGGACCGGTTTTCGCCGCGCGTTTTCGCAAAGAACATCGCGGAACATCGGGTCACGTTCTGCCATGTCGCGCCGTCCATGCTGAACATGATCAACAGGCTGCCCGAAGACGGGGATGTCGATTTCTCAACGGTGCGGCTGCTCGCGACTTTCGGTGCGCTGGCGACACCGGACGTTACGGACGCGTTCGAGAAACGGTTTGGCTTCCGCGTGGCCACGGGATACGGTCTGACTGAAGCGGCTCCTTTGGTGACCGTCTCCCTGGAGGGTGAAGGTATCCACAAACCATATAGCATCGGGAAACCGGTTGAGGCTGCCGGTGTGAACTTGCGCGTTGTCAACGAACGCGGGGAACCTGTGCTGACCGGCGAGATTGGCGAGGTTATAATCAGCGGTCCAATGGTTATGAAGGAGTACTACAAGAACCCGGAAGCCACCCGCGAAATCCTCAAGGACGGATGGATCTATACGGGCGACCTCGGCAAGTTCGACGAGGAGGGGTACCTGTATATTGTGGGTCGCAAGAAGGACATGATCATAGTCTCCGGCCTGAACGTGTATGCCGCCGAGGTCGAGAGCGCGTTGCAGTCGCACCCTGCGGTCAGGGAAGCTGCAGTCGTGGGCGAACGGGACGAACGCGCAAGCGAGCGCATCATAGCCTATGTCGTTCTGGATGATGTCGGTGATGTGAGCGCGGCGGACCTTAAATCGTTTTGCCGCCAATCGCTGGCCACTTACAAGGTACCCTCGGACATTCACTTCATAGACGACCTGCCGAAAACGCCTACCGGCAAGGTTGACAAGACAAGGTTCAAGGAACGAATTTTTGACGAGCCCGCCACGTAACGCTCGGGTGACGCGGAGGTAAGATGGGTGCCGGCTCTGATCCCGCTTTGAGAAGAGGACAGCTGGCACAACTTGTTGCTGTTCGACTTATTCTTGCGGTCTCGCGTTTCGTTCCGGTCGCGGCTTTTTATATACTGGGATGGGTTCTCGGAAGCCTGCTCTATTTGGTCTCAAAACGATACCGCCGTCTCCTCTTCCGCAACCTTGACCTTGCGTACGGCGACGAACTGTCGCGTAAGCAGAAACGGTGGATTGCCCCCCGCAGCTGCGTGTCGTTCATCCAGGAAGCGGCTCTAGTATTGAAGTACGTCAATTTAACCTCCTGGCAGGTGGAGAAGATGGTCCGGATTGAGCATGAGGATAGGCTGAAGGAAGCCCTGGCGAGAGGCAGCGGGGTCGCGCTCGTCACCGGCCATCTGAGCAGTTTTACGCTGGCTGTCACCCGTCTTGTTCGTGCGGGGCATCGTGTGGCGGTACTGCGCCGGAGACAAGGTGCGGAAGAAATGCTTAGCTACATTATGACCAGGGCAGGGCTGCGCAGCTTCTATCACAAAGAATCGCTCCTGCCGGTTGGACGGTTCCTTAGGGACGGCGGTGCCGTGCTTTTCACAATTGATCAGAACGCTCGACTCGGCGTGCCGGTGCCGTTTTTCGGGGTCCCTGCCAGGACTTTCACCGCAGCGGTCAGGTTCGCCGTCAGCTTTAACGCGGTAACCCTGCCGATTTTCATGCGCCGCGAGAGGTGGGGCAAGTACGTTCTCACGATTGAGGAACCGGTGGACCTGATCCACTCCAAGTCAGATGAGGCAGTTTACGAGAATCTGCTCAAGTTGTCCCTGATACTTGAGAAGTATATCCGCAAATGTCCCGAGCAGTGGCTATGGCTGCATAGAAGGTGGCGGGACGTATAGCGGCGGTCAGGTTTCTGCGTTGGGTGTTTGTCTTGCGGCGATCAGTTCCTGGAGGCTTCCATTCTCGACGAAGCTCTCGAACTCTTCCAGTGACGAGAGTACGGCCGTTGCGGTTGCCTGGATCGTCCAGTTCCCGGGCATCTGTGTGATGCAGATTATCGGCACGCCCGCACGCTTGCACTCCCACATCTCGATCGCGGTTCCCATGCTTGCCTCCGGGAGGTAGGCGATGAGTAGATCGCTCCTGGCGGCTGTTTCCACGAGTAGTGCGAACGTCTCGATGCTTGTCGTGCTGTCATACGAGGTGGAATCAGGATACATCTCAACAGGATCTACGATCGTCCAGCCGGGACATCGTTCCTTCAGTACGGTCTTGAACCGCTCCCTGTAATCCTGAGGATGAACGGAAGTATCGTTGCGGGAACCCTGTATGATACCTCCTATGAATACCGTTATGCTGTCCATGACTGTCCTTGAGCAGCTACTTTTGCAGTAACGACTATCTCCGCTTGTTTTGATTGATTCGCCTCTCGCGGTTCGCCTTTCCGCCGCAGGCGGGCTCAATCTTAACAGACAACATGACATACGTCAATTTTGCGCTTTCCGCTGGGACGTCAGCACCCCTGGCGATCAGGAGAAGGGCAGCGAGGACTGTTGCGGACCGGTGAACCTGCGCACGGTCAGCCATTTGTGGCGGACGATTTCCGGGAACTTCCCCGCGTTTGTGTAACAATCGCTGACAAATTTCTTGGTACGAGGATCTGAAGGGTAGCCGGAACCGAAATCGCCGTACTCATCGTGCAGTTTGGCTATTACTGTGTCCCTGGCCACCTTGGCAATTATGGAAGCGGCGGATACGACCGGGTACTTCGCGTCCGCTTTGTTCTCTGCGATCAGCGCGATATCCGGTTTCGGGAGCATAGCCCGAATCTTCTGACAGTAAACAGGAATACCTCGCCCCCGTGTTGGAACGTCCATGTAGACTTCATCCGGTTCGGCGGCGGCGATCATGCGGACAATCTCGCGAATTCCCAGCGCATTTATGTTCTCCTCGTCGATCTCGCGGGGATGCACTTCCGCCACGCAACTTCTCTCAATAATGGCCGCAATCTTAGGGCACAGTGATTCACGGTGTCGCGCGGAGAGCGTTTTCGAATCCTTCACCCCGATCTCCACGAGCGCATCGCTCTCGTCATGGCGAATAACGACGCCGCAGATCACCATAGGCCCGATCACACATCCACGGCCCGCTTCGTCAATACCCATTATTCTCTTCATAACAGAGTCTATCCCCGGCCGGTTGCGCCTATTTGAACAAGTTTGTAGATGCGTACAGCCGGGATTTCGATCTCCAAGCGCCTGTCGATCTGCGTGAACTTGAGCTGTCTCGCGCTCGATTCGTCCGGATCGTGCATCACAACCGTTTGGACATGGCACCCGACCGGCAACGTCAGTCTTGCCTTGAGTTGAGTTAGCGGTTCAACCTCGTGAGATTCGTCCTGGACGGCTAACGGTACGTTGTAGTTCACGACGTGCAGCACGATTCGCGTCGTCGTTCCATCGCTCTTGATGAACGGTGTGAAACGCACGCCGAGCGCGGATTCCGGGTCGGCTATCGAGGGTTCGCGCCCGAGCGCGTTTCTGATGAACCCGGCGAGTTTTCCACCGCGCCACAGGCGGTCGATACCGATTAGCCCGTCGAGTTTTGCTATCACAAGATACTTCGGGTCGCGTTTTTCCTCGAACGGGCGCTGAAGATCGCCGTCACGACAGATCTGGAACGCTTTCTCCAGCGAAAAGGTGTCCGCCGGCAGTATGTCCCCCGGGTGCCGGGCTATCAACATGAACCCGTTACCATCCTGCTTTTGGATATATCGCTGTGCAGGGTCGGGCGGTGACAGCAGGTTCAATTCTTCGTTTCTCGGCCGGGCGAGGTCATCGAACACGCCGCTCCCACCCACGCTTGCCACGTTTCCGCCGCGTTGCACGTAATCGCGAACGGTCTGGAGCTCCCCCTCGCTCATGTAAAGCAATTCCGGCAGAATTACCACCTTGTATTCTGAAAGAGACTCCTGGTTCCAGTCGTATTCGGTGAGGAAATCGAACGGAATCTGCTGCTCTTTGAGGTATCGCGATATCTTGTCCACCATGCGGAAATGGTTCACGTTATTGAGATGGAGCTGGTCGAACCAATACGCTACGGCCACATCTGCATACGGTTTGTAACCCGAGAAAAGCTCAGGATGGCGTTCGAAGAACGAGCGGTACTTGCTGCGGATTTCGGGATAAGCGAACCCCGGTTGAATGTACACACCGCCGCCCGACGCAGCGGCCTCGGCGTGGGCCAGTTCGAAAATGTCAGGTGACGAAATCGTGTACGGCAAGACGCCGGCACGAACGCCGATTGCGAGCGCGAACTTGTACTGGAGCACATAATCGAACGTCAACCCGGGTGCAACCGTGCCGGGCGTCGTATCCTCCTCGTACATCTGAATCGCGCCGGCCGGCAGCCATCGCCGCATGTCGTGAGCATCTTCACTCCGGCCCGCCGCGCCTCTCACCCTCATCATGCTGCCCCAGTTCGGCAACGTGAAGAAATCCGGGTCGACCTCTTTACCGGCTTTCTTAAGCATCGACAGCATGTCACCGATCGAGTCCGCCCAGAACCGCTTTGTCTCGGCCCAGAGCAGTCTGGCATGGCGGTTTTGTAACGCGGGGTTGGCGTTGCGAAGCTGCTCGAAATTGTAAGGTCTCTTGTCACCGAGCACGCGTGTGCGAATGAACTCCTCGGCTTGTCCCACGAGAAAACCGCCGCCCGCGGAGTCAATATCGGTCTTGGTGAGGCTGGCGGTCGTCCAGAACGCGTCCTTCCGGTCGTCGCCCTTGAACTTCTCTTCGAGGAACCCAACGAACGAGGAATGCGATCTCGCCCACAGGATTATGTCGCCCGCCGTTGAGAGGGACAGCTCGTCGGCGTCCGAGGTACCGAACCGCTCCTCAAGCTGCTGCGGTGAGTATTTCCCCGCGAGATAAGCTTTGAATCGCGCCTGACACGAGCGACAGTAACAGTGCAGGATGTTGTTATCGATGAACGCGCCGTCATAACCGCAACGCGCCATCGCCCTGACACTTGCGGCGCAGAATTGCCTCCAGTGCTCGTTGTTTGGGCACGGCGCGTACCTGTAATACGGTCGTTGCTCGGAATAGATGAGATGGCGGGGGTAGTTGTAATGTAGTGACCCGCCCGGCTCGCGTTGAAGCCATTCTACGGGGTCGGCTGGAGGTTTCGGCCCTATATCGAATTCCGAGTACTCATCCCAGCGGTCGTAAAAGGCCCAGAACCCGGTACGCAGTTTGTCGTCGCCGAAAAGCGATTGGTTGCACAGGTACGGGATGACCTGTTCGACGCCGGCGGCGTGTAGCTCGTCCGTGAACTGTTTGATCTTCTCCATACGAACGCGCATTTCGTCAGGCGACTGTAACCGCATCGCGTCCTTCTCGAGGTGAGCTCCCCCTCCCCATGAAGATGCAAATAATGTCGGGCCGAATGCGGTATCGTAAAGCGTCGGGGGTGCTTCCTTCATTTTGGCCAGGAAATTCGCGTTACCTATCTGGCCCGGTCTGTAATCTATCACGTACGTGAAAGGAACCTTTGTCACCGGCTTGGCTGCGGACGCGGAAGAACTAATGAGCGCCAACGAAAAACCTAACAGAATGCATAGAGTTGGAAACCCAACTTTGGGGCGGGACCGTGTCTTGTACATATACTCTCCCCATTCCCGCGGCGTCGCCGGACGTCCGGTTTCGGTGTTACGCCAGCCCTTTCCCGCCCAGCCAATCCTTGAGACACAACATCAAGTTGGGCACAAGATCCGGTTTGCTGTTCGCGATGTAAATGCTGTTACCCACTTTGAACAGTTCACGCACCATTCTTGTCGGCATAAGGCCCGCCGGAACGTTCCTGTCGAACCGGTCGGCGAGCGCCTCCTTGAACAACACCACCATCTTGTCCTTCATCCTGAGCTCGGTGTCCTCGAAGAAGATCGCGAGGTTGGGTCTCAGCTCGTCGACCCGGCCTAGGAATGTGCTCACCTCGTTGACCGTGACGTGTTTTGGAGGCGAGGACTTCACCTCGACGTACACGAACCGGTTCTCGACCTCCGCTATGACGTCACAATCGCCGCCGCATTTCGTATCGGCCAATTTCACTCCCCACAATGCCGGGGAGTCGAACTCGTGTTCGAACACTTTCGCCACAAACCACTCCAGCGTCGGACCGAAACCCATGACCGGCGTCGCCGTGAACGCGAACCTGGACTTGCCGGAGCGCCCGACGATACCACTGTCTACCAGAGCTTCGATGTAGTCCGCAACACACTCTCGGGTGGCGTACTGCAGCAGGTCGTCGACGGTGAAACCATCCTGACGATTGATCGCGTCCCTCATGAACAACCTGAATGAATACTTCTTCATCAGGTCGTAGAACTGGCTTTCCGCGTCCTCCCTAATGTCCTCAGGAAAGATCAGCCCGTCGCGCGGGTTCGCTTCCATAACGCGCAATCCGCGCCGGAGAAGCATTTTCTCAACCTCACGTAGTCTGCTAAAGCTGGGCCGTGTGGTCACGGTGCACGTCCGAACCAGAAAGTGACTTGTCAGCATTTCTTTCGCGTAAATGGCCTCGCACGCATGAGGCAGCGAGGTACAAGAAAAGGACACCCCCAAATGCCAGGCCAACACGGGCGGTAGCGAGCTGGATTGATATTGCAAAGCCAATAAGCCTAAAGAATCTACCCATTGACGGACTGGCGAGCAGCCACAGCAGCTCTGTTGAAGCGAATATCGTTCCCGAAACCAACGCGCTGACGGTGATGCACAGCACGGGCCATCGTTTAGTTCGAGCTCTTTCCGCGTGAGGAATCCTGAGCACTATTAGCGTCCAGACGAAGCCCCACAACGCGAACCATGCAAATATAATCAGAGACATTACTGTCTGCCAGCTGTCCGGAGAAGGAGTCAGCACACGAGACAACATACCCACAAGCACGGCGGGAAGCAGGGATAACAGGAAAAGTACACTGATGCGCTTATTCATTCTGTGGTTCGCACCCATATGTTGTGGTCGCCCTCGTTTCCAAGACAGGGCAGTCCACCCATACCGTCAGGTCATGTCATGCTTCGTCGGTGTCCGTTGGGCCTTTAGTCTTGAGCTTCTAATCCGGGAGCACGCGGTAGACGATATCGTGCGGGCGGACGCGATCCGACACCTTGATTCCTATCGAATCGTCCTTGGTGGCCCGCTCGACGTCCTGATTGTCGATCTGCATGGAATCGATCGTCTGGGTGAAATCCGTCGTGTGACCGGTGATATGAATTGTATCACCTACCTTGATCTCGTCCGCGGTCACGTCTATCCCCGCGACACCCACCTTGCCGAAATAGTGTGTCACTCTACCTACTTGTTCTTCTGGCATCTCCGTTCCCTCCTTTCCCCAACAACAGCCGTCTATTAATCTACATTATTCACTCCCATATTATCAAACTAAAAAGTCTCGAGCCCCTGCGTGTCTCTGAGCCAGGCTAGTCCGGCATCAACCGCAGGGGCGCCGCTTGCTGCGCCCGCATGCAGACATTTAGCGTTTCGGAGTTGGCACGACACTCTGCAACCTTCTTTCACAACCCTTGCAGAAACCGGCGCTTTTCCGGTCGGTGTCCATCAGACTGTTCGAGAAAAACATGACGCACTCGTGATACAGGCAGTGGCCCAGACCAAACGTATGTCCCAACTCGTGGACGGCCTCCTTGATCGTGCGGTCGGCAAACAGCCTTCTGTCTTCCTTATCACCGTAGTACTCGGGTCTCAGCCGCGTGAGCGATATTACCGCGGCTTTACCGGGCTTTTCCGCCTCGCCGAAAACGAAGTTCAATCTCGCCACGTAAAGGTCCACGTCAACAATGCCGAGTGCTTTGCAAGTCTCCTTGGAATGCTTACGGCGCAGTGCGTTCAGGAAAGCGGTTGAGAGGTACTGTCTCCGCGCGGGGTTATACGCTTCTCGCGGCAGCGGTGCGCGCGAGCCGATCGCTACTTTGACCCCGAACGCCTTTTCCAGAGGACGCTGCAGCTCTTCAAGGGTCTTCTGTTCGGTCTTTCCGAACGGGACGAGATATACCTTCTCCGGCACCTTCTCCTCTCCCGCGGACGTTGCTCTTCCGGCCAGTGCAGCCACCACCAGCGGTAAGAGCACGATACGCCCAAGCATGTCTCACCGAAGCAGGCCGACGTTCCCGATCCGCACGCGCGTCAACCCCGCCTCCTTCGCGGCTTCGGTACAAGCGACCGCTTCCTCTTTAGTGGTAAACGGCAGATCGCGCATCCGGAAATGCGGATGAAACGCCAGTAGCGAGTACGGTATCGCAGGATCCAACGAAGCAATAAACTCGGCCATCTTTGTAACTTCCTGCCGGTCAACGTAGCCTGGAACCAGCAACGTGCTCGCGATGAGAAACGGCGGATCGGGTCGCGAGCGGGTCATCGCGGCCAGACGCGCGAAATTGTCGAGCGTTCTGCGATTACTGGTGCCGGTCAACGCAGCATGCACGTTGTCGTTCCACGCTTTCAGATCGAACTTTATACATCCGCCGGATCTCATACTGAGTTCCGCCATTTGCTCGAGCAGCACCCGGTTCATGCTCCCGTTTGTCTCCCAGCAGACGCGCAATATTCTGCCTTTGGCCGCTTCGAACGCGAGACGTGACGTCTCAATCGCGTGCGGGAGCTGCGGTGTCGGGTCGCCCCCGAAATAACATATGCAGGCCGTTTTTTCGCCAACCTTTCCTGCGAGCTGTTCTGCAGCGAGCGGAGAGGTGTTCCGGAGAACTTCCCGGAAATGCCAGTTCTGGCAGAACAGACAGTTGAACGAGCACGCACCATAGAACACCGCTAAGTTGTTGTATCCGTACTCCTTTCCGGGCGCGTAAGAGTAGTCGGGATAACCCGATGAACTGCCTGCAGGGCACACCCAGTCGGCGACGCAGTTTGTTGGCAGCGGATCGTGATAGTATTCGAGCACACCTAACGCCGGTGTACCGCCCAACCTGACGGTTTTCCCGTTGAGGTTCTGCGTGAGCCCGCAGTATCCGACTTCACCAGGAGATATGGAGCACTCGTTGGCGCACAATGCACATTCCGCGCCCCCTTGGGACCGGGGAGGGCTAGCCGGCAGATCGAACTTTGTTCTCACCTCGGCGTGAACGCGTCGGGCGCGCTCTATCGCGTCGGGGAGCCCGCTCCGGAAGCACTCGGCACAGTAGTGAAGAACAACCGCGGCGGAAGTGAGAGGCGCACCACAGCCGGCGCACACCGATTCACTCGCCGCTGCATCGGCAGTGCGGGTCCATCTGCTGTGCCCCATGTTACACCCCGACGTGTCCCACCGGCATGATGTACAGAGGTAACATTGCTGAGGGGAGCTCTAGAACGCGCGAGACGGCAGCATCCTCGAATGCGCCTACGGCTACCGTGCCCAGCCCGAGCGCTTCCGCTTGAAGATACACGTTCTGCCCCACGTGACCTACCTCGATGTGGACGTAGCGTTGTCCGCGCCTGCCGTATCGAGCCGTCGTTCGTTCATACGTGGCAGCGACCGCGATGCTCACGGGTGCTTTCGCCACAAAATCCTGGCCCAGCGCCGCACGCGCCAGCGGCTCACGTCTGTCACCTTCCGCGTGGACCCCGAGCGAGTACTCACCCAGGTATTGATACACCGCTGGCTCCAGCTTCTCGACGCATCTCGCGCCCACAACGGCGAAAATGTCGAGAGGATACGTTGCGCCCGCGGAAGGCGCGGTTGATGCCGCCCATAGCAGTTGTGAAAGCTCTCGGAGAGTCAGCTTTTCCGGTTGGAAACTTCTGCGGCTTCGCCGGCGACGCACGGCTTCCTCGACGGAAACGGTACCGCCGGTTTCGGGTCTGGGTAATGTTATCACACTATCCTGCATTGTCCTCCCTCTCGCCGCTGCATTAAATGGATCCGGGTTTTCGGAGCACTTTGTGGAGTCATCGCCTCGTCCTGACCGTTGTTCGGTCAGCCGCGTAAATCGTTGAAATCAAAAGGCCGCGAATAGCAGCGGAACAAACCCGCTATCGCTTACAGGATTCCTAAGACCCACCTCCAGCGCATCATAACATTACGCCAGTGCGCCGTCAAGCCAAAACGCTGACATCGTATCAACAAGGAACCAATGGCTCGGCTTGATGAGGTACTGCCCGCGAAACCTCCCAACGGTTGCGTTTCAACCTGTGGGGAGAATCGTGAAGCCATGCGGGAACTGTTTCCACAAACGCCCGGGAGAGTTCTTTGATGTAGTTTGCTGTTATCCCGTGTCCACACTGAGAGACAGTCTAGAGAGCGGTGCGGGACACGTCTTCGGGTAGAAATGAGGGAACAGCGAAGGCGGTTAGTTGAATTTGTTCCTTGTTATACCTCATTGTTCCGAGTTGCGGTGTATTATGTCTTGACAAATTGCCCGAGATCTGATTTAATATACTCGAAATAAATGAGTTAAAGGCAGAGGTCTTAAGAAAAGGACGGAGGCCCGAAACGCATGGTGGCGCGGCGGGCCTTTTTGTGTGTTTGGGTCATGTATTTGGAGTCGAGGGCTCTTGACTGCAGGGTGAGTCAAGTTACCTGAAACTACGAGGAGAAAGGAGGTGAGACTATAGATGAGAGTGCGCGTCCCTTTGCTTACGCTGGTGGCGGTCGCATCAATGGCTGCAATCAGTGCGCCAGCTTTCGGCGTCCTGATTATGGCGGGCAGCGAGACTCTTTCTACGCCGTTTTGGACTGCGGAAATAGCGTACGAGGTCTACTACGACCAGTCGCTGCCCCGTCCACCGGTCGTTGTGTTGGACAATGGCGCACCCGGGCTGGACGACCCCGAGGCCAATGATCTGTACAACTACATTTACACGATCACTAACTTGCAAAGCTCTTCGTATGAGCTGACGAGATTGACTCTCGGCATCGAGGGGTTACCCGGTCAGTACGTTGATGTCGGCTACCTGCCTGGCCCATGGGACATAGCGCCCGCCGACATTAGTGTCGGTTCAGGCAGCATCCTCTTTGACTTCGGTCCTGGCGGGGATGGATACATCGGGCCGGGAGAGATGTCACATCCGCTCTTTGTCACGAGTGCGTTACCGCCGGGTACTGTGTTTGCGTCGCTGGTGAATCACGGCACCGCGGATACGGGCGTTGTTCCTGCCCCGGTCCCGGAGCCTTCGAGCATGCTCTTGTTGGGCAGTGTGGCGAGTGGCTTAGTCGCGGCGAGGCGCGCACGCGCCAAGAAGACGGCGTAAAGCGAAGGGAAAGACCGCCGGATGACGGCTTATCCATCCGCGGTCCAATGCATACGGGCAAAGGTCGAAATAAAAAGGCAAAGGTCCTGATAAAGGTAAGAAGCTATACTCCAAAAGGCGAAGGTCGTATGACGAGGACATGGGCCGGGGCGACGGAGATTGTCGTTTCGGGTTATGCTCAAGACAATCTCACGTTGACTTGAGCAGAAGGGGAGGTGAATACGGATTATGTTGAAGAGAGCAATCCTGGCGATATGCGTCGCTATACTCATGGCGACCTCTGCCGCGGATGCGGACATCTTGTACACGGGCGCTGATGACGGTGCAGCTCCGGGTTCGACACTTACGAATTCGGACGCTGCAGCCGCTCTGTTCGACGCGGACGCCGGCTCGATCGGAACTCTGCAGTTGATTGACTTTGAGAGTCTGAGCACCGGCTACTTCACGAATCTGGTGATAGCGCCGGGCGTGACTGCGACCATGTCGGGCGTGGAAAACACATTCGGCTGCGGGATCACGACTTATCAAAGCACCGTGCTGGGGTACAACACGACCTCAGGAGGCGACCAGTCATTGCGTGTCGTGCCGATCTTTGATGTTGGTACCGCCACGCTTGCGTTCACGTTCGACGTGCCGATCCAGGCCTGGGGTGCTTACATCACCGGGCTCGAGGACAACGTTCTCGGCGACCTGTTCGTAGTGTACGACGACGGCACGGTAGTCGAGCACGAGGTTACCGGGACGACGGTCGGCGGTGCCCAGTTCTTCGGGTTCACGGACGCGGGGATGTCGATCTCCACCGTGACACTGGAACTGCGGGACGTTTCCGACTCCACTCGCGACTTGTTCGCAATAGACGATATGCGGTACACACCGATCCCTGAGCCGGCTACGATGCTGATGCTCGGCGGGTTGGGCGTTGGACTGGCAGGTGCTGGGAAACTGAGAAGAAAGAAGTAGGTTGACAACCAGTTTCAAGATGTGTGTCAGAGGTTAGAAGAGCTTCTGGCCCACGTGGAACCGGTTTCGTTCGAGCGGAGCACGGCCGGGTTTTTCGCGGCCGCGCTCCGCTGTCTTTTTGCCACTCCCCTTCCGAAAGATCAATTCGCTCCTAAAGAAAAGGGGACTGACACAAGCCCGGCCTTCGTAGCCGAAGGCTACTTCGGCGGAGTAGGCCGCAGCGAGGCACGAGCGGAGACGTGTCTGTACCCTTCTTCTTAGACTATTAATTCGCCGAGGCAAATGAGAGCTCCCCATTTCAACGCTCGTGCTCGTGTCGATTCTCAAAGCCGATTGCCACTTGTCTTGACACGCGTGGTTGGTGGATAGTATAGTCTAGCTACCGTCGGGTTGGTGGTTAGTCGTTCTTGCTTTCGGACAGTTGAGCTAGGGTCACACTCACAAGGTGGTTCTGTTGTTGCGGGATGGTATTACTGGCCAGCGTTGTTTCTGTGAGACGTTCATGGTCAAGTCATTAAGGAAGGAGAGGAGGGAGTAACGTGGCAGCACTGAAATTGGGAATGGTAGGAGCAGGTTTCGTAGCGAAGTTCCATGCTCGGGCGCTGACGCAGGTCAGATGCATGGACGTCGCAGGGATCACGGCTCTTGCGGGAGCCGAGGAGTTGTCGGCGTTCGTCAAGGAGAACGGGCTTGGCGACGGCGTCGTGTACCCGAGCGTTGGGGAGATGGCGAACCATGTTGACGCAATAGCGGTCTTCGTGCCGAACTTTGCCCGGCTCGAGGTTGTGGAACAAATTGCCGATGCCGTGAAGAAGGGTGCCGGCCTGAAAGGTGTCATCTGCGAGAAACCGCTTGCCCGGAATATGAAAGAGGCGAGGCGGATGATTGCCCTCGCGGACGAGGCCGGTCTGAATACCGCCTATTTCGAGAACCAGATTTTCATGAAGCCGATCCGGGTGCAGTTGAAGCAGCTCGAACCGCAGCAGAAGACGATGGGACCGCTCGCGCTGACGCGATCCGCCGAGGAGCACGGCGGCCCGCACGAACCGTGGTTCTGGGATCCGACGAGGCAGGGCGGCGGTGTGCTGCTGGATATGGGTTGCCACAGTATCGCGGTCGGTTGGTACGCGCTGACGCCGGTGGGCAAACCGCCGACGTTTCTCGAACCGATATCCATATCCGCGGACTGCGCACTGTTGAAGTGGGGGTTGCCGGAGTGGCGGGAGCGGCTGCTGAAAGAGCGCGGTGTGGACTACTCAAAGACGCCGGCTGAGGATTTCACGACCGGCATGGTTACCTACAAGAATCCGGAGACCGGACAGATAGTCAAAGGTCAGTTCACCGATTCGTGGATGTTCGAGAAGCAGGGGTTACGGCTGTTCATGGACGGTATGGGTCCCGGCTACGCGTTCGAGATCAACACGCTGAATTCGACGCTCCAGGTGTTCATCGGCGACATCGCGGCCGAAGCCGTCGCGGACGCCGAGTCGGCATTGGAAAAGGCCACCGCGTCGCGCGGTCTGCTAGCGGTCCAGCACAACGAGGCGGATCTGTACGGCTACTGCGACGAGAACGAGGATGCCGCTAAGGCGTTTATGGCGGGCAAGGACGCGTTCTTGCCGTGGAGCTACGGGTTGGAGATCACCAAGCTGTGCCTGGCGGGATACCTGGCGGACGAGCAGCAGAAAACCATAGATTTGACCGACCCCGCGGTGCAGAAAGAGCTCGAGACCTACGTGCCTCTCATCCAGCAGGGTAAGGGTGCGGAGGTGCTTCACGTTATGTAGGTATTAGCGCGTGTAACGGCGCAGCGCAGCAACGGGCGACGAGTGGTCGCATCGGGAGCGCAGTGGGGGGATGGTACTCGACGGAAGCGGCGAGTGTCTTCTGACACCGCCGCTTCCATTGTGCAAACGGCTCTGACGAGTGGGGCGTCATCCGGTTCGAGGTTCCTCAAAGTGATCGAGACCGTAAACCTTCGTAAAGAGTACGGTAAGGTAATTGCCGTGCGCGATCTCATGCTGACGGTTAAGCCGGGGGATATATTCGGGCTGATCGGGCCGAACGGTGCCGGCAAATCCACTACCATAAACATGATCGCCAGCCTGCTCGAACCGACCGAGGGCAGTATATTCGTGAACGGACTCGATGTCGATAAGAATCGCAGACAGGTCAGGGAGATTGTGGGTTACATGCCGGACTTCTTCGGCATGTATGACGATCTCACGGTTCGCGAGTATCTGGCCTTTTTCGCCACCGCCTACGGCGTAACCGAGCCGGTCAGGACGAGCAGTATTGATGACGTGTTGGAGGTGGTCGAGCTACAGGACAAACGTGACGAGTTGATAGGCAAACTGTCGCGCGGCATGCGCCAAAGGTTGTGCGTGGGCAAGACGCTCGTTCAGAATCCGAGAATCCTGCTGCTCGATGAACCGGCGTCGGGAATGGACCCTAAAGGGCGCATCGAGCTGCGAAGTCTACTTAAGGAGCTGCAACGACAGGGCAAGACCATACTCATCTCGTCCCACATACTGACGGAGCTGTCCGACGTATGCAACGCAATCGGCATAATGGAAAAGGGCAGAGTGATAGAGACCGGAACCGTTGACGAGATCAGGGCGAAGATACGGGGGCTGATGCAGTTGACTGTCGAGGTGCTTGAGGGCATGCCGCGAGCCAAGGAGATCCTTACGGGCGACGAGAAGGTTGAAAGCATGGCGGTTGAGGGGAACAGGATTTCCGTCGCAGTCAATGGTGACCCGGATTACGCCGCGACCATCCTGGAGAAGCTCGTATCGAATGGCGTGAGGGTGAGCTCGTTTGCGAGAGAAGAGGCTGATGTAGAGGAGATATACATGCAGATATGCGGCCACCAGGTTTCATAGCGGCATCGATATTGCGTAATCCTTACATCGCGGTGAGCGTGCGTGCGCGTCTGCGTCGGCGAGCCACACTACTGCTCAGCGCGGTGTGGGTGGCTGTAATCGTCCTGTGCATCGAGCTGAACTACTTCCTGTACTCGTCGCCGAATTATCCCTTTTACCCGTCGTTAGAACACTGTTTTTTCAGCGTTTTCTTCCAGCTTCTGGGTGTTCAGCTATTTCTGGCGTTCTTTCTCACGGCATATTACTGCTCGAATTCAGTTTCGATAGAACGCAGCACCAGAACCCTCCCGCTGCTGCGTGCCACTCCTTTGTCGGGTCACGCGATCGCGCTTGGCAAGATAGCGTCCGATCCCGCGAGGATCTGGATTCTATTGGCGCTGGGCTTTCCCTTCACAATAACGTGCGCCGCTGTGGGCAGGGTAAGCATAAGCACGTTTGCAGGTGGATACGCGGTGATGTTGGCGGCGGCGTTCTTCTCCTGCAACCTCGGGTTGCTGTGCTCGGCGGTGGGGAGAAGGCTCACGAAACCGGGCCAGGCGGGCGCCGCGGCCATAGGTTTGACGATGATGATGCTGTTCGTGTCACAGTCACTGTACTCGTTCGCCCCGCTCAACAGTCTCGCCGGCCTGTCCCCGATACCGTTCTTTATCAGTTCGGTAGCGCAGCGTTTCCCTCCCAGTTTCCCCACGAACTTCAACCCGAACCTGAACTTTATGGGAGCCGAGGTTCATCCGTTCCTGATATCGTTTCCGCTGTATGTTTTGCTTGGATTGGGCTGTTTTTTGGGTGCGTCACGCCGTATAGCCGACGACAACGTACCTGTTCTCTCCCGGTCTCAAACGACATGTGGGTATCTTCTTTACCAGTTGGCGGTTTTGGGCGCTGTAACGAACTTTTTCCATCCGGTCAGAGGCTTCACGGGACGACCGATCGCCACTCCTGCCACAGGCGACGAACCGATGGTTGCCTACTCGCTTCTTGCACTGGCGGGGTTGATCCTGGCGGCATTGATAATCACACCGACGCGATCCAGGGTGGAAGCCGCCATACGGAGAGGTTCGACTGAGGTGGGTTTGTTTCGCCGCTGGTTCTCCGGCGATACCGCGCCGCCGTTCCCGTTACTTGCTGTGATGTTTGTTGCTGCAATGTGCGGATACGGGTTGTTCTGCTGGATGGTTGTAACGAACGCGTTCAGGCCGGTTAGCAACGGTTCGCTCTTGGTCGGCGCAACGATGCTGTTCTTCTGTGTTATCACATTCTCGCTGTTCGCCCAATCCTGCTATCTGGCGAGGGGCAAACAGCCGGTGGCTATAGCGGTGGCCGGTCTCGTGCTGTACTTCGTGTTTCCGGCGGTTCTCAGCAGCATACTGCAGTTGGTTGCGCGACCGGTTGTCCGGGCCGATTACATATACGCGCTTAACCCTATCTACGCCTTGGCACGCTCGTTCTCAAACGCACCGTCCAACGACACGGCCTTCTTTGTTTTCGGAACGGTCGTGTATGTGGCCGTGATTGCCGGGCTGGTGTTCGCCATCGTTTCCCAACTGCGGGGATTGAGACGGCACATAGAGAAAATGAGGTCAGCGCCTTAACCCAGGATTGTGGGGGCAGCGCGACACCGCACGGTGGGACAGACATTCCTGTCTGTCGGGGGTTACATCTGCAGCCGGGCTCGCCACGGCGGATCTTCGACCCACACCCCCTTCCAAAGAATTCTCGTCAGCACTGCCCGCCTGAGCAAACGGGAGGGCGAGGCTCCCGCCGAGCCGCAATGCGCCATGGGCAAAGGTAACAACCCTCGGCTCCGCAGGAGCGTCGCCCTCCCAAAACCGGCACAGCGACGCGGCAATCTGATTTGGTGGCAGACGGTACAAACCGAGATTGCTTCACTTACGTTCGCAATGACGAGAGAGGGCGGGAATGAGGGCGGAGGGGAATCACGTGAGAGGGAGGGGGTGCGAGCGGGGAGCACTAAGTGCACTTAGGTGTCATTTTGAGCGTAAGCGAAGAATCTGCTTGCTGTGTGCCAACAAGAGAACGCCCAGCGCCATGACGGTCAGAATCTGCGGAAGGACCGGTGTCAACTTGGCCAGAGCCACGTCTCGGACTTGACCGTTTGGTAGTTGGCGTCCAGGGCGGGTTGAAGCAGTATGATGGCGGCGATGCGTCGGACCATTTCGGTGACGTATTCGGCTTCTTCGAGCTTGAGACCGCGGCCCAGCACCTTCTTCTCGCGGTAACTGAGCCATTTCTTTACGACCTGATACCCGCCGATATAGTAGTCCCACACCGCACGCGGTACGTTCGCCCAGTACGCGGCATCGTTCAGGTAGACGTCGAGCGTGTCCGGTCCGAAGAGCCGTTCTTGCCTCTCGTCCTTCGTTTTTCGTTCAACGTACTTCCCGGTCCCCGGCATACACGCGCCGCCTTTGCCCGCGTGACCCCAGCCGGCCGTCAGGTCCAGATGACCTTGCACCGGATCGAGCTCGCCGCCACCGACCTTCGAGATGACGCCAATACCTGTGAGTTCCGGTCGAATCGTACCGCACGTCGCGCCTTCGACCGGTTTTTCCGTGTCCAACAGCGCAGCGACACGCCGACCCAGTTCCGCCGACGCCAGCAGAGCGTCTTTCTTCGTAGGCATCGGTATACGCGGCCAGTCCTGCCGAATGCCGTCCGCGTTTTCAGTGAGGTACGCCGGCGAGTAACCGATCGCCAGCGCGTGCATCCAGATCAAACCCGCAGTCTCCGCGTCCTTGTCGGGATCGTGAGTCCCTACGTCCGCCAGATATTGGCGACCCGCCTCCGAGAGGTTGGCCGTGATGATTGGTTCACCCTGCTGATCGGCGAACATGTCGTCCATACCCGGGTCTGCTTTATGCCCGTGCGGTTCCGCTCGGACGGCCACCGGAATTGCAGACGGGTTCACGGAGATGATCTGCCCGTCAACGAGTGCCGTCCCATAAAAGAGCGGGCTTCCCCTTGGAGTTTTTCCCGTTTTAAGTCTACTTACGATGAACGCGTTGCCTGGCCAGGCATTTGTCCAGAGAGCCGGCCGCGGCTCGTTCCACAGAGGTCGAATGGGACAATAGTAACACCACCTTACGTCAAAGGGACGCACCGCGTACCGCCTTATCCTACCTGGCGAGTATCTTTCCTGGGCGAGGACTTTGATCCTCGTCCTTTTGGCGTCAAATCGCGCTGCGTCGCGGGTGTAACCTCGTCCCAGCGCGCGTAGCCGATCCCACCCAATCGACCCGTCGAAGTAGTCCTTCATACGTTGTTCGAGGATGGGCCGATCAATGTCTATCAGCGCACCTGCTCTTTTCTCGAAAAGCCCATCACTTCTTGAGCAGCACAGTTCTGTGATGCGTGGCCAGTCCAAGTAGGACTCTGCAACATTGGACGGCCGGAAAGAGTACCGGTTAGCCTTTGTTGGCGAGGCGCGGTCGTACTTGCGGTCGAGGTTTTTCAGGCGGAGGCTGGCGAGGACGTCCTGACGCTTAGTCACTCCCCAATAATGCTGGAAACGTACGGTCGGCGTCTTCTCACGGCTCTCTTTCCGCACGAGGAGGCAGATCGCGGTGCCGACGCGGATGCCCACGCGGCTTTGCTCTGTGGAGAACACGCTCGGATCCGGTTTGCCGTCGGGCGTGAGCTTTCCCGTCTCTCGGCTGTCGCCGTTCATACAATCGAACCACAGGCTGTCAAACTCCTCCAGAAACCGCTGTCGCATGACGACGAACGACGGATCGCCCAGGTAGGAGAAGTTTGAGATGTAGGATACGACACCCTTGCCGCTCTTGACGATACGCCGTTCGGCGATACGGAAGAACCGAACGTATAAGTCGTCCAGGTTGAACTTCTTGATACCCCACCCGCCGTCCTCGACCGACGTGGTCAGACCCGCCTTGTAGGGCTCGACGAGCCCGCCTTCCTCCTCGGGGCTTGTGCCTGCGAACGCGTTATACGGCGGATTGCCGAGTATCACGAGTAGAGGCGCTTCCTGCTTGACCTTGTTGGCGGCGTCGCGTTCCTCGATCAGTTCGGGGAAGAGAGGAAGTTGGTCTTTCGGCTCCTCCGGCGGCTCCTAACCGGTCAGCGCGTTGGTAAGGTATACACCGGCGCGTTCGTCGCTGTCCGGATCGAGCGGCGCGCCAACCTGGCGCAGCATTAATCCGATCTGGAGGTGCGAGACCACGAACGGTGCGGGTAGTATCTCGAAACCGAACACACGGTCGAGTGCAGCTTTCTTCAGACGTTGTGCGACGAGCGCATCGCCGCCTTTCTCGTCGAGCGTGCGGTGAATCCTGCGCAGCGCCTCGACGAGGTACGCGCCCGTCCCGCAGCACGGGTCGAGGATCACAACGCGGTCGTCAGCAAGACCGTCCGGGATGTCCAGCTCCTCGCGCACGACCCGGTCAACGCGCTCTACCTGGTACTTCACGATCTCAGGCGGCGTATACCATACGCCGAGCTCTTTTCGCAGATCCGCGTCGTACGCCTTGAGAAACGGCTCATAGAAGTACTGGACGGCGTGCCCTTCCTCGAACTTTGCGAAGAACGAGGTTCGGTCAACTCGATTGAGCACCATCCCGGCCCAGTTAAGCACCTCGTCCACGCCAAGCGGTTTGAGATGTTTCGGTGTGGCGATTTGGTTGAAGAGGCTGGCAATCATCGGCACGTGAAGCGTCCATCCCGCTTCGTGCCAGTTGAACCGCGCGTCCGCCCGAGCGCCGTTGTCGCGCGACCACAGTACCCAGGACGAGAAAATACCGTAGAAAAGCGTTTGAACCAGCGTGGCCTGAAAGAAATGTTCTCCCTTGTCGCCCTCGAACTTCAGGCCGAGCGCCTCCTCGAGCCCTGTGCGTAAAGCAAGAAGCGCGTCAAGGTCGGCGGCGCGTTCGACCCGTGCCCGCGCCTCGCGTGCGTACGAAGCCAGGAACCACGCCAGATCCTCGGGGTCGGTAAGCGGCGCGGCATGGAGCATGACGCGCCTGAGGAACTCGATCAAGCGGTCACCCTGTTCCTTCGCGGTTTTGCGTGGATGGGCCATTGCGGCGATGAAGTCTTGTTCCGACTCCGCGATGCGGAACGACTCGAGCCGGGCGGGCTTTCCGTAATCGTCGCGTCCGACCACCACGAAATCGCGGTAGTTCGTGACCATTACAAGCCCGTATTTCTTCCAGTATTTCGATACCTGCGCGCCTTTGGCCGTGAGAAAAGAATCATCCTTCCAGCCCTTGACCTCGATTACACCGCGTTCCGGCAACACGCCCGGAATCGGCTTATGGTCTTTGGCGCGTTGAAACTGGTTGGAGGTGTAGAGCCCGAAATCGGGATGGCCGGCTCCAACGTCCGCCGGTGTGGCCACGCATCGGACCTTGGGCTTGAGCTTCTTGCCGACCTCGTTCAGTAGGTTCTCAAGTGCCCTGTAGTACGAGGTCTCCGCGACGGCGGCGCCGGTGGAGTAAATCTGTTGGAGACTCGTCAGGTACTGTTCTACGGCGTCCATTGTGGTGCGCTGCAATTTCCCCGAGATTCTGGAGGCGCTCCTCTACCCACTTTGACAATCGCAGCCCATTTCGAGGAGAGGCTCCGTGCCGGTCGATATGGCCACCCCGATCACAGGATACATCTCCGGCACACCGAAATCAAGAGCAAAATGTGTGTCTAGGGTCTTGCGATAGAGCTCTTTTCGTGGGTAGAGCCGGCCCTCCAGTCCAGACAA
>Ga0180438_10001285_pt1 | contig 44557 bp, 43 predicted proteins | sample SS_ome_12_FD_132455 | JGI IMG/M metagenome (GOLD analysis project Ga0180438, IMG submission 132455) | Hypersaline lake sediment archaeal communities from the Salton Sea, California, USA - SS_3_D_2 metaG | ecosystem: Environmental > Aquatic > Non-marine Saline and Alkaline > Hypersaline >...
ATGGTGTCCTCTGCAGATCCTTCCTTCGCCATGCTGTAGCTCCTTTCTCAGCCAGCCTGGGCGGGGAAAGTATCTCTTAAGTTTACACCACTTTTTCTCCCACGAATTCTGACGCCAAACAGTCTTCACCTCCTTATTTGTTGAACCTTAGAGCTTGTTTTCTACGTGGAGCCTGTGGCACGAGGGGTCCTGTTTCAGGTGCGTGATCTGCCCTTTGAGAAAGACGAAGGCCTCGTACAGGCTGGGGCCTGGCGCCCACACCACGAGCATCACTTTCCCGGTGTAACCGGGACACTCGGTGACGTAATCGTCGAAGACGACGATCGATGCTTTGGCCACCCAGTCACGCGCCTCCTGCGACTCCGCGCCGACGTGGCGCATGATCCAGGCCTCCAGTTGTGAAACCTCGTGTTTAGTCGGTCGTCTTGGTTTGGCCAGTTGGCGCTCACCTCCTCCCTCACAGATTTGTGCTGTACAAGGCTACTCTATCACGAATGCGTGACACTCCTCAATGTGTAACAGATACACATCAAGTCAGGACATCACCCGATACCCGGCGTGCGCCCCTGCGAGGAACGCATGGGAAAAGCGCCGCAGGCGCTACCGCTCTTGGGCGGCGGGGGCCAGGGGGTCAAGGGGGAATGGCCCCGCGCCGCCGCCCGTCGGCCGGAGGCCGACTACCCGAGCCGTCCGGCGGCTGCCCCGGCCGTTCGCGCGCGGCACGCGCGCGGGCCCGCCGGCGCCCCCCCGATAGAGGAAAGAGAGGGGGGAGAGCATGCCGTCTGCGAAGACTCGCCTGTTGCCAGCATAAGGGCGAGGCGAGAGTAGTCGGGCTCGGAGGCGACCGCCAGGTCACCGACCAGGCCCGACGGGCGCCGCCAAGTGCCCCCAGGATGGTTTGGCGCTGCCTGTTGAGCGCGAAACGTGCCTGGGGAAACGCAGGCGGGGTCCCCCTTGCTCAAGGCGAGGGGTCGATGCCCGAGGCTTGAGAGGGCTGGCGAGGGAGGGGGTTCTTTCGAGAGACATCCCCTATGGACACGCCTTAAAGACACAAGCATCCGGGCTTAGACTGGCACGGGCACCACGGCATCGGGCACGTGTTCAGGGATGTCGCCCGACTGTCGTGCACGTCCCTTTTGACTCCCATTGGTCGCGGGGGAACGGTCCACCAGGTCTCTCGCCAGCAACTGTTCCACTTGCCGGTGCGGTCGGCCGTGGAGCCGGGCGCTCTCGGCCCGGAAGGCTTCCACGGCCTCCGGCGAGGCGGTGTAGGGTGGGATGGAGATCGTCCAGATCTGGGCCACCGTCCCATCCTGCGCCGCCACGGTCGCCCGCCGCGAGGGCTGCAGCTTGAGGTGGGCTGTCAGCTGTTCCCACTGGTCGCCCAGCGGGCTGAAGACCGGGTGTTGGGTATCGGTCTGGGCCTCGTGCTTGATCGCCTCGGGGTCCACCTGCCCGATCTCCCGGGCGAACCACTCGGCGTCGGCGCGCGCGACGCCGAAGACGACCTTGGTCTGCACGTTGCCCAGCGCCCCCCGCATCCGCTCGCCGATCTGGCTCAGGCTCTGGTGGGCAAGCGTCAGGTGCAGGCCGAACTTGCGGCACTCCGACAGGATCTGGGCCAGGCTCTTGACCGAGCCGGGGTTGGCCGCGAAGTCCTGGAATTCGTCGATGTAGGCGTAGAACGGGCGGCGCTCCTCGAGGGGCAAGTCGTGACGCCCAACCGCCGCCTGCTCCAGCCCGGTCACGATCAGCGAGCCCAGCAGGCGGCGCGTCTCGCCGTCGCAGCGCCCCAGGTCGACCAACAGCACCTTCCCTTCGTCCATGATCGCCCGGAAATCCAACGCGTTCTCGCGCTGGCCCAGAGCCAGGCGCAGGTGCGGGTTGAAGGTGAAGGCCGCCACCTTGTTGAGCGTGCTCTCGCGCATCGCGGGCGCGTCCCTTCCCCAGCGGTCGTAGCGGTCGTGGAAGAACTCGACCACCTCCCGGTTGCCGACGTGCTGCAGAAGGCGCTCTCGCCACTCGTGTTGGGTCAGCAGGCGGTGCATGTCGACCAGCGTCAGCTCATTCTCGACCAGCGTGATCAGGGCGGCCAGCATCACGTTCGAGAAGTGCGGCGCCTCGCGCAGGCTCTCCGGCCAGGTGCGGCGGAAGGCCTCGACGATCGACTGGGCGATCTCGTACGGCTCGCCGCGGGTGGCCAGCACGTTGAACGGGATCACGTGGTCGCGGCGGGTGGGGTCGAAGGTGATCACCCGTCTGGCGTCCCCTGCCGTGAGGGCGCCCCGGCTGAGGCAATAACGCAGTGTGTCGCCCGCCAGGTCGCTGTGCGGGTCGATCAGCGCGCAGCCCCTCCCGGCGCGGATGTCCTGGTACAGGCAGTGCTCCAACAGCTTGGACTTGCCCTTGCCCGTCACGCCGATGACGTACGTGTGGGCCCGCCTGGCCGGGGCCGGGACGCGATAGGCCGGGAAGATCGACCACGGGCCGGTGCGCCCCAGGACGAGGGGCGGGTCTCGGCGTTGGTGGCGGAAGGGCAGCCGGGGCATACCGCTCCCATCCTAACACGCGGGAGCGGCCCGTGGCGCTCAGGCCTCGGCCTCTCCCAGCTTGGCCACCATCTCAGTCAACGCGTTGGCGAATTCGCCGGCGCTCTCCGGAAAGAGGATGATGCTCGAGCGCTCGCGCTCCTCCCCCTCGCCTTTGAAGCGGCTCTCGGTGAGGCGCAGGAAGGGCTTGCCCTCTTTGGTCTTCTCGACGTCGAGGAAGTAGGTCCGGCCGCCGGCGCGGACCTGCTGGCTCTCTCGTTCTGCTCGCACGGTGATCACCCCCTTTCTCACAGCTAGTGGATGCTTGTAGCCGCCCAGCCGTCTGAGGCGGGCGGCCAGCTCTTCGGCTAATTGCAGGGCGTCGTCGATCGTCGTGAACGGTTCGCTTGCTGGCATCAAGTTTTCCACAGTTTTCAAATTTGTTGCCCCTGTCTATTTCATGGGTCTATTGTATGCGTCTATTGATAGTAGAGGGGACACGGGCGTCCGCTCCGGTGGGACAGGCATGTCCGCTCTGAGAGGACACCAGTGTCCGCTCCCATCTGGTTTTCACCGCCGTTTACGCAGCTTGGAGCGCACGCGCTTGATGATATAAGTGTTGCGAAAGCGCCTGTCCTTGCGCTCAATCTTGATATAGTTCGCCTCCTGCAGCTCGGCCAGGTAGCGGCGCACCTGGCGCACACTGAGCCCGATGCGACCCGCCAGCGTCTCCTGCTTGGGAAAGGTCTCCCCTTCCTGCCAGGCGAACTGCAGCAGCATCGCGTAGGTGAAGCGCGCCCCGACCGACAGGGCCGTGTCGTTCATCACCAGGTAGGGGAAGGCCGCGAAGCCGGCGCGCAGCACCTCATCCTCAATGAGGATGCGCTCGACGCGCTTTCTGGCGATGTCCCCTGCTTTTTGCATAGCCTCTTGTTACCTATCACCCTGGCGGCGCACCTTGCCCAGGAACTCGCCCAGGATGAAGCGGTACAGCTCCAGCTTCTTGACGTCCAATTTGCGGGCGATGTCCTCCAGTTCTTTCTGCCAGCGGTGCGGCACTTCGGCCTGCACCTTGATCTTCAACTCGTCGCGCAGGCGGAAGCTGAACTCCTGGATCTCATCGCGGGTGGGTAGATCACGTAACCGGTCACGTGCTTTTCCGCGTGACGTCGCACGTCGGCTATCACGTGATCCCTCACGTATGCGCGTGGATTTGGGCGTGACCTTCCGCGTGGCGGATCGTTTCGGTTTCGGTGTACTGTCCGTCAGAGCCGCGCGTTGGTCGGCGCGGGCCTTTTCCAGATCGGTGAATAAGTTACTCATCGCTCTCAGTCCAGGAATCGCTTCTCGGACGCCTCACGGATAATGGCTGGCGTGATCGGGGAGTGGCGGGATGCCGACACCTCCAGTGCCAGCCTGGCCACCCCGCAGGTCGTGCGCGGGTTGCCCTGGGCCAGCTCGAACAGCGTGTCGATGGCCTGGCTCTCGAAGGGGAACAGCTTGCCGCCCGCCTGGGCGAAGCGCCAGCGCAGCATCTCCTCGATCTCCGGCCGGGTCATGGGGGCCAGCCGGGTCTTGACCAGCCGGTTGCGCAGGCTGGGCACGTAGGCCAGCTTGCGCACGATGTTGGGCATGGCGAACAGGACGATCTGCAGCACCTTCTCCGAGGCGGTCTCGAAGTTGAGGTAGCCGCGCAGGCTCTCCAGGGCGCGGGCCTCGAGCTGTTGGGCTTCGTCGATCAGGACGACGGGCGTGATGCCCGCCTTGTAGTCCTCCAGCAGCAATGCCTTGAGCTGGTCGAAGCGCACCTTGCGGTTGTTGCCCCGGCACTCGCCGCCGAAGCTCTCGACCGCCTCCTTGACCAGCTGGAAGGGTGTCGGGCAGTGGTCGCCGGTTTCGATGCGCGCCACGTGGAAGCGGTCAGGGAGCGCGCTCATCTCCGAGTGCAGCCGGCGCAGGATGGTCGTCTTTCCGGTGCCCTTCTCGCCGTAAACCAGCGCGCCACCCTCGCGGTCCTGGATGACCCGCACAGCCATGGCGGCCGCCTCCTGGTGGTTGTCGGTCAGGTACAGGAAGCGCTCGTCGGGGTTGGTCGAGTAGGGCGGCTCTTTGAGGCCGAACGTCTCCAGGTAGGATGGTTGGTTGAACAGCTGGGTGACCATACAGGGATGGGAAGGTGTCGATACTTTGACGACCTTCGTTGGACACCAGCAAAGCACGTCGTGAAGGGGTTGTCAATAGGCAGACGGCGCGGTCGCCTGACCGCAATGGAGGGCAGACCAAGAAAGGAAAGGGCCTCTCGCCCCGTGAGGTGAGGCGAAAACGGATGATTGTTTGCGAGACGACAAGTGGAGTCCTTGGAGTTCTTAGTAGCCGAAAGAGAGCCTCAGATGCTCCTCCAATTGTCTTGGGAGTCATTCGGGGGTAGATTCCGGTGTAGCGTCACGGGAACCTCTCTCAGGAGACGGCAATAATGTCCGAGAAAGCACCCCTTTTCTCAGTCGGCAACCATCACGCGGCGGGCAGTGGGCAGCCACCTTTCATAGACGGGGACACAGCCGGGCGCTACCATGGCTACTTCGAAAATGAGCACGGGGAGCAGGCCATCTTCATATACGACTACCAGGCCCGGGAGGGAACGCTGCAGATGGGAGACGCAGGTTGGGAGCGGACTTTTCCGGTCACCGATGGCCGGGCCCCAGATCTCATCCTGAATGAAGCGGAAGCGTTGTGGCTGAGAGCATGCTGGTTGGCAGCCACCGCGTTCGCAAGCCATAGCCAGACGTGAATTCACCTGGCGGCAGCACACCAGGGATCTGGGGCGCCGACGGACCGGGGCCAGGCTACCTTCCTAAACCCATCTTTCCACCCATATCGGCTTCAGGTGACTTCGGCGCGGTAGCGAGCTACGACCTGCGGAACTTCGTCCAGACGGCGGACTGCCTGGTAGTGGTGTGCACCGACAGGAGGTACCAGATCATTGCATGTGGCCATCCACCCGCTGTGCTGCTCGACTGTGAAGATCGTGACACCGTCAACTGGGTCGACTTCACGTTTGAACTCGTCGTCGGGATCATCGGCCTAGCGCTTGGCGTGACAATAGGACGACGCGGCTACAAAGCGCTTAAACCGCTCGTCACCAGGTTGTGGACCTACCCGGACGTCCAGGAACGGGTGCGGGCGATTGGCCACCACATCCTTCGGGGAGACGCGCTGGCTACCGGCCTGGCCATCGCTGAGCTGTGGGGCTATCTCTGGGCCAACCACCGACCGGACCTTCTGGCTGGGATCTGGTCGGCGGTCAGGCAGGAACTGACGTTTGGCGCGTTGATCATCGCCCTCATGCGCTGGACCGCGCGGTTGATGAGTGGTGGAGTCACTTTTCTTATTGAACTCGGTGTGACCGTCAGGCCCCTCGGCGGGAAGTTGCTCCGCTGACGGGGTTACTTGCCACTGAACTTTCGAAAAACCAACTTCTCTGTCTCTACCTACCGGACACTGAATAGAAGTCCGGCACAAAAGAGATTGGGATTTTGTCATCGGGTGTCCGCCGATTCAGCCCCGCCCGTATGTTTCAAGCCTGTAACATGCCTTCCCAAAACCGTGATTCCCTTACCATACGCCTGAAACGAGCTCAGGCTATTCTTGAAGTTGACGAAAAACGAACGTAGGCGTACAGGCAACTGAGCTAGGGCCTGTGAGAGGGTAAAGAAGAAAATGAACGCAAGGACTCGTATCTCTCTGGCAGTACTGTTGGCTATTGTGGCGACGACCTTCGTCACCACCGGGAGCGTCTTCGCGGCGGACAGCGCGTGGAAGGCGCGTTACTGGAACAACACATCGCTGTCAGGCACACCCACCTTGGTGCGTTACGAGAATGCCATCAACTACGACTGGGGCGAAGGCAGGCCCGCCAGCGGCATCAACAAGGATAACTTCTCCGCCCGCTGGACCCGCCTGGTCACCTTCAGTGCCGGGACCTACCGCTTCACTGCCACCAGCGACGACGGCATGCGCGTCTGGGTGGACGACAGGCTGATCGTCGACATGTGGTACGAGCACGCACCGGTCACCAAGACCGTTGACGTGAAGCTTTCGGGCGGCGACCATCGCATCAAGGTGGAGTACTTCGAGCGCGCCGGTGGTGCGCTGGCCCGGCTGTCCTGGGGACCCAAGCCAGCGGCCAGCTACAACAGCTGGAAGGGCCAGTACTTCAACAACACGTCCCTCAGCGGGTCGCCGGTGCTGGTGCGTGACGATCCCGCCATCAACTTCAACTGGGGTGAGGGTTCTCCCGCAAAAGGTATCGTCAACAAGGATAGTTTCTCGGTTCGCTGGAAGCGGACGGTGTGGTTTGACAAGGGGACCTACCGCTTCACCGCTACCAGCGACGACGGCATGCGCGTCTGGGTGGACGATGCGCTTATCATTGACCAATGGTACAACCACCCGGAACAGACCGTCATCGCCGACGTCAAGCTATCTGCCGGTGAGCACCGCATCAAAGTGGAGTACTATGATGCAGGTGTGCATGCGGTTGCCAGGCTTTCGTGGGCTCGTCGGTGAAGGCTGTTGACGGGACTGCTACAAGAGCGGATAGGAGCTGCGCTGTAGAATATCGCCGGGGTCAGCGGCGCGACTGTCTAGAAACTAATATGCGCTAATTGTTTACAGGAGTTTCGCCAGACTAGGCGAAACTCCTGTCAGTCACAATGCATGGGGAAAGTGCTGCATAGGTATAGCTCCTCCAATTGAGCCCGGGACGTGGCAGGAATCCCTACGCCCTGGAAAGCGTCATACTCCGAGGACGCAAGTGACAGCCTGAATTTGAGTTAACCCAAAATCGCACAGCAGCAGCATGCTGCAGGAGGAAACAGAACAAATGCTGAAGCAAGGACTATCTCGCAAAGCGGGTTGGCTCGCCCTGGTTCCCGCGCTGGCCAGCCTCGCCCTGCTGGCGGGCTGCTCGTCCCTGACAGCCCCAGCACCATCAGCCCAGGAGGGAGAGCTTGCCAACACACTTACAGTCAGTGGGGTGGGCCAGGCCAGCGGCCCGCCCGAACTGGCCACCGTCGAACTGGGGGTCGTCACGAGCGGGCCGGAAGTCGGCCCGGCGGTGGCCCAGTCTAACCAGACCGCGGAAACGGTGATGGACGCCCTCGCCCAGGCAGGTGTGGCCGAGGACGACATCCAGACCACCGGCTTCAACGTGTGGTCCGAGGAACACTACCCGCCGGGACTTTCCTTCGAAGAGGGCGGCGCGCCTCCCGGCGAGCCAGCCGTCATCTACCGTGTGGAGAACAGCGTGCGGGCGACGGTCCGCGACGTAGAAGTAACTGGCGACGTGATCCAGGTCGCCCTGGACGCGGGCGCGAACCAGGTGCGAGGCGTCAGCTTCAGCATCGAGGACACCACCGCACTGGAGGAGGAAGCCCAGACGCAGGCCATCGAGAACGCCAGGGCGCGCGCCGCCGACCTGGCCGAGAAGATGGGCGTCACCCTGGGCGACCCGATGGTCATCAGCGAGGGGCCTCGCACCGGCGGGTTCCCGGCTGTGGAAGCCGCTTACGGGTTGGGCGGTGGCGGCGGGCCGCCCATCAGCGCCGGACAGATGACGGTCAGCGTACAGGTCAACGTGACCTTCGGCGTCGACCAGTAGCCTCCTCAACCCAAGAAGCCCCACCACACAGGCGGGGCTTCTTTTCTTTAGGCAGGGTCCAGACCGCCGCCGCATCGTACTGAGGGTTTCAAGAGTGCTGCCATTTCGCCTTTTCTCATGAGGCCTTTGGCGACACATTTCATAGAAGCCGCTTCTCGACCTCTGTCCAACACATTGACGGGTCTTAAAACGTCTTTTGCTCCGGCTGTACTGAAAGGTGCCCGTTCAGAGTCACCGGTGGAGAATGTTTCCAAACTGTAAAGTACCTTTTCTGAGCTGCAAAGCTGCTGCCACACCCCCGTAACACTACCTCGCTATGCTCCTTGTGAAGAATGTCGCCGTTGGGACATAGGACAAGTGTCGGAGTAGATACGTCAGAGGTCCTTGTTGTTGAGCCATTCGACCTGCCCAAGCGGATCAAGGTCAGTCAAATGGGACTGCATCGGCGACGCGAGCGTATCGTCGAAGATGTCGGTTGTGAGCATCAAGAGTGGGCAGCGGGCGCGTGACCGTGCGCGACGCCACAGGTTGTAGCTACCGCAAGCTGACCAGGAGTGGTAAGACGAATGATCAAGAAGACCGTTTCGTTGTGCATTGTTTTGGTGGGCGCGCTGCTGGCAGCCTGCCAACCGGCCCCAACAGCCGGGTCTGCGGTTGCAGTTGAATCGACGATAACTCCCGTGCCCTTGGCAGCGGTGCAGCCGACGCCGGAAAGCAAGCCTGCTATCACCATAGACGCCCTGCCGGGCGGTGAGGAGGCGGTTCTGGGTCAGGAGTTTCTCATCCAATCGACGGCCAGCGACGAAGTCGGCGTCACGCGCATCGACCTGTACGTCGATGACGTGCTGAGACGTACGGATACTGCACCAGAGCCAGGCGGGCGAACCAGCCTCTCGGTGCTGCAGCCGTGGATCCCGATCATGCTCGGTGAGCGCACCATCTCGGTGGTTGCCTATCGGGCCGATGGCACAGCCAGTGACCCGGCAAGCGTCGTGGTCAACGTGGTCGAGGGTGGACTGGCACCGGACCCAACCCCCACAGTTTGCACGGCGCGAACCGTGGTAGAGCTGAATGCGCGGACGGGGCCGGGGATAGACTACCCTGTTGTCAGGGTCCTGGGTCTGGGTGAGGAAGTTGCGGTGACTGGCCGCAATGAGGGCAGCTTCTGGTGGCGGATTGCGGATAGTTGGATCTCGGCGGCGTACACGACGGTTGAGGGCGATTGCGCCAGCCTGCCTCTGGCATCCTATGATCCCCCGCCACCAGCGGTCGCATCGGGAGGGGAGGCAGCCGCCATACCCGTGCCTCCCACTACAGGAGGCCAGAACTCAGGCGCGGCAGACCTTGCTGTCACGGCTATAGAGATGCCATCGCGCATCACACTCTCCCCGGGGGGCGGCACGCCCGTGTCGATCAGAGTCACTGTGGCCAACCTCGGCCAGCAACCCTCTGGGGCCTTCCGCACAGTGATGTTCCCTACCGGGCAGGGTGGACCGCAGGGACGCGTCGATTTGCCGCCGGTCGCCAACCTGCGGCCCGGTGAGTCGACCACGCTGTCGGTCAACTACGCCTACACGGTAGCGGGTTCGTTCAACGTCATGGCGGTCGTCGATCCCAACAATCAGGTTGGCGACCGGGATGGACGCAACAACGCCCGCACGCTGGCCGTGAGAGTGCGCGCCCTGGCGCCGAGCCCGACTATTTCGCTTTCCCCGGACCAGGGTGGAGCGGGATCGCGCATCACGATCAGCGGGGCGGGCTTCCCTGCCAACAGCGGCGTCACGATTACCTTTGGGCCTACGCAGGCGACGGCCAACGCGCGCCTGGCCTCCGGCTCCGGTGTGGCCGCCGATGCCGACGGTGAGTTCACCATCGTCGTCGTTCTGCCCGGCCAGTGGCCTGATGGATCGCCGATTACCGGGTCTGCACTCGTCATCCAGGCCCAGGCGGCGGGCGGCCAGTGGTTTGCCTGGCAAACGCTCGACTACGGGCCGGGCACTTGAGGATCGAGAGACAAAGTGAGGGGAGTGCGCGTATCGAGTGGCTTTCGTATGGCAATTTGTGAGTGTCTTTGACTGACTTGAAACGAGAAACTGAGACCAGTGCTTTCGGAGCAAAAGGAGCAAGTCTGTGAAACGAAATAGAGTCGCTGTCCTGGCCCTTTTGGCGACAGCTTTGTTATGGGCAGCATGTGGGAGGGCCGCCACACCGGAGCCAACGCCGGAACTGGCTGCAGCTACGATTCCCGTTGTGGTCGTTACGGCCACACCGGAGGGCAGGCCGCTCATCACGATCGAAGCCCTGCCCAATGGGGAACAGGCCTATCTGGGCCACGAATTCCTCATCCAATCGCGGGCTATCGACACGGTCGGCGTCACGCGCATCGACCTGTACGTCGACGACGTGCTGCGGCGCACCGACACCACACCTGAGCCGGAGGGGCGCACCGACTTCGCATTGCTACAGCCCTGGATCCCGATCGTGCTGGGTGAGCGCACCATCTCGGTGGTGGCCTATCGCGCCGACGGCACGGCCAGCGAGCCGGTCACCCGCGTGTTTGACGTCGTGGAAGGCCCGCCACCCGCGTCGGCGACGCCGTCGGTGTGTACGGCCCGCGCCAATCTGTCCTTGATCGTGCGCGCCGGCCCCAGCCGGGGCTATGCCATCCTGGACGTGCTCGACCTGGGCGAGACGGTCGAGATACAAGGGCGCGACGAGAGCACCTCTTGGTGGAAGATCGACCGGGGCTGGATCTCGGGTGCGTACACCAGCACTTCCGGTGACTGCGCCAGCGTGCCGCTGGCCTCGTACGGGCCGCCGCCCCCCACGGCCATACCAACGCTGCCGGCAGGGCCCACCAGCACGCCGATCCCCGGTCGACAGCCGGCTGACCTGGTCGTGACCAGTATCGACATGCCAACTCGCATCGATCTGGAGACTGGCGGGCGGACGAGTGTCGTCATCAGGGTGACAGTGGCCAACGTTGGCGAGCAGCGGGCGGGCACGTTCCGCACCAAGATTTATCCGACCGGGCGCGGCGGACCGCGCGGTGGTATCGATCTGCCGGTTGTGGGCAGTCTGGGTCCGGGTGAGTCAATCAGGCTATCGGTCAATTACACATACAACATTGCGGGCTCGTTCGCCGTCGAAGCTGTAGTCGACCCGAATAATCAGGTCGGCGAGCGACACGAAGGCAACAACTCCGCTTTCCTCACCGTGCGAGTGAGATCCGTTTCGCCTCCACCTGGAACGAAGCCTACCGCGACGCCGAAGCCCACCGCGACGCCGAAGCCCACCGCGACGCCAAAGCCCACCGCGACGCCAAAGCCCACGGAGACGCCGGAGCCTACGGAGACGCCGGAGCCTACGGAGACACCCGAGCCGACTGAGGAACCTGAGGAGCCAGAATCGGACACAACACCATAAGGCCCGGCAGTCTTGGGGGCGGATGAGTGGGGGATCTGCCTCCTCTGGCGTATGTTAAACTCAGACAGAATACGTTCCAGGGAGTGAGGCTTCCTCACAACGTGTTGAAGGAGTTCGATTCATGGCATCCAACGCCACGACCCCCGATGCGGACCGCAGCCCCCCGTGGCCCCCTGTGACAAAAGTTATTGTGGCAGTCTTCCTGCTGATTCTCTTTGGGGTTGCACTCTTCGTGTTTCGTCTGGTCATTGTTCCCCTGGTGGTCGGCACTATTCTCGCTTACATCTTCAGGCCCGTCGTGCGGGCCTTCCGGCGGGTTACGCGGCTTACGCGACCTGTGGCCGCGGCACTGGTCTATCTGATTCTGCTCGCGCTGGTGATTCTGGCCGTGGTTCTGCTGACCCCGGTAGTGGTGAGCCAGCTTGTCTCCTTGCAACAAGAAGTGGTGGGCTTCATGCGCACCTTGAATGAGACAGGCCCCGACACGACGATTACCGTCATGGACTTTGAGATTGGCATGGATTTGGTGGTCGGCGAGGTCAATACGACACTCCTGGAGTTTGCCCGCTCCCTGGCTGCAGGCTCGTTGACTTTGATACGGAACGTGGCCGAGATCATCCTGCTGACCGTCTTCACTTTCCTGATCAGCTTCTACATCACGCGAGACGCCGAGAAGTTCATCCAACTGATAGAGGATCTGGTTCCACTCAGCCATCGTCGAGACGCCCAACGCCTTCTGAGGGAAATCGACAACGTCTGGTCGGCTTTCTTCCGGGGGCAGGTCATCCTGTCGTTGGTTGTGACCATCCTCCTGACAGGCCTGAGCGCGGCGCTTGGGCTGCCGCACCCGCTTCTGATCGGCTTGCTGGGCGGCATGCTGGAATTCTTGCCAAGCATCGGTCATTTCATATGGGGAGCGACGGTCACGGCTATCGCGCTGGTCGAGGGCTCAACCCACCTCCCCCTTACCAACGTGACATTCGCACTGATCGTGTTTGGGGCCTATGTAGTCTTTACGCAGGCAGACATCAACTTTCTCATCCCCCATATCATTGGCAAACACGTCGACCTGCACCCGATGGTGGTCATTGTGGGTATTATCGTCGGTGCCATTGCGGGTGGGGTGCTGGGTGTCGTCCTGGCGGCGCCTACCATCGCTTCTTTGCGAGTAGTCGGGCGATATATCTATGCCAAGCTGTTTGGGATGAATCCTTTTCCGATGGTTGGCCCGCCCTCCATACCGTGGGACCAGCGAGGAGATGTCGCCAGGCGACGCGCAGCTTCTGAATCGAGGGCCCGGGCTCGACGGAGTAAAGTTCTTAGAACTCGTGGCGATTCCATGCCAGACCTGACCGACGAGGAGTGATAACAGTATGGCGATAGAGACAAAACCGAAAGTTCTGTTGGTGGATGATGACTCGGCCATCACGGAGAGTCTGGCCCCTTTTCTGGAGCGGGCTGGCTTCACGGTGTCTGTCGCAGTCGATGGCCAAGACGCACTGCAGCGTATCGGGTCTCTCGCCCCAGACCTGATTGTGCTCGATGTGATCATGCCAAGGCTGGACGGGCGAGAGGTGCTCCGCCTCCTGCGCCAGGCCGAAAACCAGACGCCCGTGATCCTCCTCACCCAGGTGGGTGAGGCCTCAGAGCGAGCGATGGCGCTGGAGGAAGGGGCTGACGACTACGTCAACAAGCCCTTCGATCCCCAGGAACTGGTGGCTCGCATGCGGGCCGTGCTGCGCAGGGCCCGACCCGGCGAACCTCCTTTGGCGACTGCCCAACGGTTGGCCAGCGGTGACTTGCTACTGGACCGGCGAGTGCGCCGTGCCTGGTTGGGCTCTGAAGATCTAGCGCTTACGCCGAAGGCGTTCGCCCTGCTGGAGTACCTCATGACTCATCCCGAGGAACTCATCTCGCGGGACCGCCTGCTTGATGCGGTATGGGGGTGGGACTACCCGGCGGGTATCCGGGCCGTGGACACGCGAGTGGCAGAACTGCGCAAGGCGCTTGGAGACGATCCCTCGCAGCCTCGCTACATCGAAACGCTGCCAGGACAAGGGTATCGCTTTATTAGCACCGTAGAGGTGGTGCCATGAAGCGATGGCAATGGCTCATCGCTCTCTCACCTGCCGTGCTCGGGCTGATATTGGCAGCGTTCGTCATTGGTGGACGGGTGGCCAATCCGGCATTCTACCTGAGGATCGAAGCTGACCCACTCGTCGCACTGACAGGTTTGGTGCTCTCAACGGGATTAGCGATAGTTCTGGCTGTGCTGGGTCGTGTACAACGCATCCGGCACAAGACCCTCAAGGAGTCCATGATCCAGGCTACCGAGGCCCGGCATCGGTTTCTACGTCGGCTGGATCACGAGCTCAAGAACCCACTGACGGCCGTTCGGGCCGATCTCGCCAATCTGGCTGTCACAGGCGGCCCTGAGGAGCACGTCAAGGCCCTGACACGCCTGCAAGCGCAGGTTTCGCATCTGAGCCGATTGGTGGCCAGTTTACGCAAACTTGCTGACCTGGAAACACGCGCCCTGGAGCGTCTTCCGGCGAGTGTGGGTGAGGTGGTTGAGACGACTTTCCGGGTCGCGCAGGAGCAACCTGCGGCACAGGAACGCAGGCTGACTCTCAGTTTGCCTCACAGGCCCTTGATCGCTCCCGTAGACCGGGACCTGCTTTCCCTCGTTATCTACAATCTGCTCGATAATGCTCTTAAGTTTACCCGTCCAGGAGATGCTGTGGAACTGCGGGTTCTGGAGAATGGGCATGTTATCGTCATAGAGGTCGCAGACAGTGGGCCGGGCATTGCAGAGGCGGACATGCCCTACGTGTGGGAAGAGCTGTATCGCGGTCACGGTGCGCGAGGCGTGCCCGGTAGTGGCATCGGGTTGCCGCTGGTGCGGACGATTGTGGAGCGCCACGGTGGACATGTTCGCCTGCGCAGCCAACCTGGCCAGGGCTCACTATTCACCATACAGTTGCCCAAAGACTGATGTTTTGGAATCGTAAAGCCCCATTCCAAAACGGTAACACCCCCGTCGTACCCCCGTAAAACCACTTTGCTATTCTTCAGAGTGAACGGGTCGGTCATGTGGCCACCAAGTGACTCGGAAGCGGCGAAACGCCGCGGGAGGATAGCTGGAGATGCAGCAAATCCGGGAGATAGCTGGTTCAGTTGGCTTGGCGCTGGCGGCTGTGTTATTGCTGGCGGGCTGCAGTGCTTTTCCCATCGCCGTCCAGTCGCCCGGCGGAGGGTGGATTCTCGCCGAGGCAGAAGCCCCGGCTATGTCACCCGAAGGGGTCGTTGAGAGCTTTTACGGATGGTACATAGACTATGCCGGGTACGACCCCGAGACAGACACTATGAACAATCCGCTGGTCGATGGGGCGTACAAAACGCGCGAAGAAGTGGCACCGGAGATGGTGCAGCGGGTTGAGGAGGCCATCGCCTCCTTCGACGGTCACAGCGGCTACGATCCTGTCCTCTGTGTGCAGGACATCCCCCAGAGCTTCACTGTTGGCGAGGCGGCGGTGTCCGGCAAGTCGGCCAGCGTAGTCGTGACCGAAATCTGGAACGCCGGCACCGAGTACGAATTCACGAGTACCCTGACGGTAAGGCTGTCGCTGATGGACGGCCAGTGGAAGATCGCGGAGGTAATCTGCGCGACAAACTGACAACAGGCCCCTTTCAGGGGGTAAGTTGTTGAGGTGAGGTAGAGAAAAGATGAAGAAGATTGGTTTGTTTGCAGTCGCTCTCGTCCTGAGCGGAGCCTTTGTCGCCGTTGGCGTCGAGGGACAGGCGCTCGCCGCCGATACTAAGTGGAGCGCCTCGTACTGGAACAACAAAAGGCTGGAAGGCACCCCGGTCGTCACCCGTGAGGAAAGCAAAATCGACCACGATTGGGGCACGTCACGACCCGTCTCCGGCGTCAACAAGGACAAGTTCTCCGCAAGCTGGAAACGGACGGTCAACTTCAAGGAAGCCGGGACCTATCGCTTCCGTGCGACGATGGACGACGGGATGCGCGTCTGGGTGGACGGCAAGTTGATCATCGACGAGTGGGAGCTCAACGACTCGCCGACGGTGACGGCTGACGTCAAGTTGGGCAAAGGTGATCACAAAATCAGAGTCGAGTACTTCGAGGAGGGGGGGAACGCGGTCGCCAAGCTCTCGTGGGCGAAGGTGGAAGCGTCTTCCCCAACCACGTTTAAGAACTGGAAGGGCCAATACTACAACAACAAAGCGCTGAGCGGCTCGCCCGCCCTGGAGCGCGACGACGCCTCCATCAACTTCGACTGGGGTAGCGGCTCGCCTGCCAGCGGCGTCAACGCCGACAACTTCTCGGCGCGCTGGACGCGCAAGGTCGACTTCAACGCGGGCACCTATCGCTTCAGCATGACCACCGACGACGGCGCGCGCCTGTGGGTGGACGACGATCTGGTCATCGACCGCTGGTTCGACCGGGCTGCGACGACTTACACGGTCGACGTTGCGCTGGGCGCTGGCAGCCACGAGGTCGAGATGGAATACTACGAGTCGACGGGCGGGGCTTCGTCCAGACTGAACTGGCAGGCCGTGGTGGCGACGACGCCGCCCTCAACCCCGGTGCCCGGAGGCACATCTTCCGGTTGCACCTACACCGTCAAGAGCGGCGACAGCCTTGGGGTGATTGCCCGCAACCACGGCACCACGGTGGCCGTTCTGGTCAACTTGAATGGGCCTAAATACCCCAGCCTGTATACCAACCCAAGCCTGATCTATGCAGGATGGGTACTCAAGCTGCCCGGCAGTGGGCAGTCAAGCGGCGGAACCGGCTCTGGCGGCACGTACACCGTTCAGCGCGGCGACTACCTGGCGCTGATCTCACAGAAGACCGGCGTGTCCGTCAGCGACCTGATCCGGCTGAACGCGGCCAGGTACCCAAGTCTGCGTACGAACCCGAACTTGATCTACACGGGGTGGGTGTTGAGGCTGCTATAGGTAGCTGTTGCCGTCACGGATGGCAGGGAGGGACAGGTCTCGGAGCTATCTCTCCCTGGACGACATCCGGTGAACAGGGAGCCGCAGGCTGCAACGGGTTGGAAAGGAAAAAGGGAAAGCCGACGTCAATGAAGCATGTCCTGAGTTCCGCAATCACGATCACCGCAACTCTGGCGCTGGCGGCTTGCCAGGGAAGTCTCGTCTCGAGAGTTGCTGAAGAGAGTTTTGGACCGGACGCCGTAGCCGTGTTGAGCTCTCCTGCTGAGGCTGCCACGACGTTCCTGGTGGATGCCATCGCCGAGACGAATGGGAGCTTCACGGTGATCGATTCGGAGCTTGACAGCCTGCCGCCGGGGACACCGTTCTCCGTGACGGCGACTGAGGCAGAGATCAAGTCCATGCTCGAACAGGCGCTGGGAGCCAGCGGCTACGGCGAGGGCATCCTCATCGAGGATGTTAGGCTGGATGAAGGGCAGATCGAGGCATCTTTCACCCTGGAGTTGCCCCCATTTGACACGGCGATTCCGGGATCCGCGGTCGTCGTGGCTTCAATCGACGGTGAGGGTAACCCGGTCGTCAGCATTGCCAGCGCGGAGTTCAGCCACCTCAAAGCTCCAGCAGAGTCGCTTGGTACGCTGAACCAGGCTCTGAGTGAGGCGATAGCTGACGCGCAGGACAACTCTGGAATGGATGTCAGGCTCACCGGGTTACTCATTGACGATGGGACGGTGGTTGTCTCCGGCTACACGGAGTAGTCGCCGGTATTCTATCCGGGCAGTGTGACCGGCAAGAGTCTCTGGGGAGGGACTGATGTCGCTCCAAATGGCAATAGATACTTTGTCTGGATTGCAGCTCACCAGCTACGAGCGAGAACAGCTTCGTTTCGTGTATCACGACTGCAAATGTCGCGGAGACTTCACCGTATTTGGCAAGCTGGTTCGGATCATTGAGCGTCAACACAGGCTGGGTGTACCCACCACCGGCGGGTTATTTGGCGACTGTGATCTGGATGAGACTAACCATAATCTAAGCAGGAAATTGGCTGCGTGAGGAGACAGGTATGCGAACGCAACCGGTCTACGATTGGATGACACACGATCCGATCACCATCAACAGCGACGCCCCGCTGCTCCAAGCTCGCCGTCTGATGAGAGAAAACGCCATACGCTGCCTCCCGGTGATGAATAATGGCGAGTTCGTAGGAATTGTGACCTTAGACGAAGTCTGCGAAGCCCTGGTTTCTGAGACAATTTCGCACAATGACCGTCCGATGTCGATGGCAGCGGTGAGCACAATCGTGACGCGTGTCCCTTTTGCCATCTCGCCGCTTACCACTATCAGTCTCGCCGCTCAAATCATGCTGGAGCACCGCATCAGCGGCCTCCCTGTGATGGTGGGCGACAAGCTGATAGGCATCATCACTGAGGGCGATATCTTGCGCATGTTGTTGTCGAAAGCTGCAACATCTGTATCTGACCAGCCTTTGCGACGCGCGAAGGCGCGCGTGTAACTCGAGCGAGAAACTCTCTATTGAGGAGGCTACTTGCCATGACCACATTTCAGTGTTTTGACTGCGTGCACACCTGGCAACACTTGCCAGGCAAGGATGGCAGGGACACAAACCTGCCCTGTCCTGAATGTGGAAGCCGTAACATCCGCCGTGCAGGGAAGGGTCGTAGACGGCGCGGACACGCCTACGGGGTCGGTAACAGCCGTTGGTCGGCGGACCAACGGCGCGAGCGGCGATGGCGACAACAGACGCCGCCTCGACTGGGTGATCGTGGCAGGAGAGGGTGAAGGGCACGATGTGTGCATCTGTGTGTAAGTGTACATATCAACTGCCGGAGTTTGGGGAAACGATATCCTTGAAGAGGTTACTACGAAAAGATGGTGACTAGAACTCAGATCTCGCGACTCTTGCTGTATTTGACTCTCGCGGGCTTGGCACTGATGGCCGGGCTGATCGTGACCGGAATCACATTGGCATCCCGCTATTCCAGAGCAACCGTCACCGAAGAGGTCGGCATCCAGGCGATGATAGGCCTTAGCCCGACCTATGGTGGTGCGAACACACTCATCAACGTCACCGGCATCGGCTTTCCTTCAAATGCCAAGATTGGCCTCTATCTCGACGGGGAGAGCGCGGTTCAGAACGCAGGTCCCCACGGTGAGGCTTTCACTGACGGCGAGGGTCGCTTCAGCGTCATGTTCCCGATGCCCGCCGTGTGGCCGGATGGCACGGTGATCACCGACGAACAGTTGGTGCTGCTGGCCGTATCCGAGGACAGCAGTACCCATGCATCCGCTGTGTTTGACTACGCGCCACCCATTGTTCAGCCCGAAATCAGCCTGAACCCGACGACCGGCGGTGGGGGCACACCTGTGACCGTGACAAGCGTGGGGTTCCCCGCGGGATCGCAGGTCAGTCTCCATCTCGGTCCACCGGAGGGCGGCTACAGCCCACATGCATATGCTCAGGGGATCGTTGATGGCACGGGTACGGTTACCTTGACCTTTGCCATGCCCGACAACTGGCCGGATGGCTCGCGCATCAAAGAGGAACAATTGGAGATTGCGGTCGTCACCGCCGACGGGTCCACTCGAGCGAGTGCTGGCTTCGACTTCGAGCCGATTCCATACCCACTGATCACTGTCAGCCCGGACTACGGAGGACCCGGCACCCAGGTAACCATCTCCGGCGACGGGTATCGCGCAGGCACGATTGTTCTGATCAAGCTGGGCACCTCGGTCGACGATGCTGCCCAGAAGACACCCTACGTCGAGACCATGGCCGACATACGCGGCAACATCAATGTGCCGTTCACGATGCCCGGTCGGTGGCCCAGCGGCCTGCCCATCCTCGTCCGCGATGTGGTGGTGCTGGCGACTTCCGCTGACCGCAGCGGCTATGGTTGGATGGGCTTTGCCTATCTGGAGAATCTACCGCCTGACGAACCCGTGGAACAAGGGACCAGCGGAGACGATGCCACTGATGAGTTTGAGGATGAGGTGCCCACACCTCAAGCGCCGGTGCAATCCGTACCTCAGTCCGATGCAGCTCCGGCCAGTTCGGTTATCCCCGAAGTCACGCCAGAGATGTTGGGGCCCGCCGACGAAGCCGAGCCTGCTGACCCACCCGAGGAAGTCGAGCCTGTTGACCTACCCGAGGAAGGCGAGTCACAGGCGATCATCCTCCTGGAACCTGCGGAGGGAGGTCCGGATACACCTGTGGCGGTCATGGGGAGCGGTTTTCCAGCGGGTATTGAGTTGCTTGTCCACCTCGGCATGCCGGAGATGGATTTCGGACCCGAGGCATATGGCGCGGTGTCCACTGACGAAGCTGGCGATTTCAACATCACGTTTGCGCTTCCAGGTCAGTGGCCTGATGGCACACCCATCATAGAAGAGCAGCTTGTCATTGTGGTCGCCACACAAGATCGCAGCATCTTAGCGACTGCACCTTTCACCTATCAGCCCCCAACAGAGATCGAATAGTCTATCATCTTGTGGGGTAATCAGCAGCCAGTGATATGTCCTCTGCTCACTGGCTGCTGGGTTCGTCCATTACATGACGACGGAGAAATGGCCTCGGTGAGTGTTTGAGCTTGCTTAGTTCTACGGGAGTGGAAATGTTGCAGTGGCTTTTCAACGTGGGGCGTGAAGTCACAGCCAATCTGACTGGCCTCGCCGTTTGTATGGTTGCCGCGGTACCGCTTGCCGTGTTAGTTGTGCTCAAGCTCAGCAGACGCCTTCGTGCGGAGGCAGGTCAACTAACGACAGGGGGCACAGTCGCTGGCACTGCCGTATTGGGGACACTCTGCGCCCTGACAGTGGTCTGGTGGGTTCTTGGTCAGGGTGGCGATCTGGCCAGAGATGGCCTGTGGGAATCGTTGGCCACCATGCTGTTTGGCCCGGTGGCATATGACTATATCAGGCCAGTCATTGTGGTTGTAGGAGTCGCCTTGATCGTGAGCATCGCTGTTATGGGTGCGCGATCTTTGATTGCAGAGAGTGGTTTGCTTCGCGAACGTATGGAGTCCGTGCGTAACCCGATCCGCAGACGCGGGAAGATGGGCTCCGCAAGTTTTTGTACACAAGAAGACTACAGGCGGTTCAGAGAGCCGGATCCTGAAGGTCTGACCTTTTTTGGCGCGTTTTGGGGGCAGGGAAGAAGAACGAAAAAACTACGGCGGTTGGATGAAGGCCAGGGTCGATTCTGTCTCTCAGCCGAAGACGTGGCACGGGGTGTACTGACAATTGGTGGTCCGGGCAGCGGGAAGACCCAGAGCGTGATCCTTCCGGCCATTGCCGATTGGATGGCCGCTGGACACTCTGTGATCGTCACCGACCCACAGAACGAGTTGGCTGACTACGTAAAGCGCTTTGCGGCGGCCACCGGGCATCAAGCAGTAATTCACGACCCGACCTCCGACCATGGTGCGCGCTTCAATGTAGCAGCGGGTATCAGAGATCTCTCAGAAGCACGGGCGATTGCGGACGTGCTCGTGCCAGCGGGGCAGACGAACGACACCGACCCCTTCTGGCGTGAGTCAGCGCAGGCATTACTGGCTGCATGCCTGCAACGATTTGAGAATATCGGCCAAATCATGCTGGCATTGGGTGATCTGCGAGGGTTGGCTCGAGAGCTTGCCAGGAACGGAGACGACATCAGCGTGCTGGCCACCCCGTTTACCGCCGGCGCCAAGGGCGACAAGAATCTGGCTGCAGGCATTGCTGCAACGTTGGCAACGGCGCTTACTGGGTGGGCAGATGAGAGTATGCGTTCAGCAACAGCATCTTCCGACTTCTCCGCGGATGAGATCGTAGAGCGCCCGACGGCTGTTGTGCTTACCTGTCCGGGGCGCCAGCGAGCAATTTACGCGCGATACCTGGGTTGTGTACTGCGCAAGCTAATCATGGATCTCGACATGATTGGCGAGGAAAACGGTGGTCCTCTGCCCGTCCCAGTTGGGGTTGTCATGGACGAGTTTCCAACCTTTGGTAGGATGGACAGTCTGCTACTTGACGTAAACCTGGTGCGCAAGCGGCGGATTAGTGTGCTGATCGCGGCACAGACGAAGGGGCAGTTCAATATGATCTACGGCAAAGAAGCGACAGACACCCTATTTGCCGGGTTGGCCACACAGATCGTCTTCGGAGGCTGTGATCAGGAGACTGCAAGCTTCTACTCGCATGCGTCAGGAATGACAACCGAGACGCTTCCCAGCGGGTTGGGGCAGGCACTGCATGTCCGGCAGCGCCCACTACTCACACCTGATGAGATTCAGACACCTGCGCGCGGAAACGCAACGCTGTTCACCCGCTTTGTCACTGAAAGCCAGGCCACGCAGGTCATCATGTTTTCCCGGCTAACACGCCTCTATGACCGGAAGGATTGGGAGGCCACGTTGGGAGGGATCAACTCAGATGACGCGTCCATCATCGCGCGTCCGCTCGAGGAGCACGAGATCCCTACCCCATGACTCGCACCATTAAGAGCCCACAAGTATGCTGTGGGATTGGCTGTTCGTCTCTTGAGTCAACTGCCTGCATGATGCCGTTGAAAGGTAGGGCAGCATCACCTCCTGTTCATCCGGCGAGGTGGTGGTTCACTCGTGGCCAAATGTGTCAGAGTCATGATACGCGGTTTCAGGACCGTAACATGGTGCCATACTTTGGTAATGCCTTTCCGATATGCTGTTACTAGGACAGCGCGGCTTAGGAAGCTGTGAATGCGTGCGATACCGAGCATCGGTGGCAGAAAGAGAACAACACAAACTGACCAGATGCGGCTACACATCTCCCTCCCATCAAGAGACCACATCCGATCACTCTTGCCAGTGTGGAAGTTTTTGGGCCCGGAAAAGAGGAACCCTCTTGCGCTTTCTCGGTGCGGCTCCTGGAGGGAACTGTTATGTATAAGACCATCTTGGCTCCGTTGGATGGCTCCAAGCGAGCCGAGGCAATAATCCCCCACGTCGAAGAGTTGGCCCGCCGTCATGGAGCGCAGGTGGTCCTCCTGCGGATCGTCGAATACGTGTCTATGGCCGAGACCGGACACACCTACTTAATTGAGCGGGCGCTGAAGGAGTTCGAGCAACGGGTTGAGGCGGCCAGGTCCTACCTGGCCATCTGGGAGGCTGCGTTCCGAGAGAAGGGCATCGAGATCCGCGCATGCGTCGAGCAAGGTCCGATTGTGGAGACCATCACCAGCGTCGCCGAGCGTGAAGGCGCCGACCTGATTGTCATGACGAGTCACGGGCGGACGGGATTGTCTCACGTGTTTTACGGTAGTGTGGCAGCCGGGGTTCTGCACCGGGTGGCCCGCCCTCTGCTGTTGATCCGAACGCGTGGAGAATCGTGAGGGGACACGCTTCAAACCTCGCTGCCCTGAGCCCGCGTGGATGGACGCGCCTCCGGCTAAGAATCTCTCCCTAGTGACTGGGGGTCGCCCCAAATCGGAGCTTGGGAATGGAGACCAGTCTTCTCAGACTTTTTTGGATCTTTCTCAAGGTGAATTTGCTCAGCACGTCTGGCCCGGCGTCGGTTGGGCTGCTCTACTCCGAGATGGTCGGCGGCACCATGACCGAAGAAGAATTCATCGAGGCGGTAGGGTTCTCCAGCGCCCTGCCTGGCTCCGACGCTTTGCAGCTTGCCATGTTCGTCGGCTTTGCGGCGGGCGGATTTCCGGGCGCGCTGGTCGCGCTGGTCGGCTCCATCCTGCCGCCCACGGTGATTATGCTATCCATCGTCCTCCTGCTCCAGCGCCTGCGGGGCGAAGCCTGGGTGACCAATTTTGTGCACGGGCTTTCGCCCGCCATAGCGGTGCTGTTAGTCATGACTGCCTGGAAAGTCTTTGGCGAGGTTGAAGGCCTTGGAGACCGGGTGGTCGTGGCTATTGCCACGTTGAGCCTGATTGCCTTGCTTTTGAAAGTCCATCCCGCTCTGGTGGTGTTGGTGGCGGGTCTGCTGGGCGTAGTCGCCCTGCGCTAGGAAGACACCCATGAGGGTTCTGCTGTGTGTGAATGGCGCCCTCACCGCGCACCCGGCCATTACCTATGGGATATGGTTGGCCGCGCTGATGGAGACGGAGGTCAGCCTTCTGGGCGTGGTGGAAGCCCCAGACCGCCGCCCGGCGGTCGAAAACCAGCTTGACGAGGCCAGCCGCCAACTGGAAGAGGCAGGTATCCCATACCAACGTCTGGCACGGGAGGGGGCCTGCAAGGAAGTCGTGGCGGCACAGGCGGCCACCGGCGAGTATCTGACCGTCGTTGGGCGGCTGGACCGCCCCCCACTGCGGCGCTGGCTGCGAGGCCGCTCCATCCGGCGTCTGTTGCAAACGCTGGAAGCACCTCTGTTTTACGTCCCGGCCTTCAGGCCGGACTTGAAGCGTATGCTGCTTTGCCTCGGAGGAATTGGCCGCAGCGTGGGGATGGTGCAGGTGGCGAGACAGTTGGCGGAGGCCAGCCAGGCAGAGGTAACGCTGCTGCACGTGGTCGAGCGTGCCTCATTCGACTATCCCCCGGTTCGCGCCGCTCAAGACGACTGGCAGCAAATACTGTCCACCGAAACGGTGCAGGCTCGCCACCTGCGGGCCGCGCTGGAGGGCCTGCAGGCCGCCGGGCTTAGTGCGAGACTGCGGGTGCAGCAGGGCTACGTCACGGAAGCCATTCTCAGGGAGATTCAGGCGGAAGACTACGATTTGGTCGGTCTCGGCTCTCACTACTCGGCCAAGGGTTTGCGCCCGCTCTTCGCGCCGAACGTGACAATCAACGTGGCGGAGGGGGTAGATCGCCCCGTGCTGATCGCGCGCTAACACCTCCGGTCCGGTGGGCCAGCAATGGCGCCCTGAACTTATGCGTGGCCGTACTGACTCCGCTGCGATACGGGGTCAGTTGCACCTCCCGCTTTTCGATTTTGTAACACTTCATTTCGAAGCTGGCACAGCGCGGCCATATGGCTGTGATATGAACGAGCTACTCTTGGTGTGCATGGCAAGAAAGAACCCTTGCACCACGTATAGCGAATGCGGCCAAGACCCACAAGGAGGACTGTCGAGATGAGGATCGTGTGGACGACCGTCAAAGTCATCGGGATATCGCTGGTGGCGCTTACGGCGGGAGTGGTCGCCTATGTGCTGTGGACAGATCGTCCCGGACACAAGCCCCGGCTCCCGAAGGCTGCTCGTTGAGCCTGGAACGGCAGGAAGAGTTGCTCCCCACCTAACTTGATGTGGGAGAGCCCCCTGCCGTTCACAGCAAATGAGCTTATCAGCTCTGCGCAATAGATTGCCAGAGGTGCAGCAAACGAAAGAGACGGATAATTCCGTGAAAGCCGCGAGGTGAGGCTGCCGACCTGGAAGAGAAGAGAGGCGAGAGCGCGAATAGGCCCGCCCGAGGGGTCAAAGCCTGAGAGACCTCCCATCGGGGAAGCATAGGACGCGGTTATTCGAATCAGCAGTCCCGGTCGCTCACCCGGGATCGTTTGTTAGCAGGCGCCTCCTTCAAGGACCAGGGGTAGGCTCAGAAGATCTCCCACCTTCCAGACGTGGTCGGTGAAGCCCGCGGCCATGGCTGGCGTCCGTTCCTGGTAGCGGCGCTTCAAGCCCGGTACGCGTTCGCGCAGTGATTGGTGCGGGCGAGCGAAATTAGAACCCCCGCCACCAGTGAATGTGCAGCAGCAGGCTCTCCTGGGATTTGGCCAGTGACCAGGTCTTGCGCGCCAGCGGCGCTATCCCCTGCCTGATGGTCAGGTTGACCCGCTCAATGAAAGCCGTCTGGATGGTGGCCGAGAAGCCCAGTTCCAGCAGGGTCTGGAAGAGCTGCCAGCGCTTGCCCCACATCATGCGCGTGATGGTGAACGGCTTGCCATCATCCTTCCTCTTGTTCTTGCGCTTGATCAACTGACCATAGGCCAGCAGATTGCTGACCACCCAATCCTTGCCCGCGATCCACTCCCCGAAGTGGGCCGTGATGGCGTAGAAGTAGGCACGCAGGCCGTCGCTGGTGAAGGCCGGGACGCAGTCCTCTGCCAGACGCAGCTTGAGGTCGTGGATGAAATGGTAGGCATCCTCCTTGCCACGCGTGCCCAGGTGCACCGCCGGGATGATCTTGGTCACCGGCTCGATGGCCACCCACAGCCAGCTGCGCCGCTTGTTGCCCGCCACCGGCGCGTGCAGCTCGTCGACTTGCAGATAGGCCACCTCCAGGCGCACGAACAGGACCGTGTGCAGGTTCTCACTGTGCACTCCTGCCCGTGCCAGCCAGCGGGTGAGCGTGGCGTCTACGTGCCCGGTGAAGCGCACCAGCACCGAGATGTCCACGCCCTCTGCCAGTAACCACAGGCACATCTCAATGCGGCCGGGATGGGTTTTCAGATGATACAGGGGCGTGTTGCGGCGGGAACTGAAACCCACCTGACAGGCCTGGCACTTGAAGGTCTGGATGTGCCTGTACTTGCCTCGCTTGCCGTTGCTTACCAGCGCGTGCACCCCAGCGTCGGTCACGCCGAAGTAGTCGCAATCTGCGTTGAGACAGGCGTGCCCCTGGGTACGGGATCGCTTCCGGCGCCCCCGTGTGCTCTTGCGCTCACGCCACGGCTGCACATCGCGCCGTATCGGCCTCACCGCCAGGCTCACGCCCGACTCGCATGCAGGGCAATCTTTGGGTGTCTTCGGTTTCCATCTCCGCCGTTTGCGGGCCGCTTTCTTCGCCGCTTCCCACAGTTTCTTGAGCTGTCTGCGTCGTTGCTGCCACAGCACATAGCCCAGTGTCACAGCCAGAACAGCCAGCGTGACGTGTTCGATGAGGTTGTAGAGGTGCATTGACCAGGTCGTGTCCACGCTTAAACCAGTGCAAAGACCTGGATATTAGCCGATGGTATCGACTTTTCAAGGAATTCTGTCTGTCGCCACAGCGTGTGAATTATCCGTCGCTTTCAGCCGTTGTACCCAGCGGGGGATGTGTGGCCCTCGTTCTTGCCGGCGTTCGACTATCCGCAGTTGTTGGCGCAGTAAGGCAATCTCGAGGTCTTTTTCATCCTCGCTCATCCATTTGACCGTTACGAGATCGACCAGACAGGCCAAGAAGTACGTCACTATCGCGTAGATCACAGACACCTCGTTCCATTGGCTGCTATGACTTGGGCAAAGGCCTGAGCATACCTTGAGCGAGGTGGGTTGTCAGCTTGTCAAATCAGCTGTCTTAATTTTTGCACCATACGCCCTGCGAACGGCCGCTGAACTCGCTTCAAAGCCCGGTTTTCGCAGTTCCCCCTCCAATTCATCATAGCCAAGTCTGGGTTCTCTGCATCACGCGGACGGTCCACTCTTCCAGTTCTTCATCAATCGGCGGCCATCCCGGTTTGCGCCCGTGCTTGAACATCCACTCGCACCGTACCAATTCCCGATGCCAGCCAAGCAATGTGTCTGGCTTGAAAAGACGTACACTGGCTTGCAGTGTCTAATGAGTATTCGCCGCCTGCTGTTTCAAGCGATGGGTCAGGACCCGCCAATGACACCTTCTGCCAGCGCGGAATATGGGGTCCACGTTGCTGTCTTCGCTCGACAGTCTGCAATTGATGGCGCAATAGTAGGATTTCCAGGTCTCTCTCGCCGTCTGTCCGTCGGCTGATGGCTGCCAGATCCAACATGAAAGACCAGAAGCACATCAAAGATGAAAGAACATCAACGCCTCAATTCGGTATGCCAATGGCCGCAAGACCGAAAAGCATACCATGGTTGAGGTGTGTTACCAGTTCTTTTGCCTGGGACGAATTTTGGAACACTGCGAGCCCAGCCTGTGCGGTTCGCGACATATTTGGCAATGTCTCACGTCATGCTACGACGGCTGGCTCGGAGAAGCCAGTATCATATCTGATGATACCTTTCGTACGCTAACAGCCCGATGGGAATCATCGGGTACCCATCACACGAAACGCACTCCCTATCTGGCTGAAGCCTCTTACCTCCCGTAAACCTCACCCAGTTCGATGTCTCATCTGGCATCGGCCAGCGTATCCGACGCGGCTTTCTGACCATACTTAGTGCTATAGTGCGCGTGTATCTCTCGAGCATATTGGGAAGCAAGCGCTTTAGGCTCACCAACCATCTTGGCGACCAAGTACATCTGCGCAACTTGTTCCACAATCAGTGCTACCTGCAAGCACCGCTTCAAGGTAGCACCACATGCAACAACTCCATGGTTCTCCAAGAGGACCACATGCCTGTCTCCCAACGCCTTCACGACGTTCTCCCCAAACTTTGGATCATACACATGAGCATACGGCGCAATATCCACCCCTCCCGGGCCGTTGCTGTAGGCAAGCGTGGTAGTAAGATCAGGCAGCCGAAGTCCCAGAAGGGACAGGGTGGTGGCATAAGTGGAATGTGTGTGCATCACTGCGCAGATATCCTGCCGCGCTTCATATATTCTGAGGTGAGTGGCTAGATCTACAGACGGCCTCAGTTGCCCGTCGATTTGTTCGCCAGCCGCATTCACCACCAGCACGTCATCTGCTCGCATTGTTTCATAACTCACACCACTGGGTGTGATCACGATGGCCCCGGTCTCTTTGTCTCGCGCGCTAACATTTCCTCCGGTCAACACAACCAGGTTGTGTTTTAGAAGTTCGCGAGCCATTCCAGCAACCTGTGATCTAAGCAACTCCAGAAACATCTGCAGGTCTCCTTTAGTGATAGGCATCTAGGTCGAAAGGATCGCACTACGTGGTCAGCGAGGCGGGGTTCTCGAGGTGCGCTTTGACACTCTGTAAGAACCGGACAGCAGTTGCCCCATCGATGACACGATGATCGTAGGAGGTCGCAAGGTACATCATCGAGCGAATGAATATCCCATCGCCAATAACCACAGGCTTTCGCTCGATCTTCCCCATCCCTAGGATGGCGCTCTCGGGATAGTTGATGATAGGCGTGAAGAATACTGACCCGAAGACTCCAGAGTTGGTGACAGTGAAAGTGCCGCCAGAAAGCTCAGCCGGCGAGAGGCTACCCGCCCGTGCCTTGATGGTGAGATCGGCCAACTCCCGAGCGATCTCAATCAGGTTTTTCTTGTGCGCATCGTGAATAACCGGAACCACCAGGCCATCATCTAGCGCAACAGCGACACCCACATTCGCGTAGTGCTTGATGATGATCTGGTCATCAATCAACGACGAATTCACCATGGGGAATTGCTTGAGACCCTTCACGACCGCCCTCACAACGTAGGCAGTGACGGTGATTTCTGTCTCCCGGCGAAGATCCATCAACTCAGTCACGTCGACCTCAGCAAAGGTGGTCACGTCAGCCGCCGTTCGTCGACTGAGCGCCATTCTGTCAGCGATGGTCTTGCGCATGCCTTTTAATGGCACGATTACTTCGTCGTCACGCTCGCTTTCACGCGATGAAGGGGCATCATCCCCAACAACTGCAGTCAACCGGCGAACATCTTTCGCTGTAATGAGCCCCTTGGGCCCTGTTCCCTGGACCTGTGCCAGATCAATCCCGTGTTCCTTTGCCATACGGCGTGCCACTGGAGATATCCTGCGAGGGCCCGACGGTACATGTTCCTGGCTCTGCTGCTTCAACAATGCCTGTTCGGAGATGGATGCATCCGCTTCGGTAGGAACAGGCATCGGGACCGTCTCCACCTCCTCACCTGACATTCCAATATGTGCGAGCAGTCCGCCCACGGGAACAGTCTCTCCTTCAGGAACAAGAATGCTTATCAGGATACCAGCGTGAGGCGAGGCTATCTCAACGTTGGCCTTATCCGTTTCAACTTCAACCAATACCTCGCCCACATCAACAGGGTCGCCCACCTCCTTGAGCCATTTGGTGATCGTTCCTTCAAGCATGCTTTCCGTAAGCGCGGCCAGTCTGACCTCTTCTGCCATGAATTCCTCCACTTGCTTAAGTCGGGCTCCGTGTATCAGGACAGACTTCCCGCTATGATGCCCTTGACCGCAGCCACGATGTCATCTGCGTTGGGCATATAGAACTCTTCCAGAATGGGGTTGAAGGGTACTGGTGTCTCTGGAGCGGCGACCCGTTCGATTGGTGCGTCCAAATATCCAAAGGCCTCCTTCGCTATCTGGGCCGCGATCTCCGCCCCAACACCCCCGAACTGCGGAGCCTCGTGCACGATTACCAACCGCATCGTTTTCATAACCGACTCAACAATCGTGTCTATGTCTAGCGGACGCAGTGTGCAGGGGTCCAGCACCTCGACCTCAATATTCTCAGATGCCAGTTTCTCGGCAGCCTGCAGAGCTTCCCGCACCATCAGGCCGAGGGCAACCACAGTGACGTCTGTCCCGGTGCGCGCAGCCCTGGCCCTTCCCATCGGCATAAGATGATCCCCATCCGGGACCTCCCCCTTAACGCCGTAGAGCAGCTTGTTCTCGAAAAACAGTACCGGATTTGGGTCTCGGATGGATGTCTTGAGTAACGCCTTTGCGTCAGCAGGTGTTGACGGCATCACGATCTTGAGGCCTGGAGCGTTCAAAGCCCACGCTTCAGGACTCTGGCTGTGGTGTACCCCCGCCGTCCTCCCAGCTCCGAAAGGCATCCTGACCACCATCGGCACGCTGGCCCGGCCACCATGCATGTATCTCATCTTGGCAGCGGAGTTGATGAGTTGATCCAACGCGATAGCTATGAAGTCCGCAAACTGCAATTCAACAATAGGACGCATCCCCATCACGGCCGCGCCAACAGCCGCGCCGACGAAACCAGACTCAGATATGGGAGTATCCATAACCCGCTCGGGGCCAAATTCCTCCAATAACCCCTTGGTGACTTGGAAGCAACCACCGTAGACACCAATGTCCTCTCCCATCAAGAAGACGCTCTCGTCGCGTAACATCTCTTCACGGATCGCCTGGCGCAGCGCATCCCGGAAAGTTATTTCGGCCATGGATGGTTAAGCCTCCACTTCAAAGGGGGCATAGACGTCTTCAACTGTTTCTTGTGGTTCTGGGAACGCCGCCTGGTCCGCGTACTCCAGGGCAGTCTGAATCTCATCCAGCACTTCTTGGTCAATTTGCTCAATACGGGACTCTGTCAGCGCGCCCTCGTCCATCAACCTCTGCGTGAGCCTCTCAATCGGACATTTGGCTTTCCAAGCCTCGACTTCCTCTGGTGGCCGATACTCCATCGCCTCACGCTCGGAGTGGCCTCTCCAACGATAGGTCTTGCACTCGAGAAGGGTAGGTCCGTCGCCGGCACGGGCGCGCTGGATAGCGGTCTGTGTCTTTTCGTACATGTCAATGACATCGTTGCCATCCACGACAACCCCGGGGAATCCATAGGCTACCGCCCGGTCCGCGATATTGTCTATAGCCATCTGTTTGGAGACAGGCAGGCTCCAACCGTATTGATTGTTCTCGCAGATGAAGATGACAGGAGCCTGCCATATGGCTGCCAGATTCAGCCCCTCATGAAAATCCCCTCGATTGGATGCTGCATCGCCGAAGAACACCTCCACGACCCGATCAGTGCCTTGCCGTTTACAGGCGAGCGCGGCCCCGACTGCCACCGGGATAGAATCGCCAACCAGTCCGCTTCCTGAAATAAGGCCTATGTCGAGGTCTCCCAGATGATGGGAGGTCTGCTTGCCGCGAGTCTGGAGAGTAGTTTTCCCCAGGAATGCTGCCAGTATGGTTCTTGGGTGGACTCCCTTGACAAGGAATGCGGCACGAGTCCGGAGGGATGGAATGATAACGTCAGTTGGGCGAAGTCCATAACAAGCTCCAACCCCGATCGCCTCTTGGCCAATGCTGGCGTGCTGACGCTCAGGAGCATTGCGTTCGGTCCAGAGTTCGCAAATCTTCTCTTCGAGCCGTCGAGTAAGTACCATCCAGCGATACATTTCCAGAAGATCTTGGGGGGAAACGACCATTAACCAGCCTCCTCCTATGCCATTTCAAGCGCGACTCTTGGATTATTGACAAGCATGTCCTCGATCTGGCTCTCGCTGACACCTGCCTCTCGCAGCCAGGGGATAAACCGCCAGAGTATGTAGGTAAATCCAGGCCCACCACCCTGGCTGGTCCAGTACGACCGGCGGCCAAAATCACCGGAAAGAAGAATTTGTCTGCCGAAGCCTTCTTGAATGAGCGTCTTGATGAATTCGACCCGACGACTATCGGGCGCATACTTCTCCTTGCTGAGGTGATCGTACATCAAATACACACCTCCATTCGCCAGCGCTCGGTGGTAGTCCCAATCTAGATTGCGATCCAGGTGCCCGATGATGATCCGCCCTGCGTCCACACCTTCTGCTCTCAGTATCTCCACTTGCTCAAGTCCCATTGTGCCGGCCTGGGTATGTGTGGAAATCGCCGCGCCCGTTTCAAGTTGTGCCCTTGCAGCAGCCCTAAGTACCTTTTCCTCCTCATCAGAGATTTGATTATGACCGGAACCGGCTTTGATCACCCCGGCCTTGGAGTCGGTCCCATCAATTCCCTCAGTCACCTCCCGAACCATCACATCTACCAGCTGGGTGATCGACCTGTCTCGGACGAGAGGAGCGTGATAGGCACCCTTCAGGAAACCCGTCGGGGCAACAATATGAACCGGGACATGGGAGGCTATTGTCCGTAGGGCATTGATGTCACGTCCATAATCGATGGTCGTCATTTCGACGATAGCCTCTCCGCCTGCCATAGAGAAGTATTCCAGCTCCTGCACCGCCTTCTCGATGCTATCCAGACATAGGTCCGGATCCTCATCGATGACGGGCTGTGGAGGGCGCGTGATAAGGTGTTCGTGTGAATACGTCACGCCCAGCTGGTCTCCTGAGATTGTGCCGGTTACCGTCTGTATCTTGCTCATGACCCTCTTTGCTCCAGGGTGCGATAGATGGAGTCCCGCAATCGCCAGTGAACCCCTAAGTCCTCGCGCAGCTTCTTGTACAGGCCATAGATCTCGCGATAGGCTGCTGTCGCTGTCTCATCTGGCACAAATTCCTTGACAATCTGCACATTCTGGTCAACGGCGGTTTGGAAGTCGGGATATAGTTCCACGCCTACCCCCGCTGTTATAGCTGCACCCATCACACCTGACTCCCTGCCAGATGGGATGAGCAATCGTGCCCCGATGCAATCCGAGATGATCTGACACCAAAGAGCGCACTGTGCCCCGCCACCGGTGAGTCGGATCTCTTTTATGGGAACCTGGATTGCTTGGTAACAGTCCAGCATGGACAGAGCTACGCCTTCATAGACTGCATGTAGTAAATCATGGTGAGTATTCTGGACACTCAAGCCAAAGAACTGGCCCCTGGCTGTGGGGTTATTGAAGGGGGCAATGACTCCTGTCGTGTTCAAGTAAGGATGATAAATGACACCATTTGAACCAAGGGGCGCACCAGCCGCCTCTTCCTCTAGCACACTGAATATGCTTGTTCCTCGAGCTTTGGCGACTTCGGCCTGGGAGTTGCAGAAGTTCCTGATGAACCAGTCCAGGTTGAGAGTCCCACCACCATAATTGGGCAGGACACGAATCCACTTTCCTTCAACCATTGCCATCTCGAACCCGACGTTGGGGGGCTTCAGGATGGGGTTAAGCGAGACAGCGATGTTCATAAAGCTCGTACCAAGCACGGACGCGGCCTGACCCTCATTCAGCAAACCCGTGCCGATGCTGTTGGCCACTGCATCCCCGATGCCAACGACAACTGGAGTGCCCGGCGCAAGGCCAGTCGCTTGGGCTGCGTCAGGCAATACTCCTCCCACGACAGCGGTGCTGGGTAGCAGAGGCGGAAACAGATACTCGTAATCGGCAAGCCCGCACAAATCAAGCAATTGCCCGGAGTAAGACCGCTGGCGTATGTCGCCTGGCATGTGGGAAGCGTCGGACTCGTCCGAGTGGATCTCGCCTGTCAGTTTGAATCTGATCCAGTCCTTGGCACAAAGAACAAACCGGGCTCGCTCAAGACTCTGAGGTTCATTTTCCTTAAGCCAGCGCAGAACCACCAACGTCATCCCGGTTGTGGCGGCGTTGCCAGAAATGTCGAAGAAGCGCTCTAGAATCCCCTCGTGTTCCCAGCGCATGAGCAGATCAATGCTCCGGCCATCCGGCCAACAGATGGCGTTGCGGACCGGCTTGCCCTGATCGTCAATCAGCCAGGCCCCAGTCATGTGACCGGAGATTCCAACCGCCGCAATCTCGTCCGGCTCGACGGTGCTCTTGGACATCAACGTGGCTATCGTGTGGTGCGCCACTTGCCAGGTTCCTTCCATGTCTTCTTCATGCCATCCCGGGCGACCGTGCAGTGCGGGTGTTCGTTGGTGATGCATGGCAACTTCATTGCCATTGAGGTCCAACAAACCCGCCTTTATCACGGAAGTGCCCTTGTCGATGCCCAGCAAATAGCGCTTAGCCATTGCTGCCACTCCAGAGAACACATCTGATGGGATGTCGCTGGCCAATCACGCGAACGCATTCATTGCAATACGTACACCTGGCAATTTCCTGATGCCTGCCGTTCTGCCACTTGACGGGGAGAGTCGGGTCTGCGAGTAGGGGTCTTCCGAGGGCGATCAGATCAGCTTCGCCAGTTCCAAGGATATCCTCTGCCAGTTGTGCGCTGCCTACCTTGCCAACAGCAATGACCGGCACAGGTACAGCCCGCTTGATGGCCCCGGCAAGGTATGTATTAGTGGCGTCCGGCATGTCCCGCGTGGGCCAACTACGCAGGCGACTGTAGCTTTCGCGACCACCATCCTCCAAACGTCCCCCTGCCGATACGTGAATCATGCTCGCCCCACGCTCCACGAGTCGTTGGGCAATGATCTGGGCGTCCTTAAGGGTATTGCCGCCTACAATGAACTCATCGCCGTTGATGCGGCAGCTGATAGGAAAATTGGGCCCGACGAGACGGCGGGTCTCTTGCAAGATCTCCTCTGCGATCCTGACCCGTCGCTCCACGTTCCCGCCATATTCATCTGTCCTCTGATTCCCCCGCTTTGACAGAAAGTCGGCAAGTGTGTGAGAGTGCGCCATATGAAACTCGATGGCATCGCAACCGCCCTGTTTCGCCCGCAAGGCTGCTTTGGCGAACTCGCCAACGAGTTGCCGGATTTCCCGATGATTCAGGTCTCGCACCTTCCTTCCGACCATCCGAAGGGAGTCAACCAGTTGTACGCAGAGAAGGCTGCCCTCCGTGTGGATGACATCGGCCAGTCTCTTTAGAGACGGGATTAGGCTGTCTTCGTAAATGCCCAATGCATTTGGCGAGACACGCCGAGCCTTATTCACGGCTACACCTCCGGCTATCAGGAGAGCCGCTCCCCCACGTGCCCTGTCCGCGTAGTACTGCAACTGCCTATTGGACACGCGCATATCCTCAGTGGCGTAGTCTGTCAACATGGGTGCCAAGATGATCCGATTCCTGAGTGTCAATGGACCGATTCGGAATTGGCTGAATAGGCACATGACCGATATATCTCCAGACAACTCAAGCCTCGCTCTCCGACTGTTGCAGAACATGGCGAGGCTTGGGTGAAGTTCCTATCGACGTGATCGTCGGATGCCAAACATGTGACGGCTTCTCCGTTGCGCGAGGATTTCGGCAAGTTGACTTCAGGAGAATGCTCCGCAAGATCAGTCGCGTGTTATTTCGCCCTCGGGTTACAGTGTCAAGCCCTCGCGTTCTTTCAGCACAGATGCTACTCCGAGCCATATCTCCGCAGTCGCTCCACGCCAGATGGGTTTCTATTGAAATATGCTCCCCACAAAGTACCGGCACGTCTTCGCTAGCGAATGGCGCTACCAGTCGCCTTGTCGAAGACATGTGAGTGTTTGGGATCAATTCTCGCCCACACGGCGTCGTCTAGGCTGAACTTCTCGTCGCTTGAGACAACTGAGTGGATGATATCTGTATCCACGCGAAGATGAACGATCTGTTCCACCCCAATGGGTTCCGAGATGTAAACTTGCGTCTGGAAGTATTCTCCAGCGCGCTCCGGGGCCGGGGACGACTTGCGAAGTTCAAGGTGCTGGGGTCGACAGCCCAGGAGGAGATCGTCCGAGGTAGCCTGGTCTGCAATCTTCTGTTTCAATGCTTCGGAGATAGAGAAACGGAATGTCTCGGCCTGCAGATAGGGTGCCCCACCATCCTCCTTGAGTTGGCAGGGCAAGAAATTCATTGAAGGTTCGCCGATAAAATTGGCCACAAACACGTTTGCTGGTGCTGCAAACAATTCGTCAGCGGTTCCCAACTGGAGAATCTCTCCAAAGTTCAACACGGCGATACGGTCCGCCATGGTCATGGCTTCCAATTGATCGTGCGTGACGAGAATAGTCGTGTTGCCGAGTTCCTTCTGAAGCCGCTTTAGCTCACCCCGCATTCTGGCCCTCAGCTTGGCGTCCAGGTGCGAGATTGGCTCATCCAATAGCAATGCTGCGGGTCTTCTGACCAGTGCACGGGCGATCCCAACACGCTGCTGTTGTCCGCCGCTCAACTGTCGCGGCAGGCGATCCAACAACGGCAGAATATCCAAGAGGGCGGCCACTTCCTTGACCATCTTCTCAATATCGTCGCTTGCCGTTCCGCGAACCTGCAGTGGATAGGCTATGTTGTAGTAGACTGTCTTATGAGGGTACAAGGCGTAGTTCTCAAAGACCATGGCTACATTCCGGGTGCTGGGGTGCATGTTGTTCACCACGGTCTCATCAAACTTGATAGTCCCACTGGTCGGAGTCTCCAAGCCAGCGACCATGCGAAGGGTTGTGGTCTTACCACAGCCCGATGGGCCAAGCAGGCAGAGAAGCTCTCCATCGGCAACGGTTAGATTGATGTGATCGACAGCAATCACCTGTCCGAAGTTCTTATACAGGTTTTCTAGGGCAACCTGGGCCATATTGACCTCCTACAGATAGCAACGCTCGTCTATGTCTAGCCTCGGACTGCTCCATAGGTGAGGCCTCGAACCAGATATCTCTGCAATATGAAGGCGACGAAAATAATGGGGATGATTGACAACAGCCCCATGGCCGAAATCTGTCCCCACTCTGGCTCTTGATACTTCATCAAGAACGGAACCACTCGTGGGAATGTGAGAACCTTGTGAATTGTCAGCACCAATGCAAACAGGAACTCATTCCACGAGAAGATGAAACAGAACAGGGAGGTCGCCATCAGCCCCGGTGTGGACAAGGGCAGCACAACATCGATGAAGGCGCGTGGTCTGGAAACACCATCCACCCACGCAGCCTCCTCAATAGAGATGGGTATATCTTCAAAGAACCCTTTCATTATCCACACGACAAAGGGGATATTGAACATGCCGTAGATGATGATAAGCCCCTGATAGCTGTCGTACAATTTGAGGTCTTGGTACAGCAGATAGAGTGAGATGACAGGCACAACAGCGGGCATCATGCGAATGGATAGTATCCAAAAGGAAAGATGGTCGCCGCCGGTTTGGTATCGTGCAATGCTGTATGCTGCAGGTATCCCGATAACCATGGAGATAATAGTGGATCCAACCGACACGATTAGACTATCCCTTAGCCCCCTGCCACCGCCCTGATCCCAGCCACCTTTGAAGTTCTCCAGAGTGGGCTCTTGAGGAATGAAGGTTGGCGGATACTGTTTGGTTTCCTCAAACGGCTTGAATGCAGTAATGACCATCCAGTAGATAGGGAACAGGAATACGATCAGGACAATGGCTATCAGCAGGGAATATGAGATGCGTAAGATCAGTCTCTTGGCTCCCCGCGATTCACCGATAGGTGTACTCATCATTAGTTTTCCCCTTCTGCCTGCACCTCATCTCATGTGGCTGCCACATGGAATTTGGGCAAGTAACCAAGCGTTGGCTTCCTTACGCCCGCCCTGCGGCCACAGCGGCCGGTTGTTGGACTTCTTCTTCGGCAGCGGTAGTCGCCTCTTGAGCCACGGGCCGCGAGAGGGCTTTCAGGGCATATTGGGCCACGACGATGATGATAATCAATTGAACCACGCTCAAGGCGCTCGCCCAGCCGATATTGAAGTGGACAAAGCCTGTTTCATAGGTGAACCAGCCCAGGTTCTCCGTCACTGTCCCGGGGCCACCTTTTGTGACGATATAGACCAGGTCAAATATCTTGAACGAGTCGATGACCCGTAGAATAAAGGCCAGGTAGATAAACGGATACATCAGGGGCAGTGTGATGTTTCTAAACACTTGCCATGGCGATGAACCGTCGATGTAGGCGGCTTCATACACCGATCTGGGCAGAGACTGGAGTCCGGCCAGGAGCAAAATAATCATGAAAGGTGTCCACTGCCAAATATCTGCCACCAGTAGGGCAGGGAGCGCCCAAACCGGGTCACTGGCCCAACTACGGCCCTCTATCCCAACTTGTTGCAGCATGTAATTGAGAGGGCCCCAGTACGGGTTGTAAATCATCTTCCAGATAAACGCGACTATGGCGGGCGCGATCATCATTGGCAGCAAGAGAAGCGTTGTGATGAGCTGCCTCCCGCGACGCATGTTGTTCAGCAGCAAGGCCACGACGAATCCCAGGACAAGCTGAACAACAACATTGAGGAAGGAGAATCCCACTGTAACTTTCAAGCTCGCCCAGAAGCGTGGCGTCGTCAGCACGGACTTGAAGTTTTCTATCCCGTTGAAGACCGGTGGTGCGGTCGACGCAATCGCATATCGAGTAAAACTGAGACGAAAAACATATATCAACGGGTACAGATTCACTATCAGGAGGTACAGCACTGCAGGCAGCACCAGCGCCCATGGCAGGAAGTCGCGGCGTCGTCTGATTACGACATCGTCGGGATCAGTCACAGCTTCCTCGAATTTGTCGGGTGACAGGTTCTTCATATTCCCAACCTCCATAACTCCGCGGGGCATTGCAACGTTGCTCAAGATCCCGCCATAGTCCAGACCACAGCATTCTCAATGTGTGGCGCAACCGAAGGACTGCACAACTCTAGGGCCTGTTGTCATATCCCAGGATGCTGATATAGTTGTGCTGTGTGAGTGGGCAAGAAGCCTGTTCGTTTTCGAGGCAGGCTTCTTGCCCCGGTCAATCCTCAATCAACTCTTTCTACTGCAGGAACTCGAATTGGTCGGCACTCCAGTTACCCTGATCAACCATGCGTTCGATGTACCCGCGATAAAGCTCAATCTGCCTTTCGCGGCCAAGCTCATCGGTGATCTGATCCCACTCTGCAGCGGCCTGATCTAGAGCTTCTTCTGGAGTGATTTGGCCAGTCAGAGCCTCCTGGAAGTAGCGAACCAGCACCTTGCGGTAGCGCGGCGTGCCAGGGATGTCGAGGTCGGGGTAGGACTTCCCTTCAAACAGCTCCAGCGTGACCGCGCCATAGTCCTTGGCTTGCTGGACGTCGGCACCAGCCAGAACAGTGAAGTGCTCCTCTGCACGCTCATACTCCACCATGTAGGCCGGGTCGTACAGAGCCCACTCCCCGGTGTCTGCAACCAACTCTCCATGGTGCTCTGGTGAGTTTATCCACGCAATGACCTTGAAGGCGGCCTCCTTGTGTTGCGAGGCTTTCGGGATCGCCCAGACGCGCCCGTCGGCTAGCATAGCTATGTTTCCAGGGGGGATGGGCGCGAATAGAAACTGGCCGACCACTTCCGAAACGTCTGGGTCAGACCCGGTCTTGGAAAGGTCAGTCCACTGCGGAGCCATAGCGAGGCGGCCTGCGTAGAATTGGTTCCTTACCTCTGCCCATTCAAACTCCTTGGCCAGTTCGGGCGGCATATACTCCAACGATTCTTTGAAGTTGTTGAGCGCCCATACCCCTTCGGGTCCATTGATGAGGGGGTTCATGTTCTCGTCGAAGAACTGGCCGTAGGTCTTGCCATCGCTCTCAGCATAGGTCTTGTAGACGTACCGGTCGAACCAGTAGGGCGCGAGGAAGTAGACGGTACACTCACCAGTACCATAAAGGTCTTCCTCGGGACGCGTGAAGAACTCAGCTATGTCGAGGTACTGCTCGTAGGACGTCGGGGGGGCAAGGTCATAGCCGTACTCTTCCTCGAAGGCTGCCTGCTCCTCCGGGTCTTCGAACAGGTCCTTGCGTCCATGCCACATTCGCATGTCACCGTCGTAGATCACGGCAACCTGCTTACCCTCCCAGTAACTGTAGTTGTTTTGGAAGGCGGGGACGAGTTCATCCAGGTGCAGATCTTCCAAATCCCCGGCGTTCTCCAGCGGCTCAAGATACGGGCCGAAGTCGCCAGCCATATATGGGTTAAAGCCCACGATGTCAAAGGTCTCGGCACCGCTTTCGAGACTCAGCAATAAGGTCTCGTACATCTTGTCTACCGGATAGGGGACAATTTCGACCTCGATGTTCAGTTCTTCCTCGATTCGCGGGATGAACGTGTGCAGGACCTCGGAGTCTGCTCCCGAGTCCACGCCGAGGACGATTTTCTCAGGAGGGCCAGCTGCGGCCTCCTCTGGTGCAGCCTCTTCTTCCTCTTCTGCTGGTGCAGCCTCTTCTTCCTCTCCTGCCGGTGCAGCCTCTTCGGGACCGGCGGCTGGTGCGCAGCCGGAGAACAGGAGAGCAGCGACTAGCAAAGTGGAGAGTAACAACAGTGAAGAGAAACGTCTGCCATTCATGGTATCTCCTTACCTCCTTACCTGCTTCGAAGCTTGCTCGGAACAGGTGATTGCTCGGTCAAAGGAACCACTCGAGCGACCACGACCGAAATATTGGGCGTTACCACCTCCTTTCAGCCAGACACGAGATGGCCGTAGGACAGCAGGAAAAAATACATTTCCTCAGCTTTGGGCCGAGGGTCCCATGTGAGCGTCCTGCAACCTCCTCAACATGACCACAAACATCGACTCATCCAATACTACGTCGTCGTATCGGACAGGTTCATCCTTAGGGACGTCATTGATAAGCGTGATATCCTCAGCCAGACCAAAGGGCAGCAACCTCTGCTCTGCCGCCAGGGTGGCTTTCTCAAGTCGCCCCCTCACCATGTATCCGCCGCTGCCATCGAGTGTCTCGCCAGCCTTCAAGTCCCGCTTCGCAAGGGCTATCATTTCGGAATAGAGCCCCTTGGGCCCACCAGTGGTTTCGTTGTATAGACAGGCGCGCGCAACAGAAAGTGGCGTCTCAATAGCGCAGAGATGATACGGACGGTGCAACAAGAAGTTAGGACCAGGCTGGTTCTTCAAAAGATGGGCCATATCTTTGGCGATTTCAGGATGATCGGTGGTGACTATCATGAAGACCCCAGGCTGGACTGACTTGTGGTAGTTGATCTTCCCTTCGTCTGTATAAATCGGTGCACAGATTTCGACGACTCCATACTGACTCAGAATCCCGCCGTCCTCCTTGTACCGGTAAATCGTGGGCAAATCCTGGATTTCTATACCCTGTGGGTTATGCATTCCGCGAACGTCTGGCACCAAACCCGCCGCATTTGCGAAGGAGCACATTTCGATCTGTGTCTTCGCCCCGTCATTGAAAGAGCAGAACATCTTGGGATTAAGGTTCAGTTCAGCAGCTCTGGTCGCCACCGTATCGGGAGTGGCATATGGGTCTTGAGGGCTATAGGCGGGTGATTTGCCAGCAGCAACGACTTCAAAGCCTAAAGTGTCAGCCCACTCATACAGTCCCATTAAGACACCTGGTTCGTCGCCGTCCGCAAAGGCATAGACCACACCTGCCCTATCCGCCATTCGCTTTAGGATAGGACCCACAACGTTGTCAGCCTCTATGTTTAGCATCACTACGTGCTTGCCGTTCTGAATCCCGATGTAGGCAAATTTTGCCCCCGCCTCGGGAATCCCTGTCGCCTCGATGATGACATCCACGTTACACTCTGCGACTAACGTCCCGTCTTCACAAATCACAGGTTGGCCAGCGTCGATCGCCCGATTGACCGCACTGGTGGAATCCGCACGGACAATGTCGTCTTCGCTGGCTCCATTGAGAGTGTACGCTCGTATGGCGCTCTCAGGGTGGACATCAGCGACAACCGCCACTCTCATTCCCACCATGCGGGATATCTGATTGGTTACACCTTTTCCCATCCGGCCTGCACCAATCAAACCCACCTGAATCTGCTTTCCCTGGTCGGCGAAGTCTCGCAGTCGTTCGTTAAGACGTCCATAGACTGTACGTTGGCTCATGGTCTGCATCCTCTCTTCAAATGTTCGGGTAAGATCAAGTGGTGTACGCACTTTTACCGCCGCTCGCCGCGATAGACTTCATAGGTGAATGATGCCCGATCGCCCCTGTGATATGCTTGGAAGTACTCGACGGCCTTCCCGTCAGGTGAATAGCTTGTTCCTTCAAGCAAGATCATGGGTGCTCCCACCTCAACGTCGAGGAGCTCGGCCCTGCGCTCATCCGCGGCGACGGCTCGCACTGTGCGCTTCCCGTGTAACAATGTGACGCCATATTTCTGTTCCATTAACTGATATAGGGACTGATTGGTTAGATCGTCGTTGACCAGATCCGGGAACAGTTCATGTGGGATGTAGTTGGTGACTAAGTAGCGAGGCTCATCTCCAATTAGCCTGAGGCGTTCGATCTCTACCACGGCTGTGCCCCAGGGAACGCCTAGATCACTGCATACTTTCTTGGAACAAGTCCCCAGGTGCTGAGCCAGTACTTTTGTTGTGAAGTCGACTCCCAACGCGGTCATCTGCTCAAAGAAACCAACGAATTCTTGGAATGACCGCTCGATTATGCGATTCTCGACAACAAAAGTGCCCTTTCCTTGAATTTGCTGCACCAACCCCATATTGGCCAACTCGCTCAACGCTGCTCGCACAACGGTACGGCTGACGCCATAGGCAGAAATTAGCTCACTCTCAGATGGAATCCTGTCGCCAACTCTCCACGTCTCACTGTAGATAGCATCGGCCAGGGCATCCCTAAGCTGGCGATAAAGCGGAGTGTCTGACGTTCGGTCGAGGCGCATAGTCATAACCCCGTATGCATAGTGGTCTCACGCATACTTGTTATTACGTATTCGTTATAACGTACTTGTTATGACATCTTATCAGTTGTTTGCTCAGATGTCAAGGGGTAGTGCCGTAGATAGTGTGGGATAAAGGCGACATCCTCAGCGAAGGGGCTCTCGGACCGTGAAGGAGCCGCAGGGGCAAACAGAGGTATGCTGAACTCACCCACCTCCAGAGTGATTATTCTGCTGTACGGGTAAGGTCAAGCCGCGAGAAGGGATCGAGAGACATGTCCTTGTGGCAATGACGGCATGAGCAAGATCTTGCCCGCCGAGCGATGCTGCCCGGTCAACCCAGCAAGCTGTTGTCGGGCCAAGCACACTGTCTGCTCCGCGCACCGCAAGGCGGGACGAGTCTGACTAAGATGCTACCAGAGCGTGAACGATCCCCGTCGCTCCCGTTCTGGGCACAACCGTTGAGGTGGATGGTTGTGCTTTTTCCGTGGCTTGGGAGACGCCGGTTCTCACCTCATTGGGGGCTGATTCGGGGACGTCCATGATCACGCCGAAGTCAGAGTAGAGCGCCAGAGCGACTACCCTGTCGTCATACACAAACACCCGGTCGATGATCGTGGACATGAGTTGCTGCCGTGCTTCCTTCGGATCGTCTACTTCCTCACACTGATCCCAGTACACTTTGAAGTGGGTAATGAGATCAGCCGCTTCTTCCAGCTTATCATAGTCCAAAGGGCGCATTGAGGCAATTTCCCGTTCGAGCTGGCTCATCTTCGCCAGGTACTCTTCCGGGGACATCATTCCGTGCTCCCAGCTGAACTGGACTCGCTCCTGCTGCTCCTCAAGTTCCGTTAACTGTTCCAATGCCTGCTGGTTGCTCTTGCGACTCTTTACTATCGCTTCAATGCGTGCCATTGCATCGTCGCGGACGCTGAGGTTAGAGAGCGCCGTAACCACCTGATCGAGCACAGACTGCTCATAAATGATGCTTTGCTCGCATTCCCCATAGCCACGGTCGCGGGAAATGCACCGGTATATGGCCGCACCCTTTCTACGCTGCCAGTGCAGGCGCATCTTGCCGTAGTTGCGGTCGGCCAGATTATCATGATCTTCAGCAATGCAGTGTGCGCAGTAGACGCGATCCGGCAGGATGTACGTCCGCATCTGCCGTCTGGTCTTGCGGGTCTTTACCAATCTGGCCCGGATTGCCAGGCACGCTTCAAACAGGTCATCGCCGATGATGGGCTCGTGCTTGCCCTCGAACCACTCCTTACGATGGCGATGGGAGCGGCGCTTCTGTCCCAATGAGGCGCCATCGTAGATCGTCTCCGAGTAGGCGACCCGGCCGGTGTAGACCCGGTTCCGCAGCAAGTCGCGCACCATCTCCTTGCCGACGGGCTTCATGCCCGCGCGCGAACGCCGGACCGCAGGCTGGGCGTTGAGCCACTCGGCGATGGTGCGGTCGCTGTGCTCTCCGGTAGCGTATTTTCTGAAGGCCTCGACGATCAGCGGCGCGACCTCCGGTTCCACATACAGGCCCGCCGGGCGCTCTGTTGTCGCATTGCCGGTAGTTACCAGTTCATAACCCAGCGGCGCGACGCTGCCGTTGAACTCGCCGCGCCGCGCCCGCCCTCGCTTGGCACGCTTGGTGTCGGAACTCAGGTTGCGCGAGTAGAACGAGGAGAAGACGGCGATCATCTGCTCGACCAGCATACTGTAGGGCGAGTCGTCGTCATCCTGGCTCACCCCCTCGACGCAGAACAGCTTGAGACCGTACTCGTGGCGCAGCAAGGCCTTGATCATGACAGTGTGGTTGTGGTCGCGCGCCAGGCGGTCAAACTTCCACATCATCAGGGCGCCGAACTTGCCGCGCTCGGCAGCTGCCCGCATCTCCTGGAAGCCGTCGCGATCCAGGCTCCAGCCGGACTGGGCGCTGTCGTGGTAGATACCCGCCACGCGCCAGCCGCGCCGGGCGATCTCCTCCCGGCAGCGCTGGACCTGGTCCTCGATGCTGAGCTCGTTCTGCGCCTCGGACGAGTAGCGG
>Ga0180438_10001286_pt1 | contig 44556 bp, 40 predicted proteins | sample SS_ome_12_FD_132455 | JGI IMG/M metagenome (GOLD analysis project Ga0180438, IMG submission 132455) | Hypersaline lake sediment archaeal communities from the Salton Sea, California, USA - SS_3_D_2 metaG | ecosystem: Environmental > Aquatic > Non-marine Saline and Alkaline > Hypersaline >...
CTCATAGGCGAGATGCGCGACCTGGAAACGATTGCGTGCGCGCTCACGGCGGCCGAGACCGGTCACCTGGTCATTGCGACGCTTCATACGAACGACGCGATACAGACTGTGGATAGGGTGGTGGACGTTTTCCCGCCGCATCAGCAGCAGCAAATACGGTTCCAGCTGTCTATGTGCCTTCTCGCCGTCGTGTCGCAAAGGTTGCTACCCCGGACGGACGTACAGGGGCGGGTGCTCGCGGTCGAGATACTCCGAAACAACTCCGCGGTTGCCAACCTGATACGCGAGGGGAAGACTCACCAGATTTACAGCGTGATAGAGACTCACGCCAAGGCCGGTATGGTTACGCTTGACACGTCGATCAAAGATCTCTATTTACGCGGTTTGGTCTCTTACGAAGATGCCGCGGGGCACGTCAAGAACGCGCAGGTGCTCATGGGGAGCTAGAGCTACGCTGGGGTGGATTGGAAACGTCCTGAAGCGAAACGTCGGCCGGACACGCGTCACCTCGATGAACATTTAACATGGTCGCCTTCTGCATAATTCTGGCTGCTCTCACGGTGATCGGAGCGCTTGTCTTCAGAGCCCACGTTACCGATTCCTTTCAGGTAAGCCCGGGTGTGGGTTGTGGCGGCGCGTTGTTGTTGTTCGTGCTCGGCAGTCTCATGTTCGTCCTTCTCGTGAGAGGATTCAAGGGCAGCCCGCTGACGTTGGTGCTGATCGTGATCGGTCTGTGTGGCCTGATGGCGGCGTTGTATGCACCGTTTCTGGCAAGCCTTCTGGGAACATCCGTTACGGACTTCATTTACCCGACGGGCGGAGGCGAGGTGAAAAGCTACGATATCGCCGAGAAGCTCACCGTCGAGGGACGTTATACCGAGGCGGTTGCCGAGTATGAGCGGGCTATTGAGGAGGATCCCGAGGATGTGACCCCTCGCGTCCGGGTCGCCGACATACATTGTAAAACCAACCAGTATGATCTGGCAGCGCAAGCCCTCAACGAAGCGCTCGAGCTGGATTTGCCCCCAGAGAAATGGTCTCATATCGCCAACCGTCTGGCGGATGTCCTTGCCCAAAAGATGTACGAACCTCAAAAAGCTGCAGCGGTCCTGAGCAAGATCGCAAAGAAGTATCCCCACACCGAGTTCGCCCGATACGCACTCGAACGTATCGCACGACTGCAAACGTAGCAGAGCCGAGACCCGAGTCGCCGTTTAGCGTCGTGTCGCACGATGAAACGTGCCGAGCGCGAGATCCAGCGACGTCCCACAGGGAGGCGGTGATTGACACCATGGCGGCGGATCGTTATAATGGGCGCTAATCAACATCGTCGGTGGCTCAGGTGCGAAACGCTGTTCTTGATGGCTTGACCGGGAGGATAGGGTGGACAAAGCTCTTGTACTGATTCTCCACGCGCATATCCCGTACGTTCTGGGCCATGGAGCTTGGCCGCACGGGGAGGACTGGCTTTATGAGTCGGCTGCAGAGAGTTATCTGCCTTTGTTGAGGGTGTTCACAGAGCTTGCGGACTCCGATCGCCTGCCGAAAGTGACCATCGTGATCACGCCGATCCTTGCCGAGCAGCTCTGCGACGCGCGGTTCAGGGAGCAGTTCAAGGAATATCTCAGCAGCAAGAAGAACGCCGCACAAGAGGACGAGTCGCGCTTCGTAGCGGAACGTGACATGCACATGGCGGGGCTCGCTCGCACGTGGCAGGATTATTACGCGGGGCTCATTCGTGAGTTCACCGAGGTGCGGGGTGAGGATGTTGTCGGTGCTTTCAGGTCGCTTGAGCAGCGTGGCGCAATAGAGGTCATGACGTGCGCGGCAACTCATGGGTACCTGCCGCTTCTTGGCGAGGACGGTTCTGTAAATGCTCAGATCAAGGTTGCGATGGAAACGCACAAGAGGCGTTTTGGGGTGGCTCCGCGCGGGTTGTGGCTTCCGGAGTGCGCCTACCAACCGCGCCAAGAGTGGACGTACCCGATAGAGGGTTGGGGAGAACCCAGACTTCGCAGAGGCCTTGATGAGTTTCTGGCGGACGAAGGCATCCGCTATTTTGTTGTGGATTCGCACTTGGTTCAGGGAGGTGAGCCTGTCACCACGTACCACAGACGCTTCGGTGAGGTCGCGGACGAGCGTGCCGGCATAGCCGCTGCAGGTCACCGTTATCAAGGTCCAATGCGTTCGCCGTATGATGTTTATTACGTTGAGCCCCACGAGGGGGAACCTAGAGTGGCGTTTTTCACGCGCGATCCGAAAACCGGTATTCAGGTGTGGAGCGGTACATCGGGGTACCCGGGCGATGGGAACTACCTGGAGTTTCACAAGAGACGGTTCCCGGGCGGTCACAGATACTGGCGGATCACGGACTGCAAGGGCAGCCTCGACGAAAAGCTGCCTTACGTTCCCGAAGAGGCGCAGGCGACGGTGCGGAGTCACGCTGCTCATTTCATAGGGTTAATCGACGAGACGCTGCGTCAGCCGGGAGTCAGCGTGGTAACAGCGCCGTACGACGCTGAGCTTTTCGGTCACTGGTGGTTTGAGGGGCCGCACTGGCTCAAGGAAGTGCTCCAGCTCGCCCACGACCGTCCGGAGATCGAACTGATTACTCCAACACAGTTGCTCGAGGCACGTAGACCGGTTGACGTTGTGCGGCTGCCTGAAGGTTCGTGGGGTCTGGGCGGTGCGCACGCCGTCTGGTTCAACAGTGACACCCGGTGGACGTGGCTTCGCATATATGATGCTGAGATGAAGATGAAAGAGCTTGTGCGAGACGCTTCAGCGCGCGAGGATGGCGATATGGAAGCGCTGCTCAAGCAGACCGCACGAGAGCTGCTTCTGTTGGAAAGCTCTGACTGGCAGTTCAATATCACGACATGGAGCGCCCGAGATTACGCGGAAAGAAGGCTGGAAGAACACTACAGCGCGTTCCAGGAACTTCACCGGGTAGCTCGCGATTATCTCGAGACGGGCGCGTTGTCGGGAAAAGACGCGGATACCTTGAAAAGTTTTGAGGAGAAAGACAACCCCTTCGAGATCGTGAAACCTGAGTGGTGGCTTTGATCCGACGCGGGAGCATATCGTCGCACCTTATTATCGGGCGACGGTCAAGCTACGGAGTTAGGAGATTATGGGGAAGAAGAGAGTTTTCAGCGGAATTCAGCCTTCCGGCAGGCCGCACATCGGCAACTACCTGGGCGCGATGCGCCAACACGTTCAGATGCAGGACGATTACGACTGCATTTTCGGCGTGGTGGACTATCACGCTCTCACGAGCGTACACAGTGGTGACGAGCTTCGTGGTTACACCATGGAGATGGTCGTGGACTATCTTGCAATTGGTCTTGATCCGGACAAATGCATGCTCATGAAGCAGTCCGACGTGCCGCAGCATACCGAGCTCGCGTGGTTTCTCTCGACGGTAACGCCGGTTCCCTGGGTGGAACGGTGTCCGACATACAAGGAGAAGAAACAGCAGCAAGCGGCAGACGTGAACTTTGGTCTGCTAGCGTATCCGTTACTAATGGCGGCGGACATCCTGATTTACAGGGCGGAGGTTGTTCCTGTCGGTAAAGACCAGTTGCCTCATCTTGAGCTTACCAGAGAGATCACCAGAAGTTTCAATCGCATATACGGCGAGACGTTCCCGGAACCGCAGAGTCTCGTCAACGAGGAGACGGCTGCCGTGCTGGGCACTGACGGCGTTAAGAAAATGAGCAAAAGTGTCGGCAACACCGTAGAAGTATTTGCGGAACCGGATGAGCTTAAGGAGAAGATCATGGGGATGGTTACCGACACGTCGAGAGCGTACCGCACGGACCCCGGACACCCGGATATCTGCAACGTGTTTTCCTGGCACAAGATCTTCACCCCCGGCCGAGTTGAAGAGATCAGGAACGGTTCCGAGTCGGCGAAACTTGGCTGTGTCGAGTGCAAGGAAATTCTTGCTGCAAGCGTGGAGAAATACTTCGCTCCGATGAGAGAGAAGCGTGCCGCGCTAATGCGGGATCCGGACTACGTCCGGGGCGTTTTGGAGACATCCGCACGAAAAGCCGCCGAGATCGCTGCTGCAACCATGAGCGAAGTAAGACGCAAGATGGGGATAGACTGACTGCTTGTTCGAAGGGAAGCGGCGGAACAGAACAGAGCGCTTAGAACCTGCCTGCGCGGGATCGGGACCCCGTCAATCATACAAGAGCGTTGATAAGAACATTTAGGTGAGAGGCGCGTCGACTGTGAACTGTGAACTGGTGATGATAGGGTCTGAGCTGCTGCTCGGTCAGATCGTGGACACGAACGCATCGTACCTGGCGAAGCGGCTCGCCGAGATCGGCCTGGACGTATACTACAAGACGACCGTGGGTGATAACCTGCAAAGATTGGTTTCTGTGCTGAATCTCGCTGTGGAACGATCCGATGTCGTGATAACTTCGGGCGGACTGGGACCGACGGAGGACGATTTGACGCGCGCGGCTGTGGCGGCGGTCATCGGGGTTGAACTCGAGTTCCACCAGGAGCTGCTCGATGAGATCGAGGCGAGATTCTCCAGTCGCGGTCTCAAGATGAGCCCGAACAACCGCAAACAAGCGTTTGTGCCCCGAGGTGCGACGGTTCTTGGCAATCCTTTCGGAACGGCCCCTGCGTTTGTGGTTGGATCAGACAGCGGCGTCGTTATCTGCCTCCCGGGTGTCCCGGGCGAGCTCAAGCAGATCATGGAAGCCGAGGTGTTGCCTTACTTGTCGAAGACGTTCGTACCAGGCGGCGCGGTGATACTGTCCCGCGAGCTCAAAGCGAGTGCTGTCGGAGAGTCCACAGTTGACCAGGAGATAAGCGATCTGATACGCACGTCTTCTAACCCGACAGTCGGGATACTCGCTAAGGCCGGTGAGATATCGATCAGGATCACCGCGAAAGCACCCGATGCAGAGGCGGCTTCGCGAATGCTCGATGATATCGAACTGCGTATCCGCGAACGCGTCGGTGATCGCCTGTTTGGCAAAGGTAGCGAGACGCTTGAAGGTGTGGTGGCACACCTGCTGGACTCAAGGGGAAAGTCGCTTTGCGTTGTAGAAACAGGCACGGGAGGAGCGGTTGCGCAGAAGCTCGTCGCCACGAACAGTGCTCGCGTGCTCGGGTTTGAAGTGCTGCCGCGTGAGCGCAGCATCGAGCTGTTCCTGTCAACCAGCGCCGGCCTTGATGAGAAGTCTATGACTGACCCACGCGCTTTGGCGGTGCGATTGGCTGAAGCTGCCCGAGAGAAGTACGGCACCGACATGGCGCTGGTCGTTCTCGAAGGTACGCGTCTCAGTCTGCCGCGAAGCTGGATTCTGGTTCGCGGCCGGGACATTGAATACTTGCGAGATGTTGGTCTCAGTGGGTCCGACAACTGGTCGCAGCAAAGGCTGGCGATGGTTGCGCTCGAGATGGCGAGAAGAAGTCTTCTGGGGATGGCGTCTTCCCAGGAGACCTCCTCGCAGGCCGCTTTCGACGGCGGGAAGGGTGAGGGGGCGAGCTGAGGACGGTTGCGAAAGGCGGTTCAACGGAGAACGTTGCCGAAGAGCCCTTACTGTCTTGAGACTAAGCTATCGGATTCCGATTGGGGTATAAACGGGAATATTGGAGCACGACGATTGCGCGTCGACCATCAGAGCTCGGGGTAGAACAACAAGAAGCGGATGGCCCGCCAACTTTTGGCGAGCCATCCGCTTCTCAGTTTCCTACGCGGCGATGGTACTGTCTTGCTCAGTTCGAAGGCTCCTCCGCCGCAATGATACTTGGAGCCACGGCCTACGGGCGGCTACTTTTTCTTCTTGGCAGCCTTTTTCTTCTTGGTAGCCTTTTTCTTCTTGGCAGGCTTTTTCTTGGCAGCTTTCTTTTTCTTGGCCGGTTTCTTCTTCTTCGCTGCTTTCTTCTTGGTAGCCTTCTTCTTCGTGGCTTTCTTCTTCTTGGCTGCTTTCTTCTTGGCCATGTTAGCTCCTCCTCTTGCCAGACCCACGGTGAGTCCGTCTGGCTACCCAGAAGCTACCTTTCTGGACAACCCGAGTCGCCGTGCCGTTGGACCTGGCTCCAAGCACCATCCTCCTTCCGCACCACAGGTTGGGGGGCTGCCACCGTATCCCCCAACATCTTGACGAAAGACCAAGACGATCAAGAGCACTGGTATTTGTTTTCGCCCCGATTGCGTCCCGTCCATGTCAACCACATACGAAAGTGTAACACAATATGTTGTTGTTGTCAAGACTTTTTTTCGATATATGGGATGGTGATCTGGAGGGAAGAAGAAATGAAAGGTGATTCTTGAGAACCAAGTCTGCGTGCGAGACGCTATCTCATCTCTTGTCCGCCCGTGACGTTCACGGCTTGGCCGGTCATGTAACTGGACTCATCGGAGGCGAGAAAAAGAAGAACGTTTGTAACGTCATCGTATGTGCAGGCGCGTTTCAGAGGCACTTGCTCCAGGTATCTCTTTCGCACTTCCTCCTTTGAGATGCGCCACCGTCGCGAGTACTGGTCATAAAGACTGTCAACCCAAAGTGGTGAGTCGAGAAGGTTCCCGGGACATATGCAATTAACGCGTATTCCGTGTGGAGCAAGCTCCAGAGCAAGACTCTGGGTCAGTCCGATCCCACCGAACTTCGAGCTGGCGTAGGCAGCGTTCTGGTAGCTACCCTTCTTCCCGGACTTTGAATTGATCTGTATGATGTTTCCGTATCCCTGGACGATCATTTGTTTCGCCGCTTCTCGCGCGCAGATGAAATAGCCCGTCAGATTGACGTCAATTACTTTGCGCCAGCTCTTTATTTCCATATCGGTTGAGGAACCCGAGACGAGAACGCCGGCGTTCGCCACGAGCAGGTCTATCCGTCCGAACTCGTCCACGGCCCGCTTGACCATCTCACGCACGTCCACCTCGTTCGTGACGTCCGTTTGGACCGCGAGGACTTTCCGTCCACTCTGTTTGGCGATTTCGTCTGCGGTCTCGCGAACTGTGGCGAGGTTGATGTCGGCGAGCAGCACGTCCGACCCTTCCAGAGCCAATCTTAGCGATATAGCTTTTCCGAGCCCTTGACCGGCACCGGTCACTATCGCCTTCTTTTCTTCCAATCTCATTTCGCCAGCTCCCTCTCGAGAAGCGCGCGTTCGGCTTCTCGTGTCCACAGGCCTCGATCGGCAAGTCGGCTCGCGACAGACGGCATCGTTTCCCGCAACTCGTCCAGCGGAGTCAACGGTAAGTTCACGACGTGCGGGTATATCACAACCTTTCCTGAGAAAACTCCGTTCTGCACCGCCTCGATACCATCGCGCAATGCTCGCATCCCTCCAATGGCAGCAACCGACTCGTTCGGAAAGATAAGCCCCTGTTCCGTGAACTTCAATGTGCGTTCCAGGTCGCGTATCCTCGATCCACTGGAACCAACGATCTTGGACGACCCGAAAACCAGGTCAACATTCACCCGTGCCTTCGTTCCTATGGCGACACCTGCGAACACATTGAGTATACCGTCGGATGCGACAAATCTCGCTGCCTGTTCTATCGCCGCGACGACTGGGGCCATGAGTACCACGTCGTCAAAACCCTCCGAAGCGGTAAGCTCGAGCAGCTTCCGCTCGAACGCTGATTGCTCGTCGAAGTTTCGCGGGTTGAGCGCGTGGAAGCTTATTCCCTTCTCCTGTGCGCTTTGTTCGAACCGTGATTGGAGATAGCGCAAGCGCGTATCGTCCACATCCGTAGCGGCTATTATTCGGGGCGCATTCTTGCTCGCGACTGCGCGTTGCACGTGCATCTGTCCCATCGGTCCACCCGCCCCGACGAACCACGCGGCACCGCCGGCCTTGAGATCGGCTCTTACGTTAGCGGTGTATTGTTCCAGCAACGTGTCCTCGTCGGAGCCAACGACCCGCACGCCCTGGTAGTGCACCGCGCCGACGTCCACGGTGATCTCGCCACGCAGAGCATCGCCTACGATGTTCGCTATTCCGTCCTTGTCGAGCAGAGAGAGGAACGTGTCTACCGCCTCGCAAGACGGAGGACAGATCAGAACGATATCATCGAAACGAGTTGCCTGTCCCAGTTGTGCTTCCGCGTTAGTAACGAGCTCCGTAGGGTGCGGAAGCGTCCTAACCTCGGCACCCGCCGCGGAGACGGTCTCGAGCAACTGTTGCCGTCTCTCCGGGTTTTCGTCTGAGAGATACAATGACGAGGGTCTCGCGTCGCCGCGGAGAAGCTCTTCAATCTCCGAGAGGGCGCGACGCCTATCGGCACCGCTCCATATGACGAGCAGGAGCTTGCCCTGAGGTTTTGTGCCACCGCGGTCAGTTATGACGTATGCAGCCTCAACACAGGCCCACGGCTCGATGAGAGCCGCCTCCGCGTATCCGAGATCTTGTTCCACCGGCAGCAGATAACATCCCTCGTCGCCGTCGAGCATTCTCTTGTCAATCAGCACGTACTGTGCGAAGCCGCCGGGTATTGCATATCCAAACGCCGGGTTGTCCCCCTCGTAAAAAACGTCGGCTTGGACTATGTAGCGTTGTCCCGCGTGGAAATCGCTTGCCCGCTTGCCGCCGACCTTGACGACGGTGACGGATACTTCGTGTCCGGGAATCGTGGGGTCAGCCTTTAGATCGCGACCCAGAATGCGCGGGTGGTCGGAGCCGGCTCTGATCAGCTTCACGTCCGAGAAGCAGAGACCGACAGCGTCGATACGAACCAGGATCTCATCTTGCGCCGGGACGGGAACGGGAATCGATACAGGTTGTCCGTTCTCGCCGAGATTCTCCAAACCTGGCCCGTACAGCTGCCACGCCAGCATATGCTGGGGTACGGGATAATCCAGAACTTCATGTTCCGCCAGACTTCCGGCCATCTCAAACCAGATCCTCTTGTCAAGGACGGATCTCCGACCGTGACTGTTTAACCAAGCAACGCGATGTTCTCACGAGCTCTCTCAGGAGGGCTGCTTTGTCAGACTTTCGGTGTGCCCCTGTGGTCGTAATTCTATCACTGTCATTTTGCCTTGTCAATGTTGGCCCGCGCTGCTTGAGACTTTTCGGCGGCGACTACGTGGGATAGGCGCGGCTTAGTGTGCGAGGACTAAACGTCTCAGCATGCTGGGTGTCCTTTGCATCAGAAGACCGTTGCAGTCGATCTGCCGCGCGAGCGGGAACCTTATGTAAAGCGATCCCCAACCCATCTGCCCTTTATATAGGACTAGCCGAATTCCAGACCGCACATATGGGGTTCTCGAATTAATTTTCTTGACAAAATCTGCTAAATAGAATATAATTCGACCGAATATTCAGCCGCAAGGGGGCCGTATTCAGCGGGGAGAGCTGAGTCGTGATAATTGTAATGGCATCCCGCAATGAGGAAGACATCCAGCGGGTTGTCAGCAAGATTGAGCGGTACGGATACCGTGCTCATCTCATACACGGCAAGGAGAAGACCGTTGTAGCTGCTGTTGGGGATGAGCGGGGCAAAGCTCGACTTCAGGTTCTCGAATCGCTCCCGGGAGTGGAGAGTGTTCTTCCAATCCTGAAACCGTTTAAGCTTGCGGGACGAGAGCTTCATCCCGAAAAGACGGTGGTCAGGGTAGGTGATGTGGAGATTGGTGGGGATGAGGTGGTCGTTTTTGCCGGACCTTGTTCCGTGGAGTCGCGTGAACAGCTAATGGACGTGGCGGCGCACGTAAGCGAAGCGGGCGCGAAGATACTGCGAGGAGGAGCTTTCAAACCCCGGACCTCGCCGTACAGTTTTCAGGGTCTTGCCGAGGAAGGCCTGGAACTTCTCGCGGAAGCCCGGGAGAGAACGGGACTTCTGGTCGTCACGGAGGTTTTGTCGGAACATGACGTCCCTCTCGTAGGACAATACACGGACATTTTCCAGGTGGGTGCCAGGAATATGCAGAATTATGCTCTGCTCAAGAGTCTGGGGCAACTTCGCAAACCGGTCTTCTTGAAACGCGGTATAATGGCGACCGTGCGGGAGTTCCTGATGTCAGCGGAGTACCTGCTTTCCAACGGGAACTACGATGTGATACTCTGCGAGCGCGGCATACGGACGTTCGAGACCGAGACGAGGGCGACCCTGGACTTGAACGCAGTGCCTGTGATACGCTCGTTGAGCCACCTGCCGATTGTGGTTGATCCCAGCCACGGAACCGGCAGGTGGGAGCTGGTTCTGCCAATGTCAAGAGCTGCCATAGCTGCTGGTGCGGACGGAGTTATGGTTGAGGTTCATTGCAAGCCCGCCGAGGCGTTTTCGGACGGGTATCAGTCGCTGACGTGCGAGAACTTCGAGAGGCTCGTGCGCGAGCTCGTTCCTGTGGCAGAGGCCGTGGGAAGAAGTCTGTAGCATACGGCGACGTGAACGGCCGGCTGGACGCAAGGAGGTGTGTATCGTGTCAGTTAGTGGCGCTGTCAAGGAGGAGAAGGTTAGGTCTACGGAGATTGTCTCGTCAACAGAAGTGCTGTCGATCGTCGAGGCGCTTCTGTTCGTCAGCGACGGGCCGCTTTCGGTGGATAAGCTCGTCCAGGTGATTGAAGGAATGGACCGGGCCGCGGTGTGCCAACTCATGGAGGAGTTGCGCGTCAGGTTTAACTCCAACGGGGGTCCCGTTGTCCTGCGCGAGATAGACGGCGGGTTCCAGCTTTGCACGCATCCCAAGTATGCTCCGTGGATCAAGAAGTTGTGTTCGGTGCGCACGAATTCAAGGCTCAGCCGACCTGCTCTCGAGACCCTGGCGATAGTTGCCTACAAGCAACCGGTAACGCGAGCGGAGATCGAAAACGTGCGAGGTGTTAGCTGTGCCGGAGTGCTCGCGTTGTTGCTTGAGAAAAGGCTGATCAGAATCGCCGGTAGGCAGGATGCCCCGGGTAAACCCTTGCTTTATCGCACAACCACGGAGTTCGTCCGTCACTTCGGACTGCGTTCGCTAAAAGACCTGCCGAGAATCTCGGAGCTCAAAGAGCTTTACTGAACCGGCGGTCGGCTCAACCTGTTTTGCGTAAACGAGTGGCCGCCGCGCGAGCTGTTCGCAACAACGACTTACCCGTATCGCCGTCGCTTCCTAACATGAAATGGTGTTGACAAAGGCTGAACGGTGTTCTTGATTTCCAAGGGTGATCTTTGTTGAGACTGACCGGGTTTTTCCGGCTTCAAGGTAGGGGCGGGAATGCGTTTACACAAGTTCCTGGCAGTGTGCGGTATCGCGTCACGTCGGAGCGCTGAGAAGCTTGTCGCCGCGGGAAGGGTGAGCGTTAACGGCAACGTCGTGAGCAATGTCCGCCGCGGTATAGACTCGGAAAAGGACGACATCCGGGTGGACGGCAAGCGGGTGGAGCCGCAGAGCAAGGTGTACATCATGCTGAACAAGCCGGAAGGTTACCTGACCACTATGTACGACCCGCACGGGCGGAGGGTTATATCGGAGCTTGTTGAGAACGTTCCCCAGCGAGTATTTCCGGTTGGGCGGCTGGATAAGGACACGGAAGGGCTGTTGCTCATGACGAACGACGGCGAGATGACCTACCGGATCACCCATCCGAAGTTCCAGATCAAGAAGACGTACCACGCTGTCGTCAGCGGTGTCGTGACCGATGGGGCGGTCGACAAGCTGCGTGCGGGGGTTCAGTTGTCTGATGGAGTCACATCTCCTGCCGAAGTTCGCGTGCTTTCATATCAGGGCAGTAACAGTTCTCTGGAGATCTGCATAAGTGAGGGTAAGAAAAGACAGGTTAGACGAATGTGTTCCAAGGTCGGTCACGAAGTGCTGGAGTTGAGGCGCGTCGCGATCGCAGGAGTCGCGCTGAGAGATGTTGCCCCGGGCAAATGGCGGTACCTTACTCCTGAAGAGATCTCGAAATTGCGGGAGCTTGTCTCAGGATGCACTGCCCGAGGCGGCGACAAGCAAGATCGGTGAGATGAAAGACAAGGGGCCTTGCGTTTCGTCCGGTTAGGGCCACGTGATCGAGCGGATTACCCAGATCCATCCGCTGGATTACGATCGCCGGTCACGCCGGAAACAGGCATCAGGTAGGGTAGGGGGCCATTGCCCGTCCGCAATCCTCGCAGAATAAGCAAACGCGATGAGGCCAAAAGCCGTCCTCGTTCATCCGCATTCTATGCGCTCAGACGTGCCGCAAGTTGCGCGATATCTCGACCGTACCTCTTGCACTGGTCGGTGCTGCGTCCGTCGGGAGCTCCGATAGCTACCGGCCCGTAATGGTCTCCCTTCGGGTCGCCCTTGATGACCATTCCGTGGATGAGCATCGCCTTGAGTAAGTCGAGGATGGTGGTCTCGTTGCCGCCGCCGATGTTCGCAGACGAACTGAAAGCCCCGCCGACCTTGCCGTCGAGCTCACCGTGGTGCGACACGCTCTGGTCCAGCAGATTCTTCATCTCGGCTGCCATCGTGCCGTAATAGGTTGGGGACCCCATAACAATGGCGTTCGCCCCGAGGAGATCCTCGACTCTGGTGTCCGCCACGTTCTTCACCTCGACTTCGGCACCGGCGGATTGAGCTCCTTGCCCGACGAGGTCAGCCATCGCCTTCGTGTTACCGGTCCTTGAATAATAGACTATTAGCACCCTTGCCATCTAGTTTTCCTCCACTCATTCGAGAGCCACGTTAGCGTTGGAGCGGGGTGTCCTCCCGGGTGATCAGGGACTTCCCCATAGGTGGTTGCATTGTAACACGGAAAGGAACCGGCCGGCAATTCGCTCGCGGACTTGTGGCTGTTTGTGGAGCCGGCATGCTGACGAGGTCCAGCAGGCACCGGGGCCATAACATCGGATCTTCTGAACGAGTGAGACGGACATGGTGACAGCGCTTGTCGTTCAAGTCCGCCCGCCACTCGGTATTGCTTCGAACTAGGTTGCATTGTGGACTCCGGAACTGGAACCATGTAGCGGTAGAATGGCCATGTTCTCAGGTGCGCTCGTGACAAACAGGGTTTCTCTTAACGCGTTGCGCGGTTTGATCTTGTGAGCAACCCGCGCGTTGGTCCGGGTTCGACGCATCGTATCCGCGCGTTTGGGTGTGCCGTGTAACCCTTGTCTTTGGTCTAGCTTACATCGGGGGCGGCTTTTCTGCTTGCAGTAATGCGGTGTAATCTGGTATAATTTACTACGAATAGTGCGGGATTAACTCAGTTGGTAGAGTGCCAGCTTCCCAAGCTGGATGTCGCGGGTTCGAACCCCGTATCCCGCTCACGGTGGCGTGGTGGAGAGCACCATGGAGGTTGAACGAGGACGCACAGGAGAATCGGTGGCATGCCTATCTACGAATTCGAGTGCCAGAAATGCCACCACGTTTTCGAGGCGCTTGTGCGGGGCGCCGACGCTGCGTCACCACGGTGCGACAGGTGTGGCGGTAGGAAGCTGAGGAAACTCGTTTCTGTTTTCGGCTTTGGGTCCGGCGGGAACGATTCGTCGGCTCCTTCCTCTTCGGGCAGCGGTTGCGCTTCCTGCACCGCCACGAGCTGCAAGACCTGCCGTTGACCCTTAGTTTCTTGCAGTTAGTGCGAAGCCGAGCAGGTTAATCGGCTTCGCGCACGGAACGGTCGGGGCTGTAGACCGATTTGACTTTGAGTAGAGGATTGTTGTGTCTGTGGCTGCGAATGAGGGGGTCTTTCGGAGAATAAAAGCGCCTTGTCAGTTGTATTTGATCGATGAGTCCAGTTTGAGAGTGGAAGTAGGGAGAAAAGGGGCACTACGCGGGGCATGGATAGACCGCGTTGACAGTGCGGTAGGCACCCGGGCTACGTGAAGAGGAATAGACCCAAGGGTGCTGGACGTATTCGTAAGAACTTTCTCCCGTGCGCTTTACGAAGAAAGACCGGTTTGCCAAAGGAGGTGGGAGCGGGTGCTAAGGATACTGTTCATCAGTACGTATCCGCCGCAAGAGTGTGGGATAGCCACGTACACGCGAGCCCTTGTCCGGGGGGTGGAAGAAGACAATGGTGGGGCGGAGTGCACGGTTGTCGTTCCGGAAAACGGCGACTTCCCCGTCCAAGCGCGCAAGAAGATCGTTCATGTTGTACGGAACGGAGGACCGTATTCGTACGCGCAGGCAGCTAAGTGGATAAACAACAGCGCTTGCGATGTTGTCTGGTTACAGCACGAGTTCGGGCTGTTCTCGGGGAAATGGGGCAAAGATATAGTGACGTTGTGCCGGCACCTCAGAAAACCGCTGGTTACGACGCTGCATACCGTCATGCACGACCCTGAACCCGACGCGAGAGAAATAACGCGTCAGCTCGCACAAATGTCCTCTGCGGTAATGGTCATGGCGAACACGGCCGTCAAGATCCTGAGGACACGGTACAAGGTAAATCCGGCCAAGCTGTTCGTGGTGCCTCACGGTACGCCGGACGTACGGTTCGTTCCCTCAAGTCAGGCGGACAAAGGTGAGTATAGCGGGCACACACTGCTGTCAACGTTCGGCCTAATAAGCCGGGGCAAGGGTTTAGAAAACGCCATTTCGGCGTTGCCGGCGGTGGTCACAGAGTTCCCTGAAGTGAAGTATTTGGTGATTGGCCAAACGCATCCGAAGGTGCTGCTCGAGGAGGGCGAATCGTACAGAGAGTCGCTCGTAAAGCTTGCCGAGGATCTAGGTGTTTCAGCCCACGTCGAGTTTGCGAACCGTTACATGGACTTGCAGGAGCTGCTAGACTACCTGCGTATCACCGACGTATACGTGACACCATACATCGGGAAAGAGCAGATCGTGAGTGGTGCGTTGGCCTATGCGGTAGCGTGTGGCAAGGCGATTGTGTCGACCCCGTACCGTTACGCTACTGAGGTGCTTGCGGACGGTCGCGGGCTGCTCGTGGATTTCCGTGATAGAAAGGGAATGGCGGAAGGGATACTGACGCTGCTGCGCAACCCTGGATTGAAGGATTATATCGAAACTCGCTGTTACGCCTATGGTCGCAGCATGACCTGGCAACAGGTGGGTGCACAGCATATACAGTGGGCGCGAAATGTCGCTGCGGAGAGAAGAGCTCTCTTGGCGAAGCAGGAGCTCGCCTCGTTGCGCATATCGGCTCCCGTGATAACGAGGTCGCAGGCATCCTAACACGTCGCTTATGGAGGATCTGCACAACTCCCACGAGGGTGTCGAGGTTAGTCTGGAGCATCTAAAGGTCCTGACTGACACCGTAGGGATCATTCAGCACGCTCTCTACGGTATACCCAGGCGTTACACCGGTTATACAACCGACGACAATGCGCGAGCGCTTATCGCTCTCGCGAGGTACTCCAGCGTTTGCCCCAGTAAAGAGATAGAAAGCCTCTCCTCAATCTACCTTAGCTTCCTGTACGACGCGCAAGAGAAGACAGGCTGGTTCAGGAACCTTATGAACTACGACAAGACATGGGTAGATCCTGAGGGCGAGGACGAGGATTCGCTGGGGCGTGCATTCTGGGCGCTGGCCGAAGTGCAGATCAGCGCCCTGCCGGAATCCCAGAAGGCCGCTGCCAGGCACATGAGCGCCTGCGCCCGGCCGGTCCTCTCAAACCTTTCGTCACCCAGAGCAACGGCTCTCGCACTGCTCGGGTGCGTTGCGACAACCGAGTCCTCCATGAACCTTGTAACATCACTGGCAGCAAGGCTTTACGAATGGTATCAGGCGGCCAGCTCCGACGATTGGCGGTGGTTCGAGTCATACCTCACGTACTGCAACGCCCGGCTCCCTCATGCCATGTTTGCGGCATACCGCAGCACCGGCGACGAGCGCTTTCTCCAAGTCGCTCAGAGTACGACCTCGTTCCTAACCGAGATCACGTTCTCGGACGGTGTCCTTCAGCCAATAGGCAACGAACACTGGTTTGTAAAAGGAGCGCAAAGGGCCTCCTATGACCAGCAGCCGGTCGATGCCGCAGCCTCGACGGAGCTTTACATCCAGGCCTATGGCGCGACCGGCGACGCGAAGTATCTGGAGCTGGCCCACCACGCGTACTCCTGGTACCTTGGCGAGAACGTTCATCAACTCCCTGTGGCCGATCCTCGCAGGGGTTCCTGCTACGACGCGATCAACAGAGAAGGCGTCAACCTCAACCAGGGAGCTGAAGCCTGTACAACGTTCCTTATGGCCACGCTCGCACTCAATCGGCCTTAACGGCGAGACCTTCTTAGATCTTAAGCGCATCCCCGGCCGACGCGATTTCCTGTCCCGAAAAGGAAATATGATCGACTGATCCGACGGCCATTCAAAACAATTCTATACTTGCATACCTACGATTAGAAGTTACTTATGTTAATAATCCCATAATATACATTAGGTAATATTAGGCACGCGACGCGGTGATGTGGCGATTTCAAGGCTGCCTCCGCCCGAGACCGAAGTCGGCATAATATATATTATCAGACCTTAAGAAAAGCGGAAAAATTTACCCGGTTTCGGCAAGGCAGCGCCGGGAATTACGCAAATCCTCCTTCACAGATGCGCGTTCAGCGGGACCACCTATCGGTTTGGCCCTGAAGCTTACGAGACGGGGTCTGGAGGGGTTTTGTGAGTATAGGCGCGTCGGAACTCCTGAACGGGGAGAAAGTACGAGCAGAGGCGTTTGTGGAGGGTCGATGATGCATCGGATTCAGCGGGTTTGGTTCGGAATGGAAACGCTCTCGAGTCGCAGAAGCTTGGTTTTTATGGGTAGACCGAGGGTGAAGCCTCCTAGGGTGCCGTCGGAGCGTATGACCCTGTGACAGGGTATGATTATTGGGAGCGGATTTCGGCCGAGAGCGTTCGCGACTGCGCGGACGGCTGTCGGTCTGTTGATGTGGGAGGCGAGCCAGGCGTAGGACCGAGTTTGCCCCCAGGGTATGGTTTGGCAGCCACTCCACACGGCATGTTGAAACGGTGTCCCGGAGGGAGGATCGAGCGGGATATCGGAGAAAATGGTGGGCTCAGACCTAAAGTATGTGTGGAGTCGTTGGAGTGCGGTGGTGACGAAGGTCGGTGGTGAGTGTTCGAGCGTGCGGACGCGTGTTCTGTGTGTAAGGGATAAGGATATGGTGGAGATGCCTGAAGAGGTCCAGGTAATGGTCATGTGGAGGTCCTGTGTCACTCGGACGGAGCAGCGTCGCGGGTGGGCTGGGATGGACTCAATGTTTGGCGAGTGTCGCATCGGAGAGGATGTAAATGGGATTAATCAGTATGGTGACGTAATCTTCCGGCATCGCTGCGGGTGTCAGCCTACGCTTTGTGGGTGTCGCTCTGAGTTTCATCTGCAGGAGGTAGCGCCAAGGATTCGGACAAGGCGATCAGACTGTCGAGGCGGTTGGCAGTCGTGTCGTTTGTACGCTCGATCGAATCGCGCAAAGTCAACAGCTCGTCCGCAAGATTCATAGCTGCGAGTACCGCCACCCTGGTGCTGGTGACGTTTCTGATGCTTCTGGCAGTCTCGGACATTCTTAGGTTAACATAATCGGCAAGCTGCCGAACACGTTCCGGATCCTCACCCTCGAAGGTATACTCCGTACCGAATATTGCGACTTGGGTGCTCATCGTCTGCTACTCCCACTGAAGAACCGCAGCCCTGAGAGATGCGACTTTGCGCAGAAGTTGTTCGACCTGCGTTTTCAATGCCTGTCGTTCATCTCTAAGTAGAGCTGCCTGCCTCTGGACACTGAGAAACTTTTCTTCGGCCTGCTCGAGCATGGCAAGTCGTCGTGATTTGTCGGCCACCTGATGTTCAAGTTGCTCAACTTGCTGTTTGAGCAGCTTGTTCTCCTCACCCAGCTGCCCTACCCTGGCGCTGGCTTCAGAGATGGCCTTTTCGAGCAGGTCGAGTTTGCGTTCGACGGACTCCATGTTTATGCCTCTCGCACGCGTGCATGAAACTTTACAGCAAGGGCTTCAGTGATCTTGTCGTGCAGCTTGTTAACCTCTTCATCCGTCAGCGTTCTGTCGGGCGCAAGGTACCTTATTGAGAACGCGAGGCTTTTCATACCCGAAGGCACTTGGGAGCCGCGATACACGTCGAACACGGTCACGTCGCGGACGAGATCACCGCCTGTGCTTCGGATCAATGCGATCAAGTCTTGAGCGCGAACATGTTCGGCAACGATGATGGCGAGGTCACGTCCGGAAGACGGGAACTTCGGTATCGGCTGGTGCACGGGACGCACGCCGGTGAGAGGACGCAGCATGTCGAGGTTCAGTTCAAGAATGAAAACCGGTTCGGCAACGCCGAAGTGATCGAGGACCGCATCCCTGACTTCACCGGTGCAACCGCAGACGATGCCGCCCACACAGATTTCCGCGCAAGCTTTCTCGGACAAAGCGGGATGGGTGCCCGTCTGGAAGGAGACATCCGGACAGTGAAGCTTGCGCAGCAGTGCCCCAACAACCCCTTTGAGATAGTAGAAGTCGCTCTTCGTCCCGGTAACCTGCCAGTGGTGCGGGATAACTTCTCCCATTATGGCGACTGCCGCCATAAGCGTCTCGTCGGGTTGTGTGCCGGTGCTGGCAGGCGCGAAAACCTTTCCGACCTCGAAGATCGTGCAGTCCGGCCTTCCTCGTCGGGAGTTCCTTTCGAGCGTCCACATGATCCCCGGAATGAGCGAGGCGCGCAGAGCGCTCTGTCTTTCGGTCATCGGGTTCATAAGCTTAACCATCTGGTCGGCGGCGTTAGCGTACCCGATACGTTCCATGTCCTCCGGGCAACTGAAACTCAGCGTTATTACCTCGGTCATCCCTAGACTCAACAGGGCGTCGGCGACTTCTTTCGAGAAAGAGAACTCCTGATTTCGACGGGGCAACTCGATCGCAGCGCGCGGACGTGTTGAGGGTATTCTGTCGTATCCACGAACGCGTGCGATCTCCTCAATAAGATCGGCTTCTCTGCGGACGTCGCCCCGGAACGACGGAACCGTGACCGTGAGCTGTTCGTCGTGACCCGTAACGCGAAACTCCAGCTTCGCGAGCATATCTGCCATTTCCGGCGGGGATATTTCCGTGCCAAGAAGCGCGTTGGCGCGCGCCGGTCTCAAGACAATCTCCGCGGGCGCAAAACGGCTCGGGTAGTTGTCTATGCTTCCCATCGCCAGTTCGCCGCCGGCAAGCTCTTGAATGAGTCCGGCCGCCCTGTCTGCTGCGCTCAGTACCATCTCTGGATCTGCACCGCGCTCGAATCTATAAGAAGCCTCCGTGCTGACTCCCATTTTCTTGGAGCCGCGCCTGATCGTTCCAGGATCAAAGTATGCGCTCTCGATCAGTATGTTCCGGGTCGAGTCCGTGACCTCCGTTTCCTGGCCGCCAATTATACCGGCGACCGCAACCGGCTTGACCGCGTCTGCAATGACGAGTATGTCTGGAAGCAGCGCTCGCCCCTCTCCATCCAGCGTCACGATGCGTTCGCCGTGTCCCGCGCGTCGCACCACGATCCTGTTCTCAGCGAGCCGATCGTAATCGAACGCATGCAGCGGGTGACCCAGTTCGAGCAGCACGTAGTTGGTGGCGTCGACGACGTTGTTGATAGGCCGCAGTCCGCCCTTAACTAGCTTGTCCTGCAGCCAGTCAGGAGATGGTGCTACGCGTACGCCTCTCATGACGCGGGCGGCGTATCTGGGGCACATCTCGGGGTCGTCTATCTGTACCGAAGTCAAAGTGTCTATGGCAACCTCGCCTTTGCGGAACGATACCTTCGGCATCTTCAGTGGTGTGCCCGCCATAACCGCGATCTCCCGCGCCACCCCAACCATGCTAGCCCAGTCGCACCTGTTCGGTGTGACCTGGACGTCGAGTATCGGCTCGTCGAGACCGAGCGCACGGTTCAGGTCATCTCCAGCCTCAAGCCGAGCAGGAAGGATCATTATCCCTGACGCGTCCTCGCCCAGTTCGAGTTCCTTTGCCGAACAGAGCATTCCTTCCGAATCCGCTCCTCGGATCTTGCCCTTCTTGATGCGTACGCCGCCTGGCAGGGTCGCGCCGTGCGGGGCGACGGGTACCTTATCGCCGGGCGCCATGTTGGCTGCCCCACAGACGATGTTCAACATCTGGTCTCCCGCATCCACCTTACACAGAACGAGGCGGTCCGCGTTCGGGTGCGGTTCGATGCTTTCGATCGCGCCGACCACCACGCCGGAGATCTCTTTTTCGCGCCGAACGATGGTTTCAACCTCTAACCCGGCCATAGTCAGCTTTTCTGCGAGCTCGTCCGGAGAATAGTCGAACTCCACAAGCTCTTTTAGCCAGTTGTATGGAACTAGCATTACTCAGATAACCTTAACCATCGTCTTTTCGACGGGACCATTGCCTAAAACTGCTCCAGGAACCGCAGGTCGTTTTCGTAGAGGAGTCGGATATCGTCCACACGGTATCGCAGCATTGTGAGTCGGTCAAGACCAACCCCGAACGCAAACCCCGTGTACTGTTCATAATCGTAACCCACGGCGTCGAACACCGCGGGATGTATCATTCCGCACCCTGCTATTTCAAGCCAGCCCTTTTGCGAACACGTGCGGCAACCGCTGCCCTTACAGATCACGCATCTGACGTCAACCTCAGCGCTGGGCTCCGTGAACGGGAAGAAGCTGGGTCTGAACCGGGTGTCGGCCTCCTCGCCGAAAAAAGCTCGCGCGAAAGTGTCGATCGTGCCTTTCAGGTCCGCGAACGAAACGCCCTCGTCCACCATGAACCCTTCAGCCTGGAAGAACATCGGGCTGTGGGAGGCGTCGAGGTCCGGCCGGTACACTTTTCCCGGGGCGATGATCCGAACCGGCGGCTTTCGCCTCTCCATGGTGCGCACCTGCACGGGGGAGGTCTGCGTCCGCAGAACGAGCTCTTCGCTGACGAAAAAGGTCGCCTGCATGTCGCGCGCCGGATGGTCTTTCGGTGTGTTGAGACTGACGAAGTTGTAGTGGTCCGTTTCAACCTCCGGCCCGGTTCCGACCTCGAATCCCATACCTGTGAAGATCTCCACTATCTCGTTGATGATCCGCGTGAGCGGGTGCATTCGTCCGAGCGGCACAGGGTATCCGGGCAGCGTCACATCGAGCGCCGGTTCGGCGTCCACCTCTTCCTCGTGCCGGGCGAGATAAGATTCTCGCGACTTCACCTCTCTCTCGACAGTCGCTTTCACCCTGTTCCCGAGCCGACCCATCTCTTTCCTGTCCTGATCGGGCAGAGATCCCACCTGTCTGAGTATGGCGGTGATCGATCCCTTGCGACCGACGTACTTGGCTCTTGCGGCCTTGAGCTCGTCGAGCGACTCCGCGGTTTCTATTTCTAAAACCGCTTGTTTCTCGAGCCGTTCCAGTTCGGACTCCATCTTGTCCCTTCGTCTCTTGACGGACTACCGGTCCGCTCCAAATATTGCCGTTCCCACCCTTACCATTGTGGAACCTTCTTCGACAGCGACCTCAAAATCGTTAGTCATGCCCATGGACAGATGTCTCAGTGCCACGTTAGGTATTCGTTCGCGCTCGACCGATTCGGCCAGCCGCGCCAACTTCCTGAAACAGGGCCGAGCTTCCTCAGGGTCCGGCACCAACGGCGCCATCGTCATCAGCCCTTCAATTCTGATGTGTTCAAGCGAGGACGCCTGCCGGATCACTGCCGGCGTCTCGTCGGGAGACAGCCCGAACTTCGTTTCCTCGCCGGATGCATTAACCTCGAACAGAACTGGCATCGTCTTGCCGGCCGCAGCGCACCTCTTGTCTATCTGCTCGGCCAGCGCCAGGCTATCAACCGAATGTATGCAGTCGAAAATGCTCACGGCATCCCTGGCTTTTCTGCGCTGCAGGTGTCCGACCATGTGCCATTTCACCCGGTCCCCTACCCTATCGCGTTTGGCGGCAGCTTCATGGACCCTGTTTTCTCCGACGATCTCGACTCCCAGATCCGCCGCGCACAAGATCTCACGTACACCAACCGTCTTGGTGACCACAACGAGCAGTATGTCGGCCGGGTCTCTGCCGCTGCGACGAGCGGCGTCGGCAATCCTTGTTCTCACCGAGTCGAGGTTGGTGCTGATACGTGACTCAACGTCGTTGGCACTCGCGGCGATTTCGGTCACCGTTTCACTCCCGCAGAAGGACTTCCCAGAGTCGGATGCTGCGGAACGCCGCCTTTCGCAAAAACCATCGATGGTGTGAGTGTCTCACTCATAACCTGGTTGAAAACTCTAACGCGACGAGAGGACGCCGCCAAGATGAACTGAATTGCCCCGCGTTCTTAATGAAACAAGTCCTCGCGCGCACCCAACTCAGTCTGAGCTCGTTGCAGCCTTGCCGCTTGACATGAGAAGATTCAACCGGGCGACATTGGCCAGCGCTTCGTCGTAGGCATCCGGATACACCCTGTTGGCCAAGGACTGCCACAGAGCTAGGGCTTTTTCATAGTCGCCCGCAGATTCCGCTCTTTTGGCGTTGATCTTGATGATCTCTACCTCGGCCTTTTCGCTGACGTTCGGGAACCTCTCCAGTATTTCCTGCCACCGCTCAAGCGCCTCATCTTCGCGCCCGTCGCGCTGCGCTATCTCGGCCTTAAGCTGCACAATGAACCGCCGCGCCACGTCGCTATCCGGGTCCACCTTCTCGAGGTACACTTTCCACCCTTGAAGTGCTTTATCGAGTTCGCCTCCTCGTTCGTACGCGTGCAAGAGCATCCGGTCAATCCACTTGTTTGCGGGAGGCCTGTACCGGCGTGAATATTCCAGATAATGCGCGGCGTTCTTGTAGTCCTCCAGTTTGACGAAGTACATGGTGTACCCCAGCTCGAAATAGAGCTGGAAATGGCGAGGGTTCCTTTTTACACCGTCCTGGAGGAATTCGATCGCCTTGTCAACAAACTCCCTTTTCTTCTCCAGGGTATCTACAGTGACCCCGGCGTTGTATGCGAGATGCCACGCGCCGACCGCCCAAGCGTCGATGAAATGCGGATCGAGCCTGACCACCGTGTACATCATCGGCAGCATCATTTCCATCCGTCCTTGATGCCAGTAGTCATCGACTTTCAACCACAAAAGGTCGGCTACGGCGCTTCGAAAACCGAGGATGAGACTGCCGAGATGAGCTCCCACCGTCTCTTCCGACCACTCGATGGCACCGTAGGGTAAGTCGAGTTTACCCTGGCGGGCGAGCGTTTCAAACTCCCAGCGGGTAGGACGTTTCATTTCAGCCAACACCAGCTTCCACAGGTGTGTGGGGTCCAGGTCCGAGACTGTTATTGAGAACGTTTCCCTCAGCCGCTCGTCCAGGTCGCCGCGCACTTTCTTAAAAAACACATCCTCTTCGGTTTCTTCCTGTTCTTCCATGCTGGGAAGCGATATGAGGCGTTCAGTCTCCGTAATGCGCGCGTCCAGCCAACTGTAAAAAGCATAGGAGGTTGAAAGGTACTCCAGGCGCTTCGAAAGGAGCGCAACCACGCACAGCAAGAGAATGAAGGGTACCACAAACCTGCGCAATCCTTCGAACCTTCTTCTTTCTGCTGCCTCGCCTGCCATAGAATTCGGTTTCCTCGTTAGACTTCCTTGCGCCAGAACAGAACGTAAGCTATCAGCATTGCCATGGCCACGTGTGCGAAAGCAAACACCACAAGCGTCCACATCGTGACCATGATGCGCGGGTCGTTCGGCGCCAAATGGATCAACTGGTCCCGCAGGTTGAACTTGCTCAAATCCGGCAGTACCAGGTACAGCAACCTCGTCAACCCCGCGACAATGGCATGTCCCCCTTCTTGCGCGTGGTTGCTCAGACCCTTCAGGTATTCGACGAGGTGTCCCACAAGATAGATGAAAGCGCCGCAGATTATCGGCAGGACGGCCGACGACGAGACTACGGAGACGGCAAAAGTGAACCCCGAGACAATCATCAGTTCGAAGTAGGTAAGAAACACTGACTTCATCATGATCGTCGAGATAATCCGTTCCCTCGTCCAGAGAATGGCCAGGCAGAGAAGGGCCATCAAGGCCAGATTCAATATGACGATAAGCTGAATACCGATGAACTTGCCCAGGAGATATTCGAACCGACGAAGCGGTTTCGAGAGCACGGTGTAAATCGTCTTGTTCTCGATCTCCGTCGGAACCATTGAACCGGAAGTGAAGATCGCTATGAGCACACCAAACATGCTTATCGCGGCGAGACACACGTCCTTGACCATCTTCACCTCTTCGCCCGGTGAGAACACCGTTAGGAACGTGCTGCTTCCTATCACAAGCACAGCGACGATAAAGAGGCCGATCAAGGTCTTTTTTCTGATACCTTCTCTAAAGGCGTTGACTGCGATCACGAGAACGTTCATAGTCCAGAATCCTCTTCTTTAGTCCTTAATTCCACCGGCTTCGTCTTTGGCGTTCGCGGCCGTCTCCGATTCCTCCCTGGATCCTCGCACGGCGTGCAGGAAAATGTCCTCGAGAGATTCCTTGCGGGGGGACATGCTGACAAGCTCCGCGGAGTCCTGTTCAAGCCTGCGGAGGATGCTGAAGACGCCCTTCTCTCGGGGCACCTCTATCTGCACCGTCTCCCTACCCGCCTCGGACACCGCGATATTCTCGCTTCTAAACTCGTCTTCGAGCTCTCTGCTCACGCCTTGAGCGACTATCTCCACGTCACGCTCGGAATAGACCATATCGTCGAGCCGCCCACTCTTGACGACCTTACCGCGGTCCAGAATAGCCACGCGGTCGCACATGAGCTCAACCTCAAGCAGCTCGTGCGAGCAAATGAACAGCGTTTTTCCTCGTTCCACCTTGAGCTTGACGAGTATATCTCTAATCTCCCTGCGGGCGATCGGGTCGAGCCCGGTCGTCGGCTCATCCAGTATGAGTATGTCGGGATCGCTCAGCAGCGCTTGGGCGAGACCTATGCGCTGGCGCATACCTTTGGAGTAGTACCTGACTAGCGTTCTGCGAGCATCCTGCAATCCCACAAGATCGAGCGTCACGGTGATCTTCTGTTGGAGGTCTGCGCCGCGCAGACCGTACAGGTTACCGTAGAACTTCAGCACCTCTTCTCCGCGCAGGAAGTCCGGGAAATAGGAACCCTCTGGAAGGTAACCTATCTTCTTCTTTACCCGTGGGGACGTCACGCGCTGACCGAGAATGCGAACCTCCCCTGAAGTCGGGAATATGAGACCCAGAAATATCTTCACGGCCGTCGTTTTCCCTGCGCCGTTCGGACCCAGAAAACCGAATATCTCCCCGCGTTCCACGGCAAGATTGACACCGTCCAACGCAAGGACCTGCTGCGTACCCAAGAAAGTAATGTAAACCTTCGTCAAATCGACCGTCTCTATTACAGGTGTCACTATCTATCACCCCCAGGAAATGAACCGCGACACAGTGTCTCTCGTTCATACGTCGGGCGATTATAGCAGAGGCTTATCGCCGAAGTCAAGGCACACAACTCGTTCAAGAGCTTCTGGCTTGCAGGGAACAAGGGTGGTTCGGTCAGCTTCGTATAAGCACTACCGCGCGACTGCTTGCACTGTCTGTATACTGGGGTTCGCCCCGGGCTCGCTGGATTGCGCTCAATGGCTTGCGCGGTGCTGAGAAGTGCCGGGGACTACTGTTGACCGGGAGCCTCAAAATGATAGACAGTCTCGCCTTCTCTAACGAGCCCGACGTTCTGTCGAGCGCGCTTCTCTATGTAGAGGGGATCGCCGGCCGGCGGCTCGCGCAGCTTCCGTATTCTGTCGGTGTACTCCTCGTTTTCTCGCTTGAGCTGCTCGACTTTTGCCCCGGTTTCCTCGATATCAGCCTTCATTTCCCGCAGGTTCTGGAAGTTCGGGCGATATAGAAAATAAGCACCGCTCACAACAGCACAGCAGCAGACGACGACAAGCAGCGAGATTCCCAGTTTACGCCAGATTGTAAAAGACATTCTTTCCTTTGAATTTCGCATCCCTGCCAAGCTCCTCCTCAATCCGCAGTAGTTGGTTGTACTTTGCCACTCGGTCGGTCCTCGACATGGAACCACTCTTGATCTGTCCCGTGTTCATCCCCACGACAAGGTCGGCGATGGTCGTGTCCTCGGTCTCGCCGCTGCGATGGGAGACGACCGCCGTATAGCCTGCGCGTTTGGCCGTCTCGATCGTCTCCAGCGTCTCCGTCAGCGTGCCGATCTGGTTAACCTTGATGAGTATGGAGTTTGCGATACCGTCCTTGATACCTCGCGCCAACCTGTCGGTGTTGGTGACGAACAGGTCGTCGCCGACTATCTGCACTCTCTCGCCGAGACGTACCGTCAGTTCGGACCACCCGTCCCAGTCATCCTCGGCGAGTCCGTCCTCTATCGAGACAATCGGATATTTGTTTGCCCAGCCCGCGTAGAACTCCGTCATTTCTTCGGCCGACTTGAGCGGTTCCGGCTCGGCTGAGAGGTTATACTTGCCGTTTTCGTAAAAGGAGCTTGCGGCCGGGTCGAGCGCCAGCGCCACGTCGTTGCCCGGTTCGAACCCGGCTCCCTTTATAGCTTCGAGGATCACCTCTATAGCAGCCTCGTTTGAATCGAGGCTGGGAGCAAACCCTCCCTCATCTCCGACAGATGTGTTGAGCCCCTTGGATTTGAGCACCTGTTTTAGGCTGTGGAACACCTCGGCTCCCATCTGCACGGCCTTCTTGAACGAGTTGGCCCCGACCGGCATTATCATAAACTCCTGGATGTCCACGTTGTTGTCGGCGTGCAGACCGCCGTTCAATATGTTCATCATCGGCACGGGCATCTCGACTGCGCGGGTTCCGCCAATGTATCTGTAGAGTGGAAGCCCGGTGGCCGCCGCTGCAGCTTTGGCGGTGGCGAGAGACACGCCCAGTATGGCATTGGCGCCAAGATGTCCCTTGTTCTTGGTCCCGTCGAGACGCAGCATCGTGTAGTCTATGCTGACCTGCTCGAGCGCGTCCATGCCGACCACCGCGGAAGCAATGGTGGTGTTGACGTTATCTACCGCCCGTGACACGCCCTTGCCGCCATAGCGCGACGCATCCCCGTCTCTCAGTTCGACGGCCTCGTGCTCGCCGGTAGACGCACCGGACGGGACGGCGGCGCGCCCCATCGCCCCGCATTCGAGATAGACGTCGACCTCGACGGTTGGGTTACCTCTCGAATCCAATATCTCCCTTGCGACGATTTCGCTGATCTTGGTTGTCATTACCTAGTCTCCCGCACCTAAGCTGGAAAGCTGCGCGCTTCACATCTCCCAGGGTTTCAATATGTCCCGCAAACCCCGTCCGGCATATTGATCCTCCTCCTCAAGAGGTTCCAGGCCGGCTTTCTCTCGGTGCTTTCGTTCGTAGCGTCTTGCGAGTTCCCCGTACCCCACGTTTACGAGCACCCCGCTTAAACCTGCCATGAGAAAGATTATACCCACACCTGTCAAGCATGCCAATAATATTATAACCCAAACCGACAAGTAAAGCCCAGAACTCAATCGCAAGTTGTCCACCGTCAACAACGCTGCAAGCTTGAAGGTGCCCAAGGGTCCGGCCGTTCTGTGAACGGTGAGCGGCGCGAAATACACGAGCATCACGTTGTAGAACGCGAACATCCAGATAGCCATGCCGCCGAGAATCACGCCCAGCCAGAAGTTTCTCGGACCAATGACTCTCGCGTAGAACATGATATTCGCCGCCAACACCGCCCAGACGACGGTCGCGAGGAGGCTCAACGCGACCGACCTGCCTGAATTGCGCCGCATACCTTGGAACAGGTCTTTGATCTCGGCGTCCTTTTTCTGCACGAGAAGCGAGGTGAAGTGAATCATGCCCGCCGAGACGCTCGGCACAGTCACTAGGCTGGCCGCAAAGCCGCTCGCCAGAATGAGCGAGCGCGCTGACTGGCTCCAACCGGTGTACCGGGCGATCGACGCAGCCAGTATGATCGCGCCAAAAGACAACGAAAACCATATCGCGTTTGCCATGAACAGTTTACCCAGATGATCGTAGGATATCCAAAAACTGTCTCTCAGCACTCTGCCCATTTGGGAAGGTTCCTAGCGGAAATAGATGGCGACGCGTGAGTCCTCCCGAAGTTTCTTGAGCCAGTCGTTCCACTTCTCTTGCACGCGTTGTTTTCTCAAGGCCGATCTTATCCTGGCGCGCAGTTCGTCGCTGTAAGTGACCTTCTCGAATTGGGAGCGCAAGACTTTGACTACGTAAAAACCTTGCTCCGACTCCAGAATGTCACTCACTTCGCCCTCTCGCATCGACAGGACCGCACTATTGAGCTCGGCCGGCAAGTCTCCGCGGCCGATCTCCACCGTGACGCTCGTATCGTCGTCCTGCGCGAGCCGTTCAGCAAGTTCCTCGAAATCCGCGCCGCCCTCAACTTCCGCCATGGCCTTTTTGAGTACACCCCGCCGCATAGCCCTCTCATCCGGCGGCAACGAAGAGTCTGCGGATACGAACATCTTGAGAAACTCCATTTTGGGCTCGGCCGCTAGCTCTTCCTTGTGTTTCTCGTAGAAGTCCCTCACGTCCTGCTCGGAGATGGTCACCTCCTTATCGATCTCGCGCAACCTGACCTGCGATATCTTCCTCGCGAGAAGATCCTCTTCGTGCTTCTTTCGGAATGTCGCCATAGTCTCGCCCTGTTCCGCGATGGCCTTGCGGAGCTCCTCGTCCGAGCCGAACCGATCTCGTATCCCTTTGACGGCTTCGTCAATCATAGACTCTTCGATTTCAACACCGCGCCTCGCCGCTTCCTGCAGGAGGAGTTGTCTTTCTATGACCGCGTCCAAGAGAGCTCTTGCAGTCGCCCTGAGCCTGTCGTTGAGGTCCTTGCCGCTGTACTTCGCCGCATACTCCCGTCTGTATGGCTCGACGAGTTCGAACAGCTCACTTTGGAGGATGACATCGTCGTTGACCACCGCGGCGATCCCATCAATGATCTTCGCCTCGACGTTCACACACCAGGGCAGCACGATCAAGAAACACACCAGACAGCGCAGCCGGCACAACATCATTCCCGATATGCGTCCCATTTTCAAACCCGCTCCATCGTGTCACTCCGTGACCTGCTCGATCATTTGTGTTCCCGAATCTTCTCGAGCACGTTTCGCGCCACTGTCAACGCCTCGTTCTCATCGTCATCCGCGATCTTGACGGCAAACCTCAGCCTCTCGGCGACTTCGATGTCGGCCCTGTCCCGATATCTGTTCAGGAGCCCTCTCAGGGTGTTGCCGTCCAGCTCCGTTCCTCGGCGGAACCTGAAGAACAGACAATCTCTGGCGCGACCTATGAGTTCGATCCCGGTGTCAGCGCCCATCAGCCGCAGCGACGTTGTGGCGATCAACTTTTCCACCTCTTTCGGCAAGGGGCCGTACCTGTCGCGGAGCTCTTCGCTCATCTCATCGAGCTGTTCCTGGGTCCCTGCCGCACTCATTCGCTTGTAGAACGCTATCTTCTGCGCCGGCGAGGGGATATATTCGTCGGGCAAATACGCCTCGATAGCGAGGTCAACGACCGGAAGGATCGGCTGCTCGACCTTCTCTCCTCTCAGTTCCCTGGCTGCTTCTTCGACCAGCTGACAGTAAAGCTCAAACCCGACGGCGGCAATACGTCCGTGCTGTTCCACACCAAGTATGTTTCCTGCGCCGCGTATTTCCAGGTCCCTGAGGGCTATCTTGAACCCCGACCCGAGTGCCGTGAAATCCTGCAGCGTCTTGAGCCTCTTGCGGGCGTCCTGTGTAAGCACCCGTTCCGCCGGTACGAGCAGGTACGCGTATGCCCTGTGCTTGTACCGTCCGACTCGCCCCCGCAGTTGGTACAGGTCCGCCAACCCGAAGCAGTCCGCTCTGTTTATCACTATAGTGTTGACGTTGGGTATGTCAAGTCCCGATTCTATGATCGTCGTGGACACGAGCACGTCAACTTCCCCGTTGACGAACTTGATCATGACGCGTTCCAGTTCGCGTTCGGGCATCCTGCCGTGCGCGACGGCAATGCTCGCTTTCGGGACGATCCGCTCGAGCCGCGCCGCCACGGAGTGAATGGTGTCGATCCGGTTGTGAACGAAGAACACCTGCCCGTCGCGAGCGAGCTCGCGCATGATCGCTTCCGTGATGATCTCCTCGTCGTATCCGATGATCGTGGTGTGGATGGGTATTCGGTCTTCGGGCGGAGTGTTGATCACGCTCATGTCGCGAATCCCCATGAGCGACAGATGTAGTGTGCGAGGTATCGGCGTCGCGCTCAGCGTCATCACGTCGACAAGCTTGCGCAGCTGTTTCAGCCGCTCCTTGTGCGCGACCCCGAACCGTTGCTCTTCGTCGACGACCAGGAGGCCGAGGTCGCGGAACTGAACGTCTTTGGAGAAGAGCCTGTGCGTGCCGATGACTATGTCGATCGCACCGTCTTTGAGCCGATGCACTATCTCCTTCTGTTCGGCACGGCTCCTGAACCGGCTCAGCATCTCTATGATCACGGGATAATCCGCGAACCTTTCATGGAAAGTGTTCAGATGCTGCTGGGCCAGTATGGTTGTGGGCACGAGCACGGCAACTTGCTTGCCGTCCATGACACTCTTGAAAGCGGCTCTCATGGCGACCTCGGTCTTGCCGTAGCCGACGTCGCCGCAGATCAGCCTGTCCATGGGTCTCGTCTGTTCCATGTCGTGCTTCACATGTAGGATCGCTTTGCCCTGGTCGGGGGTCTCCTGATATGGGAAAGCGTCTTCGAACTCCTTCTGCCACACGGTGTCCGGCGGGAAGCTGAGCCCTTCCAGCGTCTGCCGTGCTGCGTACAGCTCCAGCAGTTCCGCCGTCATATCCTTGACAGCTCTGCCGACTTTCTCCTTGGTCTTCGCCCATGCTGTGCCGCCAAGCTTGTCAAGAGCAGGCGCTACGCTGTCCACGCCCACATATTTTTGCACCAGCCCTATCTGCATGATGGGCACATAAAGTCTGTCCCCGCCCTGGTACCCAATGGTGAGGAAATCCCCTTTCTTGTCCTCCAACCTTGTCAAACCAAGGTACTTGCCTATTCCGTGGTCAACGTGGACGACGTAATCGCCCGTTCGGAGGTCGGACAACGAGTAGATAGGCGCACCCGACCGGAACCGGCGTCTCGGACGACGCCAGTAACGTCTGCCGAAAAGCTCCTTTCCGCTCAGGACGGCCAGTCTCTGTTCCGGGACGGAAAACCCTCCCCGGAGCTTGCCTATGGTAGTCCTAAGCCGCGACCCTGGTCGGTCGATCTCGTATCCTTTGTCAGAGAGCAGTTCGTCGAGCCTTCTTCGTTCGCCGTCGTTGTTGCAGACGAACACTACCTCATAGTCGTCCTGAGTCCACAGACGCAGCTGCTCCCAGAACAGCTCTAAATTGCCCTCCCATCCTGACATTGACTTGGTTTCGGTGAAGACCCTCACGCCGCGCGCCTCGTCCTGAGCCAGTTGACCGACAATTAGTTGGCGGAACAGACCGAGCCGTTCGATGACCCGGTTCCATGCAAGCGTTCCCTCGGTACCTGCGAACTCCTGTTCCACCTCTTCCGCCTCGGCAGTCACCGCTACCGGCTCATCTATCACGACGAGAGTGTCGGCCGGCAGATAGTCAGTGAGAGCGGCGGTAAGCTCGCCGCGGCGCAGGAGCGTTTCGATCAATTCCTTTTCGGACCGGGGTAGAACCCGCGCGGTCTCGACACGTTCCTCGGAGCGCTGCGTTGCCGGATCGAATGTGCGGATCGAGTCGACTTCATCGCCGAAAAACTCAAGCCTGTACGGCATCTGGCTGGATACGGGATAAATATCGAATATACCGCCGCGTATGCTTATTTCGCCCGGCCTGTCAACCATCGTGGTTCTCTCGTAACCGAGGTCGAGCAGTTTCCGGTGGAGATCCGGCATTGCCATCGTGTCGCCTCGCCGCACGATGATCGTGCGCGCGGCAAGCAGTTCTCTGGGCAAAACCGGCTGGACAAGCGAGCGAGGATGAGTCACCACGTATATTGGGGACGTCCCGTCGCCGGCGAAGGTCAGACGTTCAAGCGTCGTCATTCGTTCCGACATGATCTCGTCGGAAGGAGCCACCTCGTCCCCGGGAAGAAGCTGCCACGGCGGGAAGAGCAGCACGCGTTCCGGCTCAGCGAACGTGCAGAAGTCGTCGTGAACGTCGTCGGATTGGCTCCTGCCGGCTGCCACAATGAGAATGTTACAACCGAGCCTTCTCGCGACCCCTGCCGTCAGATGCGATTTGGCGGATGCCCAGAGACCGTACACCTCCACGCAAGAGCGCCGCGACGTCTCGAGTTCCTCTACGACCCTGTTCTCGATCTCGTTTCCTGCAACCGCCGTGATCATTTTGTGTCACGCTACATCCGGGCGGCACCTCGGTGAGGTCGATAACTCAGTGTCAGCCCGGAAATCCCATTGCATCGGCAAAGGCGTTCTGGAACGCCGCTCTGCCTCCAAGTTCAATATGTTCGGTTCTCTCCGCGATCTCCTGCGCCTCCCGACGAGCCTGGCGCGACACTAGCGCGAGTTTCGCTCCCGCGCCGGCGGCGTTGCCCACGGACCTGATCTTTTCTGCGGGGAACGGCGGCAGCAACCCTATCGCCACGGCACTTTCTCTGCTGATGTAGTTGCCGAACGCGCCCGCGAGGTAAACCGCGTCTATGTCCTCGTGCCCAAGCCCGAGTTCAGTCTCCAGCATTTCGATGCCGGCCCTTATGGCACCCTTGGCGAGCTGGATCTTCCTGACATCGCGTTGAGTGAGCCGCAACTCCCGGTCGGCGCTGCGGCAAAAAACGAACTCGTGCCCCTCCTGTTCGCAGACGATCTGTTTCGCGAAACGGTTGCGGGCGGGCGTGGCCATTTCGTCCGGGGCCAGAACGCGCCCGCTGGCGTTAATCACCCCTTGCTGGACAAGTATTGCCACGAGGTCGACAAGGCCGCTTCCGCACACGCCTACCGGATCGCAATCCCCGATGACATCGAATCTCAGACCGCCGTTCTCGACCGCCACTCTCTCGATCGCGCCCGCTGCGGCTCTCATCCCGCACGATATTTCGGCTCCTTCGAGGGCCGGTCCCGCTGCCGTCGAGCTTGCCAGGAGGCGCTCACTCGACCCGAGCAGTATCTCGCCGTTAGTGCCGATGTCCACAGCCATCGTTGTCCGGCCTGACCGCTGCATGCCCCGGCTCAGGATGACCCCGACACTGTCAGCGCCCACAAAACTTCCGATGCCGGGCAGAACGTGAACGTTGGCGCGCGGGTTCACCTTCAGCCCGAGCTGCGCCGCATTGACACTCGGCGGCCGCCTGAACACCGGCGTGTACGGCATGAGTCCAAGGTATTGCGGGGAAACGCCAAGAAACAAGTGCATCATCGTTGCGTTTCCGACGGCCGATATTTCCCAGATGTCCTCCGGATGGGTCTCCGTCTGGCCGTTCAACTCCTCGACGATCTCGTTTACGGTGCCAATAACCCGGCGATTAAGCTCGCTTAGTCCGTCGGCCTTTGACGAGCAGAAGTTTATCCGCGATATCGTGTCAGCACCGTGGATCGCCTGACCGTTCAGGCGCGACGCCACCGATAACTGCGTCCCGCTTTTAAGTTCCACCAGCGCGCCTACCACCGTGGTGGTGCCTACGTCCAGCGCGATACCGTACACCTCGCGCCCGATATCGGTCAGCCCGAGAAACCTCCCATCGGACACGACGACTGCTGCTCGGGATGCGTCGGTTCCGCGCAACCGCTCCGGGACGGATCTCACGAACTCCAGCGGAACCTCCGGATTGCCGCATTCCGCTCCGGTCATATCGCGCAGTACCTCGATATCGGACGTTAGCGCTTCGCGCAGTTTCCGCTCGATTTCCGTCATCTCGATCTTGCGCACCGGCGGATCGAACTGGAAAGCCCCCGCTACTCCTGCTTCGAATACGAGCACTTGTGGAAAAGCGCCCGCCGACTCCGGCGGTATCTCGACTGTGCTGTCTTTCATCACGCGCGCGCTGCACGCCAGCCTGAATCCCTCCTCGATATCACGCGAGGAAAGCAGCCGTTGTTCCTGCTCCGTGACCGGTGATGCGCCATCGGTGAACAGAACTCGGCACTTGCCGCAACGCCCTTTTCCTCCGCAATGGGCGTCCAGGAAAACGTCCGCAAGCACGGCTGCTTTCAGAACTGTCGTGCCGGTCTTTACGCGGACCGTGCGATTCGCGGGACGGAACGTAACCCTGCAGAATTCCCCGTTCATTCTTCTGAACCGTTTCCTCTATTGCAGATATGCGCGATCTAAACGCGCCGCGCTTCGACTGGTTGTTTGAAAAGGGGCCGAGCCTGTTGCGCAATTGCTGCCGCGTCAATGCCACAAACGCTGAGCAACTCCGCGCGTGCGCCGTGCTCAACGAAAGCGCACGGCAACCCCGTTCTGTGTACCGGCACCCTGTGCGATAGCCCCTCCTTCTCAGCGAATTCCATTACTGCGCTTCCGAAACCGCCGTCAAGAAAATGTTCTTCGACGGTCAAAACAGCCGGAACTGTCGAGAAGATCTCGCGCAGCAGCGAGGTATCGAGCGGTTTTGCGAAACGAGCGTCCACAACGGCGACGTCGAGACCTTCGTCCTCGAGGATCTCGGCCGCTTTCAAGGCCGGATGCACCATGGTGCCTATCGCGACAATGGCTCCCTCGCGGCCTTCCCTGAGCAGCTCGCCGGTTCCGTGGTGAACAGGCCCTTGTGCCGGCACAACGGTATTTGGCGCGGCGTCTCGCGGATACCGGATAGCGACCGGGCCGTGGGGAATACCGTCGTCGCCCAGCGCCCAGGCAAGCATCATTCTCATCTGTTCCGCATCGCGCGGCGCCGCGACAGTCATGTTTGGCACGCTGCGCATATAGGCGATATCCAACATTCCATGGTGCGTTGGACCATCTCGACCAACAAGTCCCGCTCGGTCTATAGCGAAGAGAACCGGCAGGCCCTGCAGACACACGTCGTGAACGATCTGATCGTATGCCCGCTGCAGAAACGTGGAGTAAATGGCGACTACCGGCAGCAGGCCCTGTGAGGCGAGCCCCGCAGCGAACGTCACTGCATGTTGTTCCGCGATGCCGACGTCGAAAAACCGCTCAGGGAAAACCTTCGCAAATGTATCCAGCCCGGTACCTGGTCCCATAGCCGCCGTTATCGCGACGATCCGGTCGTCTTTTTTCGCCAGGGATATGAGCGTTTCTGCGAACACGTCGGTGTATGTTTCTGATTCGAGACCGTTCTCGGCTTCTTTTTTCTGGATGATTCTTCTGCCTTTCGCGTTGCCGGTCTCCACGTCGAAGGGACTTGCGCCGTGGAACGCCGCAGGGTCTTCCTCCGCGGGTGGGTATCCGCTGCCCTTCTTTGTCAAGACGTGAAACAGTATCGGTTGGTTAAGAGTGCGTATGTTTTCCAGGGTGCGAATCAGTACCGGCAGGTTGTGACCGTCAACCGGACCGACATACTTGAAACCCAGTTCCTGGAACAGGGCTCCGGGAGTAACGAGGTTCTTTATAGTATCTTCAAGCCTCTTTGCCGCCTTGAACACCGTTGTCCCGATAGCAGGTATCCTTTTGAGAATAAGCTCTATGTCGTTCTTTGCGCGGTTGAACACCGTAGTGGTGATTATCCTGCTCAGATAGGCCGAAAGGGCGCCGACGCTCGGCGATATCGCCATCTCGTTATCGTTCAGCACGACGATGATGTCGAGACCGGCGTGACCGGCATTGTTGAGTGCCTCGAACGCCATCCCGGCGGTCAGAGATCCGTCTCCTATGAACGCTATCGTCTTGTAGTCTTCGCCCTGCAAATCTCTTGCATACGCCATACCCAGGGCTGCCGAGATGCTCGTGGAACTGTGTCCTGTCCCGAAGCAATCATACACCGGGCTTTCCGTCCGGCTGGGGAACCCGCTAAGACCACGGTACTGGCGAAGCGTCGAGAACTTGTCGCGCCTGCCGGTGATGAGTTTGTGCCCGTACGTCTGGTGTCCCACGTCCCACACAATCTTGTCGCGCGGCGTGTCAAACACCTTATGCAAAGCCAGCGTCAGTTCCACCGTGCCGAGATTCGACGCCAGATGACCGCCGTTGATTGACACTACTCTAATGATCTCCTCGCGAATCTCGGCAGCTAGCTGCTGCAGCTCCTCGACGGTCATATCGCGAATGTCCGCAGGGCTGTTGACCCTGTCAAGCAACCGTTCCACTTTACCTTCCTCGTTCATGATTCCCTGTTGACAACAAAGTCCGCCAAATCCGCCAGCACGGATGCCCTTTGCCCGAACGACTCGACCGCACGCTTTGCGTCATCGGCATACTTTCGCGCGCGCGCGAGCGCGACGTCCAACCCAAGCGCCCGCACGAGCGAGTTCTTATGTTTCTCCTCGTCCTTTCTGACACGCTTACCCATCTTTGACTCGTCGCCGATCGCGTCGAGCACGTCGTCGCTTATTTGAAACGCGATCCCGAGACATCGACCGTAGCGGGTTACGCTGTCCTTGTCGGATTCCGAAGCGCCTGCGAGCACGGCGCCGACCCGTGCACAAAGCGCGATGAGCGCAGCGGTTTTCAGTCTATCCATGGTCTCTATCTGGTCAGCGCCCAGCTCGACACCGGTGTTCTCGATGTCGATCGCCTGACCGCCGGCCATTCCCGCGGCACCGCACGCCCGGGCAACGTCGGATATCACCTCGACGATCTGACCTTGTCCTACGCCGGGAACGCCGGCGTTCTCCGCGATCAGGCCGAAAGCAGCGGTCAACAGCGCGTCCCCTGCAAGTATCGCCATGCCTTCGCCGAATACCTTATGCGACGCCGGTTTGCCGCGCCTGAAATCGTCGTCGTCCATGCTCGGCAGATCGTCGTGGATGAGCGAGTACGTGTGTATCAGTTCGATCGCGCAGGCCGTCGGCATCACGGTTTCCGGAGTTTTGCCGAAGAGTCCCGCCGACGCTATGACCAGCGCGGGACGAAAACGTTTCCCACCGCTGAACAACGTATGTTTCATGGCATCGTGGAGGGTGGCGCACGCTACCTCGTCGCGCTCGAAGTGCGCGGCGAGGAACCTGTCCACGGCCTCACTGTTTTCGACCAGATACTGCTTGATATCCACCTGTCTACGGCCTTTGCCGGTGTCAGAAGAGCAAATCTTTGCCTTCTCCTTCAGCTTCCGGCTCCTCCTTGGAACGCTCCGTCTCGAACGGTTTCGTTTCCAGCTCGCCCTCGGCGGTCTTGGTAAGCAGCTCGATCTTCTTCTCCGCCTCCTTCAACTTTTTCGAGCAGAATCGGGAGAGCTTTATTCCTTCCTCAAACTTCTGCAGCGACTTCTCTAGAGGTAGCCCTCCCTCTTCGAGTTCTGCGACGATCTTTTCGAGTTTTTCTATCGCGTCCTCAAACTTCATCTCGGCCATCTCTCTAGTCTCCGCTGGGATTTACCTCGTCCACGCTCAACAGGGCGCTTCCCTTATGCAACTGGAGCCTCACCGCGTCGCCCTCGGACAGCGCCCGCGCGTCTCTCAGCAATGCCTCTTCCGGCAGCCTCCATGCCAACGAGTATCCGCGCGCGAGCACCGCGAGCGGACTTAGCGAATCGAGCTTACCCACCGCCGTCTCCAGGGCGCTTTGCAGCATATCTATACGGTGTGTGCAGCTGGTCCTGAGCCGGGCAAACGCGTCTTGAAGCGATTCCCACCCGCCACCGACCTGTCCCCTCGGGCTCAAGAGCGCTACGGCGCCGGCAACTCTTTCAACGCGAGCTCGAATCTGCTGCACGATGGCTCGTGCCGCCTGCTCTTGCCGTATCGTCAACTCATCCAAGCGCTGCAGGAGCTGTCTGAGCGGTTCCGTCGGGCGCTGAAACGCGTACGATTCGACGCACAGCTCCACTCGGTGACGCAGGGAGACCAAATGCTGGCGCACGTAGCCGTCAAGTTGTTTCTGGAAGATGTCGATTGTCTCCGCAAGCGTTTCCCGCTCCTGAACCACTAGTTCCGCCGCTGCCGAAGGCGTCGGTGCCCGAACGTCGCTCACAAAATCCGCTATGGTAAAATCTATCTCGTGTCCCACCGCCGATATGATCGGGGTATTGCACTCGTAGATGGCCCGCGCCACTATCTCTTCGTTGAACGCCCAGAGGTCTTCCAGAGAACCGCCGCCCCTGCTGACTATGATCACGTCCACGTCAGCGAGCCGGTCGACGTCCGCTATGCCTTGTGCAATCTGGCCCGCCGCTTGTTCTCCTTGTACCAGTACAGGGTAGATGAGAACGTGTACATTCGAGAATCTGCGCTGTATGACGTTCAGAATGTCTCGTATCGCGGCCCCCGTCGGGGACGTTACAATCCCTATTCGCTGCGGCAACATCGGCAGCGGTTTCTTGTGTTCCGGGTCGAACAGCCCCTCTTTCTGGAGCTTCTCCTTGAGTTGCTCAAAGGCAAGCTGCAGCGCGCCTACGCCGCGCGGTTCCAGCTCCTCAGCTATGATCTGGTAGTTACCCCTGCGCTCGTATACGCTGACCAGGCCGCCGGCTATTACCGCCATGCCGTCCTCCAGTTGGAACCTGAGGTGCACGTTCCTGTTCTTGAACATGACGACGGCTATCTGGCTTTCCTCATCCTTCAGCGTGAAATACAGGTGACCCGAGGCGGGTCGCCGCAGGTTGGACACCTCGCCCACCACCCAAACGAACCCGATGGAATCCTCCAGCAGAGATTTTATGTGCCGGGTGAGTTCCGTGACAGTGAGTACGAGTTTCGTGCTCTCCTGATCGTGGGCTTCGGCAAGACCAGCTGTTTCCATCGACGAGCACCACCAGAAAATAAAAAAACACCCTCACTTTCCCTTTATTCAAGGGAGAGGTTGCCGAATACATCCGTCTCTCAAGCGGAATTATAGCAGAAGCTGTAACTTAAGACAAGAGCCGTAGTCAGGTAGACCGTATACGGTAGACAGTAGACGGGAACAATCCCACCCGGTTTGCCGGAGTCGTCAGTTTGAGCCAGACGCTCGCGGAGGTGAGAGAATGGCGCTCCTACGGTTCTTCCTCTTCTTTAAGCCGCCGGAGGAACGCATCAACGTCGAAATCCGATTCGTCCCGAATTGCCGCTTCCGGATGGAATCGCAGCGGGTCGCTTATGTATGACCGGTAACAGTCGGGGCAGAGATCGAAACGGAATACCTTGCAAATATTATCCTCGAGCTTCTGCGGGTCCATATCCTCCATTCTTTCTATAAGAGCGCGTATTTCCGCTTCATGGTCCCGCAGCAGGTCGGCCAGCTTGATCTCGAGCGTATCATATGCGGCCCGGATGTCTATTTTCATCTTGTAACGCAGCGCTTTCTGCGGTATCTCTTTTCCGCAACCATCGCACGTGTACGTAACCATTTACATATCTCTCAAAAGCGTGGAATGTCCGACGGGGACGGTCGCCTCGCGTTCACTTCTTCAGCTTGTTCGCCAACTCATCGTCGCAGAGAGCGAGAATCTGCGCCGCAAGGGTGGCGGCGTTTATGGCGCCGGCTTTTCCTATCGCCATGGTGGCCACCGGGACACCCTTTGGCATCTGTACTATCGAAAGGAGCGCGTCGAGACCGCCGAGCGATGTCGCAGGTAGAGGGACTCCGATCACGGGCAGCCGCGTATGCGCCGCCACCGCACCAGGGAGGTGCGCCGCAGCTCCGGCTCCGGCGATTATGACCTTGATACCGTGCTCCTCGGCGGTACGAGCGTACTCCCGGGTCTTGTCCGGCGTGCGGTGCGCTGAAGTGACGACCATCTCGTACTCGATACCGTATTTCTCAAGGGTCTCGGCGGTATTCAGCATGATCTCGCGGTCGGATTCGCTGCCCATAAGTACGGCAACCTGAGGCATGGGTTTACCCCCCTTCTGCTAGTCTTGCAATAGCTTTCGCTCCGATGTCTTTGCGGTAGTGCATACGTTCGAATCGCACTTTCCCGACCGCATCGTACGCCCTGTCCATCGCTGCTGGTATGTCCCGCCCGAGCGCAGTAACCCCAAGCACCCGCCCGCCCGCGGTGACGATCTCCGAGTCCTTGAGGGCGGTTCCCGCGTGAAAGACGATGACTCCCTCGCTCGACCCGGCTTCGTCGAGTCCCTCAATGGGAAACCCTTTCTCGTACGAGTCCGGATATCCCCCGGACGTCAGTACGACCGTCACGCACGCGTCCGAGAGCCATTCGAGTTCACATCTCTCGAGCCCACCCTCTTTAGTGCACGCCATCATCACGGGTACGATATCGCTCTTGAGCCTGGGCATGATGACCTGGTTCTCCGGATCGCCGAACCGCGCGTTGAACTCCAGCACCATCGGGCCGTTATTCGTAATCATGAGTCCGGCATACAGCACTCCTCTGTACGGGATACCGCCTTCCGCCATAGCCTCGACGATGGGTATCATTATCGTTTCGAAGATCTCCTTCTTTAGCTCGTCCGACACGACGGGAGCAGGCGAGTATGCGCCCATCCCACCCGTGTTGGGACCCTCGTCGTCATCGTAAACCGGCTTGTGATCTTGCGAGCTCACCATAGGTACCACGTTCTTGCCGTCCGTGAAAGCCAGGATGGAGGCCTCCTCGCCCCGGAGACATTCCTCAATCATGACCTTGTCTCCGGCGTCGCCGAAGGCGCGCTCGACCATGCACCGCTCGACGGCCTTCTGTGCGGTTTTTCGGTCGTGCGCCACGGTGACCCCTTTGCCGGCTGCCAGGCCGTCCGCCTTGATGACGACCGGCGGTTCGACTGATTGGAGGTGACCCAGCGCTTCTTCGACGTCCGTGAAAACCTTGAACTCCCCGGTAGGCACGTTCCGCGCTTTCATGATCTCTTTCGCAAAGCTCTTGCTCGCTTCCAGACGCGCGGCGGCTTTCGTGGGACCGAAGATGCTGAGCCCCGCCTCCTCGAACTCGTTGACGATACCGCTGACGAGAGGCGCTTCAGGTCCGACGACCGTAAGGTCAATCGCCTTCTCCAGCGCGAACTCCTTCAATCTGCCGATCTGTTCAGCGCCGATCGGGACACACTCGGCCTGCGCGGCAATGCCGGCGTTTCCGGGCGCGCAGTATACGTTGTCAACTTCAGGGCTCTGCCGGATCTTCCATACGAGAGAATGCTCGCGTCCCCCACCCCCAACAACGAGTACCTTCATAGCTCGCTCCTTTCAAGCCAAGCGTATGTCCCAGATGTCAGTATTACAGACCTTTGCTGCGTCGCTTAATGCTTGAAGTGGCGCATGCCGGTGAAAAGCATGGCCATACCGTGTTCGTCAGCCGCCTCGATGACTTCGTCATCCTTCACCGAACCGCCGGGCTGGATGACCGCCGTGACGCCCGCTTGGGCGGCGGCATCGACACCGTCTCTGAACGGGAAGAACGCGTCCGATGCCAGCACTGTTCCTTTGGCTCGTTCGCCGGCCTTACGCGCGGCGATCATGCTGGCGTCCACCCTGCTCATCTGACCTGCTCCCACGCCGACGACCGTTCCGTCCTTGGCATACACTATCGCGTTTGACTTGACATGTTTGCATATGATCCAGGCGAAAAGCAGGTCCGCTCTCTCCCTCTCAGTCGGCTCGCGTTGTGTCACAACCTTGAGCGCTTTGTCCTCGTACTTCATCCTGTCGAAACCCTGGACGAGCAACCCGCCGACCACCCGCTTAAAGTAGAAACTGTCAGAGAGCTCGCCACCGAGTTGACCCGTTTTGAGTATCCTGACACTCTTACCCCATTTCTGCCGGGTCTTGAGCACTTCCAACGCGGCTTCTTCGAAATCGGGCGCGATTATCGCCTCAACAAAGGTATCGGGAGAGGCTATTGATGTCGCCGTTGCCTCGTCAACTTTCCGGTTGAGTCCGACTATGCTTCCAAACGCGGAAACAGGGTCGCCCTCTTTGGCCCGGCGGTAGGCCTCGTCCAGAGAACTTCCGATCCCCGCTCCGCAAGGGTTCGTATGCTTGATGATCACCGCTGCCGGCTGATTGAACTCCTTGACTATCTCGAGCGCCGCGTCGATGTCCATGATATTGTTATAGGACAAAGCCTTTCCCCAGAGCAATTCGGCGTTGGACACCGATGGTTCCTTAACGTCCGGCTCTTTGTAGAATGCCGCTTCCTGGTGCGGATTCTCCCCGTAACGCAGATCCTGAACCTTCTCGAACGCGACGACAAGTCGCGGTGGGAAGGTGGGCGAATCTGCGCTCTGCCGGTGCAGGTACGAGGCTATGGCCGCATCATACGCGGCGGTATGTTCGAAAACTTCCTGAGCGAGCGCGTACCGCGTTTCCTGGGATACGGTGCCGTCGTTTTGGATTTCCTCAAGAACCTGGGCGTACCTGTCAGGGTTGACTATGACGACTACGTTGCGAAAGTTCTTCGCCGCCGAACGGAGCATTGTCGGGCCGCCTATATCAATCTGTTCGACAGCCTCTTCGAGCGTTACGCCGGGTTTCGCAATAGTCTCGCGGAACGGATAAAGGTTCACAACGACTATGTCGATGTAACCGAATCCACGCTCTTCCATCTGTTTCACGTGCTCTTTGTTCTCGCGTAGCGCGAGCAGACCGGCGTGGATCTTCGGATGGAGCGTTTTCACTCGACCGTCCATCATTTCGGGAAAACCTGTGTATTCTGAGACGCCGACGACCTTGATGCCGGCCTCTTCCATCTTCTTGCGGGTACCACCGGTCGAAAGTATTTCCACGCCTAAGGACTGAAGTCCTCTTGCAAGTTCGACGATACCTGTCTTGTCTGATACGCTGATCAGAGCTCGCTCGATCTTTCGCATTTTTGCCCTCTCAATCCTCACCTCTTCCAACAACCATCCCGTGTTCAGCGGAGACCCAAAGTTGTATGCCCGGCATTTGCGACTATGCGATTTCCCGACAGAACTCCCGCACGATGCATGAACAGCACCTTGCAGCGTCGTACCTCCCGCGACAGACACCGTCGATCCCGAGATGGCTCAATGGATAATCGTACCGCAGCGGGTCGTCGGGGTCAAGTTGCTTGAGCGCGTCCGTTATTTCCACGGCTGTCAACCAATCGGAGGAACGACGCTCGGTTAGTCCGACAAACCTGCCGATACGAGCCACATGTGTGTCCAGCGGAATCACCAGCGCTGATTTAGGAAAGCTGTTCCAAATGCCGACATCGGGATACGTGTCGCGCACCATCCATCTCAGATACAGACACATTCTTTTCGCGGCGCCGCCGTTCCGCGGTTCGGGTAGCAGGTACTGGACGCTCTGGCGGCGAGGTGCAGCGCAGTCGTCGCAGAAGCCGGCACAACCGTAGCTGCGCAGCTTGCCCACGAAATGCGATATCGCGATTCGCGTATCGCGGGAGCCGCCCCAACCCTCTTGAAACAGCGCATGGAGCGAACCGTAATCGCGCAGCGCACGTTTGAGCCGATGCACGAGGCACGCCATGTGTGTGCTCCGGGTAAACCTGTGTTTGAACCCGCCGAACTTGTCTGCCTGCCGTTTGGTGAACCTGGCAACGAACTGTGCCGGCCTATCCCCGAGGATTTCGAGAAGCGTCTGTGCGTCCCGCATGATCTGGTCCACTCTGCCATAAGCCACGCTGGTAACCAACAATCCGACAATCTCAGCGTCCGCGCGCGATCTGAATCGCCGCGCGTACCGTACCGGATCGTTGAGCGGTCTGGTCAACTCGATCTTATCCAGAACCTTCTTGAGTTCGCCCATGCGATCCGAGCGTTTCAACGTTCCGATCTATTCCATGCTATGCTAGGCTAATGTATGGGTGAGTCCTCGACCCTACAGGTTGCTGCGGACGTATTCGACGGCGTTCCGGAACACCTTTCTACCGAGCCCCTCAGGTGGCAGCTCCTCTCGCGTCCAGCGCGGATGGTTCTCGCGATAAAGGTATCCTTCAGGGTGAGGCATCATCCCGAATACCCTACCCGTCGGATCACATATTCCTGCAATGTCGTCCAGGGAACCGTTAGGATTAAAAGGATAACTCGTACCGCCTGCCGGATCGAGTTTTCGTCCATCCGGACCGCAGTACCGAAACACCACCTGCCCGTTCGTTTGAAGTTTCTCGAGCGTTTCGTCGGAATCGACCAGAAACTTCCCTTCCCCGTGGCGCACGGGTAGGTAGAGCGAATCTATGCCTTGAGAGAACACGCACTTTGAATTGGGAGCCGGCTTCAGATACACCCATCTGTCCTCGAACTTGCCGGAATCGTTAAGCGTTAGCGTGACCTGCTGTCTGAAGCCCGCGTCGAATCCCGGCAGCATACCCATTTTGACTAAGACCTGGAAACCGTTGCAGATACCGATAACGAGTCCCCCGTCCGCGACGAACGACATAAGATCCGGACCGAGCCCGTACCGAAGTCTGTTCGCCAGAACGCGACCCGAGGCCACGTGATCGCCGAAAGAGAACCCGCCCGGCAGCGCTATAATGTGATACCAGGCAAGCATCTCTTTCTCGTCAAGAAGATCGTTCAGATGGACTCGGTCCGCCGTGGCACCCGCCAGCTCGAATGCGTGTTGCGTCTCGAATCGCAGTTGATTCCGAACCCGACGAGTATTAGAGCACGTGGTTCCGCCATAGTCTCACCAACTCAGAGGGCCCTGCCAAGCTTCCTTGAGCTC
>Ga0180438_10001288_pt1 | contig 44521 bp, 70 predicted proteins | sample SS_ome_12_FD_132455 | JGI IMG/M metagenome (GOLD analysis project Ga0180438, IMG submission 132455) | Hypersaline lake sediment archaeal communities from the Salton Sea, California, USA - SS_3_D_2 metaG | ecosystem: Environmental > Aquatic > Non-marine Saline and Alkaline > Hypersaline >...
ATGACTGATAAATTAAAACCATGTCCAGGTTGTGGGAGTACTAATATTCAATTTATGGAATCAGGAGGAGATGGCGCTTGGGGTTATTATGTATGTATGGAATCTGACTGTGGTTGGTCTAGCCCTGATGGAGTAATATCTTTAGGAGAAGCAGAATATCTTTGGAATAAGCGTTTTAAGGAGGACTCAGATGAAGAAAAATCACAGGACAATCATCATTGATGATGATGGATTCATAGAAACAGATGATAGACAATACATATTAAAATATAAAAAGAGAACTAGAAAAGAAACTATAAAGATAATTGAAAGATTCTTTCCAACATTTACACAGGCATTAAAATATTATATCGAGTTAAAAACAGGAGAAGAAAAGATTGTAACATCATTATATCCAGCATTAAAATCTCTCATGGAGAGAGATGAGAAGTACAGTGAACTAATTGATAAGGAGCGAGAGGAACTTAAAAAACTGAGAGAGGTTAAAGAAGAGATTTTAGCAGAGATACATTCAAAGAAAGAACGTGAGAGGAAAAGGAAGATTTCTCACGAAAAGAGTGCCACAGTAGAAGATTAGGATTATAATTGATAATTCCCAGTTCTGATCTAGAGAGGTTTTAGAGGGTTGTGCCCAAACCTCCTTGACCTGTCAAGCTTATCCTTATTGTGCTTGCCAGGACATCTAAGTGCAGTGGTCTCGCTTGGAGCAAAGCCGTAATGTGTTACATGAAGATCCCCTCGGAGGTACATGTATGTCTTCATGCTAATAATAGTTGTAGGGCATGTAATCATATGGACAACTAATTACGGAACACCACACAATTATCATATCATTTAATTGTGGAGTTAGAATAGAATGCCAATCGTAAAGGACGTGACAATTTATTGGGCAAAACTTGATCCAGAGTTTCCAGTGGCAAAATACAAACAGGAACATGTTAAAGAGTGGACATTAGAAGCAAGAACTACTGATCCTAAAATAGCAAAAATGTGGAAGGATGAGTACCACTTTAACATGAAGAAAGTTGAAGATAAGAATACTGGAGAAACCTATTATAGAGCACGATTGCAGAAACGAGCAATAGACACCAGTAAACCGAATGCTAAGATGGCATTCCCGGTGGAGGTATTAGATCCTCAGCTCAATCCAATCGACCCTAAAATATTAGGTAATGGATCTGTCGCAGACGTTATGGTATTTCTCAGAGAGTGGGAAAAATTCGGCGAAAAGGGTTATACACCTGATCTAAGAAAACTAAGAGTAAAGAAATTAGTCGAATACTACCGCGAATTTGAAGAGTTTGACAAACTAGACGAAGAACTAGAAGTAATAGATACAGTTACAGATGTAAAACCAGCATCCGAGAAACCTAAATCCAAAGAACCTGAACGAGAGATCGATGATCTAGATGATGCCATCTACGATTAGTCGATAACTTGATTCTTGGGGGCTTGGATTTATTAGAAAGAGGGTTCAAGCCCCTTTTTAATGTGTGGGTGGAGGTGCTACCTATGTCTTGTAATGATGAAAGATCGATAGCAGAATTAACAGCAGAAATAGAAACATTAGGAAAACAGTTAGGTGGAGAGTATTGTGATTATGAGCAAATTGCAATCTCTATTCTAGATGCCAGATTTGATGACTTTCCTGAAGGAGAGTTGCAAAGAGCACTAGAGACATATTTACGCTCAAAAGCTATCGAACTAGGGGTAAGCTATGACTGATGATGCTAAGATTCCTTCTTCACTATTTAAAGAAGGCAAGTATCAAAGAGAATATCAGAAATATATCGATTATGATGATTTTGAAAATCAGTCAGCAAGACGATGGATAGAAAACGAAATAGCAAGAAATACAGCAGAAAGTAAATTAGCAGAACTAGAAGAACTAGAAGCAAAACGGAATTCAGAAATTAGTAATGCCGCTTATGCAAAGCATTACAAAAATGTTGCTTTTGGCTTTCAGTTTGCTCAGTTAGTAGTTGAACTGGTAAGAGACCTTCCTCCAGAAGAAGCAGCATTGTTATCTCATGTACACAAGTATACATTCAGATTAAATCGTAAAGATGATTCAATTATTGACGCCGAAAAAGCAATTCAATGGCTGAAGATTTATATTGAATACAAAAAAGGAGAAGGTGGTGGGCGATTTGAAATGCCCGAAGAACTCAAATAGAAATAGGTAATTCCCATGTCCAACCGTAAGAGATATGTATTTGATATTGAGTGTGATGGTCTTTTAGACGAAGCAACAAAAATATGGATCGCAGTAGTAATTGATCTCGATACAAAGAAAGAATACATATTTTCTGACTATACTGGACACGATGGAGACGGTCATGTGAATAGCATGGCCGCCTTTTTTCCCTTCATAGAAGAAGCGGATGAACTGATTGGCCACAATATAATCAGTTATGATATTCCAGTATTGAAGAAATTAGCAGATTGGGAACCTGATGGAAAAGTAAGACTTGTAGATACAATGCTACTCTCTCAGATGATGGACTATAAACGATTTGGTTTTGGTCATTCTTTAGAACGTTGGGGTGAGTATCTTGGATTACACAAAAAAGAAATTGAAGATTGGTCAGAATGGACAGATGATAAAGTTGAAAGATGTTTAGTTGATACCAGAATCAATCTTAAAGTTTATCATTTATTAGAAGCAGAAGTTAAAAGAAAAATACAAAAGAAACCATGTATTAAGAAATCAGTCTCTGCTGAATTTGCTACAGCAGAATTCTTTGCCAAAGCAAAAGAGAGAGGTTGGCTGATTGATGTGAGAAAGTTAAAAAGAACAATGAAAAGAATGGAAGATCAATTACAAGCTATAAGGGACATTGTTGAGCCACAGATGTTAGGTAGATATAAACCTAAATATGGATATGTAACTCATGAAGATGGCTTTGGTGAAGAATATAAACTGGGTAAAACAAGAAAACCAGTATTTAAGAAGAATGGCGAATATAATTCACATACAGCAAACTTATTTGGTATAGAACCTCAAAGAGGATTATCAGATCGTCCAATAGCAGGTGAGTATACCCCACTAGAATATCATCCACCAGATATTAACTCTAATGATTCACTGAAACAATTTCTATTTGCAAAAGGATGGAAACCATTAGACTGGAATGTCAAAAAAATTGGAAGACAATGGGTAAAGACTTCTCCTAAGTTATGTGAAGTATCTTTAGCTAAATTAGGAAGAATTGGTAAATACATTGATCGTTACAATACAACTAGTAGTAGATATAATATTCTCAGAGGATGGTATGAAAATCTAGATGAGAACAATAGATTACATGGTGATGCTTTTTCTATTGGTACTCCTACATTCAGATGTAGACACAAGGGTATTGTAAACGTACCTTCTACTGAAGCTGTCTGGGGGAAAGCTATGAGAGCAATCTTTATAGCAGATCCTGGTAATGTTATTGTAGGTGGTGATAGTGCTGGTAATCAAGCAAGAGCATTATGCCATGATGTAAATAGTGAAGATTTTACAAGAAGAAGAATAGGTCCAGGAGCAGAAATACATCAAGACAATGCAGATATTTTAAGTTCACCTGAAATGAAAGTAGAGCGTGCTCAAGCTAAAAGATGGTATTATGCTTGGCTCTTTGGTGCTGGAGCAGAAAAGCTCTCCAGATATATTTTGGGTTACAATGACAAAGAACTTGGTCAAGAATTATCAGATAGATTCTTAGCAGCAAATCCAGAATTAGATGATTTATTGAAGAAATTAGCAGCGATTTACGAAAAGACTTTAAAGATAAATCATGGAGAAAAAGGATATATCCCAGCCATAGATGGTAGAAAGGTATATATTGACTCTAAACACAAAGCATTGAATTACAGATTGCAAAGTACTGAAGCTATTACCTGTAAAGCAGCTTTATTATACGCAGTAAGAAAACTAAAAGAAGAAAATATCCCTTGGTGGCCTCTTATTTTTTATCACGATGAATTACAAATTGAAACACCTAAAGAGTATGGACAACGAGTAGCAGAAATCTTAGAGGAAGCTTTTAGGGAAGCACCAAAGTGGTTTGGTGTGAATATAATGGACGGTGATTCCAAGGTAGGTAGATCATGGCTACAAACGCACTAAAAATAATTGCCATTATTGATGGGGATCATTTAGTCCATAGAGCTGAATGGAAAAATTCATTTAAAGATTCAAAAGTAAAAATTGATCTTATCATTCAAGACATAATTGACTCTGTATTTGCTGATGATTATTTATTAGCAATAAAAGGAGATGATAACTTTAGGAAGGAAATATTTCCTGATTACAAAGGACATCGTAATCGTTCATTAGAACTCGATCACAGAATTGAAGCATTATTGCAATATATGGTAGACAAATATGGAGCAGTACGTTCTCATGGATGGGAAGCAGATGATCAATGTCATCAATGGCATCGTGCTTTATCTGAAGACAAAAGTATAATACCAGTTATTTGTTCAGTAGATAAAGATCTTTATACAATTCCGGGTATACATTATAATATTAGAGAAGATAGAATACTTCACATAGATGCTAGTGAAGCAGACTATTATCTCCATCTTCAATTATTGATGGGAGATGCAACAGATCGTATACAAGGTGTTCCAGGTATAGGGCCTATCAAAGCAAAGCGAATCTTAGATAAAATACCTTATGGAGCAAGAACAGCAAGAGTCAAAGAAGAATATAAAAAATATTATGGTGACTCTTGGGAAGAAGAATTCCAATTGACTGGAAATCTAGTTTACATTAGGCATCAGCAAGATAAAGGATTTGACCTATAATGGATAATGGCCATTGGAATTTTACTCATCAGATGGATGATAAATCTTATTTTGGATTTATTTATTTGATAGTAAATAAAACAAATGGTCATGCATATATAGGTCGAAAACAATACCGAAAAGCAGGAAAGAAAAGAAGTAAAACTTACGGACATCAAAATGCTTGGCGTAACTATAAATCAAGTTGTAAAAGACTACTAGCAGATATAAAAGAGTTTGGTAAAGAATCTTTTGACTTTTATTGTTTGATGGAATGTGAGGATCGAACAGATCTTTACTATTGGGAAGTCAAATTGATTATGCAGTATGACGCACTAATACATAATAATTTTTATAACGATCATGCTCCAGACATATATGTATTACCTAAATGTCTAGGTATCAGAAAGCGTAAAGAGTTAATTCCAACGTTGATACAAAGGAGTATTTCTTGTGAGAGAAAGAAGAGATTCCGTTCTAGTTAAGGGAAAACTACCTTGTCCTAGGCCTCCTGAAGAGTGCGGATCTTCTGATGCATACCATATCTACAACGATCATGCTTACTGTTTTTCTTGTAAGTACTTTTGGCCCGAAAATGAAATCCCTACAGGAGATGATATGGAAACAGCAGCTAGTACTAGAGAAGATAAAGTAACTAGCAAAGTGAGTGATATGAAAGAATATAAAGAAATTAAACAGATATTAGAATATCCTTGTAAAGGCGATAAAGCAAGAGGGATACCTACAGTAGTAGCAGAATTTTATGATGTAAAAGCATCCTTTGATCTAGATGGCGAAATTGATGCTTATTACTATCCTTATTATGCTAACGGAAATGTAGCTAAATATAAGGTAAGAAAATTACCAAAGACCTTTTATACGATACCTAAAGGTACTATTCATGGTCTATTTGGTCAAACAAAATTTGCTAGAGGCGGAAAGAGAATTGTAGTCACTGAGGGTGAACTTGATTGTCTTACTGTAGCCTACGCTAGTTATCATTATTACAAGAAATGGTATCCAGTAGTGTCATTACCTAACGGTGTTGGGTCCGACAAAGCGATAATTGAAGCGAGAGACTATTTAAGATCTTTTGATGAAGTAGTTTTATTCTATGATCAAGATGAAGCAGAACAAGGCCAAAATGCAGCTAAAGCCCATGCCAGAATAATCGGTGTTGATAAGACTAAAATAGCTAAATTCGATATAGCGAAAGATGCAAATGATATTCTCAATTTAGAATATGAAGAATGTTCTAAGAAAGAAGCAATACAAGTAAATTTAGAAAAGATAATGAAGATTATTTGGGAAGCTGAGTATTGGTCTCCTGAAGGTATTTTAACTTCAGAAGAACTCTGGCAAGAGGTAATTGATTTCAATGAGAAGGAATCTATTCCTTACCCAGTATGCGTAAATCAGCTAAATAGCAAATTGAAAGGCAGACGAATAGGTGAAATAACTCTCTGGGCTTCTGGCACAGGTAGTGGCAAAAGCACAATTGTCAGAGAGATTATTCTACATACTAGAGAAACAACTGATGACCAGATTGGGATCATAGCACTAGAAGAAAATCCTGGTGAGACTGCTAGACACTTGTGTGCAGTTGCTATGAACAAAAACCCGTCTGAAGAAACAATTACACCAGCAGAAATGAAACCATATTTTGATCATCTGTTTCATAACGATAGGATTCGTGTATTGAATCATTATGATTCTGAGTCTAAATTGTTAGATACAATGGAACAAATGGTACTAATGGGTTGTAAGTGGATCGTATTAGATCACTTAACCCTGTTAGCTTCTGAGACCCTAGAGCATGGTTCAGAGAATGCTAATATTGACAAAATTATGAACAAGATGCGTAAGCTAGTTAAACAGAATGAAGTACATATTGATGTAATTTCCCAGTTGAGAAAAATGGGAGATAGCGGTAAATCCTTTGAGAGTGGCATATTACCATCTTTAGATGATCTCAAAGGCAGTGGTGCTATCAAGCAAGTAGCAATGAATGTTATTGGCTTTGCTAGAAATCTAAATGCAGAAAATGATCTTGAAAGAAATACAATCAAAATGGCAATACTAAAATGTAGATTCTCCGGTTTATCTGGTCCTGTACCAGATGTTTATTATTCTAGAAAAACAAATAGAATTGTTCAAGAACCACCAACTACAGAGTATAAGGAGGAACAATTTGAAATAGATGATATAGATGATTTGTAATTAAAATTTAAGGGAATAGTAAATGGCTGAAAGAATGAATGGAAAATGGATAAATAACTATTTCAAAGTGGCAGATTTATTTGCATCATTTTCTTATTGTGAAAGGGCACAAGTAGGAGCAATAATTGTAACCAAAGATAATGCACTAATACCTGGGTTTAATGGTACTCCTCCTGGACATATCAATGTCTGTGAAGGACCTGATGGAGAAACCTTACCTGAAGTATTACATGCAGAACTGAATGCAATAGCAAAATTAGCAAAAAGTAATGAAGGCAGTGAGGGTGCAGTGATGTTTATCACTAGGCCTCCTTGCATTGAATGTGCCAAATTGATACTGGCTGCTGGAATTCACACGGTCTTTTATATCGAAGATGGGGGCGCGGGAACAGGTCTAGAACTGCTATCCCGCCACGCTTTGGTTAAAGGATTCGAAAGAGAATCTATCCAGTAGTCAGTATCTTTTTTATTCTTTTATGGGGCTGTATTGGCCCCTTCTTTATCTTTGGAGATTGTAAATGAGCAATATGGATGAAATCCTCAACAGTGAAGCTAAACTCCGTATCCCTGTAGCAAAGGAATTGTGTAAAGGTTTAATCAAACACAATCTCGATCTTAGGGAACAAGGCACTAAGTTTAGTAAGTTGATAACTCCATATCTAATTGGTGATCCTGGTATTGGTAAAACTTCTATATTTGAACAAATTGCAGAAGAATTAGAAGTACATCTAGAGACATTGATCATTGCACAGTATGATCAAGCAGATCTAGGTGGCTTACCATATCTCACAGTAAAAGATGGTGAGAACACTTATGCACGAGCTAGACCATTTTTTATGCCTAGAAGTGGCAGAGGTATTCTTTTCTGTGATGAGATTACACAAGCATACATGAGCAATCAAAATATAGTAGCACAACTAACAAATGAAGGCAGGATTGGTGAGCATAAATTACCTGATGGATGGGTTGTAGCTCTTGCATCTAATGATGCTAGTAATAGAGCAGGTACTAACCCAATGCCTAGTCATCTAGAATCACGATTAGCCCATTTCAAGGTAATGGCATTCTATGAAGACACTGTAAAACACTTTAATACAATAGGTGTCAATGAGAAGATTACTGCTTATCTTAAGATCAGGGGTTCTGAATGGTTACATAAATTCGACCCCAATGTTCCTGTATGTCCAGATCCGAGAAGCTGGGAAAAAGCAGGTACTATCTTAGATAATCCTTATCTAAATGAAGAAGGCAAATATCGAGCAATGATAGGTACAGTAGGTGAAGCTGCTACTAGAGATTATAAATCCTTTGATATGCTTTGGGCAAAGATGCCTGATCCAGATAAAGTAATTAAAGATCCAGAGACAGCTCCCATAGACCTAGATGCTAATATGAAATACGTATTAGCAATTGCATTATCAGGAAGAGCAACAGAAAAGAATGCAGACAATATCATCACTTATACTAGAAGATTAGCTGAAACTGGTCAAGAGTTCTCTACCTTCTTAGTAACTGCAATGTTAGATAGAACTGGTGGTTTGAAGTCTCCTTTAGCTCGCCGTGTAACTTCAGTCAAAGATTATATTCGTGAGAATATGACTATGTATCTGGAGGGTATGCGTGATGAGTAAGCAAAAAGGACACATGGTAGTACATCTACCACAAGCTACAAAAACAGAAGTGCCAGAAGAAATACAAGAAAAATGCATAGATATATTATCAAAAGCGAAAATCAGACTTTTACGACATAGATTTTTTGGTAGCATGAGTTTAACCATGGAATATAAATCAGTTCCAGGTTTAGGAACTTATGCTACTGATGGTAAGTATATTTATTATGATCCTTTTACAGTTGTAGAAGAGGGTACAGTAAAAGATGCTGTATCCTCCATTGTGCATGAAGTTCTACACAAGATCTTTCTTCATTTTATGAGAAAAGAGATTTTACTAGGAGAAGATAATAAACTTATCAGAAAACTAAATTATGCAGCAGATCTCGCCATCAATCCAATATTGAAAGATGAAGGTTTCTACTTAAATCCAGAAACTTTTATATATCTGCCAAAATATCATGGATGGTCAACAGAACGAATCTTCAATGATCTTAGAGATGAAGATGTACCACAACAAGTTGATTGCCATTTATATGTGCCATCTAGTGCAGAGAATGAAGATCAAGCTGCAAGTCAAGACGAAATGGAAGCAATGAAAGCTGTTGTTGAGGGTCAAATCCTCAACGCAGCTATCTCAGCAGATACTTTTGGACTCAAGTCAAATTCTCTAAAAGAATTGATAAAGGGTTTAAAGAAGAGTCAAGTAGATTGGAAAGCAAAATTATTTAGAAAAGTTCAAGGAAATAATCCTGAAGATTATTCATGGGCAAGACCAAATAGAAGATATTTACATCAAGGATTGTATATGCCATCTGTTGAAAAGAAAGGTGTAGGTACAATTTATATTTGGCCAGATAGCAGTGGATCAATCTCAAACAAAGAAGCAGAAGTTATCGCATCAGAAATGAAATATATATTGGAACACATAAAACCACAAAAGACTGTAATAGTACATTGTGATGCAAGAGTGCATGGTACTACTGAATTTACTCATGGTGAAGTTCCCGCTAGTTTTGACTTCATAGGAAGAGGAGGGACCGATCCTGGTCCTTTCTTTGAATATGTGAATGAACAAGGGGATGCTCACTGTGCAGTATGTTTAACAGACCTATATTTTGACAAAAGTATTCCTGCACCAATATATCCAACAATCTGGGTATCTGTTTCTAAAGAGACAGCAATACCCTTTGGTGATTTAGTCCAAATTTCTGTTGATGAGGCTTGAGTAATATGAGCGATAAAAATCTGTATTCGAATATACTACAAATAAAAACGATGATATCTACATTAATAAATGGTGATCCTGAGTTACTAAAAGAGTATGTTTTACATAGATCTGAAATAAGAGCTAAGCTAGAGAGTTCTGAAGAAGAAATTAAAGAAACTTATGACAGAACAATGGTTGGGCGTATTGCTGCTGGAATTGAGGTTGATAGTATTAGATCTGAATGGCTTCTAAGTGAAGCATTTAGAAAGATTCCAGATTCTTCAACAGAACCTCTATTTTATTTTGATGGTTATGTAAACGGTTGGTTGAAGAAATTAGCAACTGAATTAGAACTATTGAAACATATCAATGAATTTAAATTGGAAGTTCCATTTAAATCCAAAATGGAAAGGGTCTCTTCGGAGACCTTTACAAGAGCAGTCAGACATTCTGATTCTAGAATAGATTATCGTTGCCATTTTGGTGATAAGTTAATTGCAAAGAATGTTAAAAAACTTTCTAGTTATTCAGAATTATGGTCACTACCTATTCCCAGAACTTGGTATCAAAACGTATATAAACAAAATATTGCAATGACAGACATTTCTGGTAAAAAAGTTGTAGTGTTAAACGCTAAACTACTTCCAGATGAGGAACAACAGACTTGGGGTAAAGACGAAGAAGTTAAAATATTTAAAGGTATTGTTGGATATGTGAAAAAAGAAGCAAAAGGTCGTATTGTACAAGCAGCAGTTTCTCATGATTTTTATGTGAAAAATTATTTACGATTAGCAATCACTTATTCTGACTTTCAAAAACTAAATCCTACCTTTGAAAAAGATCATCCAAATATGGATATATATCCTGAAACTAATTCTTCAAAGTCTGCTAGATTCCTTCCAACTTTTACAATAATTTCTTGTAAGCCTAATGTTAGTAAATCTAAAGAAAGAATCGTGTATAATACTTATAAATCTGATACAGTTAGTTATGTTGAACCTCGTTATATACTTAGATACAAACACAAACTAATGGATGAATATAAAGTAGTATCTAGTACATCACCAAAGAGGGTTATCTCTGTAATGAAGAATAGACTAGTAATTGAGACTGCGAAGACACATATGGGAGTCGTATGATGAAAGCACTTCCTCTGTTGTTCTTTTTATCACCAATTCTAATGGCAATTTGTAAGGGTCTCGAATGGGACCCTTTCACAGATATGCCCTGGATTTGGATTACTAGTCCTTGGTGGTATCTCTTGTTAGTTGTTTTTACTACAGCTATGGGATATATCACAATAGAATCTATAAAAGAGAATAAAGAAAAACAAGTGAAAACTACTCAAAGAAAGGATTTTCACTAATGGTCTATCCGACACTTGCCCGAGAATGTGAAGAATGTAAATCGAAACGAACAACACAAGTTATCAACGCGGAAAACAAAATTAGAAAAGGTTGGTTATGTGAAGATTGTGGACATTTTACATTGGCAAAGAATCGTGAGAGGCTGTTAGATGAAATTAAATCCAAATGACTTTCTTTTGGTATTTTTGAATCCAGATGCTTTTATAGTAGAGGATGGTGAGATCTACTTGAAAGTAGACCTTGACTTAGTAAATAAAGGGGTAATCTTTGTAAAGGAACTAAATATAGATGTAGATAAGAAAAGAAACATCATAGAGAATTTCTTTATGCATCTGAGAGAATCTGCTGTATTTGATGTGAACAACTGTCCAGAAGATTTAAGAGAGTTTGTTCCACCACCAGAAGAAGTAGAACCAGATATGGAAGTAGCTTATATAGTCAGACCTGGATCGGAAGAATTAGTGGAAAAAATGATCAGGGACTTAGAAAAGGAGACTTTGCACTGATGCTTACTAGTTTTGAATATTGGGATTTAATAACCATTGCTGCAGTAATTAGTGGAAAAGAATCTGGTGAGGCTATGAGAATCGCGAATGAATTAAAAATGTATCGAGAGAATATTTTCGAAAAAGAACTTTACGAAGAAACTACTGAAGAAGCTTATAGTCAAAATTAACTAGATCTATTCTATAAAGAGGGTTATAATTAAATAATAGGAACCCTCTTTTTACATTTCCGATAGCTGAAAATAACTGAAATCTAACTCTGCTAAAGGAATAAGAATGTCTGACGAACTCGATGCTAACCTTGAAAGAAGGCTTAGCGACTTAAGGCAAGAAATCTACGAAGAAGTCTCCAAAGTGAAAGATATTTTACACGGAGATCATCTTGGATTGGGCACGTCTATGGGGAACCTTCACAATGAAATTAGAAATGAAATGACTGAAATCAAACGTTCACTGAATCGAACTATTTGGAGTGTATTAGCTGTACTAATTAGTTTTATTGGATCTTTTGCTCTTTATGCACTGAATGTTCATGATGGTTTTGATAAAGAAATATTTATACTCAACAAACAACAAGCAGTCAACTCTACACAAATTGCAAGTTTAGCTACTCTAGCTGCTAAACATGAAGATTTATCTCATAAATCTCATTCTGAATTTAGAGAAAAATTAGCAGAAGTTGAGATAAAAAGTGAACGGTTACACCAAAAGCATCGTGGAAAAGAGACTGAAAAATAAGATTAGTATCTATTATGATGGCGAGATCTAGGTAGTTGTGTTAAAATCCTTTTAGTTCTAAACTAATCAAAGGAGTTTTCTATGCCTATACTACTCGCAAGAGCGAAACCCCCTTACAAGACTGATGAAGGTGAACCCGGCCTTTGGCGGCAGGGCGAAATAGTTCAAGCCTTTGCCGACGATCACACGTTCGGCAGTCAGGAGGTGATCAGCGCCGGTAACTTCTGGCATATCAAGGTGACGGATAAAACACTGGCAGAAGTTCAGTCTTATCTCCAATCGTGGAACCATGATCCAGATGTTCAACAAATTGCTGCTACTGGTGATGACCGTACTATTCAAGTAACCTCTACTATGGTCTCCGCCAGTGGAGGAAATCAATTTGAAGCAGCGAAAGTTGATGAGTTGTTGGGTGAGATTAATGCAGAGTATCCCACTGCCAATGCTCTTCGTACTGGTCTTACTACTACCACTTTCACTTTTACCATCACTGCTCCGGTGGCAGCTCGGGATGAAATCATCGAGCGGATTAATCAAGCGGTGCGCGACTGGTCATACCGTCGTCGTCGCTGGTACATCAACGCGGCAGGGCGCACCTATCTTGAAGCCAATGGCGGCTATGTTGAGGGCACGGCGGCACAGGTCGGCAACTATCTGCGGGACGGATTGCTTGACTGATGGCTGATATTGTCGCCACTGTCGGTGCTAGTGGTTATGATTACACTTCACTGGTAACTGCTGAAGCATCCGAGCAGGGCACCTACGGGAATCTCGTGGGTGACGGCAATACCATGACGTTTGAAATCTACGGCACGGTGGACGAAGGTGCTGTCGCCCTTATCGTTAATGACTGGACAACAGGCGCAAGTAACAGAGTAACCATAACGTCTGGCAGTGGTGAGCACCATAACGGCGTCCCCGGTGGTGGAGCGGTATTTACTTCAAGTGCATCAAGCTACACGCTCAGAATACAAAATACATATGTAGTGTGCTCAAAACTGGAGATCAAAAATACTAATGCTTCAGCAGGTTATGTGATAGGGGTAGCTAATGATTTCGCTGAATTTTATGAATGTATAATAAGTGCAACAGGTGGCAACGCCCTTCAAATTGTCACATCGGGTTATGACAACAATATCTACCAAAATTGCCTGTTTAAGACTGACTCTACGAGTTCTTCGACAGTTTATACACGCGCAATAAATACCTTTCAAAATTGTACGTTTGTCGGAGGTGGCTACTCTTTTTCACGTGCCGATTCAGACGCTGTAACATTAACCAATTGTTTGGCTATTGGGGGAACAACCGGGGGCTATAATTTGGCTGGCAGTGACTCCGGCGCGGCAGTAACAATGACCTACTGTGCCTCTGAGGATACCAGCGCAACCGGCACAGGCGCAGTCACTGGCATCACTTCCGCAGATTACAACACTACCTATCGCCCACTCGACACTGGCAATCTGTGGGGCGCAGGCACCGACCTCTCAGGTACGTTTACCAGCGACATACGCGGTCAGCAGGTGCGCGATGTATGGTCAATCGGTGCTTACGACTCAGACTATGTGATCTACACCTTGCGCTCCAGTGCCGGGGATTATTCGTCAATGTCTACGTGGGAGTCCACCGAGCAGGCAGACCTGACTAGTACCGGCGACAAGCACATTCTGGAATGCTATGCAGATTGGGCGAGTGGACTCGTAGAAAATAATATAACACTCGGGGGTTGGACCACTAGTGCCACAAATTTTATAACAATCCGAGCTGCTGCTGGGCAGGGTCATAAAGGTGTAGTAGATGAAGGTTTTTATTTGGCATCTACTAGCGTATCGACTTCCCGTTATCTTTTACAGTTAGCGCAAGCACACACCATAGTTTCTGATATAGGGTTTTCTATCGCAGGTAGTCATACTGGGTATGATCGTTGTTTACGGCTACAGGGCAATCCAACCTATTTGCGAAACCTTTGGCTATACGCCAATAATGCTAATGCCTCTGGTACAGCGCGTTGTATACAAAACGACACGGCCACAGACGGGGAAATCTATAACTGTCTAATGCTTGTTGATGCGGCAGGTAGTACAGGATCAAGTGCCTTATACCATGACGATTTTCGTGCCCATGCTGTATATAACTGCACCGCTATAAATTTAAACGTAGCAGACTATGGGTATAATGCATCTGCTACCGGCAATGAACCTATCTATAAAAATTGTGTCGCTTCTGGGTTTGATGTAGCAGATTTTGACGCTAATGTGGACCCAACGAGCGATTATAATGCCAGTGGAGACACCAGTGCGCCGGGTACTACTGTTTACACAGGCATCGCCTCCGGCACAGATTTTTTCGCTACCGGCTATCGCCCAATAGAAACTGGTGATCTGTGGGGCACTGGCACGGACCTTTCAGCAACCGCAGGCTTCACCGATGACCTTCGAGGCGAGACCAGAACTGAGTGGTCCATCGGTGCGGTCGATACTGATTATATTCTCCGCACGTTGCGTGATGGAACGGGCGATTACTCCCTGATGAGTACGTGGGAGAGCACCGAGCAAGCAGACCTTACTGCAAGTGGTGATAAACACATATTGGAGTGCTATAACGACTGGGCGAGTGGGCTTGACGATTCAGTTTCTTTAAATGGTTGGACAACTAGTTCTTCATACTACGTGACCGTAAGAACCGCTTCAGGACATGCACATAAGGGCATGTCAAAAACGGGGTTCTTTATGTCTAGGGTAGGCAGTGTCGGAAGTTCAATATTTAGTGTTTGGCAAGACTATTCTGTAATTAACGACATCGAAGTAGAAAATCTTGCTTCTAGTCAAGCGAGAGGTTTTTATAATGGGACTACCACTACGCACACTATAGTTTTAAATCGGTGCATAGCCAGTTGCCCGAATGATACTGATATAAATTATGGGGCGTTTTCAACCAGGCGCTGCACGATGACCAATTGCCTAGCTTTTGACTCACATGTAGCATTTAATATGACTACTGTCTTTTACGGCTCACGTTGGTACAATTGCACTGCTGTTAATAGCTCCTATGGTTTTAGATCAAACGGCACGGGTACAAACAGTCTTGAATCTGCTTACGCTCGAAATTGTGTGGCTTATAATAATTCAACTGCTGATTTTACCGGTACTGCGTTTAATACAGTTTCATCAAATAATGCCAGCGGAGACACCTCCGTATCCACACTGAGCATTGGCACGGTCACCGGCATAACCACAGCCGACTTTGTGGACACAGCCAACGACAATTACCGCCCGGTAGATACACAGGACTTGTGGGCCGCTGGCGCAGACCTCTCAGGTACGTTCACGGATGATATTCGCGGCGAAACCAGATCAGTCTGGTCCATTGGTGCGTTCGACACCGATTACATACTCCGCACCCTGAAATCCACAGGCGGGGATTATTCATCAATTGTTACTTGGGAGCAGACCGAGCAGAAAGACCTGACCAGCACTGGTGATAAGCATATCCTCGACTGCTACAAAGGCACAACTATTACTGGCAACTGGGCAGCGGATGGGTCACTAAATGAAGAAGTACATTTAATAGGCTGGACAACAAACAGTAGCTACTTTGTGACAATTCGTGCGGCAGCCGGTCAAGGGCACAATGGCGTACCGGGCACTGGCTTTATGCTTGCGTCCGATCTTGACACGCTTAATGCGGTATTAATAGTCAATCAACTCTATAGCAAAATACAAAACATTGAAGCTGCAAACACGCTCGCAGGTTATACAGGCACTGGCGTTTTTCGTATTGGTTTTTATTCAACCATCGAGAATTGCATCGGCTCTATGCCAAACAGTACTGCGGGAACAGTTAGAGTGTTTTTGTCCGACTTTAACTCTGAAGCAGACTACAACGTATTCATAAATTGTTTGGCTTATAACACACCGAACAACTTAAAAACTGGCTTTTATGCGGGTGGTGATCCAACTAAATTCATCAACTGTACTTCTGCAATGACTGCCGGAACTGATTTTTCTGGAAGTGCTGTTGCTATAGTTAAAAATTGTGCTGGATTAGGCGGCGGCACTAATTTTGCCGCCACATCATATGGAACCGGCACAGATTACAATGCCAGCGTAGATATTTCCGCTCCCGGCACTACTGTTTACACAGGCATCGCCTCCGGTACAGATTACAACACTACATACCGCCCACTAGAAGCTGGTGACTTGTGGGGTGCTGGTGAAGACTTGTCTACTGATTTTACTAGCGATATACGCAGCAGGCCGCGTGATGTGTGGAGTATCGGCGCGTATGACTCGGACTATGTGATCTATACCCTGAAGTCCACTGGCGGAGATTACAGCAGTATCTCTGTGTGGGAGAGCACTGAACAAACTGATCTTACCACAAGCGGTGATAAACACATTTTAGAGTGCTACGCGGATTGGCCCAGTGGGCTTAATGAGCATGTTGAAATACAGGATTGGGTAACAACTGCGACAAACACCATTACCGTAAAAGCTGCTGCTGGGCACGAACACAAAGGCGTCCTTGGCGCAGGGTTTAAGCTCGTTTACGGCGCCACCCCCAGTACGCTCACAGTAAACCAACCATACTGTAGGTTTTATGATATCGAAATTGAGATGACAAGCGCAGTGCCGTTTCCGGCAGTATTAACCAATAACGTCCACGACGATCAGGAGTTCCATCGCTGCATAATAGGTAACACTGGATCAGATGGGTCTGCATTAAGGCTAAACGCCTGTGGACCGCACAATGTCTATAATTGCTTAATATACAATGCCAACCCCGCATATTTGGCGCTTGAGATAGATGGGCGCGACAACGCCGGAAACATATATAACAACACGGTGATCGGCACGTTTGATGTCACTACAACAACAAAGCCCACGGCAAACTTTCAAAACAACGTGTTCTATGGCGCAGCAGACACGGATGCGGATGGGGGTGGCACAAACACGAACAACGCATTCGGGAGCACTGGCGCGTTTGGTAGTAATCAGGTCACTATAGATTCCTCAGATTTCGTAGACTTCGCCAACGACAACTATCGGCCCGATGACGCGCAAGACTTGTGGGGCGCAGGTGCCGATCTATCTGGCACCTTTACCGATGACCTGCGTGGCGAAACCAGATCAGTCTGGTCCATCGGTGCGTTCGATACGGACTACATACTGCGCACGCTGGGCTCAACGGGCAAAGATTACAGCAGCATGATTACGTGGGAGCAGACCGAGCAAACAAGCCTGACCGCAAGCGGCGACAAGCACATTCTTGAATGCTACAAAGGCACCACAATCGAAGGCAACTGGCAAAGTGATGGAACGCTAAATGAGGCGCTTTACCTTAATGGCTGGACGACAAGTCCAACGTATTACATCACAATTCGTGCTGCCGCTGGTGAGGGGCATGGTGGCGTGCCGGGTGCTGGTTTTCATATGAAACGACTGACAGCAGGGTCTGTTAATGTTTTTGAGGTCAGCCAAGACAGCACGGTAATTCAGGACATAGAAGCCTCTTGCGTTGAAGCGGCGTTTACTTCGCTGGAGATATTCAGGATAAACCAAGGGTGTTTAGTTGAACGGTGCATTGCCAGTGCGCCTAATGCTACTGGCGGGACGCATACCGGATTTTGGGCCTCTTTAGATTCACCCACGGATAGCACCCCATCAAGATTTTACAACTGCCTTGCCATTATGACTAACGTCGGCACGGTCACTGGTTTTGCTGCTACACAGGATGTTACTCATTTTTACAACTGTACTGCGATAGGCGCAGACCGGGGCTTTGATGGTTATACCGGGGCAATAGCTAAAAACTGCGTGGCGTTTGATAACAACGCTGATTTTTTTAATACCTTCGACACAACGAACTCGTCTAACAACGCCAGCGGTGATACCTCCGTGTCAACGTTAAGCATCGGCACCATAACGGGCATTGCTTCCGGCACAGACTTACACGCGACCGGCTATCGCCCAATAAATACTGGCGATCTGTGGGGCGCTGGTGCAGACCTTTCTGCAACGATAGGTTCTCTTGACCTGCGCGGTGAAACCAGAACCCAGTGGTCGATAGGCGCGTTCGATACTGACTACATACTCCGCACTCTAAAATCTACAGGCGGGGATTACTCGTCAATTGCTACTTGGGAGGAAAGTGAACAAACAGACCTTGCAACGGCTGGCGATAAGCATATTTTAGATTGTTACGCAGATTGGCCAAGTGGGTTAGATGATTCTGTAAACATTGACGGTTGGACTGTTGATGCCAGTTTTTACATCACAGTTAAAGCGGCGGCAGGACATGAACACAACGGCGTGCCGGGTGATGGTTTTTATATTAGTACTGATATTGGTTCGAATTTTGGGCAAGTATTTAGAGTTAGTGCTGCTTATACAGAAATTTATGGTATAGAAGTCCGCAATACAAGAACTGGGTTTCAGGGACAAGAAATATCGCTTATACAAAATTATAATGTTGTGGACAGAGTAATTGTTATTAGTAACAGCACATCCGCGGATACGGGGATTAACGTAACTGATGATAATAATGTTGTGCGCAATTCGTTAGTGATTCATGAGTCAGGGTCTATCTCTGGATCATGCATTGCCGCAGGAAACTTTGACCCGAATATACAATTCTACAATTGCACTACAATTGGTGGAAGGTATGGGATTAATGTGTCTGATTCCGGGGGTTCTCCAACAACTGTAAGAAACTGTGTTGCTTATGGAGCATATACTTCAGACTATCTATATACTAACGTAATAGCCTCAAATAACGCATCGGGTGACACATCAGCATTGGGTACTTCCCCAATCACCGGCATAACCGCCGACGACTTCGTGGATTTCGCCAATGGCGACTACCGCATCAACGCCGACTCCGCACTATACAACGCGGGCGTAGACCTGAGCAGCACGTTTACCGACGACATACGCGGCACCGCGACACGGTATGCCAGCAGCTTTGATATTGGCGCATATAAGTTTGATATAAATACTGTGACCGTCGGATCGGGCAAAGATTATACATTGTTCAGTACAGCCGAATCATCGGAACAGGGTAATCTTGTCGCGCTGGGTGAACAGTGTTCTTTTGAGATTTTTGGCACAATCAGTGAATCGGGCACGCTGTCTCTCACTGATTGGGACACGGATGCATTATGTTTTATTGAGATAAAGGCAGGTGCCGGTGAAGAGCATGGCGGTGTGGTTGGTGGCGGGGCAGAAATTACCACTTCGTACAGTATAAGTGTTGCTTTTCAGATTTACGAACCATACACAGAACTTAGAGACATACAATTTACCAACAGCAGTACTGGCGCGGGGGCACAAGGGTTGCGATTGTACCCTACTAATTTTGTACTTGAGCGTTGCATTATTAGAACTGCTGGTGGAGAAAGGGGCTTGCGAGTCGCTGTACCCAATGCCCCTTCGTACATTAGAAATTCGCTAATCATCTCCGCAAGTGGCACTGCTTGTGTTATTGATCCGAGAGGTGAGATGCCTTTTTCCAACAATACACTTATCTGTGGAACTGGAACGTCAAATTCGCTTTCGTGGGGAGTAGGGGCTACGACCACTGATATAATCTGCCGAAATAATGTTTTTTATGGCCCGGTTGACGACACGTCAGTGACAACACCTAACGCGAGTAGCGGCTATAACGCATTTAGCAGTACAGGGGCATTTGGCTCAAACCAGCAAACTATTGACTCTACGGATTTTAACAACTTTGCAGGCGGCGATTATTCCCCGTCCAGCGGCAGTGCGCTGATCGACAATGGCATCGACCTTTCTGCTACGCTCGGTTTCGATGACGACATTGCCGGGAATACAAGAACAGGTACCTGGGACATAGGTGCTTATGAGTATACTGTCACAGGTATAACAATAACCCCAGATGGTAACTCATTAATAATAACTGGAGTATTGCCTTCCGTTTCTAGTGGTGCTACTGGTTGGACAATTACTGATGTAGATATAGATGAAACTATCTACGAAGGCCAAACAGGAGTTATAATAACAATCAGTGGTACTGTAGCAGCTTCTGGTAAAAGAGTCTTCTTAGAACAAGGAGGAACCAGAGTAGAACAACTGGTAACAGATGAAGATGCAACTACTATCACTATTACGGTAAATTTTGGAGGATTAGCTCCAGGAGCTGCCACATTATATGTATGGAATCCTATTTAATGGATTTTTATCAGGAGAAGTTAAATGTTAACTAAGAAAGTTGGAATGTCAGGTGAAACTCCTACCACAGCTATCAAACCTATAGATGAATCTGCTAAACCTAAAAAGAAAATGTCCGATTTAACAGAAAAAGAAAAATACACAAAGATGTGGACAGTAGATGCCTATAGAAAGGTCTCTCCTGGAGAGCTAGCAGGCAATCAATTTGCACAAGTAGTAAAACCTACTAGAGGTGCTCAGGTAATTGACTTCGGATGTGGTACTGGAAGAGGTTCTTTCTGGTTGGCTATGATGTGTGGTATGGAATGCAAGATGTTAGATTTTGCACCTAACTGCTTAGATCCTGAAGTTAAGTTGGCAATGAAGAATCATCCAACTAAATTTGAATTTATAGAACATGATCTAACTCAAGAAGCTCCTATAAATGCAGAATATGGCTATTGCACAGATGTCATGGAGCATATTCCTACAGAAGATGTAGACAAAGTTCTTCTGAATATTCTAGGAGCAGCTAGAAAGGTATTCTTTAGAATTTCTACCACACCTGATGTAATGGGTCCTGAATATTTAAATCAACCACTACATCTAACTGTTAAAGATTACTCTTGGTGGGAAAGTAAATTTCTTGAGTTAGGTTGTACTATTTTCTTTTCAGAGAATTTAGGCAGTGCCGTAGATTTCTATGTGACAGCTTGGAGACAAACTCTCCCTGAGATGAAAGTAAATACTAGCCAACCTGTTATAGTTAGTAATATCATCAAAAATGCAGAATGGGGCTGTCAACACATAAAACCTCATCAAGTACAAGAAGACAAAACTATCATGGTCCTTTGTGGAGGACCTTCTCTCAATGATTACAAGGAAGAAATTATTGAGAATTGGAAAAATGGAATGAAGATAGTTACTGTCAATGGTGCTTATAATTGGTGTCTAGATAATGGAATAACTAGAGTAAACCAATGTGTTCTAGATGCTAGAGAACACAATAAGCGCTTTGTAGAACCTGCTAGAGATGATTGTCTCTATTTCATAGCTTCACAATGTCATCCCAGTATGTTTGAAAATCTTCCAAAAGATAGAACTTTTTACTGGCATGTCACTCCTTCTAAAGAGGCTGTAACTGCTGTAGCTGAAAATTATCCAGAACATGTCATTTGTGCTGGAGGATCTACAGTAGCTCTTAGAGCAATTGTATTAATGCGTATATTAGGTTTTAAAAATCAGATCATTTATGGCATGGATTCGTGTATAATAGGCGATGAACATCATGCTTATCAACAAGCAGAGAATGATGTAATAACTGAAACTATTTCTGTCATGATTGAGGGTCGTACCTTTAGATGTCAACCCTGGATGGCATTACAAGCATGGGAAATGATGAAGCTCCTCGATGCAGCCGATAATGAATTTTCTCTAGAAGTAAAAGGTGATGGTTTAATCGCCTATATTTTAGAAACGGGAGCTAGACTCCCATCATTAGAGGAATTAGCGTAATGGCTGCTACTGCTTGGGCTTTCTACCACGAAGCCAAACATAAACTTGCTCTTGGGTCTGCCGATGGTATTAACCTTTCCGGTGACTCTTTCCGTCTTGCTCTTTATAAGAGTGCTACATCTGCTACTAAAGATGCTGCTAACCTTACTTTGAGTATTCAATCACAGATCTCCAACCAATGTACTGGTGGTGCTTATACTACTGGTGGTGAGGTTCTGGCAAACACTAGCTGGACTACTACTGCGACATCTGTTCAGAAATTTGATTCAGATGATCTTGTTGTTACCGCTACTGGTACTGACATTTCCGCAGTGAAGTATGGCGTAATTATTAGGTCTGTCGCTGCTACTTCTGGATTCCTCCTGTGTTATTCTCAGTTATCTACATCTCCTTTTGATGTAACTACTGGTAATACACTGACTATTCAGATGGCTACTGCTGGTATCTTTACTTTGGCATAAGTTATGACTAGCCTGATAATCACAATTCCTGAAGGTCGCATATCTCTGCGTAATTATGCGCCAGCTATCACGCATATTACTTCAGTGGTGATTACTTATATAGAAGATTTTTATGAGTTCTTTAGTAGAGAATTTATAAAAATAAATTATATTCGTGGTCCTCCGCAGCAAGTAATTGCTTAAATGACTCAAATGATATTTTCCTTTTTCCAAATCTCTCCTGAGTTATCTGCCTCAGCCAAATTTAGATCGCCGAAACTTTCTAGTTTCGAAGGGCAGGGTAACTAAATGGCCCAATCAATGCGCCCTATCTCCCAGATTTCTTCTGGGGGAACACCTAGTACTAATTCCCATCTTGTTGTCGATGGAACTGCTCCAGACGCTGGAGATTATTGGTATGGTGTAAACGGCTCTGATGTATCGTTTGAAGTCTTATTAACTGACCTTAGCTCTTCTGTACCCCAATCAGGCCTTTGCACGCTTCTTGTTTACCAAGCGCAGGCAGACGAGGATGCGGGTACTCCTGCACCTAGCAGTGGCGGCGGTTCATCAACTCTTGATATACAGGTTTATGAGGGGGCTTCTCTCGTAGCAGGGTTGACCGATCTTACTGCAAATGAAGGAGCATTTGCTGGAAACTCATCAGTAACCTTTAATAGTACTTCTATCACCGATTGGTCTGATGTACGGGTACGGATTACAGCGCATACGGCAGGTGGTGGACCCAATCAACGAACGGCTGCTGTTTCTTATATAGGTCTTACTGTACCAGATGCTCCTGCTGTATTAACACTTGATCAAGATAGTTTTAGATTTGTTGAAACAGGTAGTTCAGAAAGTTCTCCTACTTGGTTAGAAGCTCTTAATACTAATATAAATTTAACTGATCCTGGTGCAGGTGGTCATGCATATATTCAGCTTAGATTTTTATTACAAGAAAGTGGTGGAGCAACTCACTCTAGTGGTTGGAGAATAGCTTTAAGTAAGAATAGCGGTGCATATACTATTATCACCAATATTACTAGTAATGTAAGAGGTTATGTAGATTCCGCTTTAACAAATGCTGGAACAACTACTCAACAATTAGGTGCAGGTACTTTTACTAGTACGAATACTAATGTTATTTCTACTACTACTGCTGCCAGTAATACTGGAAATATAGATGCTAATAGTGAAGCAGAAATTTTAATTGCTTTAGATATTCGCGGAGATGATGTAACTACTGATGATACACTTGATTTTCGTATATACAGTTTTGATATAATTGCTAGTGCTCTTAGTACTTATACTAATACTCCTAGAATAACAATAGTAGCAGATGGAAATCATACTAAGACGCCTGATGTTAAAACATTAGCTCTTACAGAACAAACACCAACAATATTATGGACAGATAATAAGACATCTTCACCTTCTGTTGGTGAATTGTCTTTAACAACAAATGAACCAGTAATAACACAAGATGAAAAGATTTTTGCTGTAGTCGGGGAGATAACACTAACTAGTTATGAACCTACTGCAACAGCTTCTGTTAACATTACTAAATCTCCCGACATTGGAGATTTGACATTAACAGGTCAAACGCCTGTAGATTTTGTTGCAATTACAGCTAAACCTGATTCAGAAGTATTAGCTTTAACTGGAGAAGTACCTACAGTATTAACTACTCTATCTGAAAGTCCATCTACAGGTACTTTAGATTTAGTTGGTTATGAACCAATTATAAATACTACTAATTTCCTGTCTAAAGCACCTTCTGAAGCTACTCTTTCTATAACAGAAGAAACACCGACAGTAATATGGACAGATAACAAGGTAAATTCACCTAACACTAATTCTTTAGCTTTAACAGGTCAAGAACCTGCGCTTTCTGCTACTGATCAAAAGATAGTAAACCCTGCTACAAACGTTCTTCAAATAACTGAAGAAACACCTTTAGTTACTAGAAGTGCTAATGCTTTCCCACTTGTTGGAGTAGGGTCTCTAACTTTAACTGGTGATACTCCTGTACCAGATAGGACTGATAATCATGTAGTAAATCCTGATACTGGTTCTCTTTCTTTAACTGGAGAGCAACCCAATATATTGGCTCCATTAGGAGTAGTAGTACCACAAATAGGTTCTTTATCACTCACAAAACAAACTCCTATAGCTCAGGAGTATGAAGAAGAATCTATTGGAGTAACTTTATATACTTTAGGACAAGTTTCACCAGCAGTTACTTCACTCTCTTTAACCGGGTTACAACCCACAGTTACAACTACTGACAACCGATCAGCTAGTCCCAATGTAGGTAATCTGACTCTCACTGGAGAAACACCTACAATAGTTTGGACTGATAACAAAACTGTTCAACCTAATGTAAACTCACTTACTTTATCCGGTGAACAGCCCAGTATCCTTGCTGGTGACAATCGAGTAGCTAATCCTACTAAAGATGATTTGACGTTAACAGGTTATGAACCTGTTATCACAACTTCACTATCTGAGTCTCCTTCAGTAGGATCTTTAACACTCACTGGACAAGAACCGACAATTGTATGGACAGATAATAAAACTGTTACCCCTAATGTCGGATCAATTACTTTATCAGGAGAGCAACCCAGTTTAATTGCTGGCGATAATAAAATTGTAAATCCAACTAAGGGTATCTTAACTCTTAGTGAAGAAACTCCTACGGTATTAACTTCTTTATCTGAATCGCCTAATAAAGGTGTTTTAGATTTAGTAGGATATGAACCAACAGTACTAACATCATTATCTGAATCTCCGAATAAAGGCATTTTAAATATTGTAGGTTATGAACCTACTGTATTAACCTCATTATCAGAAGCACCTTCAGTTGGTTCTATAACGCTTACTAGTTATGAACCCACTATACTAACTTCATTGTCAGAATCTCCCAATGCTGGAGATTTAACTTTAACAGGCTACGAACCAACTGTTTCAACAACTGCGAATCAATTTGTTTATCCTACTGTAGGAACAATTGATTTAACAACTTATGAACCAGTAGTTGTTTGGACTGACAATAAAACAGTTCAACCGAATAGTACAGCTCTTACTCTTTCTGGAGAACAACCTAGTTTAATTTCCGGAGATAACCGTCTAGCTAACCCCACTAGAGCAACATTAACATTAGACGGTAAGCAACCAACTATACTCACTTCTCTGTCAGAGTCTCCTAATAAAGGTATCCTGACACTTGCTGGTCAGCAACCAGTTGTATTAACCTCTTTATCAGAAGCACCAGATAAAGGCACGTTAGATTTAGTGGGCTATGAACCTACTATACTAACTTCATTATCTGAAAGCCCTGATAAAGGAATTTTGACATTAGTTGGCTATGAGCCAATAATTTCAGCTACTGCAGCTCAATCTGTTAACCCTTCAGTAGGATCTCTGACCGTAACAGAAGAGACTCCTACAGTAGTATGGACAGATAATAAAACTGTTGCTCCAAATAAGGCTGAACTCACTTTAACTAGTGAACAACCTACTTTAATTACTGGTGATAACAAAGTAAGTAATCCTACAAAAGAATCTCTTACTTTATCAACCAATGTTCCTACAGTTTTAACTTCATTATCAGAATTACCACAGGTAGGCAGTTTAACGCTAGTAGGCTATGAACCTACTATTGTAAGAATAGATAATAAAGTTGTTACCCCAGATGTCAATTCTTTAGCAATCTCTGGACAACAACCTTTACTTACCGCTGGAGATAACAAAGCAGCAGGGCCTGGAGTAGCTGCTCTCTCATTAGTAGGTTATCAACCTGTAGTAAATGCTACAGCAAATAGATTTATAGATATCGGGAAAGGCTCTATAGAGCTAGTTGGATATGCTCCAGATCCTCTTTATGATATTAGAAGAATTCCTTCAAATGAGAGTTTAACACTTACCAGTGAAACTCCAGTAATAGATACTACAGCAGATCATAGAATCTCTGTAGATCCTGGTTCATTAGTAATAACTGGCCAGCCACTAACCTATATCCATGTAGATCCTAAAGATGCTAATCCTAATGAGGGATCTTTATCATTAACTGGACAAATACCTACAGTTACTACTGTAGCAAATCATTATAGAAGTGTTGATGCTACTTCTTTAGCACTAAGTACTACCATACCTGCAGCAAGCTTAAGTGATAACAAGTTTGTAGATATAGGTATTGGTAGTATTACAATAACAGAAGAAGAACCTCTCATACTGAAGAGCGATGAGAAATTAATTCTTCCTGGTCTTGGACAATTACAATTAACTTCTAATATACCTAAGAAGTTTAATTTAAGCGATAATTCAGAGAATATCTATCAGGTAGCTAGTGAATCTAGAACCTATATTGTTAATTCCGAGTTGAGAGTTTATATAGTAAGTGATAGGCCACTTCAAAAGAGATGAGTTATAATGAATTCATTTAGGGGATTTTGAAATGGCACAACCTATCCATACTTTCGAAGAGAAAAAAGATCCAGAAGCGGTATTAGATTATACGATAGATTGGTCTCCTTGGTTGAAAACTGGAGATTTTATAACAGCTTCAAGTTGGAACATCACTCCTCCAGGTGCTTTATCAGAAGTATTAAGTAGTTTTAGTAACACTACTACTACTATTTGGTTAGAAGATGGAGATCGAAATCGTATCTATTACGCAACATGCCATATAGTAACTAATGATGGCAGAGAAGATGATAGAACTATAAAATTTACTATGAGGGATAAATAGTGTATATTATTGAAAAGATAGTATTACATTGTTCAGACTCTCCTCATGGCCATGGTACAGGTGCTGAAGATATTCACGAATGGCATTTAGCAAGAGGTTGGTCAGGAATCGGTTATCACTACGTTATTTGTGAAGATGGTGCTCTTGAGAGAGGTAGACCTCATTATTGGAAAGGAGCACACGTAGTAGGACATAATAGAAATAGTTTAGGTATTTGTCTAATTGGTATTGATACTTTTACAGATCCACAATGGAGTACTTTGACAGATCTTCTGAGAAGTTTAAAGATGCTTTATCCTGGTGTGACTATACATGGGCATTATGAATTTACAAATGGTAAAACATGTCCCAATTTTAATGTAAAACAGTTTCTAAAAGACTATGGAATTTGATTATCATTGCAGATATATTATTTAGAGGAAGATCCTCTTGAAGCAGCAGATGCTGTAGCCCTTCGAGATTACCACAAAGCAATTCTATATAGCTGCCAATTGCTTGGCAATGTTCATCATGTATATGATTCTAAAATAACAGGATTATATAAACCAAATCAATTACAACACGCTTATACTGCTTGGGTATGTGAGTCTGAAGGTAATTACTATTGGTTATTAAAGTTCTTGATCAAAGCTCTGATGAATTTCGAGGAGTATCGACACAGAGAGCATAAAAGTAGGCAAATAGCTGTAAATCTGAATAATTGTCCTTCTGGGATGAAGAAAGAATTTAGCCCAGTTACATTCAAAGGGTTGCCCTATCAGTATAGAGACTATCCTAATTCAATAATGGCACATAGAGCTTATCACAGAGATCGACTAACTAAATTGGCTAATACAGGAGGAAGATTAGAATATTTTTATAAAATACCATCTTGGACAGGATTTGTAAAAACAATAAAACAATCTACAGAAATGAGAGATGTTACTAAGTTTAGTAAAGCTGCTAAGAATAGATTTGATATTCTAGAAACTACTATTCCTGTAGTAGCTTGTACTACTGAAGAGTATTTACATAGAAAGGAGTTTGAACCAGTAGATATAAGGGATATTTTAGATGAATCAGAATGATGGGAGGATTACTTTTAAAGTTCCTGCAACTTGGCGAACGGGTACTGAATATAGCAAGGAGACGTATGAGAAGAAGAGAAGGCTTTATGATGGTAAGAAAAGATTTGTTGAAGCACATGGAGTAATTCCTTATAAACATACTGTGGAGTTATCAAATATGGGTTGTGATCTGCACATGTATCCTGAGTCATTCAGGGATGGTAAATGGGAATCAGATGATATATGGTCACCTTCGAGGTGGATGGATGAAGATGGTGGCGAAGAAATACAGGTGGCATATGAAAGACAATTTTATCAAGGCAGATATTATCTTTTATTTGGAGTTATAGCTGGAGTGAGAAATCCTACTTATCAAGTATGCGAACCTAAACTTAAAATACCAGATGACTGTGATCACCGAATAAAAAATGAGTATGAAAGTTGGGGGATAAACGCCCATACTCCTAGTTACTTAACAGTAAAAGAATTAGAAGATGTCTTATCTTCTGTAAATGCTGGTATAATTGTCTGTGAGGCGGACCATGTAGAAGCCTTAAATTCAGTTAGATTAATAATTGAAGAATGGATAGAAAAGCTAAAGAGTTACAAAGGATCTGATCATAGGGTGGTATTTTGGTTTGACAACTAAAAATGAATGGCGTGTAGAAGATTATTGGGCAGGCATTTGGTGGCTTTTTGGTACATTTAAAACTAAAAGACTAGCTGAAAAAGCTATCCATGAAGACCAATTCTATCGTTCTCATACATTGATGGGACATCCAAAAGTTTATAAACTTATCTCACCAAAGGAGGAAGTAACTTTGCATGGCAATACAACTTTATTACCTAGCAATGAACTGGAGATCCTTCTAAAGAAGGGTTTATTTTAATAGAAGAGGAGAGTATATTATGCCTACTGTGAAAAAGAAAGATGGGTGGTATTGGGGATCGAAAGGTCCATTCAAAACTAAAGAAAAGGCAAACCAAGTAGCAAAAGCTGCTTATGCCAGTGGTTATAAAGGCAAGAAAAAGAAAAAATAGTAGTAAGCGACTGTGGTGGAATTGGTATACACAAGAGACTTAAAATCTCTCGGCTTAACAGCTATGAGGGTTCAAGTCCCTCCAGTCGCACCATATTCTCCTTGGTTAGGGAGATAGAAGCAAGGCCTCATAACAGCCTCCTTAAACTGGGTTAGCCCACCAGTGCTTCGAAACGGGCTTCATTTTGGAAAAATTTACCCTTTTGGGTACCTCATTGCTTGCGCTTTGCAGAAAATGGTAGTATAATATTTTCTGTATGAATAGACCTTAGACCCCTTGGGGTATTCTGGCCCGCACCAGAATGGTCTGAATTAATATGATAGGCGTTGCGGGGCGCTAAGCGTAATGAGGAATTTTTCATGGCTCTTGATCCTACTATTCTCGATGCGGTAGCGAACTACAACTTCAAATCCAATGCCGAGCGTGCAACCCAGAACATGGATGCACACCAACAACGTCTGCAGCTCCTGGCTGAAGCCTCTTTGGCCCAGCAGCTGAATCGGATGAATTCTCTTGATCCCGAAGAAGCAGCCGCAATTAGCGGGGTAGTCTCTTCAGATCTTGCCGAGAAAATTGGTGAGCTCAGCGGCGCGGTTGCGTCTGCGCAACAGTTGATGAAGGGTGCTCAAACCACTCTGCCTGAAACTGGCCAAGGTTAATAGCTGAATCAAATATTAGGATCTATTTGCCTAATCTATTACTCTTAAAAATAGTGGGAGCTTCGGCTCCCATTGTTTAGGAGATTATTTAATGGACGTGCAACAAATGATGGCTGAATTTCAGGCCCGCCATGAAGAAGCCGTCAGACAACATGAAGCAACCCTTGCTGCAGCTCAAAAACAATACGAGCGATCAATAGCACAAGCTACCTCAGATTTCAAGTCTATCTTAGCAGAGTCTGAAGCTCTTAAGGTAGAAACTCAGAATCAACCTGATTCAGCACCCACGGCTACAATTCCTTCTCCAGCAACAGAAGAGATTCCTGCTGCTGCATGGATAAATGCTCCAGATGGTGAAAAAATGATGGTACTTAATAAACAAGCTGCTATAATGTTCTTAGCTATCTTCTCTAAATTAGAAGAGGTAGCTAAAGAATTGGAGAAGCTTACACCTAAGAAGCGTCGTTAATTTCAGGAGATATACCGTGGCAGATAAAGAAGTTGAAATCATCAAGAAACCCCATTATTTTGAAATAGTAATGAACAGTACTAGTGATGTAGATGGAAAAATCTATCTTAATCAAGAAGTAGTAGTTAGAGAGTATGCATTTACTCCATCAGAACTAACTGCAAAACAAATGAAAATGTCTAAAGATGTAATTCCCAGTATTCTTTCATCTTTTGATGAAATGAGTTTACCTCTTCAAGAAGAAGGCATGAAACAAATGGCAGATGCTTTGGAAGCTGATAACAAAGAAGCTCCAAAACCTACCGGAAAAAAGTAACATTTGAAAAAACTGCTCACGGAGTGGTGTTTACTAGCTCTATTCGTTGGAGCTATGCACTACTTCGTGACATTTTCGACTTGCTGGTTTATAAATAATTTAAAGAATAATTCCAATTCTAACCCTATATCTCAAATTGAACTTATAAAAATATCTCAATTAGAGACTAAAGAAGTCTATAAAGGCTATTATCAAAATATACAAAATTTCTTAAAAAATTGAGGAATTGAATGTAACTAATATAGGAGATATACTCTAATGTCTGCATGGGATAAAGTAGAAGTGGATAGAGAATTATTTGTAATAATAAATTTTGTACTAGAATCATACGAGCAAGAAACTAAACGACTCAGAAATCTCTGTCTGGCTTTTAATGCAGATGCTTCTCTTCTAATGAGTATTCCGAATACTAGTGAGAAGTATGCTAATGAGATTTTTGAGTTGTTAAATACTCAATAATACAAACTCCCAATAGCTCAACCGGATAGAGCAACAGCCTTCTAAGCTGTAGGTTGTAGGTTCAAGTCCTACTTGGGAGGCCAATTCAATGAAGGAGTTATATATGCTTTTTGTAACATTACCCTTAGTTGGTGAGCAAGGAGATAAAAAAGGAAAGTTTCGAATAAATTTAAAAGAAATAGTAGCTTACCATGAATTCTCTTCTGGTACTTACTCTGATATTCGTTTCATAAAAATTTTTACTACTGGAAGTCAAGTTTTTAGGACTACGATTGATATTAAAGAATTCGATAAACTAATAGATTCAGCCAGGAGTGATTGGCTAGAAGCTGCAAAGATGCGAGTGAATTAATGGCATTTCGTTCAAATCCCCTTTATCAGCCAAGAATACTTTTTCTATATATACCTAGAGAATATCATACATTAAATCAAAAGGAAGAAGCATGGTTAAAACCTATAATTGTTCAGGAATTAAAAGAGCGTGGTTATTCAGAAGAAAATTTTACTGGTCTAGAAGAAATAAGTTTTCGTGAGTACTCATCAGTAAAATATGAAGATATGCAAATCTGGACCTATGATATGCCACATTTCCCACATTCTAGTGTAGTTAGAATTGCAAAGTATCACGGTATCTATCTAAGAAATATGTCATTTGCTTCTTCAAAATTAATAGACAGAAAGCCACAATATAAAATGGTAGTAGCAGGTACATATATAGGAATGTTTAAATGGATTCGTCAGTTAAAAGGTTTAGTAGTTCTTTTTTACAGAGATGATTACTTCTCTAACATGGCAGCAAGGGGAGTGATTAAAAGTGAGCCTGATTATCGGGCTTGGGATATTGATAAACAAACGGAGGTGAGTCTAATCTATGACAAAGATACAAATCGAGTAGAAACTAAACCAATCTAATTTTCAATTAAATAGGGAGTGTATTATGATTAAGGATATCGATCGTGAGATCCTTGAATCACTTGGAGTCGAAGATCCTGAACAATTTGACCAGGAACTTCAAGACATTTTAATAGATATGGTCGTTGCAGAAAGAGAACTAAGAGCTTGTGCAAAAGAGATCATAGGAGAAGATCAGTCTGAAGTACATATTGATTATCAAGACTGGAAGAAATTTACTTTACAACACGATAGATTAAATGCCTTATTTGAAAGGTGTACAACAATCGGTAAAGGCTTACATTAGCTAATAATAATCAAGCCTGAAAAGAAAACCCATTAGAGTGAAAAACTAATACAGCCCCTTAGAGCAATTCTGAGGGGTTTTATTTACTTAGCCGGAGATATTTATATCTATGAAACCTAAAGTGGTAAAAAGACAAGAAGCCCTAGAACGCTTAAGAAGATCCTTATGGGAGAATTCTAAGGCTAAAAGAAAGGGTACAAAAACAAAAGAGGAGTGGGAAACTTACAAAGAGGAATTGATGGAGAAATTGTCATGACTATACACAAAATTTCATTGGCTCTTTACACTAAACTGAAAGCAGATTTTGGAATGAAAGATATGTTGGATCAAGTGTGTTATTACACAATAGATGATTCAATGTTAGAGGATCCATTGCAAAAAGCTTTTTTGGAAGAGTTAATCAGAACTTATGAAGCCAAAGAAAAATTAAAAGAGGAACTTGATACTCTTTCAGAAGTAGAAGCTTTAGATTTTATAAAAAATGCTAAGGCTGCAGAAGAAACATTAGCAAATTATAATAAAGAAAAACCAAAAAAGAAGAGAAGAAAAGGATCAAGAACTGGACATACACAAAAAGCTCCTGCAACAGCTAGACTCATTCGTGATAAAGGATTTTCTAATCATCCTTATGAAAAAGGGTCTCCAAATGCATTAGCAAATGAAATTATAGGTATGTACTTGCCTTATTTTGGAACTTCTATGGTTAGAAAAGATTTAACAGAAATACTTGTAGATCATGCAAAAACACATGAAGAATATTCTAATTTGTTAACTCACAACCGTATTCCTTGTGCAATTTCTAATCATGTTCGAGATAACTTGCTAAAAGTATCTAAAGAATAAAACTAATCAGTTATGAAATAAAAGCTCCTTCGGGAGCTTTTTTATTTGGAGGATTAAATGCGTTCAGATAGTCTGATAACTATGCGTGGTAGGATAGTTTATGTAGAAGATTTAAATATGGGGAGGATGTCTGTAACAAATGATATTGAAAATGTAGTAGATAAAGTCTTTGAGCAAGTATCTATCAATGATATCGATGGAATTATTTATAGAGACAGTGATGGGGTATTCGATGCTGTTATCTACGATTCAAACGGTAAATTTAAAGATTTTCTTTTACTAGGTAGTGTAAGTAATTTACAAGAAGCAATCAAGAGGTATGAAGAACTGAAATGAAAATATGTGCAACTTGTAGGAAAGAATTGAGATGTGAGAAGAATGGTGTCTATGCACTCTATGATCATGGGCATGCATATCCAGGAGATTTGTTTAGATGTCCTACTTGTGCTACTAAAACAATACTCTGTAACGAGGCACCTGTTCAATTGAGTGAAATTGAAATTTCTAGATTTATGAGTGAAGGTCTGATTATTAGGATGAAGTAAGGAGCATTACCATGGCAAGACTGTGTAGAAGAGATTTAGAATGCATGAAAAAAGATGAGTTGATTGATCGACTCATGGCTGCTAATAGAGAAACTTACCGCCAGGAGAAGACTCTTCAAGAATTAGTAGCTGCTAATAAGAAGCTTAGTGAGTCAAATTTAACCTTAAGCAATATCGCTATCCCTGAAGTAAACAACCTGCAAATAAAAGGATTACAAAATGCTGTAATGCAATTGTCTCTTAAACTTGAGAGATATATCTCACCAATCACTGTAAAAGATATTCAGCAAATCCTTGGAATGCCTTTAACTGATGAAGAAAAAGAGGAGATAGCTAATGACACCTGACAATAAAGGACTGGTGAAATTAGATCAAGTGCCTAAATCTTTTATTGGAGGTTTTACTTTAGCTGGATGGCGTACTACTACAGGTAATTTAGTAATGGATTCACATCTCATATCCGATTGGCCTAAGATTGTAGAGTATAAAGGTGTAGAGTATATCTTAGAAGAAATTGAGAGGTATGAGCCAGATGATCGTGGGTGGTCTTTTGAAAATGCTGAATATTGTTAGGAGATAGCTAATGGTAGCAACTCTTGAGTCTGATTGTGTTATTCATAAGTATGAGCTGGCTGTAGCGAATTATCAAGAGATAGATATCCCAGAAGTAGCTCTTTCTCTTACAGTCCAAATGCAGCATAACTCTCCATATTTATGGGCACTTGTAAATAGCACTGTACCAAAAAAGAAAATGAAGATACGGATGTATGCAACAGGACAACCCCTAGATATAGAGGCTTATCGGTTAACATATATAAATACTATATCAATACAAAATGGTAATTTAATATTTCATTTTTTTATAGAGGATTAAACAATGAGTGTACATGAAGAGATTAAAGTAGATTCTATTCAAGAACAAGATAACCTGGTAGATCGATTCTACTATTTTATTTCAATGATGAATATTCTAAATCCACAAGATAGGATCGATCATTCTTCCTGGTCAACTTGTGCTGTGGGAGAATTCTGTCAAAAACTTGAAGGGGATCTTAATGATAATTTAAATTATTTTATAGGAGGTTTGAGTGACAAAGGTATTTTATATGAGGCACAACCGGCCTTTTATAATGCATTAAATCGCAGAGAAGGAATCGGAGAAACTTACAGAGAACTTTATCAGGAAATGCAGAGACTTTGGGTTAAGTAATGTCTGAAGACCCCTCTTCAAAAGAGAAACCTACCAAACAGAAATTAACAGAGTATATGTGCAGGGGGTGTAGAAGATTCTTTTATAAAGAAGTCTACCCTCCTGTAGATAAGCTCTGCCCACATTGTATATATTTAAAGGAATTAAAGAATGATTGATCAAATCCCTGAAGTACCATTGCGCTCACAGCCTATTCGTATGGAGCATAAATTAGACTTTATGGCTGAATATACGAGAATGGTCTTTGCAGATCGCTTGAAAAAGGCCCATGAATCAAGGATGCTTCCCTTTGATTATTTCGAAGAACTTATTGCTATCCATAAAGAGCTATACAAAGATACTTTATATAAAAATGAAGCTTTTAGAACTGTATTTGGATATGAAAGAGAGGCAATAGACGTAATGTATACGTTACAAGGTTCTTATTCTAGACTATGTAAATATAATATTTCTGGAATATCTGGTAATTTAGAAAAAGTGTTCATGATTACTCATCAAGATATAAACAAACAGATGCGCAATACAGTAAGTACAATTGTCCATCGGCTTAATAATACAATTAGACCTGCAAATAAATATTACTTACAATTAAATGATAAATGGGTTAGTACTGATGTAATAGAAAAAAATAAAAAATTTTTCGAAAAATTAGGACCCTATTACTTGGCATCTGGAGACGCTTATTACAAAGATTTTAATATTACAACTAAAAGTAAAAAAGATGGAAGCCCTGCAATCAGGACTTCTTTTAATAAATTTGCTTCTGTCCCTATAAAAGACAGAGCTATTAAATTACGTAAAAAATATTTAGAAATGGAGGAACCTTGGGATAAAGAGGTGGAAAAGTTTTTTACTTTCTTTGAACAATTGTGGTTGAATGTTTATCCAATTAAAACAACTAAACAATTCCAAGAGAGATTAGGTAATGATTTATTTGATATATTCTGTTCAATTACTGGTCTTGGTCAATGTGATGGAAGACAATTAATTTCTCTCGCCCCTATCGACGTTGTCAAGGAAGTGACAGAGTCCTGGAAAAAACAACAATCTATCTAACTAAATCCGGGGTCGAAAGGCCCCTTTTTCTTTTATAGGAGTCATAATATGAATAGTCAAGTAGAAGCAAAAGCACTACTAGTTTTAAAGAAAATAGATCAGTTAGCTATTAGAATAGAACATCTAACTAGAGATCCTAGGGATGAGGTTATACATGCTACTGCTGAAGCTCTAATAGATCAGTTACATACACTAAGTGAAGAAGTCAAATCACTACTTTTTAAGAAGTATGAGGTCAGTGATGAAGAAACGAAAAATTAATAGAGCTAAACAAATTTCTAATGGATGTAAAAATCACGGCTCTTGTGATTATTGTAGGTCTTCAAGGACCTATTCTAATAAACATAGAGCACCAATTGATGAATATAAACTTTACAAGGAGAGGATTAAATGAGTTACCAAGATTTAAATGGCCATGAAAGAAATGTCGCTAAATTAAAAGAAGAATGGTTAGTTTTTAGACTAGTAATGAAACCATATTTTAAAGAATGGCTTAAAGCTCCTTGGAATATGCATCATTATGTAGATCTTTTTGTAGAGAGTGGTAGGGTGTCTAAGAAGCATCCTAATTATCTTATGGGGCACTTCTGGGCTATTTACTTTCCCCTGTCAATATTACTAATAATTCTTTAAGATGGAGATACTAATTTTTCTAGCGGGAGTAGTCACTGGATGGGTACTCTCTATGGCATTCTTTTTATGGATGATTCGATAATATGCCTGAATCTAAACTTCAGAAAAGAAAATCTTTTACACTAGATGAAGCAATAGAGTGGATTTACTCTGTTAAATTGGTTAGTGCAAAAGCAAAAGTAGCGGCTGAATATTTTAACTATGGTAGTAGTAGAGCAGTCTACAATAGAATGAGATATTTAGGCACTACTTGGAGCACTGAAGTAGATCAGGCTAAAAAAGTTACTTTTGAGAAGTTATGGCATGAAAACCCAAACAAGAGTTGCCAGTATTATTGTTATGAGGCTGGTTTCTCAGATGGTCCTGCCTTTTCTAGAGCATTGAAAAGGTGGTATGGAGTTAGCTGGAAATATTTTAAAAATAATCCAGATAGGTATTTAAATATGTAATGCAATTTTTATAACTGAAAGGATTTTTCTATGAATATAGAAGACAGTTTCAATGCACTTATAAGAAGTATAAAAGATCTAAAGAAGTCAGTAGTAGAACTACAAACCTGTAAAGTAAAAGAACTCCAACAAAATACTTGTTGCTTGTGTTTTGTAGATTACACTGATTATCGTGAAATATCTTTTCAAGGGGATATTAAAGGACGGGAGGTAACATTAAAAATACCAATGGCTTATACTAAAAAGGAAGCAATTTGTCCACATTGTATGCGAAAACTAATAAGAAAAGGAAATATCTCTTTCGATTACTATGAGTTTATAGGGAGTGATTTGTAATGAAAACTGGAAGAACAGCTTTTAGTGGTTTTGGATTTGATGATATGATGATTGAAGCTGAGAGACTAGCTGAAGAGAGACGAAAAGAATTTGAGAATATGTCTAAAGAAGAACAAGAGAAATATCTTAAAGAACAGAAAGAGATTGAAGAAGAAGCAGAAAGAATTGTTAAACAACTCCTAGGGTATTGATTATGGAAATAGATACCTTAGATATACTACTACTAATTCTAATTGTCTATACTCTCATTTCAATATTCGTTATCTTTCTTCTTATTAGAAGTATAGATGCATATAAGACAGCTGTAGATGATTACAGAATGGACAATATAGTATTACAATCAAGATTAGGAGAATGGGAGTCTTGGGAGAAAAATCTCCAAGGTTATCGTTTCAAAGGCGATCCTAACAAAGTAGAAAAAATTAACAATCTGATAAAGGAGTTGAAAGAGTATGCAGAAGAATCTTGAATGGGTTAAAGAGCTGTTAGGGCCTACACAAGAAGAATGGGTTTATATCCTCCTAGCGGATACTCTTGATCAACGAGATGAACAGATATTTAATTTATCTGATGTAATAACAAAAATAGAGTCCTGGTGTGATGCATACCCTGTAGGTATCTTTAGAGAGGTAGAAAAAGAAGACTGGGAAACAGTTAGAAAACTATTAGAACCTTCTGGAATAAGCCTAGATAGAGTCGCTGCCTCTAATATGAGGTATGTTCTAAGTGGTATTAAGGAGATTATTCGAAGGGAGCTAGATACACATGGATGAACCGACATGGGGAGAAGCAATTGTTAAATATAAAGATTTACAATTTGAACTTAACGAATTAAAACAAATTCTAAAAGCGCTTAATCTTGTTGGAAATGGTTTTGTTAAAGAAGTAGAATGCCCTTCCTGTCAAAACAGATTTCGGTATTATTTTTCTATCCCTAATGAATCAAAATTCATACAAACAATTGTAGGAGTAACTATGCCAGATATAGCAATGTGTGTAAGAATAGATTGTGATAAGAAAATGGAGTGTTATCGATATAGAGCAGTACCTCAAAAATATCAAACAATCTTTGAACCATCTAAGATAGGGAATGATTGTGAGTATTTTTGGAAGATTGATTCTAATTATAAACTAGCTGAAATACCAATGGCGGAGCGATGGGCTAATGGATGATCTTGAAACTTATTACATAGAGTTAATGGCAGATATTAGGGATCTAATTGACACTAATTTATACCCAATTATTACTGGACTTCTAGAGATTACAAACCCATTTCAACTAGGTACTAGCTATACCGGCTTAACAGGTAAAAACTATGATGAAATATATTGCTTAAAAGATGTGGGGGAATGGGAATTACTTTTGACAATGAGTGATGTAAGTTCTCCTTATTGCGGCTATGGGATTTTAGAGTACGGGTTATTTAATGGAAAACCAGTAGTAACGATACAAGATGCTAGTCCATTAGGAGTATTCTATAAAAAAGATATAGATGATTTTAGGGAAGATGATTTAAATACAGCGATAAGTGTTGAGGACTAGTAATGGATAGTAAATATCACTATACATATTCAGCAGTAGAAAATTATTGGATAGCGCAATCAATTGGACCTGAGCGTTTAGTATTAGCGGAAGGCAATAGTCAACAGGAGGCCTATTGGAATTGTAAAGAATTATTGGAAAAACAATTAAGATCAATTAAAGATAAATTAGCAAGTATGATAAGAAATTATCTTTCAAAAGTAGAGAAATATCCAAGATTAGCTATACGAACTAATTTCTTCAAAACAGGTGAGATATTAGCATTAGGCTTAGATGATTATGAAGAAGGTAAAGGATATGCTAGATTACTTCTGACTGGAAAATTTGAAGAGTGTTTGGAGGCGTTGGAGGAGAGATGATGAAATTATCAGAATGTCCTGAAAGTGGACCACCTTTGTGCCCATTAGGTGAATACGAACAGCATATCGCAGAACTAAAAAATGAAATAAATACTATGATTACGTTACTTGCAAAGGCTCGAGATGAAAACCAGCGGTTGCGTAAATTATTAGAATGGCAGTCTTTTATGGAAATTGCACCATTTTGGTGGCGTGTAGATAGAAAAGTATTGATGGAGTAACGTAGTAGAATGGCATTAGAAAAGAGGAGGGAATGATGTCATTGACGACATGTAAGATAAAATCTTGTTGGGGCGATGCCTATGCTGCTGGATATTGTGATCGCCATGCTGGTAGTCATATTGTAGAGTTAGAGGTGGAGATTGAACGATTACGCAGAGAATATGAGGAACTAAAGTTAAGTCTGAATCGCTGGAAACAATGGGCGCATGAAGTGGACGCAAAGAATCTTGAATATAAGGCAGAGAACCAGCGGCTGCGGACGGCAATGAAACCAGTATATGCAAACGCTAGTAATACAACTTCTGTTAGAAAAGGCTATGAAATGGGTGGGTATATAAAATATTACAAAGTATCCACTAACGATTATCGTGAAGCATTGCTGGAGGATAAGTGATGGACATTAACGGACCTGCATTAGCGCAAGCTGCAATGGCGCTGGCGGAAAAAGATCGGCGCATCGCGGAGCTGGAGGCAGAGCTTGCACCGCTTGAGGGGCGCCAAGTATCAAACCATGTGAAATATACGCAGCACCTTGAGCAGGAAGTCATCAGGCTGAAAGCAGAGAACCAGCGGCTGCGGGACTTACTGAAACGCACCATTCCAAAACTGATTGAAGTGGCAAGGATGCCGAATATTGAATATGTCGCAGACGGACACAATGCTGCGCTTAGCGAATTGCAGGCGGCGCTGGCGGAGGATAAGTGATGACTGAAGATGAAATAATTAAGCTAATTTTAATCGTATGTGTAATAGCCTTTGGAATAGGCGTATTTATTGGCTATCAAATAGGATGGTCAATAGGTGCTCTTAAAACTTCTAAACAATATCATAAAGCCTTAGCTGAAAGGGATAAATTATGAAGTTTGAAGATTGGCTCCATATGCAAACAGGTTGGACACCAAATGAAGGATGGAATGATCACCTTGATACTGCTGAACAAGCATGGGAATATCAGCAAAAACGTATTGTAGAGCTTGAAACTTTTTTAAAAAAGCTACGAGATTCTGGTGACTGGTATTGGAGTGCATTGGAATTTAATATTTATGGTACTCCCCATGCTGATGGTGATAAGTTGAAACAGGAGTTGGATGTACTATTAGAGGATAAGTGATGGTCATTTGTGAAAACCACGCCATATTGTTACGGGGAGAAGACTGCCCATACTGCCGCATCGCGGAGCTGGAGGAGTTAGTTGACAACCATGAAGAGTACAGCATCTGCGATTGTTGCCACTGCCTCACTAGCGAACCTGTAGATTGCGGGGGTCATGTGCAGTGCAAATCCTGTACGCGCATCGCGGAGCTGAAGGCTCAAATAAAACTGATTCGTGAAGGAGAAAACAAAGTTATCACCGCACTAAGCTTAGAGCGCGATGCGTTAAAGGCAGAGAACGAGAGGCTGCGGGAGGCGGTAACAGCTTTAAAAATTCAGAACATACTGGCAGAAATGGATGCAGATGATGGCTGGGCACTTGTTCCTAGACACCGACTTGAAGATTTACAAAAAGCACTGCTGGAGGATAAATAATGACTTTAGAAGAATGGATGCAAGAAAATCATCCAAATGTACCATGTTACCCCGATACTGTACCACAGGAAGTATGGGATTACCATGAGCAACGGTATAATAAACTAAAAGAAGAAAATAAACTTCTAATTAAAGAATTAGAGATATCTAAAAAATTAAATAAACCAATAATTAAAGATTTAGTAGATCAAGTATGTAATGAAGACCAATTACAAAGAGAAAATGAGGAGTTAAAGGAAGAAATTGACAGAGCTAAAGCAATTATAAAAAGAATGGTTCCAAAATTACAAGAGCATTATACTGATGAATGGATCTTTTTTGAATTGATAAGTGGAGACTAAAATGACATTTGATGAATGGTGTGAGAAAAATATAACAAACAGTCCAACAATGCTAGTCAAACAACAATTAAGACGATTGTGGGAATATCAAGAAGACTTGATAGAAGAAGCCTATAAAATGGGTTGGGAAGAGGGGCAATGTAATATGAACAGTGATGATAGTACCTGGAAAGATTTTTATCAGGTATGGAGGAATGAAGAGTGAATGTTGAAGACTTACAACCTGCTAAGAAAATAACAAAAAGAATTAACTTAGAACGTCCTAGAACTATGGAAGAAGTAGAAGAGAATCTTAAAAAATATTTGACTGAAGATTTCCTATCTACGCTGATAGAGTCAATGAAGGTAGTTGGTTGGCAGGTAGATTTAATTGAAGTAGATAAATTAGCCAGAGAGCTATTTTATTTAGCAAATAAAGAATATACTTACCAAGGGGAAACTTATGAATTACCTGAGACTAGAGAAAGATTTCTCCCTAAAAAGAAAGTTTAGTTATAATAGTAATCAGATGTAAAGGATTCTAATCATGTCATACTATTTCGGTCAACACACTATCGCTAAAAGAACAGAGATTCCTTTAACTAGTATTTGTTTTAAATGTGAGAAATCAGTCATAAGAAGTATGATTTCATTGATACCTCATCCTACTAAGCCAGAACACTATCTGGCAGTTTGCCCTAGTTGTATTCTGGAAGCTCAAAGTAAAACCCTAGAAAGAGTTTAGGAGAATTCTAATGCGTATTTTTATTATTGCTATTGCTCTCTTTCTGCCTATAGCAGCTACTGCAACCTCTATTTATATCAATGGTAAAGAGGTAAATAAAGTAGTGGTAGAAAAGAAGAACAATGATGTATACATCACTACTGACCCAAAAATCACATTAGATAATTCTACTCCAACAACTCCTACTAATCCTGAACCAGTACCTCCTCCTGTTACAAATAATTGCCCTGCTAATGGTCAACTTGTAGTTTCAGCTCCTTTACTTAATCTTTCTAAAGGCTTTAGTCCTTTTTCTGCAAATCCTAATCCCTGGACAGTAAAGAAGATATGGTCAGGTACTGCTCCTGGTGCTAAAACTATTAGAATGATCTCAGAAACTTCTACTACCAGCAAAGCACTTGCAATAACGACTTGTCCTATCGCTAGCAATGATTATGTAGTTCCTGGATGCTATAAATATGGTAGAAGCTCCATTAGTCTCTCTTATAATGGCAGATCTACTTGTAAGATAGAGAATGGGAAGACTTATTACTTGCTTTATGGCTACACTAATGTTTGTAAAGGTGCCAATTGTGCTGGTAGAATAGAGTTGGTAAATTAGGTATGGAAATTTTTAATATGGATGAGAAAGAATGTAATCATTTAGATTGTTGTGGATACTGCTACCAAGAGGTGAAGGATCTTAAAAAGAAATTAAAATTTCTATTGAGGAGAGGTACACAAGTAATTCAATTAGAATCCGATAACACATTTGTTGTTTTTAATGAAGATGATAATAACAAAGGATTACAGATGACATTTGGCAATACTGCAGAACAAGCCCTAGAAAAAGCGATGGAAGTAGCTAAGAAGGGCAAATAAAGGGGCCAAGGTGAAAAGAGATTATTATGAATATTGTCCTCATTGTTTAGAAGAATTTCCAGAATTCTTAACAGATATCTCAAGGAGAAGGCATATCAAAAATTGTGGTCCTAATAAAGTCAAAAAAGATCCTAATAAGGTAATCATTCAAAAGATAGATTTATTAGTAGAATATTTGAAGAATGTTCAAGATACAAATCAAAAGAATGAGACCATAATGTTAGAATTCAATACTCAGATTGAAAAAATAATTGAATCTATTATCTTTCTTGGTAAATCTATAGATCAAATTAATGATAGAATAAATAATCTAGTAGATAACCAAGAAGAAGATGGAAGATGAATTAGTAGAAGAAGCTGTTCAGCTAATCGTTTAACTCGATAGTAAACAACAATACAAACACTCTGACACAATAATAAAACTCTTAAATAGCAATCTTTCTAAAGATGCCTATATCTCTCGTCTAGAAGCACTTCTAGATGCGCTCTATTTACGAATAGATAAGTTAGATCATCTCCATTAGCTAAGGGATTTTACATGTCTAGAAAGGGTACAGTCATTATCTTGGCTGTCATGTATGCAGTATTGATTGCAGGTTTCGTTTCTTTATTTTTCTCATTACTTTAGGAGGATTGGTGTTTAATTTAATTACTGCATTAATCTTAATAGTTTTCTCATTTATTTATTATCATAAAGGAGATGTAGAAGGAGGCAGATATTTTATGACTATGGCCTGTCTTTTCCTAATCTTTTCCAGATTAGATAGCATTGGAAATAAGATGAATAGATATATAGAACTTATAGATAGGAGGAAATAATGGGAGATTACTCTAAAGCTAAAGAATGTATTGTATTTGATATAGATGGCACTTTAGCTGATATGAGCCATCGAGTTAAATATGTAGATGGATCTCTTGGTAAAAAAGATTTCGATAAGTTTTACTCAGAAATGCATAAAGATACTGTAATTGAACCAGTATTTAGAGCAGCTAATCTTTGGAATACAGCTAAATACACTCTTTTCTTTTGCACAGGCAGACCAGAAGAGTATAGAGAAATAACTTATGAGTGGTTAGTAAATAAAGGAGTAGGAGGAGTAGATAGTGATAGATTACTAATGAGGCCTAATGAAAGAAGATATGAATCTGATGCTATTGTAAAGAAAGATATGTGTGAAGAGATAGTTAATGTCAGAGGATATCGAATTCTATGTGTCTATGAGGATAGGCAAAGAGTAGTAGACATGTGGAGAAGTAGAGGAGTATTTGTCTTACAATGCGCTAAAGGAGCTTTCTAATGTCTAATGTAAGAGGTATGCAAGGAGAAATGTATTTTTCACCATTCAGGGTAAGTTGTGCTAATAACGGAATACTAGTTGAGTTA
>Ga0180438_10001289_pt1 | contig 44511 bp, 51 predicted proteins | sample SS_ome_12_FD_132455 | JGI IMG/M metagenome (GOLD analysis project Ga0180438, IMG submission 132455) | Hypersaline lake sediment archaeal communities from the Salton Sea, California, USA - SS_3_D_2 metaG | ecosystem: Environmental > Aquatic > Non-marine Saline and Alkaline > Hypersaline >...
TCTGCGCGGTCCTTTATCACCGCGCCCTTGTCATAGCCGAAAACGGTGAGGTCTATCTTGTAGAGGTGGGGCGAGGTGTTGTGGTCGGTGTGCACCTTCAGCGTCCTGGAAACCGCCTCACGGCCGTCCGCAATGCCGATGCGGGAGCGCGCGGAGCCCGTGTTCGCGGCGGGGAGCAGCGAAAGCGCGGGAGGCACCCTCACCTCCATCTCATACCACATGGGATATTCACTCGTCGAAAATACGGTGACCGTCATCTCCACCGAGCTGGTGGTGTTCGCCTTTACCGATTCAGGGCTGAAATTGACTTCAACTCTCATCCTGCCACCCCGGCAACATATGGAAATCAAAGGATTTAATCTTTGCGCTCCAAAGGGAAGCGATGATTCCCGAGTCAAAGTACATAAAGAAGGAGATAACCATCCGGGAAATGGGCCTGAATGAAGAGGTGAAGCTCACCCGCGGCTCGCTCGTGCGGTGGGTGGCGCTCTCGCTGGGGCTGATTTCCCCTAATGAAAGCAGGAAGCTGCTCATAGACCTTCTGGACGTGCTTTTCGAATTCTTTGCAAAGGGGGAGGAGCCAACTACCAAGGAAATCCTTGAGGCGCTGGAGAAAAAGAAAAAATCGGAAGTGAATGCAAAGGCGGTATATTACCATCTGCAGAAGCTGAAGGACAGGGGATTGCTGCAGAGGGAGAAGGGCAAGTATTTCATCTCGAGGGAGCAGGGGAAGCTTTCAGAGGCGCTGAAGGGAATCTACATGCGGGATGTGGACTCGGCGTTCTCAAATATAGAAAATGCGCTTCGGGCGCTTGAGAAGTAGCCCGCAAGAGGGAAAAAGTGCCGTTTTTTAGTGCAGGTTTTTACCATATGCGCCGAAATAGCGAGCCGCCAAGAAGGTGGAGTAAGCCTCAGGGTTTTGCGCGCCTGCTTTTGCCCTAAGGTAGAACTATGACAAACGCGGGCGGCGCAAGGGAAAAAAGTGCTTAAAAGGTTTGCATGCAAATGAGGGGCATGGAGGAGGAATTTTCCGGCTTCTACAAGCTTACGGTTAAGGAGAGGCTGGGGAAGCTGAAGAAGGCCGGCTTCATAGGGGACGAGGATGAGGGGCTCCTTCTTGACACCGGCGCATTGAAGCTCGAGATTGCGGACCGAATGGCGGAGAACGTAATCGGCGCGTTCCATTTCCCGTTCGCGGTTGCGCCCAACTTCAGAATCAATGGGAAGGACTACCTGGTGCCGATGGTGATTGAGGAGCCTTCGGTGGTTGCCGCGGCTTCAAAGGGCGCGAAGCTCGCAAGGGAAAGCGGCGGGTTCAGGTGCAGCGCGGACGAGCCAATCATGATGGGGCAGGTCCAGCTAGTAGGCGTGGATGCCGATGCGGAGAAGAAAGTGAAGGCGGCGCAGAAGGAGATTGCGGAGGCCGCGCGGGAATTTTCAAGTGGGATGGAGAAGTTCGGCGGGGGATTCCGCGCGATGAACGTGCGCACGCTGGAGACCCCGAGGGGCACGATGCTGCTCGTAGAATTCGACGTGGACGTGCGGGACGCGATGGGCGCGAATACCATAAACACCGTACTGGAGGGCGTCGCGCCGCTGATTGCGGAGAAGAGCGGCGGGAAGCCGCGGCTCAGGATACTCAGCAACCTTGCGACGAAGAGGAAGGCAAGGGCGAAATGCATATGGAAGAAGGACAAGCTCGGGGAAGAGATTATCGAGGGCGTGCTGGACGGTTACGAGCTTGCGGCAAACGACATCTTCAGGTGCGCGACGCACAACAAGGGGATAATGAACGGCGTGGATGCGGTTGCAGTTGCAACAGGCAATGACTGGAGGGCGGTCGAGGCGGGGGCGCATTCGTTTGCCGCGATGGGCGGCTATCACCCGCTCACGAAATACTCCACTGATGCTTCCGGTAACCTTGTGGGCGAGATTGAATTGCCGCTTGCGGTGGGCACTGTGGGCGGCGCAATCAACATCAACCCGCTTGCGCAGGTGGGGCAGAAAATACTTGGCGCGAAAAGCGCGCAGGAGCTCTCCATGGTGATGGCCTCCGTGGGGCTGGCGCAGAACTTTGCCGCGCTGCGCGCTCTGGGCACGGAAGGAATACAGAAAGGCCACATGAAGCTCCATGCAAGGAACCTTGCGGCAATCGCCGGGGCGGAGACCCCTGAAGAAATTGACGCGGTTGCAGGGAAAATGGGTGAGGTGGGGGAGTACACCGCTGACAGTGCAAAAAGGATACTAAAGGAAATTCGGGGTGAATAGATGATACACAGGGATTATGTTTATCCGGCTGCATTAGGAATTCTTTCAATTGCGATGTTCCTGCTGTTTTACGCGGGAATCTCGGGGGAAGGCTACGGGAACCTTCTCTCCATGTCAGGCTTCCCTCTTGAGGAGGGCACGGTATTCGCCATCGCGGCGCTATCGGCCCTCCTCTCCCCCCCTCTTATGTACCTCTCCCTGAGGAGATTCAAGCTCGGGGAGTGGGAGAGCTTTTTCGGGGGCGTGATGCTGCTGGCGGTCCCTGCGCTTGCGGCAAATGCGGGGATGGTGGTGGACCTGCCGCTGCTGCTTGCAGTATTCTTCTTCACGCTCGGGCTGTTTGCCGCGAGCTTCTCCTTCATTGCCGCGGCTTTCCCGTTCATAGTGGCCACTTATTTCGCGCCGCTTTCGGCTGCAGGGGTAATCGGGCTTGCGGCATGGGGCTACCTTGGGAAAAGGAAGGCCGGTGCGCTTGTGGTGCTCGTGGGAATCGTGGGCGCGTTCTTCTCGCATGCGCCAATCGGGCCGAACCTCTACCTCGGAGAATACTCATTGCTGGTGCCGTTTGCGCTCGCCCTGCTGGTGGAGGGCTTCAGGGGCAAGAGGTGGGACGAGTCCGCGCTCGGGACTGCGGCAATATTGTGCATACCGTTCTCGCCCGCGGCTGCGGCGCCCCTGCTTGCGATGGCCGGCGCGATGGGCCTTGCGGAGCTGGGCAAGGAGAAGGACAGGCCGCTGCTGCTTGAATTCCTTGTGGTGCTGTGCGTTGCGGTATTCTATTCGGAGATGGATCCGGTGAAGACCGGGATAGTGGGGCTTTTCGCATTCGTAGCGCTGTACATGCTCGCCGCGCTTTACAAGGTGAAGATGAGGGCGCTCGTCTATCCTGCGGCGATGCTGCTGGCGGCAGTTGCCCTGCTCACATGCTTCGGGAGCCTCAGCGCGCAGCTGTACCAGGGAGAATCCCTGGCAGTGCCTTCCGCGGAGACAATAGAATTATTCAGGTGGGCAGGGGAAAACGGCGGGGCTTCGGTGCTTGCGTACCCCAGCGCATACAGATTCTATACCGGGATGGATGCGGACGTGGTTGACCCGCTAGGGCCGATGCCTTCGGGCAAGCTGGCGATTTCCTACGACTCGCTGGATGCGCAGCTTTCGCAGGGGACAAACGTGTTCTGGCACGCGGGCACCACTGTTGACAGCAGGGGCGCGGAAGTTCAGGTATTCATCAACAGGGCATATGCGCTGGTTGCATACGTGGATGAGGGCGGCATCCGGAACATAGACGGCGAGCTCATTGACGGGGGGAGCGGCAGGAGGTACAAGGCGGTGCCGTTCACGAAGCTGGAGCTGCTGGACAGCGGGCTCGCATATTCCAGCGAAAAGAACAGGCTGGTAAACATAGACGGGATAGGGGGGAGCGCGCTTGCGTCTTCGATTAAGGCCGCAAAGCTTTACTCGGTTGAAGGCGGTTTCGTGGTGGGCAGATGATGAGCCTGGCTGCCATTTTCCTTGCATCGCTTGCAGTGTGCTGGGCGATGCTGTTTTTCCTGATTCCCAGGCTGAAGAGGGAAGGAGTCGTGGGGAAGGACGTGAACAAGGAGGGGCGGCCGGCAGTCGCGGAGATGGGCGGAATAGCGGTTGTCGCAGGGCTTTCCGCAGGGGTGCTGCTTGCGATAATACTGCACACCTTCAACGGGCTGGCATTCAACATTACATACATACTTGCAGCGCTTGCGACCACGCTTGCGCTCACCGTGATGGGGCTGGTTGACGACCTGATACGCATACCGCAGGCGCTGAAGGCGTTCCTGCCTCTCCTTGCCGCGGTGCCGCTGGTCGCGGTGAAGGCAGCGGGGAGCACGAGCATGGCCATCCCGTTTATCGGCACGGTGGAGTTCGGCGTGCTTTACATGGTGCTCATCATCCCAGTGGGAGTGGCGGTTGCGTCCAACCTTACCAATATGCTCGCCGGGTTCAACGGGCTGGAAGCGGGCATGGGTTCGGTGATAATGCTGTTTATGGCCGCGCTCGCATTCATTTACGGGAGCACGGAAATGCTCGTGCTGTACGTGCCCCTGCTGGGCGCGCTGCTTGCATTCCTGTGGTTCAACTGGTACCCTGCAAAGGTGTTCCCCGGGGACGTTGCCACGCTTACAATAGGTGCGGTGCTTGCTTCGGGTGTGATAATCGGCAACATGGAAAGCGCTGGCGCGCTGATGCTGCTTCTGTTCGTGGCGGACTTCTTCATAAAGCTGTGCAACCGGTTCCCGAGCAGCAACTGGTGGGGGGAGCTCAGGAATGGGAAGCTCTACCCTGTTGCAGGGAAGGTGAGGGGGCTTGCGCAGCTCGTGATGAAGCTTGCGGGCGGCATAAGCGAGCAGCGGCTCGTGCTCGTGCTCATTGCGGCGCAGTTCCTGGTTTCGCTCAGCGTTTTCCTGGTGTTCGCGCACCTATAGTGGTGACTTGCCGCTGCTGAAGAGGCCTTTCATCTTTTCATATTCGTTCAGGGAGCCGATGTCCAGCCATTTCGCATCGGAAGAATAAGCATTGATTTTCTTCCCCTCCCTGAGCATTCTCGGGAATACGTTCTTTGCGAAATCGTCCTTCGGCTTTATGCAATCGAACGCTTCGGGCTCGAGGATGTAGATGCCGGTATTCACCATGTACCTGTGCTCGGGCTTTTCCCTGAAGCCCTTGACCGTGCCGGCCCTGCCGGTTTCTACGACGCCGTAAGGGACCTTGAAGGAATAGGAAGCAAGGGCCATCGTGGCGGTTGCCTTGGATTTTTCGTGTGATTTTTGCATTTCCTTCAGGTTGATGTTGGTGAGGTGGTCGCCCATCGTGACAAGGAAATGCCCGGATTGCCTGCCCTTTTCCGGGAGCAGGGCGCCGGCGGTGTTCTGGGGGGATTCTTCCACGAGGTAGGTTATCCCCATCCCGATTGATGATCCGTCCCCGAAATGGCCCATGATTTTTTCCTTCAGGTAGCCGACCGAGAGCACAGCCTCATCGATGCCGTTCTCCTTGAGGTGGGCAAGCACATAGTGCAGTATCGGCTTGTCGCCAAGGGGCAGCATGGGCTTTGGGAGCTTGTAGGTGTAAGGCCTGAGCCTTGTCCCTTCACCCCCGCAAAGTACGTAAGCTTTCATTTACATCACCAGCAGATACCCTCCCAATGCGCCGACTGCGGCGCATATGAGGTTCGTAGTCCCTTTCGTCCCCAGCCCCTTCTCTTCGAACACCCCGAAAAGGGTGTCCACCAGACCTCCCGCAAACCCTATGAGGGCCACAAGAAGCGCGGTTGTTGGGGTAAGGTCAAAGAGGAAAATGGAGATGATGCCTATTATCGCGGCGCCCATCAGGGAGACCATGAACCCGAGGGAGCTGACCGCCCCGCTCGTGCCGGGCTTCACGCGCTTGAAGCCCGCGAGGGAAACCGGCTCACCCCCGAGCACGCCGAGCTCCGAGCCGAACTTGTCCGCGGTTATTGCCGCAATTGAGCAGATGTAGGGCATTGGGCCGGCAACGGGCGTTGCAAGCGCCGCTAGAGCAGGTATCAGGCCATTGGAAAGCACGTTCTCCCAGCTGCGGTCGTGCTCGTATATGCCCATCTCCTTCTTCTCATAGTAGCCATATTTGGTGACCACCACGGAAATGAAGAGGAAAACAAGCATGAGCAGGAGGTAGGGGAATCCTCCGGACAGGTAAACAACCGCCCCGAAAATGAGGGCAAGGGTTATGCCCGCCCTGTCAAGCATCGCTACCATCAGTCCACCTTTGCCGTTGCCCCCTCCAGCGAGAATTCCTTCTCCAGGAAACCCCCTATTATGCCGGCGGAGGTGGCGGTATGGTTTGAGATGCGAGAAGTTTTAAAGCTTGTTTTGCCCGCGAGTGCGGCATAGATGAGGAGCTGGTCTGCAAGGTGCACGTCAACGTCCACGTCGCCTTCGGCTTCCAGCGCCTGCACGCATTCCTTTGCGACCTCTTCCGCGCGCACGCCTTTCTTGCCGAGCAGTGCGGAGCCAACGAAGCCCCTCCAGAGGAGCACCGCATTCCCGGGGTCGAGCGCCTTCTCCTCCCTTATGCGCACGTTTTCTATCCCAGAGTCTATGAAGATTTTCTTTTCGCGGAGCCCGATTGAAAGGGGCAGGTTTGCAACCGAAATCATCCCTTTTATGATGGATTCGCGGGGCCAGATGCCAACGGGCGAAAGGGCGGAGGGGGAAACCGCCAGCCCTATTTCGCCCCCGCCGCGCGGGTAGTAGCCGGCGCGAAGCAGCGTTGCGGAGATTTTCGCGCCGAAAAGGCGGAGCGCGGGCAGGAATACCCGCTCGAAATAGTCCCAGGTGGGCGCCTTTGGGTTGTGGGTGCCTCCGGTTATGCGCACCGTGCTGGGCTTCTTCGCACGGAGCAGCAATGGGAGCACGGTCTGCGCAACCAGCGTGGTGGAGCCCGCAGTGCCTATGTTGAATTCGTATTTCCCGCCTATTATCCCCTTGGGCCTGTAAACCAGCTCGCGGGAGCCCTCCTCCGCGCCTTCAAGGGTGCCGCGGGCGATTGAGCGCACGGCCTTTGCGGCCATGAGGTGCTGGGGCTTGAGCCCGGGAGGGTCGCGGTTGGCGCGTATATTGAAGATGCGCACCGGGGTGCCAGTGAGCGCGGAAAGGGAAAGGGAAGTGCGGACAACCTGCCCGCCGCCTTCTCCGAAAGAGCCGTCAACTTCGTGCATATCCATTCCTCGCGCTGTGGAGAATAAAGAATTAGGCCAGCGCCATCGGCGCTGGCTGGCAAGGCGACCAGTTTCCTCCCCAAAATCCGCAACCTACTCTATAACTATAACACATATTTAATAGTTTGGATATGGGTGGGAGAATAAGTTCTATTCTGAAAATTGGGAAAAAACTTATAAATTTAGTCGCAGAAGTGTGGATGGGTGTTATTTATGGGATTCTTCGATTTTCTTGGGGGAGGCAGCTCTGAAGATGCGGGAGGCGTTGAAACGGCAAAGAACCCGCTTACGGTCGCGACCAAGTTCACGCCATTGAGGATGCGCTCGCACAAGGACGAGTATGTGACTCTTGAGATTGCGGTTAAGAACAACCTCGCGCAGAAGCAGCTTGTCTCAATCGATGCGCTGCTGCCGAAGGGTGCGAAGCTGGGCTTCGACCGACTTGGGATACACAAGTTCAAGGAGGAGCGGCTAGGCGTGGTTGCGCCCGGGGAAACGAAGAGGTTCAGCCTGCAGCTGTACGGGAACACGAATACCAAGCCGGACAGCTATGAGATAGAGATACTCGGGTATTCCCATTACCTTGACTACAAGAAGGTGCTCAACCACGTGAAGAAGGTCGTGTGCCTCAGGGTTGTCTGATTATCCCGAGCAGCTTTTCCACGTATCCGGGCGAGGAGAACGGCTCGCCGTGGCCCGGGAAGAATTTTTCTATCTCCAGCGCAGCCAGCTTTTCATAGGAATCGGCAAGGGCTGCGGGGTCGCTCGTGGGGAGCGAAACGGAAGGGAAGAACCCGTCCGGGAATACCGTGTCGCCGCAGAACAGGTACCTTTTTTCAGGCATGTAGAGGCAGATTGAGCCTGCGGAATGGCCGGGGGTTTCAATGACGCGGAGTGAGAAGCCGTCCCCTTCAATCCCATCACCCTCCCTGTAAACGCGCTCCACCCTTTTCTCAACATGGGGGAGGCCGAGGTGGGTGCAGAGCGTTGAAGGGCTGCCCCTGCCCACTGCATCCGCGGTGAAACCGTTTGCGCCTATGGGGCAGTTGTGCCTGAGTATGCCCACTATGTGGTCGCAGTGCTCGTGCGTGAGCACTATCAGGGAAGGGGAAGGGTAGGTTACGCCCTCTGGGGCGTCTATTGCGATTGTGCCGGCCATGTAGCCGGTTGCGGCGCCCCTCGCGGGGTCTTTTGAAACGCCGCGGAAAGCCGCCACCATTCACTCAAGCCTCTTCCTTGCCTCTTCAACAAGGTTCGCGAGCTGCTGCCCCTTTTCCGTGAGCTTCACCATCTTCTTCTTCCCGGCGGGCTCGATGATTACGATGCCTTTCTCCGCAAGGGAGGCGGCAAAGTGCGTTACGAAAACATAGGTGGTGCCGGTTTCCTTCGCAAGCTCGGAAAGGTAGGCGGGCCTGCCCTTGAGCATGAGCACGATGCGGGACTGCTTGTCCTTCAGGATAATCATTCCCATCCCTCAATAGAATATTCAGCGCCTGCGCTTTCCAGCCTTCTTGCTATTCCGGGGGCGTGGGCCGCGCCCACCACTGCGACGGTTTTTGCCGGCCCCCTTGCGAGGAGCGCGGCTGCCATGTGCCCGTCCCTTCTTGCGACGAACGTCCCGTACGTCCTTGGGAGATTTTTTTCCATTTCCGCGAGGAGCTTTTCGAGGTTCTCCCTCTTCATCAGCATGTCCACGCCCATCTTCCCCATCCCGCTGGGGCGAGAGGGCGACAACAATATCTTCATCCACTCCCTGAGCGGTATCCTTTCTATTTCCCTTGCGATTGACCCTATGGGGCGGTCCAGCAAAAGCACGGGCGTCCTTGTCTTTGACGCTGCCAGGACTGCCTCCTTCATTTCGCTGCCCGGGGTGATGCCCCACATCTTCCCTATCCCCTGCTGGAGCAGGAACAGGAGCGCTGATTTCGGCCTGCCAAGCAGCTCCCTCAGGTGCGGAGAGCGGCGCGCGAACAGCGCTTCCAGCCTCTGTGCGCACAGCTCCACCCCTACGTAGTCCGGCTGCTCGCGCCATATTACGCTGCGCACCAGCGCTATGCTCTTTTTGTGTATGTGCGCTATCGGCACCAGTATTATTCGTGGCTTGATTTCTTCCATTCCCGCTCCCATTTGGAATTTGCATTGAACCGTTTATAAACCGGGCATTGGCCTGCGCTTCAGGAATGTGCGGCTTCGCAGGGAAGGTTTTTTGCGCCCCGGCAATTGCCATTTTGTGTGCATGAGGTGCGAGGGGGAAGGATGGGGGCATCGGGGGATGGGGGGCGGGCGGAATGTCATCGGGCCCTGCCTCTTCCGCGTACCGTGCTGGCTCCGGGCCGGCCGGCGGTTGGCGGGCGGCCGCTTCCGCGTATGCATGCGATGCCGGGATGCATGGGCAGTTTGCAGTGCGCGGGGCCGGGGGGCCGTCTTCCTGCAGATGCATTTCCCCCTTGCCATTTCCATTGCCCTGTTTCCCGAGCGGAAGGTGGGCCGGGAGGAAAAGCGCGGAAAGCGCGAGCGGCCCGGAGAAGGAAAGCTGGGAAAGGGAGTATCCCTTCCATGCGCGCCGGGTTATGTGCTCGGGCATGAGGTAGGGCGCATTCTGCCGGCGCGCCTCATGCTGCTTTGGCCGCACCTCCCGCATAACATCGCGGGCGTTCCAGAGCATCCAGCTGAGCTGGGAAAGGTTGATGAAGGAGGCGGAAACGTAATTGCCCACACGGGAGTACAAGCCGACCACGTTTATCATGTTGGGGTTCCTGCACTGGAGCGTAACGTATTGCTCCGGCGAGACGTTCACGTGGCTCATGAGGGTGCGGCCGCTCCTTGCGGCATCGAACCTCTGGCGTGCCTCGTCGCGCTCGGGGCCCTCTATGCGCTCGTCAAACCTTCTCCCGAGTATTTCATTGCGGAAAAGCACCCGGTCTGAGTGCCCGGGGTGGGAGCGCAGGTATGCCTGTGCATTGAGGTCGTAGTCCTCGGAAGCGAATACCACCCTGCCCCTGCTGTCGGCAAGGGTCACGAGAATGGGGATTTCTGAGGTGCGCAGGCCAAGCGCGACAAGCTCGGTGACGTCGAACCTTTCCCTGAAATCGACTTCGCGGCCGCTGTCAAGAAAGGTTGCGCTCAGCTCTATGAAGGTGCGACCGCCCTCGCGCACAGTGCTCCTCCCCTCGGAAAGGATGCCGAATGCGGAATTCGCGCGGGAGGATGTGCGGGTTGCGCTTGATTCGGCGAGAACGCGCAGGCCCCGGAAGCCCGTGCCGCGGGGGCCGTCGAGGACCATCCTCACTGGAGAATCAGACTTGGTCGGTGTGACGTCCCTGCTGACAACTTGGGGGCTGTTCCGGGGATCGTCGCGCCGCGGTGGCATGTTTACACCAATTAGAGTGGGCTCGAGGGGATTCGAACCCCCGACACCCGGATTAAGAGTCCGGTGCTCTGACCAAGCTGAGCTACGAGCCCGTATAAAACCACGAAAAACGGTGAAGGTAATAACAGCACCAAAGAAATAAAAAGCTATTTCGGCTTCTCAATTCTCCAGCGCGGGCCCTTCTCCGTGTCCTCCACCACCACCCCCATTACGCTGAGCTTGTCGCGTATCGCGTCCGACATCTCGAAGTCCTTCTTCATGCGGGCCATTTCCCGCAATTCAAGCATGGCGTCCAGCAGCTTCTTTGAAAGGTCTGGCATTTCAACTTCATCCTCCTTCAGCCCAAGTACCTGAAGCATCTTCCCGAACTCTTCTTTTAATTGTTTCAGGTGCCCGGAATCGGGGCTGCCGGATTCGAGATGGGGGAAAACGAGCTTCGCAAGCTCGAACAGGTGCGCGAGCGCCATGGGCGTGTCGAAATCGTCGTCCATTGCGGAATAGAATTCCGCTGTTTCCCTTGCGCAGGCTGCGCGGAAATCATCATCCTTCTTTCCGGGGGCGCCCTCTTCCAGCGCCTCATCGACCTTGCGTACGAGGTTGAAGATGCGCTTCGCGGCTTCGCCTGCGGAATCAATCGATTCGTAGCTGAAGTCCACCGGGCTGCGGTAGTGGCTCTGCAGGAAGAACATGCGCACTGCGCATGCCGGCTTCTGCTCGAGGAGGTCCTTCAGCACGATGAAGTTGCCGAGGGACTTGCTCATCTTCTCCCCGTCAACTGTGAGGAAGCCAGTGTGGAGCCAGTACTTTACAAAGGGAATGCGGAGCGCGGACTCCGCCTGCGCGCACTCGTTCTCGTGGTGGGGGAACACGAGGTCGCGGCCGCCCCCGTGGATATCTATTGTGCGCCCGCCGGAGTATTTCATGCCCATTGCGGAGCACTCGATGTGCCAGCCGGGCCTGCCCCTGCCCCAGGGCGAATCGAATGTGAGCTGGCCTTCCGCCTTTTTCCAGAGTGCAAAGTCCGCGGCGTCCTCCTTTGTCTCTTCCACTTCCACGCGGGCGCCGCGGTTCATTTCCTCAACCTTCTGGCCGGAGAGCCTGCCATACCCCTCGAATTTGGAAACGTCGAAATAGACGCCAGAGGGGGTTTCGTAGGCATAGCCGTTTTCCAGTATTTTCTTTACCATCCCTATTATGTCGGGAATGTGCCCGGTTACTTTTGGGTAAACATCCGCATCGAGTATGTTCAGCTGGCGGAAGAGCTCCATCGCCTCAGCGTTGAATTTTTCGGTGAGCTCCTGCGCGGGGATGCCGGATTCCTCGGAGCGCTTAAGCACCTTGTCCTCCACGTCCGTAATGTTCTGGATGTGGAAAACCTCGTAGCCCTTGTGCTCCAGGTAGCGCTTCATCACGTCATACACGACATAGGCGCGGGCATGGCCCACGTGCGCGTGGTCATAGGGAGTGAGCCCGCAGATGTACATCACTACCTTGTTGTCCTCCATGGGAACGAATTCCTCCTTCTTCCTTGTGAGGGTGTTCTGCACCAGCATCAATTGCACCTGCAAAGGGATTGCGGGGTGGGTGTTAAATTGCTTTTGCCGGCAGGGAGAAAGGTTTTAAAAAACTCCTCCCCGTATCAACCTCGGTGATTTTCAATGGCTGAGGCAAAGAAAGGAGCGAAGAAGGCTGCGGCAACGGCAACTGCGCCAAAGGCAGAGATGTCCAAAGGAGCCGCTCCTGCGGCGAAGTCAAGCGGGAACAAGGATTCCAACCTGCTGGCGGCGCTTTCATACCTGGTCAACCTGGTGTTGCTGCCCTGGTCGTTCGCGATATATTTCCTGAAGAAGGAAGACGCGTTCGTAAGGTTCCACGCATTCCAGGCAGGTGTGCTGTGGGTTGCTGCGCTTGTCGTTGCAGTCGTGCTCATGATAATTGCGATGGTTGTGGGGATCGTCCTGCCTCCGCTCGCATGCGTAATCGGGCTCCTCCAGATGGTGGTTTCGCTCGTGTTCCTCGCGGCGCTGCTCTACGGGGCGTTCAAGGCGTTCGAAGGGGCAAGGTACGAGCTCCCGTACATTGGGGAATTCACGAACAAGTACATGTGAATTCCTCTTTTTTCCCTTTTTCTTTCTATTTAAATCGTATTCTTCCTGCCCCTACATAAAATCAGAAAGGCCGGTCTGCTGCACGTTTTCATCCTCGAAGACGCTTTTTATCTCCGCTTCAACCAGCTTGAGCCTCTGCTTGAGGTAGTCCGGGAGGCCGTATTCCTCGGCCATGCGCTGGGAGACCTTGAGGTACTTCTCTATGCCGCCCTTGTTTATGGTGAGGATGAGCTTGCCCCCGCACTTGGTGCACTTGCCCACGAGGGGCGGACGGCGGTAGATGAGGTTGCAGTCCACGCACCTGAAGCTCTGCCTTGAGAAGGAGCGGAGGTTGCCGTAGAGGTCGGGGATGAAGTGGGAGAGTATCAGCCGCTCGGCGGAGTCGCGGAGGTCCACCGGCCGCAGTATTGCGTGGAGGGCGAACTCCGCATCGATTTTCTCGGGGATGGAGCCAAGCTCCACATAGCGCGTAACCATCGGGCCTTCGTTTATCTCCGCGGTGTCGAACATGTAGTTGAGGTCGCCGTATTCTTCCGGGCGGCCGAGGATGTTCTTTACCCTGCGGATGGAAACGTCGCCCGGGAAGGCATTGCGCTCGCACGCCTCGTAGAATTCCAGCGGGTAGCTTTGGACCACTTCCATGCAGTGCACTTCGTCATCCACTTCCGCGGGGTCTATCCTGGGCGTGAGGAGGATGGGCGCGTCCATCGTGCCCCCCCGCTTCTCCGCAAGGTATGAGCGGGAAAAGTTGAGCAGCGCGTCCATGAGGAGCATCAGCCCGTCCTCGTCCCCGTCGCAGTTGCGCCTCTTTGCGGTGTGGAAATAGGGGTGCGCATATCCCACATTGGCATCCGAGCACCCGATTATGCGCGCAAGCACGCAGGTGGATGTGTGCGGGGAGAGGCCGGCAACGAGATGGCCCATGAGGTCGCCGTCCTTCTCGACATTGTAGAACGGCGGTAGGCCGTAGAAGTTCACGAGCAGGTCATCTATGAAGCGCGCCACCCTTGCAAGGTAGGAAAGGCCGTGCCGAGAGACAATCACGTCCTGCACCTGCAGCGGGAGGAGCTGCTCGCCGCTTGTAATCGGCTCGCCATTCACGTCATTTTCATAGCCCAGCTTCCTTATCCCCTCCGCGGTCTGGCCTATTTCCGAGGGGCGGAAATGGGTTATTGGGGCGTCTGTGGAATCCAGCCTGCTCGTGCCGTCCTTGAAGACGAAAATGCCGTGCTTTGAGCGGTAGAAGCCCTTCTCGATGCGCTCGGGCATCTTAGTTTCGTTGAACAGGCCCTTCACGCCTTTGAGCTCCTGCGGCATGAAGCCGGTGTCTGCGCGGGCGCGGTCCAGCAGCTCCACCATGTCTATCGGGCGGTACTCGTGCAAAACCGTCGGCACATCGCAATGCACATCCTCCTTTGTCACTGCCTTGCATTTCCTGCATACCCTTTCCGGCACCGCGGGGGAATCGCACCAGTTGCATTTCGGGTATGCGGTAAGCCTGCCGCACGCGGAGCACCTGAAACGGGAGATGTCAACGTTAACGCTGCGCTCCTTTTTCCTCTCCTTCAGCATCTTGTACAGCTTGAGTATGCTCCTGTTCTTTGAGGAGCCCGTGGGGAAAAGCACGCTGGGCTCCCCGGCCATTGCGCGCTCCCTTGACTTCTCCGGCCTGCCCATCCTCGCGCCTATATATGTGGGGTTCTTTGCGCGGACCGTTATCCCCGAGAGGGCGCACACATTTTCAAGCGGGGTTTTTCCGTCATCTATCTTGAATGCGGAGAAGTCGGTCTCCCTTCCCAGCACCAGGCCGAGGGAGGCGAGCAGCACATAGCCGGAATCTCCGGACATTGCCAGCATTCCCCCTTCCTTCCTGTGCTCCACAAGCAGGCATTCGAGGATTGCCTTTGCGGCCCCATCCGGCAGGGAGAACTTAATGGGCTTGTCGTCTTCCCATTCAATTTTCCCGGATTTGAGCGCGGCGGCGAGCGCCTCCAGCTGCCCGTTTGAAAGGTCATGCCATGGGAAAGTATAATCCGGGTGGAGGGAAACGCCGTTTTCCCTTGAGAACGCGAACGCTTCGGGCGCGGAAGCGATTTTTTCGGGCGCGATGTCCTTCTGCTCGAGCTCGGCCTTCCACCATTCCATGCACGCGCCGCTCTGGAGCAGGGGATGGTTGGACTTGAGGAAGTCGCCGTAGGTGATGAGCATGTCGCCGAGGAAAAGGATTTGCTCCACTTCGGGGCGGAGCTCTGCGGCGTCCTCCGAAGTCTGCACTTTCTGCACGGAGCCGTCCTTCAGCTTCACCACAGGGGGCTCGATTGAGTCGCAGACCGTCACAACGCAGCCCTTGCCCGGCCGCTCCACTTTCATGTGGGTGCCGTTCGCCGGGAAGCAGTCGAGGAGCACCATGGTTGCAGGGTGGATGTTGCGCGCCATGAGCCCGTTCGTGCGCGAGCGGCCGTATCGCAGGCGGAAGCCGCCCTTTGCGTGCGGGTAGCTGAATACGGGGCGGCCGGCAACGAGCCCCTCGAGATAGGTGTAATCGGGCTTGATTTCCACCTTGTCCTCCTTTTTCTTCACCTTGATTACCTTCTGGAGCCAGTCCCAGTCCAGGCCAACGCGCTTTGCGTACTTGAGCACCTTTGGGGCCTTCTGCGCAATCCCTTCGCAGATGACGAGCGCGATGCCGCCGCGCACGCGGTTGGACTTTATGCGGTCGAGGTCGCGGTAGATGGATACTTCGATCTCTTCGGTCGGGTCGCCCTCTATGCACACAGGGCAGCTGCGCACTATGTGCGCAACGTGCTCGTCCGGGGGCTTGTATTGCAGGTGCACGCAGCGGTCCTCATACACGTTCACCTCTTCCACGTAGCGCGCGATTTCGGTTTCGGTGGGGCGGTAGTTGCCGATGCCGGCTTTCCTGCGCGCCACGTCCGCAAGGACTACTGAGAGCGCGGCTGCGGTGCCGCCCGAGCTGCGGATGGGGCCGGCGAAATAGACTGAAACGTAATCGGTGCCGTCCGGGTTCTCGCTTATCTCCACCTTTGAGATGCCCTCGGTGGGGGCGACGAGCACCCCTTCGGTGAGCACCGCGACCGAGGTGCGGACCGCCTGCTCAATGAGCTTCTGCTTATCCGCCTTGATTATCTCGCCCGAGGCGATGAGCTCTGCAATCCTGAACGCGGAATCCGTGCGGGAGAGCCCCTCCCCTTCCAGCTTCCGGATCACTTCCGATATTCCTGGTGGGCCGACCAGCCCTTCCACGCGCGTAGCAACGTCCTTTGTAATAGGTATCTCCACCTTCTGCGCGGGGTCGAGGCCCTTCTTGCGCGCCTGCGAGGCCACTGCATATGCACGGTCCAGCTCTTTCCTGAGGCTGTCGAAGTAGTCCGCCATGCATTCACCTCGTGAAGTCCAGCGTGCGCAGCTGGCCCGTCTTGAATTCAAACGTAGGCACTTTCCCCGGAGTCGGGATGTGGCCCTGCTTCTTCTGGAATGGCGTGGTTGCCTGGAATGTCCCTGAATTGATTATCAGTGTGCCGCGGTATTTCGCATACCCGTTCTTGTGTACGTGGCCGAAGTGCAATATGTCCGGCTCCTTTTCTATCACCATGTAGTCGAGGGATTCGGGGACGATTGCATTGCCGCCAAAGGACGGGGAGAGGTGCCTGCGCTTCAGCGCCTCCTCCATCACCCTCTCCGGCTTGTCATAGGAAAGGCGCGGGACCGTTGCAATCCAACTGTCGACTGAGGTGCCATGGTAGACGAGGTGCTCGAATCCCTCGGCAGAGCAGTAGGACGGGCTGCCCACGAGGTGCACGTCCGACTTTATTATTTCCTTTGATATTGCGGGCATCGGCTCGCCCCTGCGCACCGCGTCGTGGTTGCCCGGGCACACTATTACTTCTATATGGTCCGGGAGCTGCTCGACGAAGCGGTCAAAAAATCCGTACTGTTTGTATACGTCCTTTTCCGTGAGCTCCTGCTCCTGGTTGGGGTAGATGCCTATCCCGTCCACAATGTCCCCGGCTACGAAGAGGTATTTCATTTTCCCCGCGAGCTGGGGGTTGCTTCCGTTGCCGTTCAGCCAATCGACAAAAGCGTCAAACTGGGAATTGATGAACGTATCCGAGCCGAAATGGATGTCCGAGATGTATGCGGCGGCGAGGTCGCGCTCCCCGCGCTTCTCCTCCCTTGAGAGGGGAAGGTCGGGCCATTCGAAATCCTCAGCAATCAGGAATGCGTCCAGCGCCTTCCCGTATATTGCAATCACGTCGTCGCGCACGAGCGCCTTCGCGCGCTCGAACATCTTTTCGTACTTTGCGGAGAAAACGACTTTCCACTGGCCGGTGAGGTCCTCCACCCGCGCAAGCAGGTTGCCGTTCTTGGTGGTGGAGAGCTCGGTCACCATGACTATTATCTTCACTTTTTCCCCTTCGTGCGAGCGCACGTGGGAAAGGTCGGCTTCTGGGTATTTCGCGCTGCCGTAGCTGCGCAGGAGGCGCGAAATCTTCTCGTACCTGCTCCTGAAGCATGAGACGAAATCCTCCACCGTGCCGCCCGTGTGCGACTTGCCGGTGACGTCGGTTGAATCGCGGAATTCGAGCTCGGGGGAATGCTCCGCGGCAAGGGGCTTGAAATCGGGGGAGCGGCCTATGCGCACTTCCGGCGGCTTCTCCTCCCTGCGCTTTTCAATCAGGTGCAGGATGTCTTCCTTTGAGATGAGGGTTTTCTGCAGGGAAAGGAGGTCTTCCTCGGGAATGGAATTCTCTAGGGCAAGCCTTTCGGCCTCGATTGCTATCCGTATCCCTTTGCTGGCAAGGCCCTCCATCTCCTCACTTTTTCAGCGATTCAAGCTCGCTGAGGATGCTCCATATCTGCATCCGCGCATGCGGGGGCATGTTCACATCCTCGCTGATTGACTCGATTGAATAAATGGCAGCGCTCACTTTCGTGGTGAGCTCGTCTTCTCCCTGCAGGCGCTCCTTTGCCTCCTCAAGTGCCCGCCGTATGTTCTTGGGCACGCTGGAGTCGCCGGCGACCCCTTCAATAAGTCCAATGATTTCCTTAACATCCGCCATCTTATGCACCTCTCGAGTATGCGGGCCCGGTGGGAATTCCACCCCTCCCCGAATTGCTTTTCCGGAAAAGGTGTTTTGAACCCACGACCATCAGCTTAGAAGGCTGCCGCGCTATCCAGACTGCGCTACGGGCCCGTAGGTATTTGTAATATCTGGACCGCATTAAAAATATTGGGGTTTGCGAAAAAAGAGCCGGGGGCTAACCCTCTTCCCCCTCCTCCCATTCCTCCTCGTCGAAATCTTCGTCCTCCCAATCTTCATCTTCGTCAAGGAACCGCATTCATTCACCCTTGAAACGGGTATTGAACGCGGAGAAAAGAATAAAAGCCTATGCCAGCGGGGGTTCCGGGCTTCCGGTGGCCATGGGCGGGCGAATGTTTTCATTGAGTAGGATAGACGGGGAAGATAAGAAAACTATTTAAAGAATAAGCGTGCCATACTATTGGTGCACTTATGGCTCAGGCAAAAAAAGCAACCCCGACCATGATGGACGGGTGGGTTGCCCAGGCAAAAAAGGAGGGGGGAGTAACCCCGCAGCTTTTTGACAAGATTTACAAATTCCACAGGGCCGCGGGCAAGTCCAAGAAAAAGGCCATGGGGGCAACTGTAACTGACCTGACAAACGTGTCAAAAAAGGCGAAAGTGAAATTCTACGTCAAGGACCTTGGGGATGGGCTGTTCGTGCCTTCGGCACAGTGGGACAAGTGGGTTGATGAGGCGGTGAAGAATGGGGGCACCGCACCTGCCGCGACAAAAAAGAAGATGAATGATTACAGGATTAAATATTATTCCGGGAAGCCCAGCAAAGCGCAGCAGGACAAGCTGATTTCCGGGGCTGAGAAAGCCGCAAAGGCGAGGATAAAGAAGGCCAAGCCCAAAAAAGCGGCCCCTGGATATGGGGAGATAGATGCCAAGTGGGCGGCAAAGCAGGCCTCCGACCTGGACAGGAACTACTGGGAGGACCTGTACAATGCGGGAAAATACGGGGAGCTGGAAGGCGCGGTGAGGGACTTCCTCAAGGCGCAGGGCTACCCGCTCGCAAGCATGAAAGACGTTGAGAAGGTCGCCGGCGCAGTGCTGGGCATGGGCATTTCGTTGGCAAAGAAGAAGCCCGCGAAGAAAAAGGCCAAGCCAAAGGAAAAGCCGGCAAAGAAAAAGAAGGTTCCGATGGCTCCCCTGAAGGGGCTTGCGGAATCCGTCCCGGTAATGGACAGGAACCACTGGGAGGGGCTCTACGAGAAAGGGGAATGGGATTCCCTTGCGAAGGAAGCCGGGAAATATTTGAAATCCTACGGGGTTGAGGCAACGGACAAGAACGTGCTTGCATTCCTCAAGTTCGCGCTCGGCCACAGCATAGACCCATACGTTGTGGAATATGAGGCAGGGGCCGCGGGAAAAAAGAAAGCCGGCGGGAAGGGGCCCGTCATAGGCGGGGAGAGGTACGGCAAGTACAGGCTCAAGGCGGTTGCCGAGAAGCCGGTTACCACTCCGATGAAGCTCAAGCCCGGGGAAGAGCCGGGCAAGGCGCCGGGGAAGAAGAAAGGCGCGAAGAAGGCGCCCGTGGCAGGGCTGCCCGCGGAATACGAGGCCCAGTTCGGCGAGTTCACCATGATGATTTCCGGGGTGGACAGGCTGGGCGTGCACCTTGTGCAGAAATCCACGCTCCAGTTCCTCAAGAACCCTGAGAAGGAGGTCACCGGCATCTTCAAGAAAAAGAAGGGTGAGAAGGGCCTTGATGGCGCGAAGGGCAGGGCGGAGGCGGTCGCGGCCGCTTTCAACTCCAGCTTCGGGCAGTACGGGTATGAAGCAGTTGTCACGAAGACAAAGGAAGGATACCTGCTCACACGGAGGAAAAAGTACACTTATTCATGGATGAAGGACCAGTACGCGGTGTTCCAGGAAGAGAAGAAGGCATGGACGCAGTACTCCCAGGGCAAGAACGTGCCCGAGGACCTTGCGGATGCCGGGAACGCAAGCCTTACCCGCATGTACGAGGCGAGGGAGGAGATGCTTGCGCACATGGAGAAGGCGAAGGCCGGCGCAAAGGGCAAGCAGCTTGCGGCGCTGGAAAAGATTGAGAAGGACCTCGTGCTGGACAGGGTTTCGGAGAAGGAAGTTGTGACGGTAATGGCGGGCATGTTCGAGGACATGTCGCCCAAGGACCTGTGGAATGAATACGAAAACTGGACGGTGGAGGAGATGCCGCCAGAAACTGCCCCGCCCGCGGGGGAGCCGTTCGTTTCTCCCGCATTCGCGCCGCCGGGGTGGAAGCCCGGGCAGAAAATGGAGGCGGGCGCGGAGGAGCAGCTCGAGGGCATGCTTTCGGGGGGGGTGCTCAACCTCGCGCTGGACATGCTGAGCGGGGAGGCAGACGGCGTGCTTGCCCTGAAGAGCGAAGAGAAGGCGAAGAAGGTGGGCAAAGTGATGGGGGACATCGTCGTCGTGGTCGGCAAGTACGTAGTCGGCGGGAAGCTGTTCATGACGCTCAATACGCTAATCGAAGATGGCGCGCCTGAAGCGCACATCGAGAAAGTGAAGGCTGTGATACCGAAGGTCGCGGAAATGCCTCCGGGCCTCAGGGGCCTTCCGGTTGATGAAGTGAGGGGATATGTCGCTGAGATGCAGATTGCGATGGCTTACGCTTATGCGGACTACCTGAGGGACCAGTACATCGAGCTCGGCATGGACGAGGAAGCGGACGACTGGAATACGGAGTGGAGCGCAACCATTACCGCAGCGCAAACGGATTTCGGGAAGGGCAAGCACATGTACAGCGGAGTGATTGACACCGCAAGCGGCCTCACCGAAAGCGCGAAGGTGAAGCTAGCCGAGCTTTCGGAGCAGTACCCCGAAATCGCGGAAGGGATGGAAGCCGCGGTGGGAGAGAGGTACTCAAAATTCCTCAAGAACAACTACCCGGAAGCGGTTGAGTTCCTCGGCTCTTAGTCCGGAACCCCCTATGCTTCCGGGTTGCCCCTTTATCGGTTTTACCCTTTTATCTTGAAGAGCTTTATCTCTTCGCCGGGCGTCATGTAAACCAATTCGAAGCCGGGGATTTCCTTGAGCACAAAGCCCTGGTAGAGCACGGAATCGTAGAACCTCCCCTTCCTGTCCCCCCATCCGCTAACTGCCTCCCCATTCTCAACCCATATCTCATCCTTTGTATACAATAGGGTGTAGACATCGAAGTTGTCCGGAGTGGTATAGTCGTTTGTGATGAGGCCCTTGTTGAGCTTGAGCTCTCCGGCTTCGGAAGTCCGGTCAAGGTAATAGGTGCCAATTATCTCGGTGCCGTCCGCAAGGGTAACCGGGGCGAGGCAATAGTAGGGAGTAGGCACATACGAAACGCCCGTTTCGCTTGCAATCCTCTCGAGGCGGTATGCAATCACCCCGGATTTGCCCGTAATCGGGGAGATGGTGCATGCCTGCTGCTGGGACTGCATCCTGGGCACGTAAATCTGCTCCCAAAGGTGCTCCATCTCGCACGCGGAATAGCCCGGGCTGTCGTCTACCGTGGTCTCGTTGTTCCTTGCGCAGGAAAGGTAGTTCAGGGCGCCGTACTTGCCCCCGAAAACTATCTTGCCGTTTGAGAGCTGCGAGCCGAGTATTTCCTGGTCGAGTATGAGGTATTCGGAATCGTGTTCTTGCATGAAGCCGCGGATTTCATGCGGCTCGCCGTAGAGGAGGCCGTGGGCCACTTCCACAATCATCTCATGGGAAGTGTGCTCGTTCCTGAGCACGGTGTTGCGCTGGCCGAAATAGTTGGTCCAGTGGCCGTAGTCCCACCAGGAGGTGAAGCGCGCGTCTTCCGGAGTTTTTTCGATAATCCATTCGTAAAGGTCAATCCAGTAGTCGGACATCGTCATGCAGCGGAAGCTCATCCCCAGCTGCTCGTCCGCAGTGGGTGCGGTTATGTCCTTCGTGATGGAAATCATGCACAGGGTCGGGTCGAACTGCTGGTTCACCCCAAGCGAGGCATAGCCTTCCGGGTCGTCCGCCGCAAGGCAGACGGGGTCATTCATGTAGCCGGAGGCATATTGGGTGCAGACCGACTGGAACTTGGCCTGCAGGGCCATTGGGTTATCCTGGTAGCGGGTTGCGAAGGAATTCACGAGAAGGGACTTCCCTAAGCTTGCCGGGCCGGAGAATTCCATGAACACGAATATTGCGCCTATCGCAAGCAGCGCCATGAACGTGTAATTGATGTACTTCCTGCGCTTTTCCTCATCCTTCACCTTTTCCAGGAAGTGCTGCATGAAATCGTATATCTCGCCGAGCGCGACTCCGAAGCCGACTGCAATCACGAAGCCCAGGTAAATGGTGTACTTGGTCTTCAGCAGGCCGACTATGGCGATTGGGAAGATAAGCGCCGCGAAGAGCAGGGGCAGCCTCCATTCCTTGAATGCAATTTTCCTGTAGAACGAATAGGCAAGCGCGAGGATTGTAAAGAAGAATACCAGCAGCAGCATGCTGTTGGTTTTTTCGGTGAATGTTATCCCCACGTTGAAAAGGCTGTTAAGCAGCCATACCAGTATTGAGAGGAATGCGTTGACAAGGAAGGAGGGGATTGCGAAAAGTATGCCCTCCATCCCCTTGAAGTCCATGGCAATGAAGCCGAGGATTCCCTCGAAGGATGCGCCCGCGGTGCCCTGCTCCGCGATTGTGCGGTGGAGCGGCAGGTTGTACTTTGCGATGCTCAGGCCGGACATTGCGATCCCCGAGATGGAAGAGCCGATTGGGGTAAACGCCATCACCACTATGCCCGCAACCAGCAGGCCGATTATCGTATACGTGGCCATTTCCGGCTCCTTCACCCTGTCCCGGATGAAATAAATTGCGCACGCAAAGGCATAGACTCCGAAGAGCGCGATTGCATGGCCGCCCAGCAGGTCGATTGTCCCTCCGCCATACAGGCTGTTGAGGATGGTGGAGAGCAGTATGCCTGCCATAACTATGCCGTTTATTATCACGAACTCCCTCACGCTCTCCTTGGTGAAGAAGCGCAAGAGGGCCTGCAGCGGTATGAAGATGAGGAGCGCAGTGATTATCACGATTACCGAGCTGGAGCTGAGCATGGTGGTTAGGTAAGCAAAGCCGGCGAGGGCGGCGAATATCTTGTCGTTGCGCTTTACTGCGAGCGCGTACATTGCGAAGAAGAATGCGAGGCCGAAGAATGCGTTGGGCTGCACCTCGAATTCGCCCGCTGAGAGCTTGAGTATGAACATCGGGATGAAGGAGGCGACGCCCGCGGCAATCACCCCGAATTCCCTGCGGTACTCCGAGGAAATGAATATCGCTATGAATAGCACGGCAAGCGCCGCGTAAATGGGCGGCATGATGGAAGCCACGTAGGAAAGCATGTAAAGCTCGAATTGCGCCCCTCCCGTGTACAGCGAATACATTGTTGCCTCGGCGAATGCCTTTATCGGCGCAATCCTGTGGTCCACGCTGAGGGGGTACCATGCGGTGCCGTCATTGAACGGCGCAATCCCATCGGTAAGTATCTGCTCGGTATGGTAGAGGTAGAAGTACGGGTCAAGCTCCATGTAGATGGGGCTGTAGCTCTGGAGCCTTATCCAGAATGCAAGGATTACGATGAGCGCGAGCGCTGCGGAAGTTGCCCATGCCCGGTAGTCGCTTGGGACGGAGAGCCCTTCCCACCCCCTGTTCCTGTAAAACGTGGCAATCGCGATTGCATAGAACAGCAGTATCGAGAAGAGGGCGAGGCCGAAGCTGTAGCCTATGCCCAGCAGGGAGAGGATTGTTAGGATGAGGGGTGGCGCTACGATGCCGATGCCGAGGCCAATCCCTATCTTGTCGAACAGGGCAAGGTCCTTGTTCCTGAGTATCCCCAGCGCGAAGATTGCCCCCGGGATGAAGAACCCGAGGAATACCAATAGCAGCAGATAAAGAGGGCTGAATGCCAGCATTGAAGTCCCACCTTTGGGAGAAGATTAAAAGAAAAGGTTATTAAATGAGTTCCATCTCCTCGCCGGCGACGGTGGAGGTTGCCACAATGGGCGACTCGTCCGCGGCTTCCTCCCTGCCTGCCTTTGAGAGGAGGCTCTTGGACTTCACCCCTGTGACGATGGCCGTTACGCGCACCGCGCTGCTGAGCTCAGGGGCTATGCGCGCGCCCATTTTCACGTTCGCGTTTTCATCGAAGCCTGCCGAGACGCCCTCGCCGATTTCAACCGCTTCGCCGAGCGTGATGCGGTTGCTGGACTCGATGTGCACGAGCGCGCCCTTTGCGCCTTCGTAGTCAACGTCTAGGAGCGGGTGCTCGAGCGTTTTCTTTATCACGTCCTTAACGAAATCCGTGCCGTTCGCCTCGCCGATGGAAATCATCGCAAGGCCGCCGTTCTCCATTATGGATTTCACGTCCGCGTAGTCGATGTTCATGAGTGACGGGAATACTATCGTGTCGGAGATTCCCCTCACCGCATGGGCGGAAATCTTGTCCACTATCTTGAATGCATCGTTGATGGGCAGGGACGGCGCGTAGTCCACCAGGCGCTGGTTGTCTATGAGGATTACGGTGTCGCACTCGTCCATGAGCGCCTGCAGGCCCTGCTGCGCCTTCTTTATGCGCACGCGCTCCAGCGCGAACGGGAAGGTTACAACGCCGATTGTGATGGCGCCCTGCTGCTTCGCGACGCGGGCAACTGTCGGCGCTGAGCCGGTGCCGGTGCCGCCTCCGAGGCCTGCAAGTATGAAAGTTATCTCGTTTTCGCCGATGAGCTCCTTGAGCTTGCCGATGTCCGCTTCGGCGCACTTCCTTGCCACTTCGGGCTCTCCCCCGGCACCGAGGCCCTTGGTTATCCTGTGGCCGAGCACGTGCTTCCTATGCGCATCAGTGATTTTGAGGTGGGATGCATCGGTGTTTACCGCGATTGTGGTGGCTGACTTGATGCCGCTCTGGGTGATGCGGGATACTGCATTGCACCCTGCGCCGCCGCACCCGACAACGCATATGCGCACGGATGAGCCGCCCTCGTGCATGGGCTCAATCTTTTTTCCTGCCAAAGGTGCCGATGGGGGCGCGGATGCCGGCTCGGGCGCCTTTGCAGCGGGCGCTGATGGCTCCGGAAGACCCGGGCTTGGGGCAGTGGGTTCCGCGGCTTCGGCGCGGGCAGCTTTTCCTTCTTCTACGACAGTGCGGACGATGCTATCCAACATTATTGGCCACCGGACGCTAATTATAAGAGGAGCTTTATATACTTTTCGGACGCGCGCGTTCAGAAAAATGGAAAAAATGGGAAAATGAAAAGGAAAAAAGAAAAGTTTGAGATGCTCAGCCGAGCATCTCGAGCTCTCCGCCGAACGGGGCGGAGAACTCCTCCTCTTCCGGTGCGGCCGCCTGGCCGAGGATTGACGCGCCCTTGACGCCCGTGACGATTGCCACGATTTCAAGCTTGCCGTCATAGTTCTGCATAATCCTCGCGCCCCACTTCACGTTGGCCTCCGGGTCCATCCTCTCGGTGATGATTTCCCCTGCCTTGATCGCGTCGCCAAGGGAAAGGTCGGAGCCTCCGGAAATGTGGATGAGCGCGCCCCTTGCGCCCTCAAAGTCGACGTCGAGGAGGCGGTTCTTGACTACTGCCTCCGCAGCGCCGGTGACCTTGTCGGTTCCCTTGCCTTCGCCGACCGCGATGAAGCCTACGCCTCCGCCCTGCATGATTGCACGGACGTCCGCGAAGTCGATGTTGATGAGCGACGGCTGGGTGATGGTCCACACGAGGCCGCTGATTGCCCTCGCAAGGATTTCATCCGCAACGGCGAACGCTTCGGTCATGGGCAGGTTCGGGACAAGCTGCACAAGGCGGTTGTTGTCCAGGATGATGACGGAGTCGCAGTGCTGCCTCAGCTTCTGGATTGACTCGTCCGCCTTCTTCCTCCTTGCCCTCTCAAGGGCGAACGGGTAGGTGACCATGGCGACTGTGATTGCGCCCTGCTCTTTCGCGACCTGCGAAATAATCGGCGCGGCTCCGCCACCGGTACCGCCTCCCATGCCCGCGCATATGAATACGAGGTGTGCGCCCTCCATTTCCTTCTCGAGCATCGGCCTGTCGACCTCTGCCGCCTTTCCGCCGAGCTCGGGGTAGCCGCCGGCACCCAGGCCCTTCGTGATTGACTTGCCGATGAGCACTTTCTTCGCCTTCTCGTGAATCTGGTTGAGGTGCTGCTTGTCGGTATTCACCGCAATGAGCTCAGTCCCCTTCACGCCCGACTTGATGAGGCGGTTGATGGTGTTGTTGCCCGCGCCGCCGACACCGATGGTCATTATTTTAATGGCCTCGGAGCTCATCTCGGCCTCGTCAGTTTCTTCCTTCTTCGGGGAGCTTTCCCCGACTACAGATTTAATCAGGTCTTCCATATTTACACCTTGGGGGATAAGAGGGCGGCCGGGGATTTAAATATCTTCTGAATTACGTCGGATGGGCTTGAACACAAAAATATGCGCAGGGACACACAGGGGTGGAGTACCGACGGAAGACATATAAATGTATTTAGTAAATATATGCACATGGTTCGCGTCATAACCATAAGGGATGATGTTTACGAGCAGCTATCAGACCTCAAGAAGAGGAATGGGATGAGCTTTTCACAGGCGATAGAGCTGCTCCTGAAGGAGAAGAACTTCCAGAAGGTGGGGCTCCTCGATTTTGCCGGGGTGATAGGCGAGGAGGACCTGAACCGGGGCGAGCTCGTAAAGAACAGGCGGTGGAAAAGTGGCGACAAGGATATGTTTGGACACTGACGTCATGATGGAGTTCCTGCGCGGCAAGGAGGCGACCGTGCAGAAGATACGGCATTATATTACTACTGAAGAGCTCTGCATTACCTCGGTAACTTTCTTTGAGCTCCTCGCCTCGGTAAACAAGAAGGGGAGGGTCATCCGCATCATAGACAACCTCTCCCTCCTCCCCTTCGACAAGAAGGCGTCCCTGCGGGCGGACAAGGTTAACGAAAAGCTGAGGGAAAGCAAGGTGGATGCGGGGGTGCGCGACGTGATGAACGCGTCCATCTGCCTTGCGAACGACGCGCTCCTGCTCACGCACAACCGGCCGGCCTACGAAGGGATGGAAGGGCTAAAGTTCGTCTGAAATGCCGGCGGCCGGAAGCTTCTACTGCATCTTGTACATTTCCTCTATCTCCTTCGTGGTTGTTGCCTGCTTCGGGCCCTTGTCGTCCCTTATGCGTATGAACCGCGGGAAGCGCAGCGCATAGCCCTTGCCCTTTTCCCTTCCGCAGGTGTGCGTAGGGGACTTGGTGATGTTGTCGAATGCTATTTCTATTACAATTTTCGGCTTTACCCAGTAGTGGGGCTTGAGCTCGTAATCCAAATCCTTTGGCGGCTCCTTGGCCTGCAGCTTGTCCAACTGCTTCTTGAATGAGCCCATTTCCTCCTCGGTGAAGCCGCTGCCCACCTTTGCGACGGTTTCGAAGCGGCCTGTCTTTGGATTGTACACTGCGGTGAGCACGCCGCCGAAGCCGAACTTCGTGCGCGCGCCCGAGCCGCGGAAATAGCCCACGATTACCGCGTCCACCGTGTCCACTTCCTTGCCGTAGGATTTCTTGAGCTTTATCCATGCGAATTTCCTTGCGCCCGCGGTGTAGGGCGCCTTGAGGTCCTTTGCGATTACGCCCTCAAGCCCTTCCTTCACCGCCTCATGGAAAAGCTTGTCAAGGTCCCTTGCCTCCTTGACTATTTTCATGCCGCTGGGAACGAGCATGCCCTTGCCCCCGAATACCTTTTCGACTGCCTTCCTCCTTTCGCTGTAGGGCTTCATGGTATAGTCCTTGCCGTTGAGGTACTGGACGTCGAAAACAAAGAGCTTGAGCGGGTACTTGGCTTTTGCCTCCTTTATGCCGTATTTCCTCCTCCTGTGCATCGTTTCCTGGAAGGAGTAGAATTTCTTTTCCTTCTCATTGCAGGCGAGGGCCTCGCCTTCGAAAATGACGTCTTTGGCTTTTACTTTTTCTGCGGCCTCAACTATGTCCGGGAAGCTGTGGGTGATTTTCTCGAGGCGGCGGGAATAGATTTCAACGCGCTTGCCTTTCTTGTGTATCATCATGCGGAAGCCGTCGTACTTGTCTTCCACCGCGCATTTGCCCAGTTTCTTGATGATTTCCGCCGAACTCGGGAGGCGCTCGGCAAGCGCGGGCATCACCGGCTTGAACAGCTCGATGGCGGAGCCCTTCGGCCCTCCGGGGTGCTTCTTGAATTCCCTTGCAACCTGGCCGACATCGGAAGAAAGGTTATATGCGCGCTCGAGCGCGGGCTTGAGGGACTTGTCGCCCTTTGAGGACATGCTAAGCGCATCGAGGAGGGTGGAGACGCGCACCCCAAGGCGGAGCTGGTCCATCACGAAACGGATTATGTATTTTGCCTCCACGGGCTTCGCGTTGTTGAGGAGCTCGACAAGGCGCTTGATTTTGCCTTCCTGGCTGCCCGTGCCGGACATCTTGGCGATCTTCATCAGCACGGAGTATACATATACTATTGTGAGGTCCTGGCTGTGCAGGGAGCGCTGCTTCTTCTTTTGGAGCAGGGCTTCCGCGGTCTTGCCGAGGTCGCCGAGCTTTGCGTATTCCTCTTTCACTTCCTTATTGGTGAAGCCGGTGGAGTTCGCGATTGCATGCAGCACGAATTTCTCGCCCATGCCCATGTCCACGCCCATGTACGGGGGGAGGAGCTCGCCCTGTATTATGTAGGCAACGCGCTCCGCCTCATCCGCGTCCATCTTCTTGAACAGGCCCGCAAGGATTTCCGCCATTTCTATGCGGCCGCTCTTTGACTCGATTTTCTCGAAAACTTCCGCGACTTCAAGGAACTTCATTTTTTCACCTGTGCTTTAGGTATTCCTCCTGCATTTTCAGCGCATCGTATTCGAGCCGCGGGGATTCGCAGACGATTGTGCCTGCGTAGCCGTGCTCTGCAAGCATTTTCATCAGGGGCTTGTAGGGCGGCTTGCTGGATGAGATTGGGAGGTGGTTGCGCTCGCCTTTTGCGCTATACTCTATTGATGAGAAATGGGAATGGAAATTTTTGCCGAAGCCCGGGAGCTTCTTTTCTACATGGGAAAACAGTTTCCTGTAATCATCCTCTGTCTTGCAGGGCCAGTCGCCTCGTGCGAGCAGGTGCGCGAAATCCAATACCGGCTCCACAAAAGAGAGCTTTTTCGCGAGGGCGATCACTTCATCTAAACTTCCGTAGGAGCTCTTCTTGCCCACAGTTTCCGCGCCCAATTTTACTTTCAATTTTTCCTTCTTCAGTTTTTCATTCACTTCCTTCAATCTTGCAATTGTGAGCTTCTGGCATTCCTCCGGGGACTTGCCCTGGTAGAAGCCGGGGTGGAAGACCGTTATTGCGCCTCCGCACCATGCGGTTGCCTGCCCGGCCTGGAAGAGGTTCCTGCGCGTGGTTTCCTGCTTGGCCTTGTCGGTTGCGCAGCAGTTCACCCAGTATGGCGCGTGGGATGAGATTTTCACTCCGTATTTCTTTGAGGCGGCCTTCACCTTTTCCGCGATTTCCTTCCGCATCTTCACTCCGCGCACGAATTCGATTTCAAATGCGGAGAGGCCAATGTCACGGGAGCATTTAACCGCGTCAAGGGTTGAGCCCTTGCACCGGATTGGTATGCCCGCGCTGGCGAAGCGGACTAGCTGCTTCTTCGGCATGTTCCGCCTACTGGAATTAGTATATTAACCCTTTCTGTCAGAGGGGATAAAACCTTATAAACACTATTATACATGAGGAAAACCTCAATAGGTGCAAATTATGTACTATCGTTTCAAGCTTGAGGAGAAGGTTCGGCTCCCGCCCAGCCTTCTTGTCATGAAGCTGAATGATGCGGTAACGAAGCTCCTGCGGGAGAAGTACGAGCGCACGCTCACAAAGGAGCTCGGGCTCATACTCGCGGTTGAGGACGTGAGCGTCGGCGAAACGGGGACCGTCATCCCCGGGGACGGCGGCATCTTCTATTCCGCGGAGTTCAATGCGCTCTGCTTCGTGCCCTACGTGAACGAGGTGTACGAGGGCGAGGTGAAGGAGGTTGTGGAGTTCGGCGCATTTGTGGGCGTCGGGCCGCTGGACGGGCTCATACACATCTCCCAAATCGGCAATGAGAAGTTCTTCTATGACAAGAAGGCGAAGAGCCTCACTACAAAGAAGGGGATGGCGCTCAAGAAGGGCGACAGGGTGCGCGTGAAGGTTTCCACAGTGAGCATGAAGGGGACGACTTCGGATACCCGCATCGGGCTCACCATGCGCTCCGAGGGGCTCGGCTCGGAGAACTGGGAGAAGAAGGAGAAGGCAAGGAAGAAAGCCGCAAAGGAAGCGAAGAAGGCGGCAAGGAAGAAGTGATGCTGATGGCGTGCGGAGAAGACAGAAGCGGAAGTAACGTAGAAACCGCTGGCTGGAAAACAGGGGGGGTTTCTCGATGAAGGCATGCAAGGAATGCAGGATGCTTGTTGAAGCCGCGGACAAATGCCCGCTGTGCGGCTCGGATGAGCTCAGCGAAAGGTTCTCCGGGATGCTTATTGTGCTTGATTCCGAGAAGTCCGAAATCGCGAAGGTCGCGGAAGCGAAAGCGGCCGGGAAATACGCGGTGAAGGTCAAATAAGATGAAGTTTGTTTACGGCACTGAAGCGATTGTGCACCGGAATTCCGCGATAATTGCCGACCTGCACATGGGCATGGAAGAGGCGCTTGCCCGCAAAGGGGTGCGGCTTGGGGACTTCACTGATTTTCTTGTGGACAAGACTGCGGAACTGCTCAGGGAAACAAAGGCAAAGCGGCTCGTGGTGCTTGGGGACGTCAAGGAGAACGTTGCCGGGCTCGGGCCGGAAGTGCGCAGGTACTTTGGGGAAGTGTGCGGCCTTGCGGAGGTAATCGTGTGCAGGGGCAACCATGACGGCGGGATTGAGAGGGTTCCAAACATTGAGGTTGTTGGGCCCGGCGGCTTCGTGCTTGGCGGCATGGGGCTGTTCCATGGGAACGCATGGCCTGCGGAGGAACTGCTTTCATGCAGGTGGATTATGATGGGGCACAACCACCCGCAGCTTACTATTGTTGAGGAGGGGAGGAAGGAGGCGCGGCCGGTGTGGCTGGTCTGCCCGCCGATGAAAAAGAACGTAAAGGAAAAGTACCCCAAATTCAACAGGGGCGTGCAGGCAGTTGTTGCGCCCGCGTTCAACCCGCTTCTGGGAAAAGAGCTCAGCGAAAAAGGCGGGCTCGGCCCGGTTTTTAGAAACAAGTTATTTAAATGGAATGGAGCAATAGTCTATACGTTGGGCGGAACACGGCTCGGGAAAGTCTCGGGCATCGCCAAGAGGATGTGAACATGGGCAAAAAAAGGAGAGGGCGCGACCGGCTTCTCACCTGCGAAAAATGCGGCAGGTATGTTCCGCGCGACAAGGCGGTCGAATACCGCCGGAGAAGTTCTTACAGCACCGACCTGCGTGGAGAGGAAAACGTAGTCGCCTACTCAGACAATACGGCATATTATTGCATAAGCTGCGCAAAGCACGGAAGGATTTTGGAAAAGAAGAAAAAGGCCGCAGCAAGAAGGAGGGAGAGGAGAGGGTTCTAGATGGATGCTGTTAAGCACGATGGGAAAAAGTACCATGGGGTAAACAGCGAAATCGGAAACCTGCCGCTTATTGTTGTGCGCGCAAAAAAAGGGTACATTGCGTGCAGCTACATAAGCCCGGAAACGGCCGAGAAGGTTGGCGACATCGCCGCGTTCGTTTCGGGCGTGAAGAGCTATGAGGATTTTTTCAGCGCAAAGGTCAAGCACGCGACGACCTGGGCTCAGGACCTGGGGATACGCGAGGGCATGAGCGTAAGGAAAGCGCTTGAGCTAATGGACCAGGAAGAGAGCGAATAGCTGCTTATTGCTTTGAATAGAAAGCTGAGGCCGCGCCCAGCGCAAAAAGCATGAACATTGTTGAGAAGCATTTGTATTCGCCGGGCTGGGACGCGTTGTCCCTGCACAGGCTTTCCATCGGGTCGATTTCGCCCTCGGGCTGCTCCTGCGTTGGCTCGATGTTGCTGCAGACCTCCGGGCTCCTTGTCATCTCCGCAACGTCCATTATGCAGGCGTCGTGCTGGCCCTTGCCGAAAAGCAGGCCTTTGGCTATGGTCTGCACGGACTCCGTGCCCTGCACGTCCACCATTTCTTCAGTGCGGATGAGGTTGCAGCTGTTCACCGCTTCGGTGACATCTCCCTGGAGCGCGTGGCCGAGCGCTGCCTCATGGTAGCAGCGGTCGCGCTGCTCTCCGCTGTAGCTGAGGCATTCCGCATCGGTCGTGATGTGCACGCAGCCGCAAAGGAGGATGAATGCGATTGCAATTGCCGGGAGGGCTAGCCTCATTTCCTCGCCTCGAAAAGCCAGCCGAACGCATCGCGCTTTGCGGCTTCGGCAAGCATCCCCTTTGCGGAGTCCGTTGAAAGAAGGGCTGAAGCATTGTCTATCCATTCCTGCACGTACCTGTTTCCAAGGTCCTTGTACTCCTTTGCCTGGAATATGAGCTCGAGGCGGTCCGCGTCCTTTACGACGCGCATCAGTTTTTCATCTTTGAATAATTCGAGCACTTCCGGGAGCGGGGCAAGGGATTCCCGTTCAGCTTTTTCCTTGTCCACTGTGATGTATTTCTTTGCGATCAGGTGGAGGTCGCTCGTGCGCGTTTCATGCATGTCGTGCATCAGGGCTGCGAGCGCGGCCCTGTGCGGGTCAATGCCCTCCTTTTTCGCGAGCAGGTATGCGATGATTGCGGAGCGGTAGGAATGCTCCGCAACGCTTTCTGGCTGGATGCCTATTGTCTTCCAGCCTGAGCGCTCCACCCTGCGCAGTGCGCCGGCCTGGAAAACAAAATCCACTTCATCCATTTGCCACACCGATTGATTTCGAAACGAGGTTTATTATGTCATGCGGCGGGTGCCCGAGCTTCACCAGCTTAGTGTGGCCGCGGATGCCCTTGCCGCTCTCGACAGAGGTTACGAGGCCGAGCATTTCCAAGTCATTGAGGTAGCTGCGGTAGCTGCGCGCGGTCTTCGGCTCCTTCCTCAGGCGCTTGCAGGTGTCGCAGTATTCCTCATAAACGTCCCCGGAGAAGAGGTAGCCGTCCTTTGTGTCCTCAAAGCGGGCGTACCTGCTGCCCGAGAGGGTGAGGCGGGCGGTTGAATAGAGCAGGAGCTTGTGATTCTCGGGGAGCTTGTCTACCGTTTCTTTTACAAGGTCGAGCTCCACCATTTCGCGCGCGTCCTTAACCTCCCTGTCCGAGAGCTTTGAGAGGGTGCGCTCCTCCGCGAGCTCGCCGGCGCGCACAAGGAGCTTCAGCGCGTACCTTGCGTCCCCGGATTCCTGCGCGGCGATTGCGCCGGCGAGGTTCAGGGCCGCGGAATTCACCGCCCCCTTCCTGAAGGCGAGCTCCGCGCGCTGCTCGAGTATCTTCTGCAGCTGGGGCGCGGTGTATGGCGGGAACACCACTTCGCGCTCGTAGAGGGAGCTGCGGCTCCTCGGGTCCAGCTGCTCCTTGAACATGAGTTTGTTCGAGATGCCGATTAGGCTTACCCCGCCCTTTTCCAATTCATCGTTTGCGCGGGTGAGCGTATACACGAGTTCGTCGAGGCCTTTTACCATGTCGATTTCGTCTAGGATGAGGATGAGCTGGCGGCCCTCGGAGGCCCATTCCAGCATCTTCTCGTAGAGGAACGGAAGGCCGTAGCCCTGCTTGTCGTAGCCGTCCATCAGGGCCTTGACCGCCTTGAGCATAACGCGGTAGGGCTTGTTGTACATCCTGCAGTTGATGTACACTGCGGTGGAGCCCTTCGCCTCTCCGGAGAATTTTTTTATCACATGCCTCACGGTGCAGGTTTTGCCTGTGCCGGTCTTGCCGTAGATGAGGAGGTTGCGGGGCTTCTTGCCCTTTATTGCGGGCGCAAGCAGGGAAATGAGCTCGCGTATCTGGTGGTCCCTGAAATAAAGGGTGCCCGGCACGAAGTGCGGGGACAGCACATCGCGGTCCTTGAATATGTTTGAGTCCGCCGCGAAATCCCCAAAAGAAGCCATTCAGTCCACCAAAACAAAATTTCATGGAAAGTATTAATAAATCCTTCTTTTCAATACACACAGAAGGCGAGGTGCTATCATGGGCGTTATGGACAAGCTCTTTGGAAAGGAAAAGGAAGGGGAAGTAGACCTTGGGGATTACCTTGATCTTGGCGAGGAAGGCGACGTAGTCAACCCGCCGGCAGATTTCTACGTAAAGAGAATAGACCTCAGGAATGAAGGGGATGCCACGCTTGCGATGAAGGAAATCGGGACAAAGAACATCATCGTGCTGAACCTGGTCCCCCTCTCGAAGCAGCCGAACAGGCTCAAGGGCATCGTTTCCAAGCTCAAGATTCAGATTGACAAGATAAACGGGGACATCGCTCTCCTCAGCCCCGAGATGGTCCTTCTCACGCCTTCAAAAGTAAAGATAGTAAAGAGCAAGCAGAAGCCGAAGAGATAGCTTCTTCTGAGTGAGGAGATGCTGAAGGTCACTTTCCTTGGCACCGGCGGGGCGGTTCCGTCGGTGCGGAGAGGGCTTCCGGCGATTGCGGTAAAATACGACAAGCTTTTCCTCTGGGACTGCGGCGAGGGCACGCAGCGCGAGATGATGAAGCGGCGCGTGGGCTACGGGGGCGTGGACGCGGTGTTCATATCCCACCTGCACCTTGACCATTTCATCGGGGTGTTCGGGCTTATTGAGACCATCCGCATGACCACGGGCAGGGAAGGACTGCCCGTGTATGCGCCGGCTAGGTTCGGGGATATACTGGCGGCGCTCAGCCCCTCCCACATGTGGAAGCCGGGGTTCGTGGACGTGCGGGAGATGGGGCCCGGCACGCTGTACAGGGGCAAGGATTACGAGATACAGGGCTTCAGGGTGAAGCACGGCGGCAGGGACTCATTCGGGCTTGCGTTCATCGAGGACGGCAAGGTCAAGTTCAATGAGAAGAAGGCAAAGGCCGCCGGGCTGAAGGGGCGGATGTTCACCGACATACAGAAGAAGGGCTGGCTTGAGGTTGGGGGAAAGAAGGTGGAATTGCCTTCCATTTCCAAAGTCCGGAAGGGAAGGAAGGTCGTCTACTCGGGGGATACTGTGCCGTGCGAGGCGGTGGCGGAGATGGCAAAGGGCGCGGACCTGCTCATCCACGACGGGACCTTCGGGGAGCGGGTGGAGGACGAGGCGCTTGCGCGCGGGCATACCTCGGTCACGGATGCGGCGAAGATTGCAAAGAGGGCCGGGGTGGAGACGCTCGTGCTCACCCACATCAGCACCAGGCACTCTGATGAGGAGAAGGAATTGCTTGCCGAGGCGAGGAAGGCCTTCAAAAACAGCTACATAGCAAAGGACGGCATGAGCGTGGAGATAAAGCCGGACGGAAAGCAGGCGGTGTCTTTTTAAGCACTAAAGGGGAAATAGTGGAAAGGGGTAGGGATGCTCAATTATTCAAAGCTCAGGGAACTCCAGCGCGGCGAGATGGCCAATGCCGAGCTATGCAGGCTTGAGGGCGATTTCTACGCCGGCCTGAGGGCATTCCTCGGGAGCAGGAAGGAGGCGGCGCTCTCCGGCAGCGACCTGCTGGCGATAAAGGAGTATGAGAACGTGAAGAAGATTGCCCGGCTGCTGGTGGAGAAGAGGATGGAGAAGATTGTGCTGGCGGCTCTGCGGGGGAAGGACGAGGTCCCGGGGCTTACTTCAGAAGAGAAGGAATTCCTCGCCAAGCTCGGCGGCACCATAAAGGAAAACCAGGAAAAGATGCACGGGCTGCTCGAGGAGGCGCCGGCGGAGGCCGAGGGAAACATTAAAAAAATAAAGTTCCTCAAAGATATAACCCCGTACAAAGGCCTGGACAACAGGATTTACGGGCCTTTCAAGAACGGGGATGTGGCCGAGGTCCCGTTCGAGGAGGCAAAGTTCCTCCTGAAGGAAGGCACGGCCGAGATGCTTTGAAAAAAGCGGGTGTTCTCAATGAACTTTCCAAAAGAAGTGAGGACTTACTGTCCCAAGTGCAGGAAGCACGTGAAAATGAAGGTAAAGGTGCCCGGGAAGGGCAGGGCAAGGACGCTGGCAGCCGGCAACAGGAAGCACAAGGCCAAGCTCAAGGGCCACGGCGGCAAGCGCGCGGGCGAAAAGACCGTGAAGAAGCAGGGGAAGAGGCAGCGCGTCATGCTCACCTGCCCGGAATGCAAGAAGAAGGTTGTGCGCACAATCGGCGGCAGGACGAAGAAGAAGATTGAGATAAAGAGGTAATTGCGATGGCGAAATTCATCAAAGTGAAGTGCAAATGCGGGAACGAGCAGGTGCTTTTCGAATGCGCCGCAAAGACGGTCAAGTGCAGGGTGTGCGGCGAGGCGCTTGCGGAGCCGCAGGGCGGCAAGGCCACCATAGTGGGCGATGCAAAAGTGGTGGAGGAGCTCGGATGAATTACCCTGAGCAGGGGGAGCTGCTTATAGCGACCGTGAAGAAGATAATGCCCTACGGAGCATTCCTCACGCTTGAGGAGTACGACGGGATGGAGGCATTCATGCACATCTCGGAGGTCGCGCCGAGGTGGATAAAGAACATACACGAATTCCTTTCCGAAAGGCAGAAGCTTGTCGTGAAGGTCCACCGGATAGACCGGGAAAAGGGGCAGGTGGACGTCTCGCTCAAGAGGGTGAACGAGCAGGAGAAGAAGAACAAGCTCGAGGGGAAGAAGAGGGAGACGCGCGCGGAGAAGCTGCTCGCGCATGCGATAAAGAATTCCAAATCCAAGGTTGATTTTGAGAAGCTCAAGGTGCAGGTGCTTGGGCAGTACGACGAGCTTTATGGGTTCCTTGAGGATGTGAGGGACAGCGGAGGGGATGCGTTCGAAGGGCTGGACGTTGATGCGCCCCTGAAGAAGGAGCTCCTGGAAACCGCGCAGAAGTACGTGAAGAAGCCGATTGCGGAGATAGAGCGCGTCATTACGCTGAAGTGCTATGAGAACGACGGGGTGGAGGCGGTGAAGGCCGCGTTCAAGGGAGTCCCCGCGCATTACCTCGGCGCAGGCAGGTACATGGTGAGGTCCACTGCCGAGGACTACAAGAAGGCAAACAAGGACATAGACAACCTCATTGCAAAGGTCGAGAAGGGGCTGAAAGGGAAGGACTGCGAATTCTCCGTAGAGGAGGAAAAATGAAGAAGGCGCGCAGGTGCCCCAAGTGCGGGAAATACACCCTTTCGGGGGAGCACTGCGGGTTAAAAACCTTGGGTGCCCACCCCCCTAAGTACAATCCGAACGACAGGTACGCGGAATACCGCAGGCGGGAGAAGGGGATGCTTGATGAATGACGCTGTGATAATCGAAAAGGGGAAGCACGGGAAAGCGCTGAGGAAGCCGGTGCTCATCGTTGGCCTGCCTGGCATAGGCCTCGTGGGGCAGGTTGCCGCGAGGTACATGATAAAGAAGCTGGACGGCAAGAAAGTGGCCGAGATTTACTCCCCGCATTTCCCGCACCAGGTGATCATGACCAAGAAAGGCAAGCTCCGCATGCTGAAGAACGTGTTTTACGCGGTGAACCTCGGGAAGAGGGACGCGCTCGTGCTCATTGGCGACACGCAGGCGATTACTTCCGAAGGGCAGTACGACGTTGCGGGCCGCGTGCTGGATTACGTGGGGAAGAAGAACGTCAGCGAGATTATAACTATCGGCGGGTACAGCACCGGGAAGCTTGAGGGCGCGAAGAAGGTGTTCGGCGCCACCGGCAGCGACGCGATGAGGAAGAAATTCGAGAAGGCGGGTGTCATTTTCGGGGAGGCGAAAGGCTCCATAGTGGGCGCGGCGGGGCTGCTGCCCGCGCTTGCGAAGCTCCGCAAGATGGAGGGAATCTGCATCATGGGGGAAACCCACGGGAGCTACGTGGACCCGGCCTCCGCTGCCGAAGTGCTGAGGAGGCTTTCGAAGGTGCTTGGCTTCAAGGTAAGCCTTGTGGACCTTGAGAAGGAGGCGGAAGAGCGGGAGAAGATAATTAAAAAGATTGAGAGCGAAATAGAGAAGCAGGTAACGAAGAAGAAGGACATTACCTACATAAGGTGAAACAATGAGGGGACAGATATCCGCCGAGATGCTGATACTGCTCGCAGTGGTGCTTGCCATTGTTGCCCTCGCGGCAGCGTATCTCATGGACGTGGGGAAGAAGGCAGGTGGGGAAGTGGAGGAGAGGACCGAGGAAATCCTCGGGGGCAGCTCAGGGGGCGCCGGGGCCGTGGGCTCTGAGTGCTCTTCGGGCAATGACTGCATCTCAGGGGAATGTGAGTTCGGAATATGCAGGTGAGCAAGAAAGGGCAGGTGACTGCCGAATATCTCCTCCTGCTCTCGGTAGTAATAGTTCTTCTGGGGGTTTCAATCTATTCGCTTGCCAAAATAAGGGAGGCGGAGGAGCACGTTTTCCTCACGGGGAAAGCGCAGGCTGCCGCGAATGACATTGCGGGGATTGCGTCCGAGGTTTGCGCCCTAGGGGACGGCAATTCGCGCTCTTTTTCACTGGGCGGGGTTTCGCTGGAATGCAGCGGGAATTCCCTTTACGCGGATGCCGGCGGGGAGAGGGCTTCTGCCCAGGTTCCGCACTGTGAACTGCAGTGCGCCGCAAAGGAGCATTGGAACATTACGGTGAAGAATTCGCGGGGCGCCGTGCTTATTGGGTGAGCTTGCTGTCTATGAATTCCATGTATTCCGCGAGCGCCAGCTGGTAATCCACCGACATCCCCAGGAAATCCTTGTAGCCCAGCCAGCCGACGTTGTAGTGCTCGTAGATGTCGTCATCGGTAATCACTATGAAGATGTCATCGGTGTCGCAGGAACTCGGGCTGCAGACCTCATGGCCGAAGCCGTCTCCTATTGTGAAAAGGTACTGGCCGTTCTGGGGCTCTATTGCCGGGGAGCCCTCCAGCTTCGGGATGTCGGAGCTGTCTATGATTGTTTCCGGGCTGATTGCCACCACGCAATGGGAATCGTAGCAGATTACATAAACATTGTCATCAATTGTGCCGACCTTTCTCGGGGCCGCATTTTCGTAGTACCAGCCGTTGTATATCGTGAAGGAGCCCGGGCCGGGCTGCCATGCGATGAGGTCCTGGTCCTTCCCCGCGCCCCTCTGCCTCAGGTAGTTTATGGTGCCTTTGAAGAACAGCGACCAGTCCTCGCAGTCCCCGCCGCCCTCCCATGCCATTTCATCGAATGAGAGCAGGCGGTCGCGCGGCTCAACGTGGTAGCTCCAGCCCTCTTCCTCCTCCATCACCAGCGGGATGCAGGCGAGGTTTACCTCATCACCCTGGCTGCACTCGTGCGAACGCATCTTGAGGCGGGTTGCCATTGAATTGGTGTTTGAGTTGTCTGTGAACCATTCCATGGACTGCGCAATCTCCTCCTCGAAATTGGTGAGGCTTTCCGAAAGGTCTTCTATCTCGTCCCTTGTGTCTGAGAGGGAAGTGGTAAGCAGGTAATTCTCCTTTGTGCAGTTCAGGTGCTTTCCGCTGAGGAGCGCATAGCTTTCGTTGCAGGAGGCGAGGGATGCCTGCGTTGCCGCGAGCCCTGCCTCCGTTTCGGAGAGGTCGTCCTGCAGGGAATAGACTTTCTGGCGCTCTGCCTCCACATCCTCCTGCGCCTTGAAGAGGAGGGAATCCATCCTCTCGTTTTCGGCTTCAAGCCCCTGCACCCGGGACCTGAGGCCCAGGTCGTCAAATGCAAGCACTATCGTGGCTATGAGGAATATTGCGAACAGGGTGCCGAGCAGGTTCCTTTGGGCTTCGGTGTTCATGGCAGGCGCCTCGCATTGAGGAAGGGCTTGAACTCAGGGTGCACCTTAAGCACTTCTTCCTGCATCTCCAGTGCAAGGCTCCTTATTGTGAAATGCGCAAACGGGGTGGTGCGGAGCTTCACGAAATGGATGAGCTCGCGGAGGTTCATCGTGGCGAGCACCCTGCGGTTGTGCGCATTGGTTGCGATGTAGCCGGCTGCGCAGGGGTTTTCTCCGGCTATTGCGCTGAATGCCTCTTCACTCGCCTTCATTGCATTTTCAAATTCGCTTTTCAGGCCGGCTTCTTCGATTGGGGGCGGGGTTTCATGGCCGAGGCGCACGGTGGGCTCCTGCGGGGAGAGGGTGAGCATCCTGTGCCTCTTGAATTCGCAGAAGGCGCCCTGGTCCATTATCAGTTCAAATGTGTAGTAAACATGCTCGAATTCGCGCGGGGGCTGGGCGCCCCCTAGGAAATCCTTTTCTAGGCGGCTGAACATTCCCTCCTCTTTGCAGCTTGCGGCTTCATTTGCCTTTTCGTAGGGGAGGCCGCTCCACCTGTGCGCGATTGCCGCACAGAGCGCCTGCGGGCCTTCCTTGTCATACCTCGCGAGGGAAACTTTCTTCCTTGAACTGCCCCGGAGGCCTGAGTACTCCTTGCTGAAGCCCTCCCGGATGGAGGGGCTGCTTCCAGATATGTTCTTGAGAAGGGTTGGGGCAACCTCGGCTGCGGCGCCTGAAATCTTTTCCCCGAGCTCCCGCACCTCCTGCAGGGGATGGGAGAGCATCTTTGAAGTTGCATGCCTGAGCTCCCTTGCGTTCATTGTGATGCCCACATTCGCGAGGGTTGCGTTGGGGAGCAGGAATCGGGCGCTGTCCAGCGCCTGCGTGCGCACCCTGCTTTCATATGCCTTGTCGGGCTCATTGGGCCTCCTTTCGGTTTTGCTGCTGAAATGCTGGGTCAATGCGCTGAGGGAAGCTTCATACGCAGAGAAAAGCGTGTCCAGCGCTTCGGAGTATTTGCTTTCTAGGGCGGTGCCCTTGATTTCCCTGGGGAGATGGGTGCTTTCCCTTCCGAGCTTCTGGTAGCGGGTGGACTTTTCCGTGTAGGAGCCGAGGCGGCTTTCCTCAAGGGATTCCACGGAGAGGCGGGAGACCCCTTCTGCCGCGATGTGGAGCACCGCATGCTCCGCAACGCTCGCATGCCCGTACTGGAGCACCCATTTCTCATGGAATTTCTTTGAGGACTCCTCGCTTATTTCTGAAACCATCAGGTCGAACGGCTCAGGGCTCCGGCTGGCCTTTGCAAATGCAACCGAAATGGCCTCTTCGGGATATCCGCTAATTGAATAAACCCTCATCTCATTTCACCAGGAAATCCGCGGGGCCTTTCCCCCTCGGGAAAACAAGGCCGAGCGGCGCGCGAACAGGGAGGCCATATTCCTCCGCAAGGCGGATGGCTTCGGTTGCGGAGATTTTTGCATCTATCCTTAGCACATTTATTTTCCCGAAAGCTGTCTTTTCCTCTTCCACCTTCAGGGTGTGCTTCTGGAGCATCCCGCCCATGCTCACCTGCGCATCCACTTTCCCCTTCTTCAGGATGTCGGCCATGGGGGAATTTTCCATGGAAAATGCTTAAAGGGCTATACTACTGCGAATTTCATCCTCTCCCTGTTTGCCTGCAGGAGCACCTTTGCGCCCGCCTTGAGCTTCATTGTCCTCTGGCCGTCAACCACGAGGTGGGCGGGGGTGCCGGAAACAAGCGTTATCCTGCGGGAGCCGAGCACCACCAGCGGGTCGAACATCCTCCTGTGGGAGGCGACCGAAACTATCTGCAGGGCGTCAAGGGCGCCTTCCATCATCGCGCCACCGCACGAATAGCAGTATGCGGTTGAGCCGGTGGGGGTCGCAACCAGTATTCCGTCGCCCTCCATTTTGCAGGAGTTGCCGTCAACGGTTACCTTTACCGGGAGCATGCCGTGGTCGGGGGACAGCAATGCAACGTCGTTTACTGCGCTGTCTTTTTTCCTGCCGCCAACTGAAACCGAGAGGGTTATCCTTTCCTCGTAGCGGGGCTTCTTCAGGAACCTGGAGAGCTTCCCTTTCCAGTTTTCCTTCCTGCACTGGCATACGTAGCTTTTCTTGCTGCCTATGCCGAGGACCGCGCCTTCCAGCTTCTTCTTGTGGTAGAGCATCGTGCCGTCCCCGCCGATTACTATTGTAAAGTCCGCGCCTTTGTTTACTGTTTTTACTTTCTTCGTCCTGAGGAAGGACTGCACTTCCTTTGCGGACTTTGCCGCCCATTTCTTGGTCTTGTTGTAAACGATTTTTGCCTTCATCTCAAACCACCTGAACATGAACCTTCCTGCTGCGCGGGCCGTCCAGCTCCACGAACAGAATTCTCTGCCACGTGCCCAGCGCGAGTTCCTTGCCCTCCATCGGGATTGTGAGGGAAGGCTTGATTACCGATGAAAGGAGGTGCGCCTCCGCATTGTCGTCGATTTTGTTGTGGGCATAGCTGCCCGGGGGGGCAAGCTTTGCGTAGTATTCTTCCAAATCCCCTTTTATGTTGGGCTCGAATTCATTTATTGTGAGGGCGGCGGTTGTGTGCGGGCAGTGGAGCACGCACAGCCTGCCGGGAGGGAGGGCCTTCCGCACTTTTTCGGTGATGTCCAGCACCTCGGTTTTCTTCGATGTTTTGACCTCGAGGGTCTCCATGGGGAAGGAACTCCGGGAAGGTTTATATTTTTTTCAGAAGCTCGTGGCCGGCATAGCGCCTTGTGAAGGGCTTTATGAATGCAAGGAACAGGAGCGGCCTTGCGAAATACAGCTTCCCGTCCTTCCTGAGCATCCTGAAGCCAAGGCGGTAGAGCACCATCTCGTCCTTCCTTGTGAATTTGGAGAGGTAAACCGTGCCGTTCTCTATCCTGCCCATCGCGTCAAAGAGGCCTGCGAAGAAGTTTGCGGAGTATTCATTTTTGTATTTGAAGCGGTCCAGCTCGTCGTCTATTATCTTCTGGAAGAACCTCCTGTATGCGGTATGGTAAAAATAGACCGAGTCTTCCCCCGTAAGGAGCTTGCCCGGCTCGGTAAGCTTGGTGTCCAGCACTGCCTGCGAGAAGCACTCGAGGAGCTCGCCTTTCCCTTTCACGCCTATGCCTTCCTTGCCGCGGGCTTCCTTCCAGATCCCTATGACATAGCAGAGGGGCGGCTCCAGCTTAAGTTTCATTGTTCCCCTACCTTGCAGCCTTCTTCCTTTTACCTTTTTTCGGCCTGTGCTCAACCGGCGGCTCAAGCTTCGCGGGCTTCATGTCCGCTGCCTTCAGGAACGGCACCCTCACTACGGGAACTCCGGATTGGAGGGAAGTTGCTATCTCCGCCGCGAGCATGTCGTCCTTGTCCATCTTCACGTTGCTCTTCAGGCGCTTCTCCGCTTCCAGCGGGAGGTTTGCGCTCTTGAAAATACTGTGCAGGGCGCGCTCGTCCTGCAATGTGAACGGCCTTTTGCCTTCCTCGATTCTTTCATTCGCCTTCTCAAGCAGGTTCGCGAGCTGGGCGATGTCCCTCTTGGATGCGCCGCCTGCGCGGAGGGCGGAGAGCATGCCTGCCGCGAGAATCCGGTTGCGCTTCTTCACCCTGCGGAAAAGCCGCTCCAGCTTCCCTATGTCTTCCTTTCCCAAGCGGCCCTTCACCGCCTTGAGCACCCTCTCGGAAAACTTCGCGAAATTGAAGGCCATGCGGGGCTATCTTCTTGGGGAATTTTAATCCTTGCTATTCCTCAAGGTCAAGGGAGAGTCCGGTAATGGATTCGCCTTCGGGGCTGTAATCCATGGAGGCGCGCCAGTTGCTTCCGTCCAGCCCTATGCGGCCGCCGTCCTTAAGGAGCTTCACCCCGTACTGGATTTCCGGAAAAAGCGCTATGCGCCCGCCGCTGGGCACGACCCACAGGTGAAGCGCGTCTTCCCCCAGCATGAGCCTGGTCCGCGAAGGGAACGGGTAATCCGGCTCCACCAGCAGTTCTCCGCTCTCCAGGTCGATGAGGCGGATTTTGGCGTAAAGGTTGTCCTGGTTCCAGCCCACTTCTTCAACGAAGAGCTTGTATCCCGTGAACTCGTGCTCGGCGCCGCCCAGGAGGTTGTTCGCGATTTCCCTGCTTTCGAAAATCGTGAGCTCGCCCCACCCTCCCGCGCTTTCCGCGGGCGGGAGGACTTTCACTATGTAGCGGTTATTCCCGAGCATTGGGCAGGGGGCATATTCGTATTTCCTTGCTGAGATTAGGCCGGGCGTGAATATGGAGTCGTGGCCTACGAGCTTCTCCGTGGTTTCCGTCTCAAGGCAGTCCGGGGGCTGTTCCTGCTCTATCAGGAGCTTCCGGTCCACCCAGTCGTGCCTAACCGGGGAGTTCTGGTCGTACATCCCTATGCCGGCCCAGTTGCCGAAATCCCCGGCGCCGTAATACGACGCGAAATAGGATACGATTGTCAGGCCGCCCGGGGATTCCCAGTAGGATATGCTAAACGGGTTGAGCGCGACGTTCTCTTCCACCACGGCTCCTGCCTCGTCAAGGATGGTTACCATGACGTCCCGGTCCCACTCGCATCCGGAAGAGCCTGCGGATTCGGAGATGCTCTCGAGCCGGACCTTATACCCTCCGAATGCCTGGGAGGTATTGAACGAATCGCTGAGGCGAAGCTGGAATTCCCTGTTGTCCGATTCCGCCAGAAGGTGGAAGTCCTCGTCCGTGAATGGAGTTTCCGACTTCTGGCAGAAGTCCTGCGGGGAGTTCCCGGCCGAGCCGCACCTCCCGAGCGCGGCCGCGCCCGCCGTGCATAGGAGCCCCCTCAGGAACCGCCTCCTGTCCGAAGCCCTTGCCATTTCTGCGCGGGGGCCTTTCCCGCGCGGTCCCCCGCCCCTGAAAGCTTTGTTTGCCGCCATGGATTAAATTGTGCTTTAAAATGTTTATAAATGTATTCATTTCATTCGCGGCTGCGCATCCTTTAAAAAGAGTTCAGGGGTAGTTAGAGATGCTTTTGGGCCCGTAGCTCAGGCTGGTTAGAGCGACGGTCTTATATGGCCACCTCTAATACATGGTCCTAAGACAGCCGTAGGTCTGGAGTTCAAATCTCCACGGGCCCA
>Ga0180438_10001290_pt1 | contig 44494 bp, 62 predicted proteins | sample SS_ome_12_FD_132455 | JGI IMG/M metagenome (GOLD analysis project Ga0180438, IMG submission 132455) | Hypersaline lake sediment archaeal communities from the Salton Sea, California, USA - SS_3_D_2 metaG | ecosystem: Environmental > Aquatic > Non-marine Saline and Alkaline > Hypersaline >...
CAGGCCGCGCCGAATGTCCATTTTAAACACGAAGGAAAAAATTATATTGCAATTCTTGAACACGTCGGCGAAGAAATCCGGGCGATTTTGGTTAATACCGATAATGATAAAATGGACGGGAAGGAATTGTCGGTGATCGGCCGGGATCGGGTCGAAGCCGTCTCCGCGCTTGGATTGCAGATTGAAAAATTTTTATTGGAAAAAGACAAAGGCGCCGGGTTAGCTTTTCCCGGCGCCTTGCTTTTGAGGATTAACAGCCGAAGAAAGCTATTAACCATACAGGGTTAAGGTATGCTTTCAATATAAACGAAACGGCTTTCCCTGTCAATCCCGGCTTGACAATTAAATAATTGAATTATATATTTAAATAAAGCAATCAATTAACTTAATTAACGCAAAGGGGGTGAAAATATGAATTGTCCGACTTGCGGGTCAAAGGCGGCCGAAATCGGTTCCGACAATGGGAAGCGGCGCGGGTTTTGTCCGCAATGTCAACAGACTATTTTGATCGACGATCCCAAGGAACCTATTAAAAAAAATCCGAATGATAACCGTACATATACAGGGGGTGAATCTATCCTATGGCCGAACCACAATTAAATTATCCGATTTCCGCTTTCCAGTTGCGCGGATCCGACGCAAAAGAAGTTTTCGACGGCTTCCATAAAATCGCCGACGAAGAATTCAAGGGGCGGAAGGTTGACGCATTTAAAACGATTGTTAAGGAAGCGACCGCCAAGCGGAACGGTAAAAAGAAATGAGGAAAGAAACAAAAATCCAAATGACCGTCGCGGTTATCCATTGTCGGCGTTGTCGCCGGAAGATGTCAACGGCCCAAGGTTCGATAATGGGATGCGACAAAGAGTTTCAAAAGCTTTACGATATTTGTAAACATTGTATACGTCCCGAAGAAATGGCCGAAATAAATAAAGCCATGGACGCCGCAATCCATAAACAGAAAATGGCAAAAAAAAAGGGGTTAAGAAATGGAAACGTCAAAGGAACTTAAAAATATAGCGGCCGCCTTGTCCAAGGCACAAGCCGAATTCCCGATCTTCAAAAAAGAAAAAACTGTCAATGTAACGACCAAGTCGGGCGCGACATATTCGTATAATTATACAGATTTAGGCGCCATGTTCCAAGGTGTTATTCCTATTTTGTCGGCGAACAATCTTTGTTTTTCGCAGTCCGTTGACCATGCAGACGACGATATTATAATCGTTTCCTTGTTATTACATTCGTCCGGGGAATTTCTTAAATCGACGCTTCGCCTTCCGGTCGTCGACGATACAAAGAATATTGTCCAGTCGATCGGTTCGTCGATTACATACGGGCGCCGATACGCGGCCGGGGCTTTGCTTGGCGTTGCTTCCGAAGCCGACGACGACGCGACCGGGGCCGGGAACGGCGGACCAGCGGCAAAGTCGAACGGCGGTAAAAAGAAATTTCCGGATTGTCCGAAATGTAATCAACAGAAATATGTTATCATATCCAAACAGGACCCGACGAAATATTATTGTCTTAAAGGAAAAGGCGGTTGCGGCGCGACTTGGGATATCGAACCAAAGACGACAGAGAATAAAGGTAATAAGATAGAATCGCCTCAGACCGTCCGGGACCTTCAATTAAAAAGTATTTTCAATGTATTTACGACCACGCCGGCGGCCGCCAATATTCCAGAAAACAGCCGCGCCGACGCGCTTTACGCCTATGTATCAAAAGTTTTAGGAAAACAAATAATCGATTCCGCCGTTTTAACAGCGGAACAAATCCAATATGTTATTAAGGAAATGGCCCGGAATCCGAAGGAAATTGAAAAATCAATATCAATGTTTATTGACAATTTAAACAAATAAAAAGGGGTTAAGATGCACAAGGAACTTGAACCATATACCAAATATGAAATGTCCGAAACGCTGGACGAACTTTTCGAATGGCGTTGCAAAATTGAGGACGCAATGGCCCAATTGCGGGAAGTCCGGGCAAATGCAGACGAAGAATTAATCCGACGCATGAAGGAAAAAAATCTTGTTCAATTCAAAACTCAGTACATGGGCGGCGAATCGGTCGTTAAATATGGGAAAAAGAAAAAAACAAAAGTCGACACGCGATTAATGAAAAAATTTTTATTTGGCGGAAAGGGAAGTTCGCAAGATATGGCCCGCGACGCATTGGCCGGCGGTCAGTCGGCATGGAAGGCGGCCAAGGTTCAATTAATGGCCGATACCTTGGCGATTCCTAAATTGATTGAAACGACACACGAAGACAAAATCGTCGTCGAAATAATCCAAACAGAAAAATTAAAACAAATGGGTATAATCGAATAACGCTGGAGTACATAAAATTATGGAATTAACACAAGAAACAAAACAGGCGTTCGACGTATCTTTGTCGGTCGCCGCCAACATGCAAAAGTTACAGATTACAGACGATAAAGGTTATTTAATGGTCGCCGAAGGAATAAAGACAATTAAGCGGGAATATAAAAAACAAGAAGGAATCCGGGTCGCGCTGGTTAAGCCGCTTAACGATCATGTAAAATTTATCAACAATCAATTTAAACCGGTAATGGGCGAATTGTCCCGGGCCGAAGACGTTTTAAAAAACAAGGTCGCGGCATATAACGCCGAATTGGAAAAGAAACGGAAGGAAGCGGAACGTATAGCCCGGGAAAAGGCCGACGCCGAACGCCGGAAAAAAGAAGAAGCCGCCCGGATCCAAAGGGAAAAAGAAGAAAAGGAACGCAAGGCGGCCGAAGAATTAAAGCGGAAGGCCGAAGCCGAAGCCGACGCCAAGAAAAAAGCCGATCTTTTAAAACAGTCGAAGCGGGAAGAAATAAAGGCCGACAACGCCGGAAATCAGGCGCTTGTTTACGAATCTATGGCGGAACAAATTAAAGAGCCTATAATAAAACAGGAACCGGCCGCCAAGGGCGTATCGTTCGTTACAACGTATTCCGCAGTCGTCGAAGACAAGGCGGCGTTTATACGGCAATGTGTAGAACGCGGCCAGTTCGAATATTTGGAAATAAAGATCGCATTATTAACCAAGGAAGCAAACCAAACGAAGGGCGCCCGGTCTTGGGCCGGCGTCAAAGTTGTTTCCGGAACGTCAACGAAAGTGAGGGTATAAAATGAAAGTTTTATGGTTCGACACGGAAACGACCGGCCTTGATCCGGTTAAAAACGATATCGTCCAAATCGCCGGAATTATAGAAATAGACGGCGAAGTAAAAAAGGAATTTAATTTTACTTGCCGACCGGCGAACCCGGATAATATCGAACCGGAAGCATTGGAAACGATCGGAAAGACCAAAGACGAAATAATGTCTTGGCCGGACCCGAAGTCGGTATATCTGGAATTAATCCAGTTATTCGATAAATATATCAATAAATACGACAAAGAAGATAAGTTCTTCCCGGCCGGACATAATGTTCTTTTCGACGTTCGTATGTTAATGGAGTTCGCAAAGCGACACGGCGACAAGTACGGTTTTGGTTCATACATGACTTGGCAACCTATCGATACAATGTATATTGCAGTTATTATGAAACAATTTCCGACATTTCAACCGGTAAATTTAAAATTATCAACAATTTGCGAAGCCGTCGGAATTAAGCTTGATGCACACGACGCGCTTTCCGACGTCCGGGCGTCCCGGGATTTCGGAACTTGTTTTCTTGGAACTATTAAAAATTGTTTTCGGTAATTGGACGCGGGCGGCCGGCAACGCCCGTATTTTTTTCTTGACTTTTTGTAATACGCTTTTTAGTTTATAACTATGAAATAATTTTTTGTTGATATCATAGGGTTGGAAGCCCGGAACATTCAAAAAGGTTGGTAATTATCCAAAGAAAAACTTTTAACAGGGGACCCGAAGACGGAATACGATTTCGGACGCGCCAATCCGTCCGTTGTCTTTCCACCCGTCCCGGGTCCCCGCTTTTTATTATATGAGCGCGAAAACTTGGTTTCAGCATGACATGAATTGCCGTAAAAAAGACGGTCTTTCATTACTTTTAAAGGCCGGCGGCAAGGAAGGATACGGCGCCTTTTGGATTATCCAAGAATTATATATGGAAATGCAAATTCACAAGGACGAACCCGTAAATTTTTTCATTATTAATGAAGCAACTTTATTAAAAGAATTGCAAATCAATTGCAGAAGTTTCCCGAAACTTATTGAATTGTTTTCGGAAACAATTGGAATACTTTTCGAAAAGATTCCGAAAACAATTGGAAATGTTTCGTATATGAATTGGAAAATTACCTTACCTAAATCATTGATTTTTACCAAAGTCCGAAATAAAAAAATCGACAATAAGAATAAGAATAAGAATAAGAATAAGATAGAAATAGAAAAAGAAAAAGGAAATAAAGATACTAAAAAAGTACGTACTTGGCGGACGGATTTTTGGACGTATTTAAAATCTGAAATTTTAGCATATAAAGAAATAACAGCCGATCAAGAATTCATAAAAGAACAATCCGAATTAAACCCAAATGTCGATATTTTATTATCCTTAAAAAAGGCCCATTTAAATTTTTGGGGAAAGCCGGCCGGTTGGAATTATAAGAAAAATAAAAAAGCCGCGACGATTAATTGGCGCCTTACTTTCACGAACGCAATCGATATAAATAAAGTTTATAAGCCGCGGCAGTCCGGCGGCGGGGGGGTATCGTCTTGGTCTTCAAAACATTCAAATTAGAAATGCAACGGATTGAAGTAATAACCGGTCGCCGGTTCAACGAAGCCGACGGCGAAGTTATTTTCAAATCATTAAACGGAATTGGGACGACGGATTCAGAATTTAAATACGCAGTCGATATGCTCGAATCAATCGACATTCCGAAACGGGACCTTAATTTATTGTCGTTCTTTAAAAGCCGGGTCCTTGAAATCCGCCGACAGTTAAAAGAACAAAACGCGGCGCCGGTCGATCCGGCCATAAAGGTAACACCGGAACAATCAAAATTTTACGGTTTAACGGTCGCCGCCGCCGGTAAAAAATTAATGCAATTATCGAAGGAAGATTATTACCGTTGGCGGGATTGGTTTAATAAAAAATGGTTTGCATTGTCCGGGGACGACTTAACGGAATTTTTAAAAATGCAATATAAATCTTTTAACGAATTCGCGGTTTCACATGAAACAACCCCGGGCCTTCGGGAAAAGTACGGGTTATCTATGCGGCCGCGGGTTTCCGGATTTCCAGAAGATGAATACAATAAGCTTATTCTTGAACAAGAATCCGTCGCGCAATATTTAGAAGATCACCCGGAAGAATCCGAAAAATGGAATTCTGAAAAAATAGACACGAAAGAATATTACCGGATAATTCACGCAGTCAGACGGCAAAAATTAACCGAACTTCAAAAGGATTGGTAATTTGTACGCTTTAAGCATAAAACAGCCTTGGGCTTGGTTAATCGCCAATGGCTTTAAAGATATTGAAAATCGAACTTGGCCGACGAATTATCGCGGCCCTGTTTTAATCCACGCGGGAAAGTCGGTTGACCGCGGCGCGTATGATTGGATCGCTTCGACGATCCCGGACGCGGCCGCCGCCCGGATACCCGTAATCTCAACATTACCAAAAGGGGGTATTGTAGGATATGCAGAAATAATTGATTGCGTCGCCAATTCGCAAAGTAAATGGTTCGCGGGTCCTTGGGGGTTCGTAATTAAAAACGGCCGCCCGCTTCCATTTATTTCAATAAAAGGACAATTAAAATTTTTTCAAATACCATATAAATTAAACAAAAGCGGGGTACTTATGGCCGATGAAATGGAAATCACGAAACGGGAAGATACTTTATCGCTTCCGGTCGCGCTTGGGAAAGACGAACTTATATCCGTAATGGACGATATTTCCCAAAAGATAAAAGCTTTTGAGGATTTAGAGGAAGAACTATCCGACATTAAAAAGGATTACGGTAAATCAATGAAAAAATTGGACGCCGAAATCCGGACGCTTGCAAAAAATTATCGCGAAAAAACCAAGGTTGAAGAAATCGAATGTATTATCGAATTCAATTGGACCAAGGGAATTAAACACATTATCCGGAAATCATCCGGTGAAGTTCTACAAGAAAAGCCGATAACGGACGAAGACAGGCAGGAAAAGCTTGATCTTGAAGACCACGGAAAACCGCTTGACGGATCGATCCCAGAAGAATCAGGGGAATCGGAAGACGCGACCGACGGCAAGGTCCTTGAAATAGTCGACAACGAACCCGGAACCGACGTCGAAGTTAAGAACGGCGAAAAATGGGTCGAAATTCCATTCGCCGGATTAAAGGAAGGACAGACCTTCCGAATGGTAAAGGAAGGGGAAATACAGAATTACGAAGGAAAAGAAACATTCAAAGCAATTGGGGACCCGGAACAAGAAGACGGGTTTTGGAAAATTGCGGTTGTTTAATTAAATTATAATATGGAATCAAAAAAATTTGTAATCCATGGAAATCCGGTCGCCAAGCCGCGGCAATCACAGCGCGACCGCTGGAAAGAACGTCCATGCGTTATGAAATATCGTATTTGGGCGGATTCGGCAAGATTGCAAGCGGGGCGCCTTCCGGTCCGTCCGACCGGTATTTTTTTGGAAATATATATCCAAGTTCCGAAGTCATGGTCAGAAAAGAAAAAAGCGGCAATGGCCGGGCGATATCATCAAAGCGTGCCGGATAGCGATAATATTTTAAAGGCGGTCAAAGATGCGTTATTCAAAGACGATAGATCGATCGCTTTTGATAAAGCCGTAAAATTTTGGACCTTGGAAAATCCGCGAATCGTTGTTGAAGTATGGCGGCCCGATGGCTATTAAAGAATTGTCTTTATTTTCAGGAGCCGGAGGCGGTTTGCTTGGAACTAAACTTTTAGGTTGGGAGTGTATAGGATATGTCGAATTCAATAAATATTGCCAAAAAATTATTAGACGAAGAATTGAAGACGGAATCTTCGATAATGCTCCAATATTCGGCGATATCCGAAAATTCATTAATGAAGGGTACGCCGACGCATATTCGGGAATGGTTGACGTCATTACAGCGGGATTCCCTTGTCAACCATTTAGTGTCGCGGGTAAAGGAAAAGCGGAAAAAGATGATAGAAATATGTGGCCCGAAACAATTGACGTTATTCGAAGAATCAAGCCAATCTTTGTCTTTCTTGAAAACGTTCCCGGTTTATTGTCTCACGAATACACCATTACAATATTCAACCAATTATCTGAAAACGGATACGAAGCGTTACCAGCGATTAAATATGGGGCTAATAACGTTGGAGCCTTCCATAGACGGAAAAGAATATGGATATTGGCTGTCTCCAAAAGCGTCGGAATACAAGGAACCGAACAATTTACGGGATCAAATAGCAGTCCGGGAAGGTTTGAGAATTTGGCCGACCCCGAGAGCGAGCGCAAGCGGTCCGGATTATTCCAGAGTGAACAGGAAAAAGTCAGGTGGGGACGATCTTGTTACAGCAGTAGCGAAAACAGAAAAAGAAAAGACTGGTTCCCTGAATCCGGATTGGGTCGAATGGCTTATGGGATGGCCAATCGAGTGGAGCGCCTTAAAGCAATTGGAAACGGACAAGTTCCGCAAGTGGTTAGAGTGGTATGGGAATTATTGACAAATGAAGAATAACGAAATGCCAATAATGACTTGTCCGAAATGCGGCGCGGAATACGAAGACTTCGACGGCTTCGGAGTTCTGTATTGTGAAAAATGCGGATATTGTATTCATGCTTCAATATCGGATGGTCATTGCGATTATTGCGGAATAAAGGAAGAATTAATAAAAGGGGGTTAAGGTTGAAAAATGATTTTAATGGTTATAGTACAATAAATAGCTATGAAGCTGACACTCAAAGTGATTTTACGAAAACAAAAAATCCCGAACAATTGGACCTTTTTAATTATCGGCCAATTGAAAAAGAAGATTACGGAATCCCGAACGATTGGATTCGAGAACAAGCGGCCGGCGACGGTTGTAAATGCTTCGCTTGTGGACGTTGGACAAAAATATATCACAGGACAATAACTTCATCAATGGCCAGGGCGTTAATTCTTATTCATAAATATTATTTCAAATACGATCACAACGTATTGAAGTCAATGCACATCGAGGGATTTTTGAAGCGGTGTAGAACATCATCAGCGACGCGCGGTGACGTCGCAAAACTTCGATTTTGGGGATTAATTAGAAAGAATGAAAATAAATCTGGACATTATTATTATACGGCCGAAGGCGCCAGATTTGTTAAAAACGAATTAATGGTACCAAGGTACGCAGTCGTTTATGATAATCATTTTTTCGGATTGGAAGGTGAGTCGTTTATGATAGTCGAAGCTTTTAAAAATTATTTTGATTACGAAGAGTTAATGTCTTCGAAAATCGAATATTTGGGGAAATAATGAAAAAAGCAAGATATAAGACTAAATGTTTTTACTGTTCCTGTGCTATTAAAAAAGGTGAATGTTACTGGATTATTGGCGGTGTTAAGGCTTGTGCAAAATGCGCGAAAGTTGAATACGAAAAGCAGAACGAGAAAAAAGAATGATGTTCGAATTGACCATAAAAATCATATTGGCAGTTCCGATAATTTTAACTATCTCGTTTTTAATATACATAATTTTTGTTCGACCGTTTTTAAATTTCAAATAGTGGGGTACCATGCCAAAAATTTTAAATGACTGTTCTGACTGTAAAAAACCAACAAGAAATCTCATGATTAACGTCGAATTCTACGGGAAGATATACGATCTATGTTATTCCTGTTATAAGGCGCGGGTTAAAGCAATGGTAAAAAAGGAATTGAAAAGGTGACTTTACAAAAAAATAAACCTATTCGTGATAGGGAATATTTAAAATTACTTGATGATGAACCGTGTTGTTGCTGTTATCAGTGGGTTACTGTAGACAATCGCGCAGTTCCGAGATATCCAGCCGGCGGGATACATCACCATTACGGAAAACGAGGAAAAGGCGTCGGTCAGAAATGTGACGATCGGGAATGCGTACCAATATGTTTGAAACATCACAATGAAATACACGCAAAAGGACCATTCGAAATTGAGAAGAAATATTGTATTGACTTATATGAAGTCGGTTTGTATTATAGAAATAAACACGGAAGGAAATTTGAATATGAGTAAACATATATTTTTTAAACGCCGGCGGTCCGCGCTCAGTTATGTATTTCGATATTTTAAATGCCTTTGGTGCGTTTGGACGACGCCGTTTTATTTTAGAAGGAATGTTATACTTGCCATATTAAGTTTTTTATTATCGCCATTATTGGCTTTTTTATATTGGCGGGATTTTGAATAAATTAGATATGGATTCGGTCGACACTCTTATTTTAAAGGATTTGTATAGAAGATACAAAATACACGGGGGCGATTATGGTAAATGGATCAATTTGCAAAACAGATTATTTGGAGTTAACGGAAGCGGTCCGGCGAATGCTTCGTCATGCTCAATTCATGCCGGGGGGCGATTACAGGATAAAAACGGAATTCATAAAGGAACTTGAAATTTTAACCAAAGACAAAAGGGGCGATTAATGGAAGGTCGAATAAATGAATTAGGATATTTATATATTGTACACAATCGCAAAATTAGGAGGTTTTATGATAGGTAAAATTTTTACATTATTAAATATTGATGGTTCGATATTAACTATGTTCATTATCAATTTCCATAAACGTATAATAGAACATGCCGTACATCATAACGACGGATCATATTCTCCAGAACGTTATTATGATTTAGTATCGGAAAACGGTTCTGGTTGGTATAGAGTTTATAAAAATTTTACAAAAGTGGAGTAATTTTGCGACAGCGTACAACAGCGAAAGGGCAAAATTAAAACTTCGCCCGTTTCGCAGACGTTAATGGAAATCGAGCCTATGTATAATAATCCAACAAGCGAGGGCATAATGGCAAATTTACCACTTGCCAAAAATCACTCCGTCAAAAGTGTCGATGCCGTTGTACAGGCAGACGGGGCAGAAATCGACTTAGTGGGTGCAAATCCCATTGCGGGAATTTACAGGGCTGGTATCCTGGTTCTCGCTTGTTGGACTGTTGGAACGGCTCGACTATCCATTAACAGCGGCTATAAGGGGTGCGTTAGCTCAATGTGTGTAGAGCGGCGGTGCACCATTAACTGGAAAGCAAACGAACATATTTCAACGATCGAAATATTGCAGTCCGATAGCGGAATTCGGAATATATATCGACATTTTAAAGACATGTCAAAAATTAAATGGAAAGATAGTATAAAAGCTATAATAAAAAAGGAATATCAATAATGGATACCGCCAAAGAATACGCCGACCATACCGGCCGCGTATTAAACAATTATCGTTTTCACCTTCAATCTCATGTCGTCGCCCGTCAAGAACAAATCTTGGATCGTCAAAAAATAATTAACTTCAAATTGGACATTATTTTATTGATCTTCTTTTTTTACGCACTTTTCGGGATATTCCGGAAATTGCGTAATACAAAAAATATTTAGCAAAAACGTAATATGGAAATTATATTAATGGTATGCGATTTCAAAAATTGCGGTTGTTTTAATATATGCAAAATAAAATCAGTCGCGAACCATTGTTCCCTATTTAATTTATGGGCTAAAAATGAGCAAACCAGAAAAGAAAATCGGAAGACCAAAAAATACAGGCGACAAGGAAACAATGATCATTACTTGCCGGGTCCTAAAAATTCACGTCGAAGCCGCAGACAGGAAGGCCGCCGCCGTTGGTCAAAATCGAAGCGATAGAATCCAAATGTATTTTGAATCCGATTATTTAGACGAATTTTAACGCGGGGGTATCAATGGCAAAGAAAAGGAAATCATTTCGAAAAAACGACGTCCTTGTCGTATCGCGTCCAAGAAAAGAATACTTCGGTAAATTAGCGATTTATTGTTGGGCTTCAAAAACCCAAGGATATTCGGTCGTCAAAATGGCGGCCTTTGAAACGGGCGGGATTCTTTGTTACGAAGGAATCAAAACGGAATATCTTGAAAAGGTCGGACGGGCGCCAAACTCCGGGGGTCGTATCTGAAAAAATTAACTTGGAAGACTGAAAAGCGTAAATTGTCGGACCTTGTCCCGTTCCCGGGGAATCCCCGCATATTAAAGGAAAAGGGCGCGAACGATCTTCGAAAATCCCTTGAAAAATTCGACCTTGCCGAAATTCCCGCAGTCGACGCCGACGGTACAGTATTAGCCGGAAATCAGCGTTTACAGATTCTTCGACTTATGGGCCGCGGGGACGAAGTAATCGACGTTCGGGTCCCTTGCCGGGCCTTGACGGGTCCAGAACGGAAGGAATACAACGCCCGATCGAATATATCCGCCGGGGAATGGGATTCCGATATCTTGGCGAACGATTACGAACGGGAAGACCTTTTTGATTGGGGATTCAAACCGGCGGACCTTGGTTTGGCGACCGATCCCGGAGAACACCGGGACCCGGGGACCGAATCCGTAAAAAAAGGCGATACGACCGTAACTTGTCCGGAATGCGGACACATATTTAAAAAATGAAGATTAACAAAGAATATCGACGGGCGCTTGAAAATACATTTTACGGCCGCGCCCGGTTGATCCGACGGGAATTATTAAAAATATGGCGATATTTCGTAAAAAGCTAAAAAAATCCGTTAAACGTAATACGGAAACCCGGCCGGCGGCCAATATACAAAACGGTACGAAAACCGCGGTCGGCGAAACGAAATCGGCGTCCGGCGGGACGAAACAGGATCAAACCGGGACAAAAGCGCCTTTCGGCGGGACGAAGCCGTCGAGAACTACAAAAACTATTCGAAAAAAAAAGCCGCGGAAAAAACCGCGGAAAAAGCCGCCGACGCCGCCCGGGGACCGGGTCGATCGGGAATCCAACCAAATTTTAATCCGTAACGCAATGGTTGATCTTATGGCCAAACAAAAAGGCCGGAAGCCGTCAAATCGGGAAATTGCCGAAGCGACCGGATTACACGAACAAACGATCAAGCGCCATGTTAAAGATTTGGAATGGAAGCCACAGAAAAGTATTTGGCGCGTTTTCACGGACGATATGTTCGCCGCCTTGGTATCCGCCGGCCAAAAAGGATCGGTCCGGGCGATTCAACTTTGGTTCGAAGTCGTTGAAGGTTGGGTCCGGAAGACCAAACAGGATATTAAACATATCGGCCTTGATATCGACGACAATATCGATCCGGACGACGCGAAGGCCGCTTATCTTTCGAAATTAAATCCAAAATAAAAGGGGGACCAATGCCAAGTCCGATAATGCGATTTTTTGAGTATTCACATTTACCGGAAAAATTACAAGCGGTTAGTAGTCCAATAGCGACCGTCGCTTCCGTAATGGAAAACAGTTTGCCCGATTGCGCGGAAAAGTCCGCTGGCCTTCGGAAACTTTTAGAGGCAAAGGATTGTTTTATCCGGGCCGCACTTCCGACGCCGCAGACCGGATATATGGGCGATACGAACGGACCGGGAACCGATCCGGAAGTCGGGGGGGAATAATGGACAATAAAATTTATTATAAAAAAGGATACAAATATCAATTATCGAAGCCGTATAAAAGCGTCGTTCCAATCCGACCGGACGAAAGAATAACGACACGGTTTATTGAATTAATACCGGATTATTCGCCAAATGGAATATTATGTATTTCCGTCGGTTACGCTTGGGACGGTCCAAGCGGTTTAACGATCGATACTAAAAATTTTATGCGGGGACCGCTTGAACACGACGCTTTTTATCAATTAATGCGATTGGGATATCTTCCACAGTCGGCCCGGGAATTGGCGGACCAAAGATTACATGATGTTTGTCGAGCCGATGGAATGTCCCGTCTTCGGGCTTGGTATGTCTTGCGGGCCGTCCGGAAGTTCGCCGGCTTTGCGGCGGACCCAAAGAATGCGAAAAAAGAGTACGTCGCTCCATGATAAAAAAAATAAAAAAATATATTGACAGAGTTTCGACGGCTTTAAAAATGGAAATGCGATTAAGTACATTAATAAAAGACCTTGATAAACAAAAGCGTTTCAACGTTAGAATAACCATGAATCAATACACAATTTTATATATTTGTGCGACGCTTGGGATAAAAGATTCGGACGATTTCCAAGAATTTATCCGGTCTATAATGAAAAAAAATTAATAAATGGTAATAAATTGGAAAAATCCAGATTACGACGCTATTTGGAAAAATCGATCCGCCGAAATCGATAGAATCCGGAAGGATGAATCATATTATAAATCGATAGTAGTTCATTACAAATATAACCCCGTCGATTTTATAAACGATTGGGGAATAACATTCGATCCCCGCCGCGACCCGTCTTTACTTCCTTTTATCCTTTTTCCAAAACAAGAAGAATATATCCTTTGGCTTAAAAAGCAAATGGACGACGGCCAATCTTGCGTCGTCGAAAAGTCCCGGGACATGGGCGCGACATGGTTAAATATGGCGTTCGCGATTTTGCTTTGGTTGTTCTGGCCGGGAAAAAAAATCGGCTTCGGGTCCCGCAAAGAAGATTTAGTCGACAAGATCGGGGACCCGGATTCGATCTTCGAAAAAGGCCGAATGTTCCTTCGATACTTGCCACGGGAATTTTTACCGTTCGGTTTCGACGTTGACGAACACGCGCCATTTATGAAGATCATTAATCCAGATAACGGATCAGTAATTACAGGCGAATCCGGCGACAATATCGGTCGCGGTGGTCGTAATACAATTTATTTCAAAGACGAATCAGCATTTTACGCGCGTCCGGATAAGATCGATGCTTCCTTGGCCGGCAATTCCGACGTTCGGGTCGACGTATCGACGCCGAACGGAACCGGGAATCCATTTTATAATAAACGCGTTGGCGGAATATTCCCGGTTTTTACTTTCCATTGGAAAAGCGACCCGCGGAAAGACGACGCTTGGTACAAAAAACAAAAACGGGAATTGGACCCGGTCATTTTGGCCCAAGAAGTCGATATCGATTATAACGCGTCAACGGAAATGGTTTGTATTCCGGCCGAATGGGTCCAAGCGGCCGTCGATTTTAACTTGGAAGATTCAGGATTGAAGATCGGCGGCCTTGACGTTGCGGACGAAGGCGGCGACGAAAATTCGTTCGTATGGCGTAAAGGAGTCGTCGTTAAATCGGTCGAAGCTTGGAAGGAAGGGAATACAACGGAAACGACCCGCCGGGCGTATGGTACTTGTAAACTTAATAAAATAAAATTATTGCGTTACGATTCAATCGGCGTCGGCGCCGGCGTCAAGGGTGAAATATGGGCGATTAATCAGGAAGAAAAGAAAATGTCGGTTGTCCCGCATGGCATACATAGCGGCGGGAAGCCGCCGGCCGGGAACTTCGAACCCGGGAAACCTTGGCAAGAAATGTTTTTGAATATGCGGGCCGCTATGTGGTGGGATATGCGGCGCCGATTTCAACGGGTTTATAATCAAAAATACAATAATATGAAATATCGGGTTGACGAATTAATATCGATTCCGAACGATTCCGGATTAATAATTGAACTTTCACAGCCAAAATATAAATTCGCCCGGTCCGGAAAAATCCAAATCGAAAAAAAGGAAGATATGAAAAAGCGGGGGTTAAAATCACCGAACCGGGCCGACGCTTTAATGCTTTGTTTTGCCAAATTATCGGGCGTCGACTATAATTTGCTAACCGTTGCTTGAAGATATATTTTAAGGATATGGAAAAGGGTTCAAGGTATTTAATCGAGTTTGTAGGCGGATATTGTGACGGGCGCCGAATACTGCATGAACAATTACCAAAAGGTTTCGACGTTCTGACGGACCCGCGCCGCGAACCGTTAGGATTGAAACAAGTAATTGTCGCCGCCCGCGTTGAAAAATACGAATTTTCCCATAGAAAAAAAATATCGTTAAACGACACAATTTTTTATTATAAATTAACACATTAGGGGTTTTTATGGCCGATACAATGAAGCTATTGAAAAAAAAGGTTTTTGACGGTTGGACAAACCTTTTAACGGGAATGGGCGTTACCGGGCGGGATAAAACAAAAAGTACGTACTATGTCCGGGATTACCTATTATCCGAAAGCGAAATGATTTCAATGTACGAACAAGACGGATTCGCTAAACGGATAATTGATCTTCCCGTAAAAGAAATGACACGAAAAGGATTCGTCGTCGAAGGCGATTCTTCCGGCGACGTTTTAGATTATTACAAAAAGCGGAAATTCAATTCGGCCGTTCGAAATATGTTACGTTGGTCAAAGGTTTACGGGGGCGCCATTGGCGTAATGATAATCGACGATGGGAATACGGACGAAAATTCCTTGGAACAACCATTGAACGAAAACAATATAAAAGTTTTCGAAGGAATAAAAGTTTATCAACGATTCCGCGTCGATCGAACTTCCGGAATCGATCGGGATATGAATTCCGATACATACGGCGAATTGATAACGTTTACCGTTTCGCCGTCAAGGGAAACAAAGTTAGGAACACAATTCAAGGTACACCGGTCCCGGGTCGTATTAATTGACGGAATCGATCTTCCGGATTCTGAAAAACGCCGGAATAATAATTGGGGTCTTTCCGTCCTTCAATCAGCATACAGCCAATTGCGGGATTTATGTTCTATAAATGGCGCGGTCCGTAACGTAATGGATTCATTCGAAACGGCCGTTTTAACAATCGAAAATTTACAAGAAATGATCGCAGCCGGACAGGAAGACTTTGTCAAAAGACGAATCGAATTATTGGATTTGTCCCGCCATGCAATAAATACAATGCTTTTAGACGCCCGGGAAAAGTTCGAAAAGCGGGCGTCGTCGGTTGCCGGGATCGCCCAAATATTACAAGAGTTTCAAAAGTATCTTTCGGCCGTTACCGGTATCCCAATGACTTTATTAATGGGTCAATCACCGAAGGGATTATCCGCGACCGGTGAAAGTGATATACAATTATGGTATGATAATATCGCGTCCGAACAGGAAGAAAAATTATTATCGGTCGACGAACGGATCATTTCGTTAATTCTAAAATCCGCAGACTACAAAGGCGAAAAACCGGAAGATTGGTCGATTAAATATAATTCGCTTTGGCAAATGGACGAAAAGGAAGCTTCGGAAGTCAGGAAGAATCAAGCCGAAACGGATAAAATTTATATCGAATCCGGGGTCCTAACCGCGGACGAAGTCGCGTTATCAAGATTCGGCGGGGACAGATATTCAACGGAAACCGAAATCAATACGGAACTTCGGACAATGGAGCCAGAACCAGAACCGGACGAAGGGACGGAACCGCCGCCGACGCCAACAACAGGGGAAGGCGGTTAATATGCCCGTAATGCGTTGTACGCGTAACGGGATAAAAGGTTATAAATTCGGGAAAAGTGGTTTTTGTTACCTTGGTCCCCAAGCGAAATCGAAAGCGGCCAAACAAGGCGCCGCAATTAAAATAAGTCAATCCCGTTCGGACCAATCAGAATTTTTCAAAAATAAAATTATTCGTTATCGCGCCCAATTAGGAAAAACCGGAAAAAAGATCGGCCGGCCGCCGAAGTGGTTATTTCCGACGCCGGTTGAATTATTTTACAAGCGGGAATTATTCGATTTCGTAAAGAATATCGAAAATAAAACGCGTCAAATTTTATTCCCTTTTTTAGATGATCTTGTTAAACAATATGAATTGACGATCGCGGATTCGGCCCGGGCCGACGGTTGGTCCGACGAAGCCGGACGCTTGATCGATTCCCTTAATACTTCGATTACTAATACGCCGCCTTTTGATCCGCCGACAATGACTTTGAACGTCGGCCAGTTTACAAGCGATTGGAACGATAACCAATGGCGTAAAGTAATGCGGGGAACCGTTGGCGTCGATCCGTTCGCCCGGGAACCTTGGTTGAACGACGTTGTTACTTCCTTTTCAAAAGAAAATGTCGCGCTTATTAAATCGATACAGGATAAGGCCGTAACCGACATTGAAGGCATGGTCCAGCGCGGAATTAAACAAGGTCAGCGGGCCGAAACGATCCGAAAACAGGTCGAAGGACAATTCGGGACGACCCGCGCCCGGGCTAAATTGATCGCCCGGGATCAAGTCGCCAAGCTTAACGGTCAATTGACAGAACGCCGCCAAACCGCGCTTGGGATTCAAGAATATATTTGGCGAACGTCCCTTGACGAACGCGTCCGGCAAAGCCACAGGACCAAGGAAGGAAAAAAATTCCGTTGGGACAAACCGCCGCTTGATACCGGACACCCGGGGGAAGACTATCAATGTCGTTGCGTCGCCGAACCGGTTTTCGGGGACCTATTAAGCGACGAAGTCGCCGTCGTCGATCCAATAACAGCCGTCGGCGTCATATCCCGGGCCGTAGTTCAGACACGAAAACCAAAGGCGGCCGCGAAAAAATCCGAAGAAATAAAAACAGCGGCCGACGTTAAAAAGTTCGACGACATAGAAGCTTATATAAAATATAATGATATCGCCAATTCAGTTGAATATTCGGGCGGCCGAACTTGGGGCGGTAAAATTTCCCAAGCCGCGGCACTTGAAAAATTCAAAATTATATTTGATGAAATGGAAAGATTCAAGGCGGCATATCCAAAATTGGGCCTTCCGAAAGTAAATAAATTCTATGTAACAAAAGCAGTTCGGGGCCGCGCCCATGCCGGTTTTAGGGATTCCATGCGGGCAAGTATTTCATTTTCAAATGAATGGTCGGCGAAAGCTTGGAAAAATATAGAAGATTGGGAAAAAAGAATGAATCGGCCTTGGGATTGGATAAAAAAAGAAGATCATAGACGAATAGTTGTTCGACATGAATACGCCCATATTTTACAAGGTAAATATGGAATCGAACAAAATTCGGAATGGTTAAAATTAAAAGCGAAATACGATCGGGCTTGGCGCCGCCAAAATGTATCGGATTACGGCGGTAAAAAAAGTATCGAATTTTTTACCGAATCTTTTTCGCATTATACAAGTCCGTATTATTCGGAAACAAAAGCGTTACCAAAAGACATGACCGATTTTTTCGATAAAATATTAAGCGGGGGTTTATAATGGGTTCATACTTGCCACCGAATATGAACGCTTGTTTTAATTGTAAACATTATTTGGGATTAAAGGAAATTCAGGAAGAACCGGAAATCGAACCGGATATTTTTAATTATTGCGAAGCTTTCCCGGACGGAATCCCGGACGAAATCGATTCGGGCGAAAATGACCATAGAAAGCCGTTTCCGGGGGATCACGGAATACAGTTCGAACAAGCTTAACGCGGGGAATACATGACATTAAAGGACCTTGCCGAAAAGGTCGTCGTATATTTAGCAAAATACGCCGGTATGAAGTTTACCGGTCAAATAATATTTACATTCAATTTCAGGGACGGCGGAATCGGGACCCATGGCGTAGAAATTCGCCAAAAACAGAACGAACCTTTTTCATTAAAGGGGAGGTGATAAATAGGGATTTTTGAAGGAAGCAAAGAATAGTTAAGGAATCTTTGAGGAAATAATTTGCTTTTTTAAAAAAAATTGTTTAGATTTCTTAACAGGAAGCGACATAAACCCGGGGACACATCCCGGTAGTTTAACGCCCGGTTGACCTTACAAGGTCCCGGGCTTTTTTATTGAAAAGGGGTTAAAATATGGGCGTTGATTCAGTAAAAACAGGAAGTCCGATCGTTGATTCGATAGTTGATCCTTTAACAAAATCCGGCCGCGTTATTCTTGAACCACATTCCCGTATACATCAAGGAAAATCTTTCGTCGCTGGTAGCTATTCGGAAGCCGTCGCCGATAATGGCGTAATCGATACATTAATAAAAGTCGGATCAAATCCATTACATATTATTGGCATTCCCGATGCCGGCGGCGATGCCGTCGCCCAAATGTTTGAAGATACGGTCGTTAATGACGTTGTCGTCGTTACAGACGACGCGGGAACTTATACGGCCGGCGATATCGTCGTAACCGTCAACGGGACAGACGTAACCGAATCGTTCGATACGGACAAAAATACAACCATGACCGCGCTTGCCGCGTCGATTCAGGCGCTTGAAGATGTGTTGACGGCCGTTTATGCTTCCGGAGCGCATACAATCACAATAACCCCAATTTCAGGCGGCGACCTTGAAATTTCCGTCGACGTATCCGGCATTACCGGGACAATGACAATTTCTTCAATTTCAGGTGGTACACATTTAACAATTTTCAATCGTAATAGGTCTTTGACAACCGTTTCGAACGCTATTATTAAAATTGATCCAGATATTACAACGGACGGAACGGCATTTCCGCCGATGTGGTTTACTGGACAAAACGCCCAAGGCGACGAATCCCGGGGATTACTTGAATGGTACACGAAAGCGAATTCGAATTATTTATTTCGTGTAAAAAATCTTAATGGCGACGCACAATCGTTGTCGTCAATAATTGATTTTTACATATCATAAGCGGGGTAATTAATGCCACAAGGAAAAGAATTTGTTAATTTTCATTCAGCAAGACAGGCCGACCCGGATAGTTTTGTAAGAATAAAAATGCTTGCCGAACTTTCGAACGGAATTCAAATTTATGGCGGTCCTTTAAAATCCGATCCCGAAGGTGGTTCGAAGACGCAAACATACAGATTTCCGGCCGAAAAATTCACGCTTGAACAGGCCCGCAAATGGTTAAAAGATCACGAAGCAAAAACAAGCAATCTTTTAAAAGCGACCGGAGAAAAAAAGGACAGCAATTTTGATACCGTTATGAGATTTGACCGGTCCCGTCTTCCTTCCGCACGCATGACAAAGGAAGGATATATCCGCGCCGACGCCGTTGTAACCCGGGTCGGCGTTTTTCTTTACAGGAATGCGGACGGGTCCGAACGCCGGGAATTGCGTTTACCGGACGAAGTTTTCAACAAGGATTCACTTGAATCTATGAAAATGATTCCGGTAACAAATACCCACCCACAAGGCCGATTTGTCGACGCGGATAATGCGAAGGATTTACAAATCGGAACTACAGGGGAAACAATAACCCATGATGCGAAATTCGTAACGTCTTCGATTGTTATTAATCGAAAAGACGGCGTCGAAGCCGTCAAGCGCGGTCGCCGGGAATTATCCTTGGGTTACAATGCACAAGTCGAATTTACCGACGGAATTTGGGAAGGTCAACGTTACGATGCAATCCAAAGAAATATCCGTTATAATCATTTAGCAATTGTCGACGAAGCGCGGGCCGGAAGTTCGGCCGCGTTACACTTGGACGAAGCAGAAGTCAATTTAACTAACTTTAACCGAAAAGGGGGCAATATGCCAACTATGACAATCAACGGCATTCAATATGAGGCCGCGCAGGAAGTAATAAACGACCATGCGAAGCTTTCAAGGGAAAACGCAGATTTGAAGGTCAATCTTGATACTTCAAAAACCGACCTTGAAAAAGAAAAGGCCCGGGCCGACGAAGCGGTCGCCGCAAAGGAAAAGCTTGAAAAAAAGGACAACAAAAAGGAAATCGCCGACGCCGTTAAAGTCCGTATCGGTTTGGAACGTAAAGCGGCCAAGGTCCTTGATGAAAAGGAATTGGAAAAGATCGACGAAATGTCCGACAAGGATATTAAAGTCGCGGTCATTTCCAAGAAAAACGACGGTTTCGACGCGAAGGACAAGTCCGACGACTATATCGACGCCCGATTCGATTCCGTTATTGAATCCGTAAAGGAAGACGGCGACAAAAAGGACAACAAGTCCGGGACCAACAATCAGAAAAAACAGATCAACGACGGTTCCGACGGCGAAGAAAAAATCGATCAGGCCGAAAGCCGTAAAAAAATGATCGAACGAAGCCGTAACGCTTGGCAAAACAAGGAAAGCGAAAAAAAAGAATAAATAATAACCATTTAATCGGAGGGCTAAAAAATGCCACAGTTAGCTTATAATCAAGAAATGTCCGAAGCGTTCGCCGGCCTTTTGAGCGATTCCCGATTCCATGAAATCGAATCGAAAATCGCGCTTGAAGCTATTAGCTTCGGATTCGGTCTTTGCGCGACTCAGGCAAATCCGGCGAACGGCGTAAAGTTACCGGATACAAATAACGTCGTTATCACAGACGACGCCGGAACCTATACAGCGGGCGATATCGTCGTAACCGTCAACGGGACAGACGTAACCGAATCGTTCGATACGGACAAAAATACAACCATGACCGCGCTTGCCGCGTCGATTCAGGCGCTTGCCACGGTATCGACAGCCGCATACGTCGCCGGATCGCATACAATCACAATTGTTGCGGCCAATGACGTTGATTTGACCGTAACCGTCGACGTTTCAGGGATTACCGGGACCATGACGATATCTTCGATCGTCGGAACTTGTCTTGACTTGGTTCGGGGAATCGCGGTTCATTCCCATATTGCAAATAACACATTGCCGACAATCGGCGCTTCGACTTTTGAAGCCGCCGGATACGTCGCCAATGACGCCGTTTCCGTACTTCGCAAGGGTCAAGTTTGGGTTGAGGTCGCCGACGCGGTCGTAATAGATACGCCCGTTTATCTTATCACAGCCGGCGCCAACAAGGGGAAATTAACGGACAGTTCTTCAAGTCCGAATATCCTTGTTCCAAGCGCGGTTTTCCGTTCAGCCACAAGCGCCGCGGGGATCGCCAAGGTTGACATTAATTTACCAGTATAATAACCAATTAACCTAAAAAGGAGTATGGAAAATGCCAGAAGTAATAAACAGTACAATCCTTGACGCGAACGAATCCGCATTTTTCGCCCGCGAATTGGAGCATATCAAAGCGCGTTCTTATGATATCCAATATCCCGAATACAAAGCCACGCGCTTGATTCCCGTATCAAACGAAGCCGGTTCCGGCGCCGATACGATCACGTATCAACAGTTCGACAGCGTCGGAATTATGAAAATCATTGCCAATTATGCGGACGATTTACCACGGTCCGACATTAAAGGGAAGGAATTTACATCCCCGGTCAAAGGTCTTGGCGGATCGTATGGATACAATCGACAGGAAATCAGGGCCGCGACAATGGCCGGCAAACCGCTACAGCAAAGAAAAGCGAATTCCGCGCGTCGCGCTTATGATCAGGCCGTCGAACGTATCGCATTCTTGGCCCGGACAGACGACGGCGTCAACGGCGGTCTTTGCGGATTGATCTATAATGCGAATACGACCAAAGCCGGCGCCGCAACAGGCGCGTCTTCCGGTCAAACGCTTTGGATCAATACAACAACACCGGCAAATGTAAAAACCCCGGCCGAAATCGTAAAGGAAATGTCCGATCTTTGCGTCGACGTTGATACGTTGACTTTGGGCGTCGAAATGATTACAAAGATTTTGCTCCCCCGTCCTCATTACGGGTTAATTTCAAATACCCGAATGGCAACAGGGACCGATACGACAATCCTTCAATTTTTCCTTCGGAACAATCCGGGCGTATCCGTCGAAGCCGTCAACCAGTTACGGAACCTTGATCCGAAACCTTCCGGCGGCGCCGGTCCGTCAAATGCAATGTTAGGATACAATCCGAATCCGGATAAACTAACATTAGAAATTCCAATGCCTTTCGAGCAGTTACCAGTTCAAGAACGCGGGCTTGAATTTGTGGTAAATACCGAAGCGCGTATCGGCGGAGTTATCATTTATTACCCGCTTTCCGTATCAATTATCGAAGACATTTAATTCGATAATAATTTGAAAACTATACCCCGGGTCCGAAATGGCCCGGGGTATTTCCAAAGGAAGGGTAATAATATGATTCTCAAATGGAATAAAGCTTCCGTTACAAAAATCGCTGGACAATTTATTTATCCCGGAGTAAACAATCTTCCGGACGATAAAAGGGACGAAATTTTAAAAAGTCCTTGGGTTAAGGAAAAAATGGAAATGTCCCCGCCGATTATTGAAATCATTGAAAAGACAAAAGAAAAGCCTGCGGTTCCAGTCCAAGGGTCCGGAACAAACGTCGTCGAAGAACCGACAAAAGAATCCGTTGACGACGAAGTAACCGACGACATTACGGAAATGAGCGTCAAAGACGCTATTTCCGTCGTTAAAGAAACGCTTATTTTGGCGGACCTTGAAGAAATGAAAAAAAAGGAAACCCGGAAAAGCGTTTCAAAAGTTATCGACAAGCAGATCGAAATTTTAGAATCGGAACCGGAAAGCGAAAAGGAAGGGGAATAAACCTTGTCAGTTTCAACCGTTGCGGATATTATCGTCGTTCGCAATCCGAACGTTACCGTTGACGCCCGCGTAACCGATTTAATTACGTTGGCGACCCAAGATATAGGATCCGTCTTCGGGTCCAAGACAAATGACGCAATTGCTTTATTGGTCCTTCATTGGATAGCATTAGACGCCCGCGCCGGCGGATTCGCGCCCGGAGCAATCAAAAGCGAAAAAGAGGGCGATTTAGCGCGGTCCTTCGGCGGGTCAGGATCCAAGACATTAACCGATCTTGATTCAACGTCTTGGGGTTTACAATTAAAAAGATTACGGAATGCGCTTATCTTTTCCGCAAGGGACCGGACAATTTGAAATGCCCGCAACAATTAAACAAAAAATTATCGATCGCGGATGGAATCGAATAATTAGAGAAGTACGGAAGGCCGACAATTCATATACGAAAGTCGGTCTTCCACAGGAAGGCGAAGTAAAAGAAGGAACGAAAACAGGAAGCGGAAACGAACCAATTATTCAAATGTCCGAACTTGTAACCGTTGGCGCGGTTCAAGAATTCGGGGCGCCGAAAAAAAATATTCCGGCGCGGCCGTTTATTCGGACAACATACGACGAAAATAGAGAAAAAATAAATAACCTTGTACTGAATGAATATGAAAAAATTGTCGATGGCAGTTCTAATGTTAAACGATCTTTGGGGTTAATAGGCGAATGGCTTAAAGCAAAGACACAAGCCAAAATACGCGCCATACGGACCCCGCCGAACGCGCCGACAACAATAGCAAAAAAAGGTTCGTCAAACCCGCTCATTGATACTGGACAAATGGTTCAATCAATTCAACACGTCGAGGTTATACCATGAGTTTTAGACAGGCCGTTACAATAAAAAGAGTTGACGCCGCCCCGGTAGCAACCGACGGAATATACGCCCCGGCCGCCACGTCTAATTTTACTATTAAAGCAAGTATCCAACCTTTAAAGCCCAATGAAATGCAATTATTAGAAGAAGGGCGCCGGGATTCCGAAGCGTTCCGGCTTTATACAGATACGCAATTATTAACAGCCAAGACAAGCACGAAAAAAAACGCGGATATTGCAGTATTTTATGGAAATGAATATGAAGTTTTGTCATGCGCGACATGGCAAAATAATGTAATAAATCATTATAAAGCGATTGTAGTTAAATTATGAGTAGCGAAGGAATATTAAATATGAATATCGATCCGTTGTCGGAAACATTGGGACAGCTTGTTCAAAATCAAAAAAATATGTCAGGTATTTTAAATAAAATTGATAATAAAGTCGATGTTTTAAAAGAATTTCAGAGCGCAACCGAAACAAGATTAAAGCATGGCGCCGACCATTTTAATAAATTAGATAAAGCCGATGTTGAACACAAAAAGGATTTATCGACAATCGAAAAAAAAAATACCGTCTAAAAAGTTTTTATATTCAACCGTATATCTTTGGCTTCTTGCTATGTCAGTCGTATTAATTTTAGTATCCATTACATTAGGAAAATAATGTCATATTTTAGTGTAAAAAAACAGGCGTTGTATAATCTGGTTTATGGTTCGACTTCAATAGAAACTATTTGGGCGGACCAAGATTTCCCGCAACCGGATAAAACATATATCGTATTGCGTATGGAATCTTTCGTCCCGGTTGGAAGTGATTATCAAGGACGGCCGGACGACGACGGCGACAATAGAATAACAGGAAACCGGGAATTCACGTTGAACGTTCAAGTGTTAAGCGCCAATTTATTCGACGATGCCTTCGAAGCGCTGGAAACTTTACGCATGGCATTAAATACAAATACTTATTTGGATCCGTTACGCGTCGCCGGCATTGCGTTTGTCGACTCATTCCCAATTCAAAATTTAACAGGAATACAGGATACAAAATTCCTTCCGCGCGGATCCATGGACCTATTATTCCGGACGACACGCGAAAGCCAGCCCGGAACCGGTTTTATTGGAATTGTTAAAGATATGGAAGGAAAATATTATAAAGACGATGTATTGGTTAAAACAGAAGAAATTACGATCGATACAATTAATTAAACTTTTTACAAAGGGGGCTTAAATGCCGTTATCCGATATTGTCAATGTTTCCATTACCCGGCAGACCGCGGCAGTTTCGCGCTTGGGATTTGGAACACTTCTTGTTGTTGGAGCGCATAAGCGTTTCACAGAAAGAATAAAATTTTATTCAACATTAACCGCCATGGCCGAAGATTTCGAAGCAACCGACGCGGAATATGTCGCCGCGACCGATTGGTTTGGTCAGAATCCGACACCGACAAGAATAGCGGTTGGCCGTCGGAAGATTGACGATCCGGTCGGCGTTGCTGTTTCCGATGTACAGAACGATACGGATTATGATATTTATATCAATGGTACAAAATTTTCTTTTACTTCCGATGCAACAGCGACAGCAATAGAAATTGCCGCGGGTCTTGTTGCGGCCGTTAATGCCGGCGCCGAACCAGTTACAGCAACAGACGACACCGACGGAACATTTACACTTTCCGCCGACGTTGCCGATACCGCATATACATTATTAATCGATACAAAATGTACTCAGGAAGCATTTACAATTACCGAAACAATAGGCGATACAATGGACGCTATTGTAAAAGCTTCCGACGATTTTTACGGGATTGTATTAACAGACAGAACCCAAGCAACAGTCGAATTAATGGCGGCATGGGTAGAAGCCAAGATAAAGATTTTCGGTACCGCTTCGGCCGATGCCGATATCCCGGATACTACAGACGCCGCGGATGCGACCACAATAGCCGCAACGTTAAAAGCCGCGAGTTATGCGCGTTCTTTTGTTTTTTATTCAGCAAGCGCCGCGACAGAATATATCGACGCCGCTTTACTTGGAAAGATATTAACGCAGGATCCCGGATCCTATACTGCAAAGTTTAAGACTTTGGCTTCTGTAACAGTTGACACCCTAACCGATACACAGGTTACAAACATTTTGGCAAAGAATGCAAATTGTTATACAGAGGTCGGCGGCGTTAATATAACCCAAAACGGTACAGTATCCGAACCGGAATATATAGACGTTATTGTCTTTGTGGATTGGTTACAGTCCGACATGACGTCAAATATATATTCGAAGCTTGTAAATCTTCCGAAGGTTCCTTTTACCGATCCCGGAATTGGCGTTGTGGAAGCAGAAGTCAAGGCTTCATTACAGCGGGGGATTGACCGGGGCGGTTTGGCCGCGGATCCGGCGCCCACGACAACGGTTCCATTGGCCGCCGACGTTTCAAGCGTCGACAAAGCGGCGCGGACATTGCCGGACGTAAAATTTACGGCGACACTTGCCGGCGCGATTCATTCGGTTACAGTAACCGGAACAGTGGTATTATAACGGAATATTAATAATTTAAAATAGGAGAAAAACAATGTCAGTAAGAACATACGACCCAGCAAGCGTAAGCGTTTTGATTGGCGGCGTCCCAATTTCCGGATTTGCGGACGGAACCTTTATTTCGGTAGAACGGAATAACCCAAAATTCCAAATGGTATCCGGAGCCGACGGTATAGTATCGCGTTCAAAATCGAACGATAAAACCGGAACAATGACTTTAACATTGGCACAAACAAGCCCATCAAATGACGTCTTGGAAGGAATTGCCGCGCTGGATGAATTATCCAGTACCGGCATTGTTCCCGTCATGGTTAAAGACAATTCCGGAAGATCGGTTCATTTTGCTGGTAATGCTTGGATTCAACAGGATCCGACGGCAGAATTTGGAAAAGAATTATCAAATCGGGAATGGACGTTTGACCTTGCCGATTATGTACCATTTAACGGCGGGAATGCCGAATTTGAACCGGCGACCTAAGAATCGCCAAAACGCGGAGGTTTGAATGAGCAACGATAACATATTAAGGACGGAAAAAAAGGTAATTGATAATGATTCTGTTGAATGTACAATATTTCCCGGGCTTCATGGTTTACGACTAAAGGGCCGGCTTTTAAAAATAGTCGGTCCCGCAGTCGGAAAAGCTTTTTCGGGAATTAAAACCGGTACCGGCAAATCAGTAATGGACACCGATATAAATTTAGAAGTTGTCGGCCAAGCAATTGAAGGATTAACGGAATCGTTGGATAATGAAAACACGATTAATTTAATTCTTGATCTTTTAACGCAAACCCGAATCAATGGCGAATCGATAACCAAGAATACAATAAATTTAAAATTCGCCGGCGAATATTCCAAATTATATAAAGTCCTTTTATTTGTTATCGAAGCAAACCGTTTTTTCGGAAAATGGAGTATTGGAAAACTGTTCGAACGGATAGAAAATCCGACGATCCCAATAACTCCAACAGAATCGACGAAGAAGTCAATAAACGATTAGCGCCGGAAATTCAAGACGAATTCCCGGTTTGGCGTTTAATAACGGAACGCGTCGCAACATTAAAGGAATTATCGACAATATATAGTTATGAAGATATTGTCAAAATGAATGCGGTTTTAGATATGCGAAATTTTATTGATGAAAAACAGGCGGAAAATGTAAAGACAAAAGGTAATAAATGATTGTTCGTGAATTAATTAATTTGATTGGATTTAAAGTCGACAATAAAGACTTGGAAGTTGCCGAACGGAAATTTCGGGATATGTCCAATCGAATGCAGGACGCCGGTAAAAAATTGACGCTATTTGTTACAGCGCCGATTCTTGGTGTTGCCGGGGCGTCCCTTAAAGCCGCGTCAGACGTTGAACAATTAGACGTTGCCATGACAACCATGTTGGGAAGCGCCGAAGCCGCGGGCCAGCTTATAAAAGAACTTTACGCATTCGCCGCCAAGACTCCGTTTGAAATTCAGAATATTGGACAAACCACAAAACAATTATTAGCTGTTGGAATTGAAGGAAAAAATATTATCCCGACATTAAAGGCACTTGGCGACGTTTCCGCCGGCTTATCCGTTCCCCTTGAACGTCTGGTCCTCAATTACGGTCAGGTCCGCGCACAACAGAAATTAACCGGCCGCGAATTGCGCGATTTCACATTGGCCGGCGTTCCAATCCTTGACCAATTAGGAAAGCAATTCGGTAAAACAACGGCGGAAATCCGGGACATGGTATCGGCCGGGAAAATTGGATTTAAAGATGTCAAGCAAGCGTTTGTCGCCATGTCTTCGGAAGGCGGCCGTTTTGAGGATTTAATGACCAAACAATCAAAGACTTTGGGCGGTTTATGGTCAAATTTTCTTGACGTTTTATTCCTTGCCCGGGCGGAATTCGGGCGGCTTATCGTTGAAACATTCGATTTAAAACGTCGGTTTGAAATTTTAATCGAAGGGGTTGGAAAAGCGGTTCAATGGTTTAAGAATCTTTCGGACGGTACCAAACGTTTAATATTGTTGTCGGTCGGTCTTGTCGCCGCAATTGGACCGGTTCTTTTAATTTTGGGTACACTTGGAAAATTATATTTCTTTATGGCCGGCGGTTTAAAAACATTGGTCGGATTGTGGACGCTTTTTATAAAAGCGGGTGGTCCGCTTATCGCAATGTTAAAAGGGATTACTTTAGCGGTCGCCGCCAAGATTGCGGCAATCGTCGCATTGATAGCGTTTATCGGTCTTCTTATAGAAGATATTTGGGTTTGGGTCCATGGCGGCCAATCAGCAATCGGCGATTTTTTAGGGACATGGGAAAATTTCAAAGAACGCGTAATGTTGATATTTAAAATATTACGGGAAGATTTAAGACAGTTTATTGAAATTGCGAAAAAATTAATTATGTCTTTTATTCCGGATCCTGTCATTGACGCATGGAATCGATTTAAAGATATAATGGTCGATATTTTCAGTATAATAAAAACAAAATTCAAGGAAATGTTGAGCGCGACAATCGAAAAAGTATCGAACCTTTTTAATCGTGCCAAGGGATTTGTAAAAGAAAAAGGAAAACAATTTATTGAAGGCGGCGGCTTGATTGGCTCCGGAGTTGAAAATCGTTTTAACCCGACGCCGGCGTTTGCTGGTTCCGGAATCGGAGCAACAAGAAAAGGAGGCAGCCGGTCAGTTAACCAGAATTTTAATTCCAATACAAATTTAACATTAACAGTCCCGGCGGCAATGAGCGAAGCACAAACCCAAGATATTAAAAAGGTAGTTAAACAGGCGGTTGACGAATCAAACGCGGAAATGGTCCGAAATCTTGAAACCAATAATTCACAGGTTGAAAAATAAACATGCCGATTACGTCTTTATTATTTGGATTTAAAAAACCGGGTCAAATCGGGGAAATTGTTTTGGACGCGACCATATCGGAAAACCATAATTACGAAAATATTGTAACAAATCATCCTCTTGAAGACGGGTCCGAAATTGCCGACCATATTATCAGTCGTCCGGAACGTTTAACAATGACCGGTTTTATTACCAATTCCCCGGTTAATTTTTTGGGCGTCGCTTCGAATCTTATTCGGGGAATCGGACGGAATCGAACCGAAGTCGCCTTCGACGAATTGTTGGCAATATCCCAAGGGAAGCTTGATCCGATTACGGGCGTCCGCGAACGAGAATTGATAACGATCGTATCGACATTGAAGGTTTATACCGAAATGGTCATGTTATCGATTACGTTTCCAAGGGACCGGACGTCCGGGGATTCTTTACGCTTCACGGCCGAATTTCAGAAATTAACGAAGGTAACTTCCGAAACCGTCGTCGTCCCGAATTTAAAAGCGCCGGCTGCCAACAAGGGCGTTCCGACACAATCGAACGGAAAGCAAACAGTGAAGACGCCGACGTCCGAAACACAATCGACAAGTACGTCATTATTGAAACGAGCTAAAAATATTTTAACGGGGTCTTAATATGGTAACTATTCCATTTATCGAATATCCTTCCTTTACCGAAGACGTTATTTTGGACGGGGTCCCGTACCGGTTTTCGTTCAATTGGAATGACAACGGGGAATTTTGGTCAATGATAATATCCGATTCAAACGATAATGTTTTGGTCGCCGGAATAAAAATCGTTATCGATTACGAATTAATCGCCAATTTTCCGGGCCGAAGTTTGCCGCCCGGGGAAATGGTCGCCGTCGATCCAAGCGGGACCGTTCAGCGGATAAGTCAAGACGATTTCACAGACGAAAACGTCTTTTTGGTTTATGTAACCGAAGACGAAGTCGAACAAATCGAAGCGGGGACTTTGTAAAATGGCGTTATTTAATCGTCAAATATCGTTGACCGTCGGTCCGGAAGGGTCCGAACAAGGAATCGGAATCCGCGGCCTTCGGGTAAACTTCAAAGTAAAGAAAAGCGAAAAGCCGGAAACGAATAACGCATTAATCGACATTTATAATTTAAGCAAGGACACCCGGGAAAAGTTAATAAATATTGACGATCTTGTTATTTTGAACGCCGGATATTTTGAAAACGTCGGCGTTGAAAACGTATTTATTGGGAATATTACCAATATTAACCATATCAAACAGGGCGCCGATATTATTACAAAATTGGAATGCGACGACGGCGCGAAGGTTATTCGAAATACGAAAGTAAATCTTTCATATAAGGAAGGTTCAAGCGCCAAGGAAATATTGAACGACGTAATTAATTTAATTCCTTTGGCTTCTCAATTTGTCGATACGACCGATATTGAGGACGTACAGTTCGTTAATGGATTTTCATTCCTTGGCCCGTTTAAGTTCGTTTTGGAAAAGCTTTCTTCGACTTTAAATCTTGAATGGTCCATACAAGATAATGAATTGCAGATTATCAGAATCGGCGGGACCAATAAAAAACAGGCGATACATTTATCGCCACGGACCGGTTTAATCGGGACCCCGGAACGCGTCCAAGACCTATCAAAGCAAAAAAACACGGAACGCCCGGGTTGGCGGATCAATTCGCTTTTATTTCCGAAAATATCGATTGGCGGCCTTGTATCCGTCGAAAGTCAGTTAATAAAAAAAGGAACGTTTTTCCGGGTTATCAATGTTGAGCATAACGGCGACACTTGGGGGAACGAATGGAATACGGCGTCCGAAGTAGAGGAACGAAAATAATATGAACGCGCCTTCATTAGCGACCGCGGTAAAAAAAGCGATAACGTTTTCGTTGACAGACGTTAATACTTGTCTTCCCGGTCGGATCGAAAAATATGATTACGCCAAACAAAAAGCCGACGTCAAACCGCTTATTAAAAAATTGTACGTCGATGGAACAACGGAAGCGTTACCGGTAATCGTAAACGTCCCGGTCGTATGGCCGCGGGGCGGCGGCGGATCCTTGACATTTCCATTAGAAAAAGGCGACGGCGTATTATTGGTTTTTTCTCAAAGATCCTTAGATACGTGGTTATCCAAGGGCGGCGATACGGGACCCGGGGACCCGCGTAAATTCGACTTATCCGACGCGATTGCGATTCCCGGGCTTTTCCCTTTTTCTGAAACAGGCGACGCCGTAGATAATACAAATTGTCGATTAACATTCAAGGGCGGAACGCTTAAAATTGATAATACCGGGAAAATTGCTTTTGGTAATACCAGTCAAGAATTGCTTGATTTATTCGATCAATTAATCGACGCTCTGGTTATCACGACCACGGCGACGGCATTAGGACCGCAATTATTAAGTAAATCGATAGATACGACCTTTACGCAGATTAAAACAAAACTTGCGGCAATTAAGGGGAGTTTATAAAATGGCATTATTAGCGGGCGACGCCCAATCAGGTACGGGTTTAGCTGGTCTTATGAAAACAAAATTATTGGCTGGACAACCTATTACAAAAAATGAACAAATGACTTGGGATACGCTGGACGCATTGGCCGCGGCTATTGTTGAACACATTGTCGCAAATCTTGAAATAAAAGGCGTAAATGTAAATATAGATACCGGCGGCATTTTATCGGCGGCGTTTACGGCTTCGCCTGTAACACCAACAGACGGCGGCGCGACATTAAAAACAAGTATGGCGGCCGCAGTTCCGGCCAATTATGCGACCGGTTTACAAAATAATGACGGAACGGGGTTAGTTGCATGAGTGATATTTTATTGGATACCACAACACATGATATTGAAATAGAAAACTACGATTTCGAATTAGTAACCGGAATCGACAAAGTCGTCCAGCAAATTAAAATTCGGTTATTGTTTTTTAAAGGCGAATGGTTCTTGGATACATTACAGGGCCTTCCGTTTTATGACGATATTTTTGTAAAAAATCCAAACATTCCAAATATTGATAATATTATAAAATCTGAAATTGTTAATACGCCGAACGTCAAAGAATTATTAAGTTACGAAAGCGATTACGATAATACAAATAGATCATTAACTATAACGTTTGAGGTTGACACGCTTTACGGGTCGACCGGTACAATAACGGAGTCAATATCATGAGCGGTTTAACAAGTGACGGTTTTGAAATTAAAAGATTGCCGGAAATTCAAGCGGATCTTGAAGAAGCATTCCGGGCGAAATTCCCCGGGATATCTGTAACCCCGGATTCAGTTGTCGGACAAATTATTGGTTTAATGGCGAACCCGCTTTCCGATCTTTGGGAAATATTGGAAGCGGTTTATTTATCACAGTATCCCGCAAGCGCCGAAGGGTTTTCGCTTGACAATGTCGCACAAATGACCGGTATTGTCCGGCTTGCCGCGACACAATCACAGGTCGAAGCAATTATCGAAGGTACCGAAGGAACAATCGTCCCGGACGATAACCAAGCGTCCGTCGCCGTTACCGGGGACATTTTCGAACAGGTCGGCCCCGTAACAATAACAAAATTATCCGTCCTTCGTACAAAAATCGGAGTTGGAAACGTTTTAAATAATCAACTATATACGGTTACTTTGGATTCTATTGGATATGATTTTACTTCGGATGCCGACGCGACAGCTATAGAAATCGCCGCCGGCTTAACGTCGTCTATTAATGTCGGACAGGCTTATTTAACAGCCGTTGACAATAACGACGGAACATTAACAATTACGGTTGACGATAAAGATACGCCGTTTTCGGTTGACGTCGATGTAAATTTAACGCTTGATGAGATTTGGAGTCCAGCGCTTTACGAATCAAAAGAAACGGGCGCCATTGTCGCAAATACCGGAACACTAACAACAATCGAAACGCCGGTATCGGGTTTTGATGCTATTGACAATTTAAACGACGCCGACTTGGGACGCGATTTAGAAACGGACCCGGAATTAAGATTACGCCGTATTCAAAGTTTAGCAATTGCCGCGGCCGGAACAGTCGAAGCAATTAAGGCCCGACTATTACAACAAGTCGATTCTGTTTTATCTGTAAAGATATTTGAAAACCGGACGGATGTAACCGACGGGGGCGGACGTCCGCCGCATTCATTCGAAGCCGTCGTCCAAGGCGGAACGAATCAAGATATTGGTGATAAAATATGGGAAGTAAAGCCGGCCGGTATTGCGACACACGGGAATGTTTCCGTTAATGTTACCGATACCGAAGGCGATACGCAAGTAATGAAATTCAGTCGGCCGACGTCGCGGTACGCTTGGGTTGACGTTACAATAACATTAAATCCGGAAGAAGATTTCCCGGTTGATGGTCTGACGTTAATAAGACAAAAAATATATGATTTTGGTATAGCAAATTATGACGTCGGCGATGATTTTATTTTACAGAAATTGTATACGCCGGTGTTCGAAGTTCAAGGAATAGCAACGGCAACAATTCAGATTTCGACGACTCCCGGCCCGACGGCGGTAACTGGTACCAACTCGAATGTATCTGCTAATAAGCTTGTTGATACGTCGGCCGAGCAATTTCTTGATGGAGGGGTCGAGGCTGGAATGACTTGTAAAAACGTAACTGATGCAACGGAAACAACTGTAAATGGTATCGATTCAGCCGTACAATTAGACCTTGCCGCAGATATTTTTTTGGCGACTGGTAAATCGTATTCAGTAGAGAAGACATGGTCAAGTTCAAATATAGTAATCGGCGAAGTTTCAATACTTCTGTGGGATATGGACCGGATTACAGCACAAACAGCATAAAGGGGGTTTTAATGTGTGAATTTTTAATCAAAGCAATAGACGCACACTATACGGCGATGCCCGGATCAACAGAAACAGAGGCAGAAATAATGGCGAAGGACTTGGCTGGATGCTACAAAGAAGACGATATAATATCTGTAAAGCCTGACGGGAGTAATTGGGGAAAAAATGAATGTCTGCCGAAATTTTTAGTTGTCAGCATTCCAGAAATGACTGTTGACGATGGACGTAAATATTGTGATAAGGTAATGTCTGCCGTTGATCCTATAACTGGAAGGGCTGACATATTAATACGGCGTAAATACAAGTTTGATTATAAAAAGCATTTGACACCGGCAAAGCTGGCGTCAATAAAAGCGAATCCGTGGTATGTTGAACCAATCGAAGAAAGTAAAATCGAAGATAAAACACAGGAATAATTGATTATGGCAACGAAATACATTACAACTGTTGACGATAGCGGCGGTAATTATACCAGTTTACAGAATGCTGAGACTGCTTGTCAATGCAATCTTACGGTGGCGACTACAAAGGTTTTTGCACATGGAGGAATTACCGGTACACTTTCCGACGGCGATTCGGTAACCGGCGAGAATTCAAGCGCGACAGGGACAATAGTATCAATCACAGATTCACAGGTTTTAATACAGAGCATATCCGGAACGTTTCAGGCAGAAAAAATATACGAAACTGGAACACCGGCAAATTATGTGACGTCTTCCGACGCCGGAGATTCCGCAATCGTCGAAATACAATGTAATTCAATGCTTGATACGACAGCCGTTTCCGTAAATGGATGGACTCTTGACGCTACAAATAAATTGATTTTAACCAGTTCGTCAGAAGGACGGAATTTAAGTAAAGTATGGGACGATACTAAATACAGGCTTGAGACTACTGGCAACAATAGCGGAATAACTTTATACGAAAGTAATGTTGAGATTAGCTGGCTTCAAATACGGCCGAGCAGTTCGTCGGCGGATGAGTATGCGATCAATAATTTAGAACATACTAATATCGATGTTCATCATTGTATTTTAGATGGTCAGGAAAATTCACATCTTGGCGGTATCAGATATACGTATTCAGTTACCAATCCGACCGGAAATATCTATCGTAATATTATTTATGGTTTTGGATTTTCGTATACCGGTGGAATGAGAATCGATGGTTTTGGTGTTGTCAACGTAATAAGTAATTCAGTTTACGGGTGTTGGTGCGGTATTCGATGTTCGAGCACTAATCATCTTGTGCAGGATAATATTGCAATGGGAAGCACGACAGATGAGGATTTTTACGCAGGCACATATTCGTCAAGTTCAGATTATAATCTGGATTCTGACGGTTCAACAGATTCGAATGTCGGAGGTAGTTACAATCAGGCAAGTAAAGCGGCGGCAAATATTTTTGTAGATTATAGTTCTGATGATTTCAGAATCCAAAGGACAGGCGAAGCTTTCGAAAATGGTACTAATTCCGGAGCAACGTATAATATTGGTATTGGCGGAAACGATGTCGGTTCTAATTGGGACATTGGGGCGGATCAAATATTAGAATTATATTACGACATAAATACAATAGACGCAGATTATACAACACTTTCAGGATTTAACGCAGGAGAACAAGAAGCACTTGCGACGACAAAGCGTCGAAAATTTGCTTTATGTCATGCGTTCGAAGATACTACCCCATTTGATTTAAACGGATGGACCACTGCGGAAGGTTATGATATTAATATTGAAGCAAAAACAGGACAGACACATCCCGGTTATTGGTCTACAGATTGCTATCGATTAGTTGCCAGTAGTCCAGGAAATATTTATATATACGAAGATTATGTCAATATTAAAGGAATTCAAATTGAATGTTCGACGTCGTCTTTTGATTATAGATATTGCATTCGTGGAGGAACGGCGGATTTTCATTGGAATTTTGAAAAATTAATATTAAAAGGTAGTACATCATCAACCGGACAAAATCACATGGGTATTTATATGGGTATTACTCCGAACTCAGGATCATATGTAAATTACATGAACTGTATTATGTATGATTTCCCGGTAACGAACGGTCGCGCTATCGACTCTAATTCAGGAGCAAATGGAACATATAACGTGTACAATTGTACTGTATATAATTGCGACGACGCAATCGTCCGTGATGGTGGAACTTTCAATGTATATGACTCGGCAGTATTTGGAAATAATGATGATTTTGTCGGAACATTCAATACTATCATGAATTGTGCAAGCAATGATGGTGACGGGACGAACCCGGTCACTCCGTCAAATTGGAACGATGTATTCGAAGATGTTTCGACAAGAGATTTTCGATTAAAAGCAACTGATACAGATTTACAATTCGCTGGTGCTATCGATCCATCTTCTGGATTATACAGCGACGACGCGGCCGGAGTATCACGTGGTACCAGTCCTACGCAATGGGATATTGGAGCATTACACGCATATACTGTTCTGCGTACCGTGAAAGATTCAGGCGGCAACTATACCGGTGTCGTTAATGCAGAAGCCGATTTACAGTCAGATATCGGAAATCTTGTAGCAAATAATCGAAAACTCGAAATTGAATGTTATGCGCTGGCTTCTGGAGATACAGGAGAATTGAATATATTATCATGGACTGACGGACCGGCCAATTATATTAAAATCTACACTCCATTATCAGAAAGACACGCCGGATATTGGGATTCATCGAAATATTATATAACATTTGCCTGTTCTGCTTATTCATATACAATAAATATCGGTTCCGGTGGATCATACACAAGACTTGAAGGTTTGCAGGTTACATTAACCGGTACAACTGCATACGAGGCATTTGGAATCTTGGCACAATCGGGATCAAATGGCGATATGAGAATAAGTCATTGTATAGTTTGGAATCAGGCTTCCGCGACAGGATCTTATGGGAATCATGGTATTGTAGCAACTTATAACGTAAAAATATGGAATAATATAATTTATGATTGGAATGACGGGCCGAGTGCCTATGGTATCGATATGACTGGCTGGAATAGCGCGACGAGTTATTGCTATAATAATACTGTACATAATTGCGATGTCGGAATAAAAAGAGGTTCGGGAAATACGGTTTATGCTAAAAACAATATTGTTCAAGACTGTCTTACATATTGCTATGATGGTACTTTCGACACGGCAAATAATAATTGTTCTGACGATGGAACAGAACCCGGAACGAGTGGCAGAAATGGAGAAGTATCTTTTGTAAATGAAGGCGCAGATAATTTCTTGTTATCTGACTTGGATACAATCGCAAGAGGATACGGAGCGGACCTTTCGAGCGATACATACTTACCGTTTGACGATGATATTTTGAGCGAAGCACGGCCCGAAACGTGGGATATCGGAGCAAGTAACGCGCAACAAGTAGTTTTTTTCGCCAACAATCCCGAATATTTATTAGAACATTTGATCGAATTAAAAGTAAATTAAAAATAAGGAGCGTATAAAATGTTATTCGGAAAAAAAGGCTTTGATAAATGGTTCCCTGTTTTATTGCTTGACGACGCAGATATGAAGACACCGGAAACCGGGAAGGTATACGGAGACGTCACAGTAAAATATGAATATGAAGCGGCAACGAGTCAGACAACATATACAGTAACGACTGACGACTGGAAGGAAGCGGGAAACGGTGAATACTGGTTAAGAATCGGACAAGGCGAATTTTCACTTGCCGGCAAATATTTTGTATCTGTCGCATGTAGCGGTTGTCTAACGTATAGATTCGCAGTAGAGGCGACGACACGTTATATCGAGGATGCTTTTACACAAATATACGCGAATGGTTCCGATATAAGTACGGTAATGTCACGTATTCCGCAATCGATACCATTTTCCGGTAATGGATATGTACAATGTGACATTCAAGAAATTTCAGGGGATACCGGGGCCCCGGGAAATTTAGAAGCTGATTACGACGGTACAGGATACAATAAGTCGAATTCAACAATTGGAACCTGTACAGCAAATACAGATATGCGGGGAACCGATAACGCATTACTTGCCGCGTCCGCGCCTACGAATTTCGGGGATCTTGCAATAACTTCGACAACCGGTAAAGTAACAGTCGGAACGAATGACGACAAAACGGGATATACTTTAACGTCCGGCGAACAGGACGCGATTGTTGATAAGGTTTGGGATGAATTACAGTCAGGACATACAACGGGCGGATCCTTTGGAAAGCGGCTTGACGCCGATATGACAACGCGGTCAGATTTTGACCATACTTCGGATAGCGTAATTGTCGGAACGTGTAACGATAAAACAGGTTATGCACTTTCGACAGCTTCGGAAGATTCCGTCGTTGATAAGGTTTGGGACGAATTACGTGCAAGTCATACTACGGCCGGGACATTCGGTCAAGGCGCCGCAAGCGTACAGGGTAATGTAACCGGTTCGGTTGGAAGTGTAACCGGGGCGGTCGGTAGTGTAACGGCCGGCGTAACGGTAACAACTAATAATGATAAAACGGGTTACGCGCTTTCAACAGCTTCCCGGGACGCGGTCGCGGATGCTGTTTGGGATGAATTAAGGTCAGGCCATACAAGCGCCGGTTCTTTTGGTCAAGGTGTTGCGTCTGTACAGGGAAGTGTAACGGGTAATGTTGACGGAAATGTCGGCGGCAATGTGACGGGTTCGGTCGGTTCTGTAATTGGTGCCGTTGGATCCGTAACGGCAGGCGTAACCGTAACAACCAATAATGATAAAACAGGATATACTTTAACTTCGGCCGACCAAGACGCGATTGTTGACAAGGTTTGGGACGAACTCAGATCGGCACACGTAACCGCCGGCACATTCGGCCAAGGCGTCGCGAGTGTTCAAGGAAATGTAACCGGATCCGTCGCAAGTGTCACGGCCGGGGTAACAGTAACCACGAATAACGATAAAACAGGCTATGCACTTTCGAGCGCTTCGCGCGACGCAATCGTTGACGACGTTTGGGACGAATTACAGTCCGGACATACGACAGCCGGTACCTTCGGAAAATATCTTGACGTCGAAGTTTCAACAGGTTCCGGAACGGGGATAACTTCTCAACAGGTCCGGGACGCTATGAAATTAGCGCCTACAGGCGGAGCGCCGGCGGCTGGTTCTGTTGACGAACACTTGGACGATATTTATACAGATACCCAAGTCGTTGACGGGAAATTACCGACAAATGATATTATGGGTTCTTCTGATAAGGCCGACAACGATACGGTTATCGATGCCATAAAAGCCGTAACGGATGCCTTACCGAATTCCGGAGCATTAACCGATATCGATACAGGCATTAATAATATAGAAGCAAAACTCCCGACCAAGGCTAAGATTGCCGGTTCCGATAATGCGGACGGCGATATCGAGTTGGACGACGCAACCGGCGCGTTTGCGGCCGGCGCGTTTGCAAATCTTCCGGACGTAACAGTCGAAGACTTTACGACAGCGGCCAAGGCATTGATTAACGCCGAAGTTGTCGACGTGATTTTTGTTGATACACCGGCGGAAATCGCACAGGGTACACCGCCGACAGTTGAATCAATAGCGGCAATGATAACACGGCTTCGCATGGCTCATGTATTCCGGGGAACACAGACCAAGGGCGGATCCGCTTCAAAAGATTTTTATAATTCTTCCGGAACGAAGATTTATAAAAAGAATGTTTCCGACGACGACACAACATATATTGAAGAAAAAGCGATTACAGGAGCGTAAAACATGGCTTTTGATACCGATAGAAAACGACAACGATCTTGGTTTTTCCCGATGCCTTGGGGGTCCTTCCCTTTTCCGGTCGGGGAAATTGACGACGAACAGCGGGCGGCGATTTGGTCAACATATTTTCCGCCGGGATCCGCCGGACATTCTCCGTATTATATCGCAGACATAACAGGCGATACGCTTAGTTTAATGATTGAACAGTTTAAGCGGTCGGATAATTTAAAAGGTGTTATTGAAGTTTTTACGGAGCAATTAGAAGAAACAAACGACCAAGCTGATTTTTTAATAATGAAAAGATTAATTTCGACGGCCGAAGGCGTCCAACTTGACGGCATTGGCGAAATTGTCGGGGAAGATCGGCAGGGACGAAGCGACGACGATTACCGGGTCGCTATTGAGTTCAAGGTATTTATTAATGTTTCCAGCGGCCAACCGGACGTTGTTATGACGGTATTAAAAACAGTTACGCAAGCGACACAAGTTCGATTAATTGAATTTTTCCCGGCACATATTTATTTATATACAAACGGGTCAGATATTCTCGGCGACTTACTGGTCACAATGCGAAAAGTAATTCCGGCCGGCGTCGGGTTGTCAATCGTTGCCGGGTACGGCGTTGTACCTTTTGAGTTCGACACGGAAGGCGGTATCCCATACGCCGAAGGCGACGGCTTTTCCGAATATAATTATACAGAAGGCGGACAGCCAATCGGCGGACAAATGGTTGAATTAATTTCTTAAAGGGGTAAATATATTATGGCTACAAAACCAACAAAAATTCCGGAATGGGCGGTAAACGACGTCGTCGATCCGACGTCCGGACAAAACAATGTTGTCGAACCGGCCGGAGCTATTAAGCTTTTAGGTTGGGATTTCAAAGAGAAACCGCCGCGTCAATATTTTAACTGGCTTGCAAGATATACATATTTATGGTGCCAATATCTTGATGATTCAATCGATCAAGAATTAAATACCGACAGCGACGTCATACACCAATCGGTAAAATGTAATGGCGTAACCGGGTCCGCCGCTTTGTCTATATTCAATGATTTAGGTAAAAGGGTTGTTTATGGTTATGTAGACGGCACAGCTAAAGACGGCGTTTTTAGAGTCGAAGACAATACCGGAGCAAATACAATGTGTCAATTAAGCGGGGAAGTCGCCGTATCAAGTTATGTGAAAACAGATTTCGAAATCAAAGACGGTAAAGACTTAATTATAAATACCGATAAATTCACGGTTGACGGTGCAAGCGGAAATACAACGATTGCGGGAAGTTTAGATATTGGAAGTTCCGCGTTTACAGTCAGCGCTTTGGGTGCCGTTACGACAACAAATTCAATAACAGTCGGAACAAACGTAATCGAAATTAATGTTACTCCCGGGAATATTAGGGTAGCGGATACAATACTTGCCGGCGGTATTTCCGGACCTTCGGCGGTAAATGGTTTTATTGAATGCCGGGATTCATCAAACAACTTATTAGTTGAAATGAAATCGAACGCGAGTTCGGTTTATAAATCGTCAAGTGTTAACGGTTTATACGATTTGTCAGTCGTTGGGGTCGGACGTTTTGGTAATGTTTCAACGCAAAAGGTTTTAATTGACGGAAGCAACGGAAAAATTGATATGAATTCGCAAACATTACAGACAGTCACAACCGAAACAGTATCGAATTATTTTATAATGCAGGTCGCGGGCGTTGATGTAAAAGTCGCGGTCGTAACATAATTTTAATTTCAAAACGCGGGGGTTTTTTATGGATCAACAAATGCCAACATTAGCAGAAATTGTGGAGCAACATTCGATTGCTTCCAGTAAAGCAACGTCAATTGTTCACACCATGGCCGAACAATGCCGGGCATTTCAGGCACAATTAAATAATGCGATTATTATCATTAACGAAAAAGACAAAATAATTGAACTCTACAATGAAAAATACGGCATTATTGAACGTCCAAGCGATAAGGACGCGGCAGGAAAAACCGTCCCGTTTAAAAAAGGCGGCGAAAATGACAAAAAGACAAATTGATTTATTCCCTAATTTTTCGCATGGCGAAATAATCAAAGCCGGAGGGAAGCTTTCCGGAATCGATTTCCGGGCGTTCGCAAAATTACAAAATTTCAGGACGGCCATAAATCGCCGGGTAAAATTCCAAAAGAACGGTATTAATTCCGGAAAACATAATTCCAAAGAACACGACGACGGAAAGGCGTTCGATATTCGTTTCGACAAGAGGGACGGCGTCGTTAAATTTACGGACGTAAACGGATACGTTAAAGCGGCCTTGACGGTTGGATTTAAAGGAATCGGAGTTTATTGGAATGGGACCGAATATTCAATGCACTTGGACGACGGAAAGACGCTTGATTGGTGGTCCGCCCATAAGATAAATCGGAAATGGGCGTATCTTGCATTTTTACAGGACCCAAGGTAAAAAGGGGGAATTATGAATCCGAAACAAACCGACGAATTCGCCGCGGTAAAAAGACAATTAAACAGTATCGCCCGGGCCGAACCAGTCCAAGCTTTAAAAGACGACGTCGTAGAAGATATTATCAAATTCGCCCATAAAGTACCAAAAATGTATGATAGTAAAATTTCGGTAAAAAAAGGACAGGAAGATACGAAAAAGGGCGCTTTAACGGCCGCCGTCGCTGCGGTTGTCTTTTCTGTCATAAAATCGAAGCTTGGGCCGGCCGTTGATTTGGACCCGCAAATCGAAGCGTCGTTAATGGTTTTGATTACGGCCGCAATTACCGGAATTTTCCATGGTTTACAATCTTGGCTTTGGAATTGGCAAAAACATAGAATTTACAAAGTCCAGTAATACCCGGACCGCATATTCGGGAGCCGGTTCCCGCAAGGGACCGGGGGCATGGCCGGCGTACCCGCGCGTCGGCCTTTTTTACGTCAACGCTATTTCCTTTAAATCCATAGGACCACGTACAGGAAACGGGGCGCCACGCCACGAACCCGGGCCGGTCCAAGAGTTATGACAGCCGGCCGGCCGCGGCCCGTACAGGGCTTTAAAATCGGTCGGCGTTAAATTCGTTAAATAGGCAATTTTTACCCGTCGAAAATAGCTTAATTAATTATTTGCATTAACGCAATTAATTAACTATATTGTAGGTATAGGAAAAAGGGGGTTTTATGTTAAGATTTTTTATTGAGTACATAAGTAAAAACAATCGGATCGAATACGACTTCGAAAACGTCGAAGCGTCAACGATTGAAAGCGCGAAAAAAGACATTGTCCGGCGTAGGGGGGCCGCCGGCGAAACGGTTACATTTATTGAACTTCAAAAAGAATACAGATAAAAAAAGGGGTTAAGGTATGTCAAATATTAATATTGAAACACGGACGGAAAATAAACGCGGTTGCGGATACCGCAAAGGCGGCGGTAAGTATATGGTAAGTTTCGGGATTCCCCGGGGTTGCGGGAAACTTCCGATTGAATTAACGCGTTGTCCTTGTTGCGACGCCGGGATTAAGCCGTCCCGGGGTTGGACATGGATTGACGGCGACGCGATTATCGGGTCAAAGGAATGTCGATTCCACAAGGACCCGGGCGCTCGGATCGATTGTTCCGATTGTCCGTTAAGCCGGACGGTCGGTCGCGTCGGTCTTCTATGGATCGGCGAAAAATTTTATCCGACGCCGGCGGATTGGACCCGGGAAGCTTTACAAATGGGAGTATCCCGCCGCGTATCCGCAATTCCGAAAGACTTCAAAGTCGGCGAAACAATAGTATTCGTCGCTCACAGAAAAGCGATTCAAAAGTCGCTTGTTGTCGGCGAAGAACCCGAATTTATCCCCGGAATCTTTCACGTATTCACGCCGACGGCCATTGAATATGTTGTTAAAGGGGACGAAACCGATGAAGAATTAGAGCGATTGACGGACCGGGGGTTCAAGCTTATAAAGGTAATTCCGAACGAAGAACAGACGGAACCTTTAGACCAAGGGGCTTAATATGTGGGTCCTTGAAAAGACAGAAAAAAGCGGACAGAAGTTTTATTTTCATAATTTGGTTTTCCCTTGTTGGTCGAATTCCGGGGGCCTTGGTCTTGTTAAATTCAAGACGCGCAATGACGCGATATTATTTAAATCAAAAATGGGTTTACCAAAAAATAGTTGTAAAATTGTGAAATTTGAAAAGGGGGACGAATGATTATCCGTCTTGACGATCGGGAAAAAACATTAGTAATATCCGCGCTTTTTGACAAAAAGCGTCGACTTGCGAATTTAAAAAAGATTCATAAAGAACCGGAAGTATTGGACGTCGATATCGCCATAATTGAAGGATTGGTCGGCCGAATATTTGAACAATCAAAAATTCAGGCCGCGCCGAATGTCCATTTTAAACACGAAGGAAAAAATTATATTGCAATTCTTGAACACGTCGGCGAAGAAATCCGGGCGATTTTGGTTAATACCGATAATGATAAAATGGACGGGAAG
>Ga0180438_10001291_pt1 | contig 44437 bp, 36 predicted proteins | sample SS_ome_12_FD_132455 | JGI IMG/M metagenome (GOLD analysis project Ga0180438, IMG submission 132455) | Hypersaline lake sediment archaeal communities from the Salton Sea, California, USA - SS_3_D_2 metaG | ecosystem: Environmental > Aquatic > Non-marine Saline and Alkaline > Hypersaline >...
GTCAATATAGGGGCGCAGTTCTCGATAGATTCCTTTGCTGCGAAGTCTACTCAAAGCTTGCGCTTCTATCTGCCTAACGCGCTCGCGGGTGACTCCCATCTTGCGCCCCACCTCATTCAAGGTTAATATTTCTCCGTCAATCAAACCGTATCTCAATTGTAAGATGCGGGCTTCTCTTGGCGGGAGTTGATCCAGCAGATTTTCCAGGTGTTCACGTAATAAATTAAAGGAGGCCGATTCATCGGGTGGTTCAGATTCGCTGTCTTCAATGAAATCACCCAGGACATCCTCTTCTTCGTCGCCAATGGGCATTTGCAGTGATAATGGGCGCCGTGCGACTTTTATCATATTTTCTACTTTTTTGGGAGGCACTTCAAGTTTTTCGGCTAATTCATCCACAGTGGGATCGCGGCTCAATTGTTGTTTAAGTTGATGCTGAACACGCAGCATTTTACTGATTTGATCGCCCATGTGAACCGGGACACGAATCGTCCGGCTTTGGTCAGCGAGTGCGCGAGTTACTGCTTGACGGATCCACCATGTTGCATATGTACTGAATTTATACCCGCGCTGGTAATCAAATTTTTTCGCAGCGCGCATAAGGCCGATATTGCCTTCCTGGATCAGATCAAGAAATGGTACCCCGCGTCCCATGTACTTTTTTGCGACGCTGATCACCAGTCGAGAATTCGCGATAATGAGATGTTCACGCGCTTCCCAGCCGTCTTCAATCAGTCGACGAATTTCTCTTCGCCTTGTGAGGCTGACATTTCCCTTTGCCAGTTCTTCACGTGAAAGGCGGCCTAATTCAATCCTTTGAGCAAGTTCAATTTCTTCGAGTTTTGTGAGAAGCGGAACGCGAGTGGCTTCTTTCATGTAAAGGCCAATGGTGTCATCGATGTCTACATTAGCCAGAAAGTCGCTGTCGTCCGGAGACTCTTCTTCACTTTTTTCCTTCTTCTCCGCTTCGATTATCTCTGCTTCATCGGCGAAAGGGATGTTTGCTATATTTAGAGCCTCGAAGGCGTCATCAATTCGATTGATATTCTTTTCTGCTTGCGGGAAATAAACCAGGATGTCTTCGTAAGTTACATAACCTTGCTGTCTACCGAAATCTATCAATCTAGCCAGGGCGATGTTATCGTTTTTTTCTTCTTCAATTGCTTCTAAGATTTGTTCGTTTATTATTTTGTTCATATGATAAGCAATTTTTGAGGACTGGAATGTGATTGATGTGAAAATTGGAATTCTATATTATATCATTTTTATCTATAAATTTCAAGTATTATAGTAAAAATGCCGACATTTTACACAATTTTTTGATAAACCGGGGTTATAGTCTCATAATTTTATGTTCGCTTTGCCCATTTTGGTTTCTGTGTATATGATAAAAAAACCTGACGCTGAAAGTAATTCCTTCTCAGAAAGAGACAAACCCGTCAGGATCAAAAGTGAAAGTAATCTGCTGTTGCGAGGTTATGAGATAGTCACAAGGTAATTATTTTACTTCAATAAACATAAAGTATCAGTTCCACCTCAGATATGAATTGCATGTCCTTCAACCGCATGTGCTGCCTCCATCAATACTTCGCTTAAAGACGGGTGGGCGTGTACATTCCGAGCGATTTCGTTTGCGGTAAGCTCCATCATTTGGGCAATTGTCAGCTCAGGGAGCAGTTCTGTAACCTCAGGACCGATCATTTGAGCCCCCAATATTTCACCGTATTTTGCATCACTCACAATTTTCACCCAGCCTCGCGATTCTCCTATACCGAGCGCTTTCCCATTAGCTTGAAACGGGAAGCGGCCGATGAGGACGTCGTAACCCCTTTCTTTCGCCTGGGTTTCAGTAATTCCAAATGAGGCAACCTGTGGTTGGCTGTATGTTGCTCGCGGGAGCATTTCATAATTCAATGCGATCGTACTCGCTCCGGCGATATTTTCGGCGCATATGATCCCCTGTGCTGATCCGACATGCGCCAGCATTAGTTTCGCAGTCACATCGCCGATCGCCCAAATACCTGGTATATTGGTTGCCATTTTCTCATTTATTTCGATTGCTCCAGTATCGCTGACGGAAACTCCTAATTCATCTATACCCAGGTTCTTACTGTTTGGAGAAAATCCTATCGCAACCAGGGCTTGCTCAGCTTCCAGGATTTGGTTCCCATTACCTCCGCTTACAGATATTTTGACGCCATCAGCGGTCGTTTCCAACTTCTCAACGCGGTGTCCTGTCAACGCATTTATTTTTCGTTTCTTAAATTCTTTTGCCATCTCCTTACCAATCTCTTCATCTTCTAAAGGAAGGAGTGTAGGCATCATTTCTACGATTGTAACTTGTGAACCATATGCTCCCCAAATCGTAGCGAATTCAACGCCAATCGCTCCTGCGCCGATAATGACCGCAGATTCCGGGAATTTCTCCTGGGTTATCGCTTCCAGATAGGTCACAATTGCTTTGCCATCTACCTCCCAACCAGGCGGCAGGGCGACATTTGCGCCGGTAGCAAGAACGATGTTTTCAGTCGTAATTTGAGATATTTTCCCTTCATCATCTGTGACATCAATCGAATTTTTTCCAGTCACTCTGGCTGAACCCATCAGGACATCGATTTTGTTTTTCTTCATCAGAAAACCTACCCCCTTCGTCAACCTGTCGGAAACTTGTCGACTGCGCTTCACTGCGACGCTGTAATCCAGGATCAAATTCTCGAAGCTGAAACCAAATTCTTTACCGCGTTCCCGGAGGGTGTGAGCAACTTCGGCATTTTTCAACAGGGCCTTGGAAGGAATACATCCGACATTAAGACAGACGCCTCCCAACCACTTCTTTTCAACGATGGCAGTTTTCAAACCGAGTTGAGATGAACGTATAGCGCAAACATAACCCGCTGGTCCGGCTCCGATAATAACGACATCATAATTAATCATCTATTGCTCCTTTTCGGGGAGAGTCTATTTATTGAAAGAATATAAAATCCCCTGCAGTTGGTGTTGATTTTGGAGAAATTTTACCATGCAGGGAAGTTGATTAAAGGTAGACATTTAGTTAGCAACAATCGTGATGGTAAACTTCTGGCAAGAATCACCATTTGTGTTCAGGCATCAATCCAGACAGCCTGTTTGCGTCTATTCGCCGATTGTTTTCAAACGAAAATTTTTAAAAATCCGCATATTTCCCTAGTGCAGAACTTCGTCAATTAATTCGTTCCGTATGTATTGGAAAATTGTATTCAGCGGAAGATGTTTTGGGCAAAGGGGTTCGCATATACCGCATCCAGAGCATGCGGTTAACCAGCGGAGGATTTGTGTGCGATCGAACTTTCCGCCTGCGTCTTTACTTGGACGGAAAACGTCACAAATTGGACAGATTTCCATGCATGATTGGCAGCTGCCGCATTCATTAAATTGCGATATTAAACTTTCAATATCCTTGGGAAGTATTCCCTCTAATCCATTCACCAAGCGTTCAAAAGTCTGTTGATTGCGTTCTGATAACTTCGCAGTTAGTTTGATGTGTTGGGAGACCTGAGATGGATTCGCTTCACTATCTACGATGTGATCAATATTTAATTGCTGTGCTGTCTGCACGTCTGGTGAGCTTACCAAAATATAGTGGCGTATGGGTAAACCTAAAACGTTAATATTTATATCCGCATGTTCAGCTTGTGGTGATGCACAAATCTGGCAGGCAGCGCGATTGCGATAAGCTAAGATGCCCCCCTGTCGGGCAAATTGCAGCGCTTCCTGGGATAATTGGTCTGGATGCGCTGTTTTCTTCGCTCGCCAAAGATAATCTTCTGTTGGCAATGTTCCCAGGCAGTCAAATGAAATCGTGATTAAATTGTCCAATGAAAATCCATTGAGTTTTTGCATTTCTACCAGAGTGCGCATTTCGCAGGGTCGCAGCATCGCACCAATTTTTTTCTTTCGGTGGTCCGATATGAACCCTGGAATCAACTTTGCCAGATTGCTGCTCATTACCGGTTTAAACGGATTAAATTCTTTCAAGCATTCAGGTTTTTTGATTATTCTTGGTTCGGGAATTTTATTGGCAGTACCATTTACTGTGAGGAGCATCATACTCATATTCGTACGCTCCCATATTTTGTGAACGGACTGATGGACTGTACCTAATGGATCTCCCCGGGTTTTAATCCTCCAATAATTGCCCGTCAAATGAACCTCCAGTGGATGGTTGCAAAATATAGAAAGGTAATTGTCGAAAAAAAATCGTGTCAAACCTGTGCCGGTAATGTCTGATCCTTTTCTCGATCCAGCTTGTTGACCAGGATTTCGGCAATGTCCTGTACTTTTATCTGATCACCAATTCCTTTAGATCGAATCGCATCATCGAACATTAAGAGACAATATGGACATGCGGTAGCAATAATATCGGCTTTTGTTTCAAGCGCATCATTTAACCGGTGATGGTTAATGCGGGTATCCGCATCCGTCTCCATCCACATCTGCCCTCCACCACCTCCGCAGCAAAAACTATCCTGACCATTGCGGGGCATTTCCACAGTATCAATTTTTACATATTCGAGAAGAGAACGAGGTTGGTTGTAAATCTGGTTGAAACGTCCCAGGTAGCAGGAATCATGATACGTGTACGTTTGACCGTATTCATTGCTGTCAGCCGGTAAAGCAGGTTCATGACCGATCAATTCATTAAGAAATTCGCTGTAGTGCTGTACATGCAAATCTCCTCCAAATTGTGGGTACTCATTTTTAAAAGTATTGAAACAGTGCGGGCATTGAGTAACGATCCGGTTGAATTTGACAGAAGAAAAAGTTTCCAGATTCTGCTCAACAAATACTTGAAATAAATATTCATGTCCCATACGCCTGGCGGTTTCTCCGCAGCATGTTTCGTCTAAACCTAAGATAGCAAAATCTACGTTTTCTTTTTGGAGTAATTGAACGAATGACCTGGCGATACTTTTATTGCGCTCATCAAAAGCAAAAACACATCCAAGATAAAGAAGGACATCTGCCTCATCGCCTGGCGAGAGTTCGCGGACTCCCAGTCCATCTGCCCAGGAAATACGCTGTTCTGGCGGCATCCCCCAGGGATTTCCCTGTCGTTCGATATTCCGGAGCGTGTCTGCCACAGACTTCGGCAGCTTTCCGGTAGTAAGCGTTTGATATCTGCGCAAATCAATAATCTCATCAACCGGGTTGATAAATGCCGGACAGACATACAGGCATGCGCCGCAGGTTGTACATGACCAGGGATATTCCTCCGGGAACTCTCCAACAAGCAGTTGTGGATTCGGATTCCCATTGGGATGTACCAAGGATGTATCCATAATATTACGCAACGATCGAATGAAGGCGCGTGGAGAATATGACAATCCGCTGATTGTTGCAGGACAGGCTTCCTCACATCTACCACATTGCAGGCAGGCATCAAACGACAGCAGCTGCTGTGAATTGAACTCCTCAACATTGCCAACACCTAGTATCTCGGCTTCTTCGATATCATCGATTACTTCCAGTGCACTATATTTACGTTGAGGGCGTAAAATAATATTTAATGGTGTTGTTACCAGGTGGCGCAGCTTGGTATATGGAATACTGGCAAGGAGCGCCAGTCCCAGGGCAGCGTGAATCCAGAATAAGTAGCTGTGAAGTTGGAAGGCTGTTTCAGGATTGAGGCCGAGTTTCCTCAGAATGTATGCCAGTGAATTACCAATTGGCGACCAGATTGCCCATTGTGGATTGACAGAAATCAGTCGTGAAGCCTCCAAAAAATAGCCAACCGTAGGGATTGTTGCAAGTAATATCAGCGCGTAATAATCGTCCCACTTGGTTGGAAGAGATTTTGGTTTTTGTACGAGTCGACGGAATACTGCCATTACTACCCCGACAAGAATTGCTAATCCCGCTAAATCCATTACGAGCTCGTAAAATAAATAAGCCGCGCCGCGAGGGAATGGGAGCTCAACAAAGGGAATAAAGAGGGCCATCTGCATCAGGTTAATGGCAGTCCCTATAACCTGGATGGTTACACCCCAAAAAATCAGGGCATGCATTATCCCTGGATATAACTTTTGATATGAACGCACTTGAAGGAGAGCGTTTATGACAAAGCTGCGAATGCCAGGAAGCAATCGCCTTACTCCTTGGCCCAGATTCGCAGCAATTGAAGAAGCAGGATTTCGCCTTTCGGATGTTTTCACGCTGGTTGTCATCCTTCTGCTCCGATATAAACTTGATCTTCGACCACTTCAATGGCGAGTTTTTCAAGCGGGCTTGGAGGTGGTCCGGAGATTACAGAACCATCTCGTGCATCAAAATATCCTTCGTGACAGGGACAGACAATCTGCTTTAATTCAGGATCCCATTTAACAATACAAGCGAAATGTGTACAGACTGCGGAGTATGCACGTAGACCTTCTGGAGTTTTGATGATTAATGCTGGGTAGCGGCCAAACCTAATCGTCTTACTTGAATTCATTGGGATTTCTTCAATTGAACCAGCGGAAACTGGCTCTGAGGGAATCTCCTCCAATTGAGTAGGATAGAAGAATGCCACAATAGGCGCTGCAACTGCCGCCAATCCAGTTACTACCAACAGTTTCTTGCCGAAGTTCAGGAATTCCCTTCGCGATACTTCACTCATGATCAGCTTACCTCTCCCCATATCGTCAATAAGGCTAAAACAGTGACTATCAAAGCTGAAACGATAAATCTTATGCGCGTATTTTTTTTGGATGTATCAGGTTTTCGGTCTATGAAAGGCCAGATAATCAACAGCGCGACAATTAATAAAGGCGCAATCGTACCAACATTTTTCGGTATGAATTTAAGGAGTTGGTAAAGAGAAAGAAAATACCATTCCGGTTTAACATGGGCAGGTGTGTTCATTGGATCAGCTGGAACCCCTAACCCCAGCGGAGTAAAAAATCCAACTATACCGATTACAACCACTACAATCGCTACCCCAATCGTTACATAAAACTCAGTTCGGATATGGTCTGGATAAAAAGGTATGGTATCTTCCTGGTTTTTGTCTTCAACAGTCATCAATTTCTCCAAACACTAAAGAGGTTGTGCGATACCCTGGCGACGTATCATCAAAAAATGTGCAATCATTAATATGATTGTGATAACAGGCAGCAATATGATATGCATGGCATAAAATCGGCTGAGTGTCTGACCGGTGACGTTCCATCCAACCCGTAGGAAAAGAAGAGCGAGGTTGCCGATAACCGGAATGCTGCCGGCGATTTCTGACCCAACAGTTGTCGCCCAAAATGCTCGCTGGTCCCAGGGTAATAAATAGCCGGTGAAACCGAATGCGAGTGTGAGCAGAAACAGAAAAGCGCCGCTGACCCAGTTCAGTTCACGGGGAGGTTTAAAGGCGCCCATTATAAACACACGAAGCATATGAGCAATGCACATTACGATCATCAAATTGGCTGACCAATGATGGATCATACGAATTGCAGAACCAAACCTGACTTGATCCTCGATGAATTGGATACTTGTATACGCGGCTTCCGGTGTGGGAGTATAGTAAAAGGCAAGCATAATGCCTGTGACTCCTTGGACTAAAAATAGAAAACCGGTAATCCCGCCCAAACAGTAAAACCAACGAGTCGCATATTTTGGAACAGGTTTGTTCATGACCTTTGACAGCGGTTCGGAAATCTCGTAGCGCTCATCGACCCATTCAATGGTACGATGCGTGATAGGCTTCCAATGGGATTTATTTTTCCATACACTTGCGCTTCGGTAGACACCTAGAACAAAAATGAGACCCATGCCGCCAAACAAGGTCCACCTCGATATTGGGGTCCATAAACCTGTATTCTCCCCGGATACATGACAGTGCAGACAAGGATCTTGTGCGGGTGGGGGGGTTACTGATTCTTCAGAGGAACCAGATGCCTGTAAGATAAATGATTTAACCTGAGACAGATCAGAGGATGGAGATCTCGGAGATTCTGAATTTGGGGAACTAAGTTTAGAAAACGCATTTGCATGTTGGGTAACGAAACTAAAAATGCCAACAATCAAAATTCCTGTGATCATGAGGAAGATAGAACGATAATGCTTATAGGACATTACTTACCTCAATATTGAAACATATATTAGAAAAAATTGTCAATTCGTGAAATATGTCACATTAATTATAATGTAAACAAGCATAGAATTGGATAAAACTTCTATATTCCCCCTGTAAATTAAGGCGCGCGCCTTAGGGTTTTACGTATTGAAAGGCATCAATTTGGCGGGGAAGTGATATCTTTTATATTTCAATAATTTTCTTCTGAATGGCATATTTAATTAATTCCCCGCGATCATGAAGGTCGAGTTTTCCCATAAGATTATACCGATGTGCCTGGACGGTTTTAATTGAAATAGAAAGGATTTCAGCGATTTCTTTATTCGTGTAGCCTTCAGCAATGAGCTGCAATACCTCTCTTTCTCTTGGACTTAATCCATTTATACTTTCACCTTTCCGGATGTCTCCCCAACGCAAGTAGTCTGCAGCAACCAGACGAGTTATGGCAGGCGATAGTACAGGTTCATCATTCATGACATCCTGAATGGCATCAATAATTTCGTTCGAATCGGCATCCTTTAAGATATATCCCATAGCTCCAAGAGAAAGGGCATTGCGGATAAATTCTTCGTTCTCGTGCATAGAAAGGATGATTACCTGGATTTCAGGACGGTATTTTTTAATTTGTCGGGTTGCCTCCAAGCCATTCAGGAGCGGCAAGCTTATATCCATCAAAACGATATCAGGCACCAGTTCACAAGCCATTTTTACACCCCGCCGGCCGTCCTCTGCCTCTGCGATCACGATTATGTGAGGCTGTGCATTCAGAATATTGCGCAAGCCTTCTCGAAGGATTGTATGGTCGTCAACCAGCAATACTCGGATTTTTTTTAGTTTTCCCATTGATTTTGAAGCACTTCTTTCAATTCACTTAAAAAGTGATCAGCGATCGCTCCATCGATAATACGGTGGTCGAAGGTGAGTGAAAGGTAAACCATGGGGCGTATCGCAATTGCATCATTAATAACAACTACTCTTTTTTGAATTACACCGACTCCCAGGATGGCGCATTGCGGTTGGTTGATTATGGGTGTTGCGAACAGAGAACCGTTCACACCATGGTTGGTAATCGTAAAGGTTCCGTTTTGTACATCACCATGTACAAGTATTTTTGCGCGTGCGCGCTCAGTTAGATCGTTTATCCTTTTTGTTAAATCAAACAATGTAAGACGATCAGCATTCTTAATCACCGGTACAATCAAACCTTCTTCTTCCAACGAGGCAGCAATGCCAATATTTATATCTGGATGAATGACAATACCCTCGTCACTCCATGAAGAATTAACAATCTGAAATTTTTTTAAAGCCAGTGCAGAGGCAGCCACAAAATAAGTTGTGAAGGTTAGATGGACGCCGTATTTTGTAAATATTTCCCCGTTTTGATTCCTGTTTGTAATGACCTCGCTCATATCGGCTTCCATCACGGTTGTTACATGCGGTGAGGTAAATTTACTTCGGAGCATATGTTCCGCAATCTGCCGGCGAACTGGACTCAGAGGTTGGATTTCCAAATCGGATATTGCGATAGTTTGGCCTGATTTATTGGTTATTCCTTTTATTGTTGTTCGATCGATGTAATTTAGAATATCATATTTTGTAATGCGGCCGTTTTTCCCTGTACCGGTAATTTGGAAGAGGTCCACGTTGTTTTCATTTGCGATATTAGCGACTACTGGAGAAATGAAGCCTAAAGTTCTATTCCTACCCACACCAGGCTGGACGCTGGTCGCTTTGCTTTGTATTGCTGGTTCATCAGCTACTTGAGTCCCTTCCATTCCATCATTTAAAACCCGTATGGTTTCAGTAGGTGTAATTTCCGGTGGGACTTCATCTTCCAAATCTCCAATCAATGCCAAAAGCGTACCAGCTTCAACGGTTTTACCTTCATCGATGAGGATTTCCAACAGGGTGCCAGAGGCAGGGCTTGGAATCTCAGTATCTACTTTATCCGTATTCACTTCTAATAGTGGTTCGAATTCCTCGACGTGGTCACCCACTACCTTTAACCATTTCGTAAGCGTTCCTTCAATAACTGATTCTCCCAACTGGGGCATTAATACTTTATGTGGCATTTTTCCTCCAGCTTGGATATGCCTGTTTGGGTCAACCTGCTCATAAATATTCCTGTGCTCCGGCGATTTTTTATTATGAAAAGAAATTCGGATATTTGTTTGGATTTACTTCATTCATGATTTCATAAATTGTTTCGAAGATTTGTTCAGCGTTCGGTTTTGACCAATAATCTCCATCGGATCCAAATGCCGGTCTGTGTGCTTTTCCCGGGAGAGTATGCGGTTCCGAGTCAAGCCAAAAATATCCGCCCTGTCGTTCGATAACTTCTTGAAGCATATAAGCAGTAGCACCGCCAGGTACATCCTCATCAATAAAAACAATTCTCCCAGTTTTCTTTAATGATTCAAGAATAGATGCGTTAATGTCAAACGGCAGCAGAGTGCGTACATCAATCACTTCGACATCAATTCCTACTCTTTGTAGGTTATCAGCTGCTTCTAAAACAATCTGGCAAGTCGATCCATAAGTGACGACGGTTATGTCAGAACCATGCCTGATGATTTCGGGAATACCTAATGGGATTGTGAATGTTCCGATATTGGCAGGCAGTATCTCTTTCACGCGGTATCCATTAAGCACTTCGATAATCAATCCCGGTTCTTCTGCGGCAAGCAGGGTGTTATAAAAGCCAGCAGCCTGGGTCATATTTCGAGGAACAATCACATGCAAACCACGAACTAAATTAATAATTCCAGATAGTTGTGAACCAGAGTGCCAGACACCTTCCAGGCGATGGCCCCTTGTTCGGATGATTACCGGAGCTTTTTGCCCACCTGCAGTTCGCCATCGAAGCGTTGCCAGATCGTCGGATATAATTTGCAGGGCATAAATTAGATAATCCAGATACTGAATTTCGGCAATTGGACGCAGCCCCCGCATCGCCAATCCGATCGCCTGGCCAATAATTGTTAATTCTCGAACTCCTGTATCTGTAACCCTTAATTCCCCAAATTTTTTTTGTAATCCTCGGAATGCTTGGTTAACTCCTCCCAAACGGCCGACATCCTGACCAAATGCGATAATGCGAGGGTCGCGGCTCAAGGCAGCATCGAAACAAGCATTCAGCACTTCGTAACCGTTTACTGTTGGAGAATCAGGTTGGTATACTGGCTCAATCACTGGAACGTGAAGGGCAGAATCCCCAATTTGACTGTAAAGGTGAGAACCGTATCTTTCCCCATTTTCAGTTTTGAATTTCCTATTTAATTCGATGAGCTTCTCTTTTTCTGGATGATTCTCATCTCGGATGACAATCAATGCATCCAGGATTGCTGACATTGTATGTCTCCGGAGAGGGGAGGGTTTGGAAAGCAGGTTATCTTTAATATTAATGAGTTCATTCTTTCTGGGTGTGTTCGTTTCTAGCTGGCTGAGAATATGCGCGACTGAATTTCGCTCAAGCAGTAACTGTGCAGTATATGCTTCCCATGCATTTTTTCGGGCAGATTCAGCATCTTTCTTACTCTCAAGTTCGATTTGATCCAATTCATCAGGTGTGGCGATTTTTTGGGATAGAATCCAAGCTCTAAACCGGGAGATACAATCGTGCTCAATTTCCCAATCCAATCGATCCTGGGGTTTATAGCGTTCGTGACTGCCAGATGTGGAATGCCCCTGTGGTTGGGTCATTTCAATGACATGGATGATCGATGGCACATTTTCTTGGCGCGTAATTTTTTCTGCTTTGCGAAACACTTTCACCAGATTTGGATAGTCCCAACCGTGTACAACAAAAATCTCAAAACCATCATGAGTCTCAGGTCTGCGTTGGAAACCACTCAACAGTTTGGAGATATCCTGCTTCACCATCGCATAATCATTGGGGACTGATATCGCGTACCCATCATCATATATCGTGATAATGGAAGGAGACCTCAGTACCCCGATTGCGTTTAATGACTCCCAAAACATGCCTTCAGCACATGTCCCATTTCCAATCGTACCGAAAGCGATTTCCTTTCCATTTCTTGAAAATTGTGTCATATGCCTTAATTCTTCAATTTCGTTATACAGCCTTGAAGCGTATGCCAAGCCTACTAGACGAGGCATTTGGGAACCGACAGGCGATATATCAGCGGAAGAATTAATCAAATCCATGAGATTATTCCAATTTCCATTTGAATCAATACTGCGGGTAGCGAAATGGTTATTCATCTGACGGCCGGCTGACCATGGATCTGCTTCAACTGCGGCGTGTGCGAAAAGCTGGGCAAAATACTCCTGATAGGTTCCAGTACCAGTGGCGAACATGAGCGTCTGATCCCGGTAATAACCCGAACGAAAATCCCCATCTCTGATTACTTTTGCCATAGCAATCTGAGCTAATTCTTTGCCGCCGCCAAATATCCCAAATTTGGCTTTTCCACTCATCACCTCTCTTCTGCCAATAAGACTTACCTGGCGGCTTGTGTAAGCTAGTTTATAGTCTTTATTAATTTCTTGGGCAGCTATCCCCAAGGGAAGACAATCGTTTACTTCCAAATTTGCCATACAAATTCCTTATTTATTTAAGCTAAATGGTGATCAACAGATTCTTATTCAAATATTCAGCCCTATTTTATTGAGGAACTATAAATCCTCAATGGTATATATGATTATATCGCCCTTTTTTGTGCTTTTCCTTAGATTAGGTTTAAAAGTAAATTTCCCCCTTTTTCCTACTGTATCTTTCACTGTAGAAATGGAAAAGGTTCATGTTATGATTTGCAGGTATTCTGTCCAGTAATTTATATTCACAATGAAGATTATTCGCTCTCAAAAAATAATACCTTTTGTAATTGCTGCAATTTGTTTATTGGCTTTCGGCCTCCTGATCCCATTTCTGGGTTTTTACCAGGATGATTGGCATCCGGTTTATTATGGTAATTCAAGGGGGTTAGATAGTCTGTGGGAATTATTCCTTTATGATAATCGTCCTTTCGCGGCTATTATCTATATTTTGGGATTCAAGATTCTGGGATTTAAACCCATCGCCTGGCACGGTTTGGCGTTAACACTACGCACATTAACCGTAGTGGTAATCTGGATGGTCTTTGTCGAATTGTGGCCTCAAAACAAAAGAGAAGCCTCATGGGCAGCGATTTTGTTTGGTGTTTATCCCTTTTTTGATCTGCAGCCATTAGCGCTTATTTACACTATTCAATGGATCGGTTTTTTATTATTTTCAATTTCAATCTGGGGGATGCTGCGCTCAATACGAAAAACAGAACATTTCTGGGTTTATACAATTCTTTCATTGGTGACCAGTGCCCTCCAATTATTAATTCTCGAATACTATATCGGGCTTGAATTGATCAGGCCAATATTAATTTGGATGTTATTTTCGAATCGGAAGGAATCCCGAAACGAAACACTTACCCGGGTGGTGAAACTATGGGTTCCTTACCTGGGGATTCTTGCAGTATATATAATATTCCGGCTGTTTTTTATTCCCAGACCACCTTCAGGATTCGAGAGAAATGCACCCTGGCTTTTGTATAATTTTGTAGAAAATCCATTCAATACTCTTCCACATTTTATTGAATCAGCTGTAAAGGATTTTGTGATCATCCTTGGAGCGCCATGGAACAATATATTCTCGCCTGATTTATTTGGAATAACGACGCCGTCAAATCTGTTTGCCATTACGCTAGCGGCAATGGTTGGCGGGGGGTTGTATTTTATCTTCCGGAAATATCAAATCGATCAAGGACCATCTGATAAGAGTTCTCTCAAATGGATTAAGTCGGCGCTTATCCTTGGTTCGTTCTTAGTACTCCTGGGTCCTATTCCCGGTTGGTTAACCAACCAATTCATATCAACAAAAAATCCATTATGGAGCAGTAGATTTGGTTTGGCATCCATGATCGGAGCTAGCATATTGATCGTAGCGATATTGGAGTTTTTGATTTCCAACCGGAAATACCGGACTATTATTTACTGCAGCCTGATTGGATTGTCCGTCAGCTGGCATTTCCTAAATGCGAATGATTTCCGTTGGGCATGGCAGACACAAGCCAATTTTTATGACCAACTTAAAATTAGGGCGCCTAATATAAAGCCAAATACTGCCATTCTTTCTGATAGTGAGTTATTCCCGCGTATGGGAGAGTATCCCACTGCATTTGCTTTGAATTCATTGTATTCAAAACAAACGGATTCGAGAGATTTAGATTACTGGTTTTTTGGATTGTACCGGGGTTTTAATGAAGAACGAGATGAATTAATCGAAGGTATTACGCTTACAGATGCACAGTTTTCATCCAACTTTTCAAGTAACAGTCTTGATAGCCTGGTTTTGTATTACAAACCGGAATTGAACCGGTGCTTATGGATTCTAAGTCCAGAGTACGGGCAGGTATATGAGTTACCAGAAATTTCCCGAGAAGTCTCGGAGATATCAAGCTTAGACCGGATTGTTGTTGATCTGTCCGGAGCATCAAGTCGATCTGAACAAATATTTGGAAAATTGGATACAGATAATTGGTGTTATTACTTTCAAAAAGCTGACCTCGCTAAGCAAAATAAAGATTGGGCTGGGGTTGTTAACCTGTGGAATGATGCTGTCAATAATAAATACAAACCCGGAAATGGTGTTGAATATCTTCCGTTCATCGAAGGATTCGCAATGATGGATGATTGGGATAAAGCCGAATCACTCACAAAAAGGGCTAACCGGGTGACATTAAAAATGAAACCAATCCTTTGCACGATTTGGACACGAGTAGATCAAGAAGCCCAACCATCCATTGAAAAAGATGAATCAGTAAGGCGGGTGTTTGATAAGCTGAATTGTCAATGAGGTTTACAGTGGACTGGTTAAAGTAGGGCGGCAATTATTTCCGCGACATCCTTAACCTGCATCTCGCTATTTAAATCGCCGGCAGCATCAGTCAACATTACTAAACAAAATGGACACCCCACTGCGACTGTATCTGCGCGCGTTGATTCGGCTTCCCGAAAACGGTTGGCATTTATTCGTTCTTCCCCATCTTGCTCTTCTTTCCACATCTGGGCGCCACCAGCCCCGCAGCAAAAAGCTTTTTTTGAGTGACGGGGCATTTCTACCAGATTATCAGACACTGCAGCCAAAACACTGCGAGGATCTTTGGTAATCTGATTATATCGGCTGAGGTAACAAGGATCGTGATAAGTAACTTGTTTGGTTCGCACATTTCCCGGATTAATCCGTCCAGAATCCAACAGATCCGCGATCAATTCTGTATGGTGAATGACCTTGTAATCTCCTCCAAAGGCGGGGTATTCGTTCTTTATTGTATGCAGGCAATGCGGACAGGTGGTTACGATCTGTTTTGGCGCGGTCTTATTAAGCGTTTGGATATTTGAAAAGGCTAATTCTTGGAAAAGGTATTCGTTTCCCGAGCGGCGGGCAGAATCGCCGGTACATGCTTCTTTATCGCCCAAAACGGCGAAATTAATTGCAGCAATATTCAGAATTTTGGCAAAAGCACGCGCTGTTTTTTGTGCACGTGCATCCATCGAAGGTGCACAACCCACCCACCAGAGTATGTCTGGATTTGGGTTTTGATTGATTGTAGGGACTTGTAATCCATCTGCCCATTTCAATCGTTCACCTGGGGGAATGTTCCAGGGATTAGCGTTTCTTTCCAACCCGCGATAAACGTTCTGGAGTTGCACAGGGAAGTTGTTCTCCATCAATACTAACGAGCGGCGAATGTCTATAATATCGCGCATCGGTTCATTATTCACCGGGCAGATTTGGATGCATGCACCGCATGCGGTACATGCCCAAACAGCCTCTTCCGGGATCGCAAAGCTTGTCAGCGGCTCGGAACTTTGTTGTCCATGAGCAGTATCCGCGCCAGCGTGGTTCAGGTAATATCGCTTATTTATTTCCAGTGCAGCAGGAGAAAGCACCTTCCCAGTTTCATATGCAGGGCACTCATCCTGGCAGCGGTTGCACATGATGCATGCATAACTGTCCAGCAGTTGTTCCCAACTCAATTCTTCAATACGCGAGACACCGAATTGTTCAATGTTTTCGTCTTCAAAGTCAATTCTGTTTAATTCTCCCATCGAGCGCCGGTCTGGTTTCAACAGGTGGTTCAACGGAGCTAAGAAAATATGGATATGTTTTGAGTATAGAAAATATGGGATAAACAACAAGATAGAACCCATCGCGATCCAAAATGCTGCGTGTTCAGCCAGGGTTAAAGCTGTAAGATCCAGACCACCCCAAATTGGAGAAATTAACGATGCAAACACCTGCCATTGATCAGTTCCGTCAGCGGCGATTTTAATTGATTGGCCAACTAACCGCGCCCCAACATGGATTAAGATGAATATCCCGACGATCGCCGAGTCGCGCTTGATACTATCTCGAGCATTCGGATATAAAAGCACCTCGGACCTTATAGATAACTCTGGTGATTTGAAAATAAAACGCCGTGTGAGTAGAACAGTCATGCCCAGTAAAATAGCAGCGCTAAAAACATCTGCTCCAAATCGGAAAAGATCACCTAAAAAATTGCCTCTAAAAAACCCATAATCTTGAATAAAGGCTTCAAGGAGATCAACAATATTTATCAGTAAGAAGTACATAAATCCCCAGGCAACCAATCCATGAAACAGGCTGGGAAGCAAACGTAAATTGAATGTTGGCCATAGTGTTGTTACTCTTATGAACACATCAATCAATCGGGGTGCGGTTTTTTTCCAATTGGGTTTTCCACTCCCTTGCTGCAATATTAACGCGATACGTCTGGTCATCAGTAAAGCGAGAATTAGTACGTTGGTGGTAAAGGATATAAATAAAATTTTTTCAGGTGTTGAGAGCATTATTATTCCAAATTCTGATCCAAGTGTTGGATTGCTGATTGAATTACGGGTTTATTTTCAAAGGTGAATTCATCCCAATTCGAAGAAAGGATTTGGTGCGGGATTATCCCATTTTTTTTCCGATTCTTGCTCAGGATTAAGAACAGGACGGAATGATTCCCGAGCGATCCAGGCTCGGGAACCATCGGAGAAATCATAAATATGCAGTACTTCTAAATTTCCCTCGGTCTGCAAGCCGATCAAGTGGGCGCGGTTATGATCCGACAGAATCCCTGAAAAAATATCTCCGAAGCTGGCAGTATCTGGCCCAATCAATATCACCAGTGGAATACTTTGCGAGCCGTTAATATCTTTTCCTTCAATCATCAATTGATGGTCTTGTTCACGGTGTACAAAAAAGCCTGCATTACCATCAATAAAATAGGAAATCAAATTTATCAGCACATCACTACCGCCGCCCCGGTTAAATCGGTTGTCAATAATAAGACCTTCAATCGGTTCATTTGCCCCAAATTCTTCCAGGATTTCGCCCACATTTTCATCTACATTGCTGTCCCGGAATGAAGCCAGGAGGATGTAACCAAATTGCTTCCAAAGGGGTGAAACCAGACTGGAATGTGGGACTGGAAAATTGCCCGAAATTTCTTCACGCACCCACCTCAAATTGCGAGGTTCTTCAGATGGAGATTGGACGATGATATCAATAGGTGAACCCGCTGTACTTCGAATTAAATCGAACCGGATGTCGCCATTTTCAACAATAGGCATACTAATAATTTCTAGAATATTGTCGTGTGCTTTCAGGCCTGCTTTTTCTGCTGGACTCCCAGGGAAAGTTAGGACCACTGTTAGATAATTTTTTCCTTCTACAATCGTCTCCAAAATCCCTATACCGATGAATTTATAATCCCCATTGGTTTCTGCGTCTACATTGGATACTTCAACTGGATCGAAATAGGCGGAATGGTCATCCCCAAGTCGGATAACCAATTCTTTCAAAAGCATATAGAATTCATCGACTGTCAAACCTGAGTTGATTATGTTGCGGTACTCCTTTTGAATCTCGTCCCAATCCAAACCATTGAAATCCTGGTATAAGTAATTTTGGTTATCAGCCGTCCACAATTCTTCAAACACCTGAAGGTGGACGGGAGAAGAAGTTGGTCTTATTGTGGGAGTACTGGTAGGAGTTTGTGTGGAAGTTGGAACCTCAGTAAAAGCAACAATTGAAGATGAAAGAGCGAGTGTTTCGGTTGGCGTGGAGGAGGAAGGGAGAATGGAGGTTTTCCGAGAGACTACGGACGAAATTGCCGGTGAGCGTATAATCTTGGGTGTGGTCTGGTTTGATGGGAACAACACCTGGCAATTGATACTTAAAGAAATTAGTAGTATGAGAATTGAGAAGATCCGCCTGGACATTTAAAATCCATGTGTAGATTGAATACTTAATCGAGGATATTTAATCTCTTGATTTTTAATACCTACACATCCTCCTTAATAACCACCAGAAGCGAAAATATTAGGATCGGTGGGAGTTTTCCTGAAGGATCCCAGACATATCCCCAATCACCAAGATTTGCCCAGTCGAATATCCAATGCGCGTCGCCTATAACCATATTCACGCATCTATGTGATTGTGGAAAGCCCATTTTCGTGCGCCAGTAGGCTCCATGCAAAGCCCGTGCCTGGTCGAAGTACATGGTCCATGGTACATCTTCAAGATAGTAAGCATCAGATCGATCTGACTCGAATGCGCCTTGCATGGGGATCTTTTCATGTTTTTCATAAATTTGGAAAAGGCCGGGTTGTGTCCAGAATGGATCCAAACCGCTGGCAATTACTGTTGCAAAAACCAGGCTGCGCTGGTCATAAACAGCAATTGTTTGATCGGCGAGATTTACTTCAATCCATTGATCATCTGTGACACCTTCCGGATAAGGAGAGTTTGGTATTACCCAGGTGACGATCTTTCCTGGCTGCCAATCTTCCGGACCAACTAGGTACCAACTCATATCATCGATGATTGTTTCATCATAAACCTGGACCACTTCGTACTCGGACAGCAGGTGACCAGTGTAGTCGGAATTCTGGTAACCTGGCGTGCGTTTTGTCTCAACTGGTGTTGCATTGAGGAAAGTAAGGATCCAACCGAATGCATTGTTTGGCGTCAGGGAAAATGTAAGACCCTGGAATTGCGGCAGCACACCAATCCAGGCAACATCGGCAGCCTTCATCCAACCTCTTCCTGTGTTATATAAGCGTTTTCCCTCCAGTTCTTCTGAGCGATTATACGATATGTAAGCAAAGCTGGCATTTATCTTTTCCGTGGCAAGTCCCTTTTGTCCCTGTACTGCAACTTCGATGGTTGGATAGACTGGAGCGTTTTTAGTGTCCACTTCCCCAAATCGCAGATCGGATTGAACCAGTTCTAGATTAGCATGATCCGCTGGCAATGGAGTCAAAGGAAAAGTGAACCCTAACTCTGCCATGTTGGTGAGATAAGCTGAGGGGCCCGCTGGTGTGCAGTCTCCTGGATCACGACAATAAATCTCGGGTAAATAGAGGAAAACAGGATGTTGATTGGATTCTTGAAAGGAGTTTACCGAGGCTGCATTTACTGTAGCAGGAGAAATCACAAATAAATATTTCGGTAACCCAACAAAGATAGCCAAGAAAAATGATGTCAATTTCATCATAACCATTCTGAAGAATTTTATTATTTGAACTTTGTCCAACCTGTAATTGTCATGTAAATAAAATTGTTAAATTTATTTTCGTGAAGACGTTAAACTACCTTTCAGTGTAAATTTGTGTATACTTGGGCTGTTGTTCACAAAAAGAATGAAGGATGATTATAAAAGATATATTTAAACAAGAGATGAGAAGTGAAGGGAAGGTTGAAAGCAAAGTAAAGATATGGATTCTGGCTGCCAGACCCAAAACGCTGCCGGCGGCAGCTGCACCTGTTATTGTAGGCTCAGCTTTTGCCTACAAAGACGGTTCATTTAATCTGCTTCCTGCATTAGCTGCGTTGATTGCTGCGCTTCTTCTGCAAATTGGAGCGAACCTGGCAAATGATGTGTTCGATTATTACCGTGGCGCGGATACACCGGAAAGATTAGGGCCGCGACGTGTAACGCAGTCGGGTCTGTTAACCTCAAGGGAAGTACTGGCAGGCACATGGATTGTCTTCGGGTCGGCTGCCGTCCTGGGAATTTATCTGTATATAAACGCTGGGTGGCCTGTCCTGATGATTGGATTCCTGGCAATTCTTGCAGCATTAGCTTACACAGGAGGACCAATCCCATTGGGATACTACGGTTTAGGTGATTTGACAGTCTTTATATTTTTTGGTTTAGCGGCGGTTGCAGGGACATATTATGTGCAGGCTCATCGTTTATCAATCCCGGTGATATGGGCATCCATCCCGATGGGTTTGTTGATCACAGCGATCCTTGTTGTGAACAATCTGCGTGATATTAAGACAGACTCGCAGGCAGGTAAAAGAACGTTGGCGGTCCGACTTGGAATTCAGGGGACACGTGTTGAATATTTACTATGTTTATTGTTCTCTTATATCGTACCTGGAGTTATGTGGGGATTAGGTATGGTATCGATTTCGGCAGCACTCGTGCTGGTTTCTGTCCCAATGGCGATATCATTAGTCAGGTCAATTTGGAAAGGAAGCGGCAGCGGTCTGAATCAAGTCCTGGAAGGTACAGGTCGACTCGTTCTGATTTACAGCTTTTTATTTTCAATTGGAGTTATTATCCCAGTATTCCTCCAATGATTGAAATTTAACCGAAATAATTCCTACAAATACTGCCACGCGCAGACTTGATGTTCAAACCAATCCACAAAATAATACAAACCTAACCCCATTATACTGAGCGCGACGATACCGGCGTACATGGCTGGATAATTAAATAATGTACTTCCATTAAAATAAATATAGTATCCTAATCCCTTCTGGGTGGCGATTAATTCAGCGATGAACAATACGGCTACCGCTGTACCGACAGATTGACGAAGCGCGGTCAGGATAGCTGGAAGACTAGCTGGGAAGTAAACAAATCGAAATAAAGCGCGCCTTCCCGCGCCCAGACTGCGTACGCTCTGTATCAATTCTGGGCGGATACCGGCTGCCTGGTCTCGAACGAGCACCAATACCTGGAAGAAAAGGATTAGAAAGATAATCATGATCTTTGGAAAATCCCCAATCCCAAAAAATAATAGGATAATGGGTACAAAAACAACTTTTGGGATGGGATAGAGCAGATATACTATCGGGGAAATGAACTTGTGTAAACGTTTTGATTGGCCCAAAACCAAACCAATCGGCGCGGCGATAATTATTGCCAATAATGTACTCACAACAACCCGCCAAAGACTGGCGAAAAAATGGTCCAGTATTTGACCATTGATTACTTCCTGTATCAATGTCTGGCTGACGATATATGGTGTGGGTAGAATTGGTTTATTAATGATCATCGCCCCTAACTGCCATAAGATTAGCAGGGTAAGGACGGCAATAATCAATTCACTTTTCTTCATAGCCATCCATACTATTTCGGAGTTCACGAACTAATGCCAGATACTCGTCAGAATACCTGTAACCCGAATTAATTGCGTTGGGGTTTTCGATAATAATTGTGTCTGTAATTGGAGGTTGATTAAGCATAAGTATTTTTTGACCCAACAATGCGGCTTCTTCAATGGCGTGAGTGACGATTATCAAGGTCAGATCTTGCTCGATACATAGTTCTATGGTGAGTTTTTGAAGACTTTCACGTGTAGGTGCATCCAATGATGAAAATGGTTCATCCATAAGCAATAAGTCTGGTTCCAAAGCTAATGTTCTTGCGATTGCAGTGCGTTGACGCTGACCACCAGATATTTTTTGCGGATATTGATTTTGAATTGAGTTAAGGCTGAGACGGTTAATCCAGAAATCTACATTCTCAGGAGAGATGTTCTCTTCTGGCGCGTGTTTGCCATCAGGTCCGTAAAAATCCCTGACCTGAATGCCCAATTCGACATTTTGGCGAACTGTAGCCCAGGGTAATAAACCATAATCCTGCAGAATTAGACCAGTATGTGGTCTTGGTCTGGTGATCTTTTTGTCCATGAGCAGGATTTTTCCGGATAATGGAAATCGAAGCCCAGCCAGCAAATAGAGGAGTGTAGTTTTTCCGCAACCAGATGGTCCCAGAACAGCCCAGGCTTCTCCTCGCTCAACTTCCCAGTTGAAATCCTGAAAAACAAGCTCTCCTTGCGGGTATTGAAATGAAATGTTTTCCAGGTGGATCATACATTGATTCGCTTTTATTACAAAATCTTTCTGTCTAGATCCATTCATTAATAATTCGAAGATTGTGTTTTTTGGAATGCTATGGGAGATAATCCGGACTGACTGATTCTTGATATGAAACTTCTTTATCTAGAAATCCTTTTTCATTCGCCCAGTCAAGTACGTCATTCCACTGCGCTTCAGTAGGAATTCCCGCTTCTGCAAATTCTGGTATTTTGAAACTCTGTAACAAAGGTTGTGGGACTAGATTGTATTCAACTAGAAGGGGTATCCATTTAGTGGGATTATTATTGATTTGGGCTGTTGATTCTTCAACAGCAGCAAGAAAACCACGCACGGCTTCTGGATTTTGTTCCAGCACTTCATTCCGGAAAGTCAATGTGCTGAAACTAATTTCAGGTAGGCTGGTATCATCTAGAACGGCTCTTGATCCCTGGAGGACAGCCAGAGAAGACAGCGGTTCCGGTAGCATACCGGCATCCAATTCGCCATTTTCAAGGAGCGCCATCCGGTCAGGTATCTTTGGAACTGAAACTGTGTTAATTTCTTCGGCAGTAAAACCTTGTGACTGGAGCAGACGGTCTGTGAGGTATTCAATAACAGTCCCTTGAGAGATGCCAATTCTCGCCCCTTTTAATCCATCGACATTATTGATTCCGCTCTCTCCGGATGCTAGTATCCGGAAAAGCGCTTGCTCAGGTGTAGCTGTTCTTGCATAGCGGACGATTTTTACCTGAGGTTGATCTTTGTTGTAAAACATGGTTGATGTTAATTCGTTGATCATACCGTCCGCTTGACCTGCCGCGATAACTTGATCACGCTCAGGAGCAGAAGCGACTGCCACAAATTCCACATTCAAACCATGTTTTTCAAATAAGCCTTCCTGTTGCGCTACGTACATAGGTAATGCTTCTAATATGGGTAGGACTGCTATTTTTAGGGTAACAGGCTTAAGAGATTCAATCTCTGCAGGCGTAGTCTGCATGCATGCACTTAGAAAAGTTGCCAGTATGAATAGTTTTGATACAAAAAAAAGCTTGTAAACAACAGCTTTCATTTTTGAGAATTTCTCCTTAGGAAAACATGTGTATTACTTTGTAAACAATCAAATTCTATTAAATGAAATTATAGCATGGTCAGCCATTATGGAAAAACTTGGTGTGTTAAAATCTTTCGAAGATGTGTGCAACGATATAACGTATTCAAATTGATGTATTTCAAACAAAATCGTGAAACTATATATTGTTACGCCAACTTACAACGAAGCCCGGAATCTACCGAAATTGGTATCAGCTCTAATGGCGCTGTCCATTGAAGATATTCATGTGCTCGTAGTAGATGACAACAGTCCGGATGGGACAGGTCGGGTTGCTGATGAATTGGCGGAGATGCATCCGGGTTCCATTTCAGTGATCCACCGGAGTGGAAAATTAGGTCTGGGATCGGCATACATCACTGGATTTAAACAAGCGATAGATGCAGGCGCGACTGCGGTCGCTCAGATGGATGCTGATCTATCTCACCCGCCTGATTTATTAATAGAGCTGATTCAATCATTGCAGGATTTCGATGTTGCCATGGGTTCAAGGTATATCCCTGGGGGAAGCGTCGATATGAATTGGCCTTGGTGGCGAAAAAGCCTATCAGCGTTCGGAAACCAGTATGCACGATACATACTTGGACTGCCTGTCCGGGATGCGACAGGCGGGTTCAAGGTTTGGAAACGAAAGACATTGGCTGGTATGCCGCTCAACCGGATACGTTCGAATGGCTATGCATTCCAGATTGAAATGGCATATGTAGCCTACTTGCTGAATTACTCTTTTGTCGAGAAAGCGTTTTACTTTCCTAACCGTGATTGGGGGAAATCGAAGATGTCATTCCGTATACAGCTTGAAGCTGCATATCGAGTTTGGAAAATGCGTTTTGATTATCGTGATTTACGCAGCTGAAACCTGGCAAGAAGACCAGTATTCAAGGGTTGCGGCTTATTCCGCATATATATCTATACAATTCCAAGATAGTTTTTTGTGAACAGCGTTATTTGGTACCATTCTTGAATACTGAGTGTTTCTGCTCGCCGGGAGGGGTCTATTCCAGAATCGTTCAATATTTTTCCTGTTGCACTTGGTTCCCAACCCATTCCTCCAGAGATGGAATTGCGCAGCGTTTTACGCTTTTGACTGAAACCGGCTTTTACCAGGCGGAAAAATAATTTAAGATGTTCCTCAGGAATTAGCGGCTCGGGATGACGGATAATTCGGATAACAGATGAATCTATATCTGGCGCAGGATAAAACGCGCCGGCTGGAATGTGGGCACGAATGCCAGGTTCGCCGTATACCTGAACGCTGATAGCAAGTAGGTTTAATTTCCCGGGTGGTTGACATATCCGTTCAGCAACTTCTCGCTGGATCGTTAGCACCATACTTTCGGGAGGATGGCTGGTCTCTGATAAATGTCGGATCAAGATGGAGGTGATGTAATACGGAATATTTGCAACGACCAGGTATCTGTGTGGTAAAGATAATTGTTTTAAATCTAATTCAAGAATATCTCCTGGAATTATTTCCACATTATCAAATCCTGATATGTGTTCTCGCAGAATTGGGATGAGGCGATGGTCCAATTCCACTGCTACAACTCGTGATGAATTAGCTGCTAGCTCTATTGTCAGGTGGCCAATGCCTGCCCCAATTTCCAGAATGGTGTCTTGTTTTTGAATGCCTGCAATCCCGGTAATTTTTTTGATAATTGTGGGGTCGGTGAGAAAATTCTGTCCAAGACTCTTATCTGGACGAATTCCATATTCTTTCAGTATTTTTGTAATGCTAGAATATTGGGTACTCACTGGCAAGATGGTTCATCAGGTTTTTCAGGCCAGGTTCCCGCTTTGAAATGGTATACATAATCACGCAGGACTTCCATTTCGGCGATCGTCGCATATGTCTCATTTCTCATTTGAGTGCTGTATACACGTTTGTGTTCTAATATGTCTTTTGGAACACCGGTAAAAATCAAATTTTCACTTTCAATCTTTGGTAACAAACAAGCTAATTGGCTCATTTGTTCTAAGCTGAGATCGGTAAGCACAGAACCCTGAAATGATTTTATTATCTGGGGAATTCGAGGCAGAACACTGGTGCTGAGAAGTTTTTCTTTGAGGGCACACAGGACCATATTCTGATTATCGACACGCTGGTAATCGCTATAGCGCTTACGGATACGGGAAAAACGTACAGCCTGATCACCATTGAAATGATTTTGACCAGCATAGAAGTAGCCCATATCCCGAGTGAATTGGTTAACTGGCGTACCATCTACATCTGTGGGGAGGTAAAGGTCAATCCCTCCAACGGCGTCAATTATTCTCTCGAAAACAAGCATATTCAAAGCCCCGTAATGATCGGCAGGTAATTCAAGGTTGTGGTTGATCGTTCTTGCAAGTAGACCAGGTCCAGCTCCAGGACCATCGTAGTAATTCATTCCCGGACCACCATAAAAAAATGATTGGTTTATCTTCCCATTGGTTATCCCATGATCTTCAATACCTGGAATTTCGACCCATAGATCACGCGGTATTGAGAGCACAGTGACTTTGGGAGTTACAAAATCCACCCGAGCGATGCGGATAACATCAGCCAGACCATAGGTGTAGGATAAATCTTTTGTATCAATCCCGATCGCCAATACGTACATGATTGGCGGTCCGCCGCATAATGGAGCAGCAGTGGTGGTTGGTTCAATTGTAACCGTGGGGGATTCAGAAGGACTTGTTGAAACCACACCAGTTGAGGTTGGGATCGGCGGGATTGTTTCGGATGGAAGGGGATTTGTGATTTTTTTTTGTGTTTCAGATGGTACGAAAATTTCATGCGTACTGGTCGGCAGACCTAATCCTGGACCGAGCGGTGCAGTCCATCCTTGTTTTGCTTTTGGGTACAGGATTAAACCACCAGCGATAACCGTAAATAATAATACTCCTAAGATCGCGAATATCCATATTCTTTTGGAACGTTCGGTCGAATTATCCATATTTACATTAAAATATCAGTAATGATTCTCTAGATTGCATTGTTATATTATGCTTGGAATTTCAAGATTATATCACCGGCAATACGTGACTTTTTCCCTGAGGTTATCATGCACAAACTTGGTTTTTACTAAGGTATAATTTTTTGAGGTTCTGGACCAATGACCGATAAAAAGGATTTAGGGATCATACATCATGCAGGTCATGATCGCGACCAGTTTGTTTATAAATGGGTAATTACCTGGTCGATATCATTAATATTAATAGTAATTACCTGGATGATCAGCCCATTTTTCCAAATGGGTTACCTCTCATTTGGGGTAATTATAGTCCTATTGTTCGTGTTATGTGGGGCGCTCACATTTTCGCTGGAAAAGAGCCTTCAAGTTTTTGAGGTTTCAAATGCATGGCGTTATCGTTTCGCCTTTCTGTTTGCAGCCTGCACTGGTTTCTTATCTCTTTTCATTTTTACGGTTTTTTCAAATCAGTTTGATTTTACTGTGAAAGAAATTTTTTCCCTGGTTCAAATTTTGATCTTAATTTATGTATCCATCTTCAGCGCCTTTGCAGGTGGACTCGCCGCTACTGCGGTTGAGGGAAGTTTATGGGAAAATAATTTTCCGCCTTCTGAACAAATTGAAGCGAGCGTTTTTCACAAGCATATCGAAATCATTGGTGTACCGGGACCAGAACCACTATCAAAACGACTTTTTGACTATTTACTTGCGGTATCAGCTGTGGTATTAACATTTCCAATTTGGACCTTTATCTCACTCATTATCTGGTTTGAACGCCCGGGACCTGTCCTGTTCATTAAAAATTCTGTGACGAAAGGCGGGCGGAATTTCCACCAATTCAAATTCCGAACGATGACTCCTGGAGCTGAAATGGATACTGGACCTGTCCTTTCGCAAGAGGGCGATAATAGAGTATTAAACTTTGGTCGAATTCTCAGGAAGACTGCACTGGATGAATTACCGCAACTGATAAATATACTATTGGGCGAAATGAGTTTTGTGGGACCTCGGCCGCAGCGCACCGTTCTGGTAAATGGATATTTACATATCCTGCCAGAATATGCGGTAAGACATAGTGTCCTTCCGGGTCTGTCAGGTTTAGCTCAAGTCGCAGGAGATTACTATCTCACACCGCGACAAAAACTAAGGTTTGACCTTCTATACATCCGCTACAGAAGCCTTGGATTTGATATTAAGCTGTTGTTTCTGGCTTTTCTGATCTCATTTTTCTATCGCTGGAAAAAAAATTGGAATGGCAGGCTGCCGCGAAGGCTGCTTCGCTTAGGGGTTTGAGAAATTTAATGGCGAGATTAAAGGTTACGCCTGACAATTCTCCAGTATGACCAAAGAATTACAAATATAATCAGACTGTTTAATACCTGTCCTGCAATTGTTCCATATACTCCCCAGTTTTGAATCAGCAGTACGCCAACCGTAAACATCGCAATGATTGCCCCAATATATGCATAGAAAAGCGGTTTGCTGATTCGGACAGCTTTTAATGCGGTTTGGGCAGGTGTGTATGCAAATAACAGTGCGTAAAACAGAATCATTAAGGTTGCCCCGCGGCTGAAAGGAAGGTAGGTATCCCCATATAACCGGTAGAGTAACTGCTCCGGAAATAACAAGGCAACCACCAACAATCCTGTAACTGGGATACTCAAAATCAAATATGTCTTCTGTAACAACCTGGTTAGTGCAGAAAGACCGGATTGATCGTAGATTTTTGCCGCACGAGGGGTCATGTAAGTGTCGGAGGCGCGGATGAGGACCAGGATGGGAGCCACCAAATTTTGAAGCGCGCGGTAGGCGCCGACTGCAGCGAAATTGACAATGCCAGCAGTCAGAACTGGGTAGAATTCAATGGCAAGCCAACTTGAGGTCGAACTGCCCAATATCCATTTTCCGAATCTCCAATTCTTATTCCAGGTCTGCAGCAATTTTAAATCGCGAAACGACCAATCACTGCGAGTTTGCCATATGCCTGGCACCAGAGCTGCAAGTGAACCGATAGCGATAGCTGAAATGCTTGTTACGCCGTTCAATTGCCCCTGGGCTGCCCACCATAGCATGATACTCAGGCGGATGATATTCGATATGGTTGAATTCAGCAAAGCGAGCTGCACTCGATTGCGGGTATAAAGCGCGCGTCGTATAAATTCAAACAGCTGCCAAAATAAAAACGCGGACCACAAAGAGAACATCGCCGGTCCGGCAGTATCGTTGCCCAGTTTTATCAGCAGACAGCCCAGTAAAGCAGCTGTTAATGCGGTCGCAAGCGCTAAAATCAATTGCATCACACCAGTAGCAGAGACATACCTTTGCCAACCGGGTTGATCCATTCCAGCTCCGAATGTATTCAATGGTTGTACAGTGATGCCATCTTGAAGCGCCCTGATTAACCGCAGGGCAGTGAAACCAACCCCGTAAACACCCAGTTCGGTCGGTGAGGCAATCCTGGCAAGTATCAAAGTTGCGAGAAAATTCGATACGCTGATCATCCCCTGATCAATTGCTGCCAGGTAGCCCCCTCTTGCCGCTTCTCCCGAAAATAAACCCAACATACCACTCAAGAATTGTGCTATGAGATTCCGGTTTTTAAACGGTTCCGGAGCATCAGCATCGATCAGATTTGAATCGTTTTTCCGCATTTATTTAAAGTGAGTTGAACCTTGCCGGAAACTATATTTTTACTAGATAGATTCAGCCAGGCAAGGACGATTTAAAATTGAAATTTGTTGCTCCGAGATTTGGAATTAAAACAAAATGCCCGAGCAGGTTTCCCGGCGGCACCCAGAAAGACCTGATTACCGCTGCTTCCTTTCGGACCTGACGGGGTTCGCAGGATTCCGCCGCGCCGGACCCACCCGGACACATTGGTTAGCATACCTCATGAGAGGATGCTTGTCAATAATCCATATTTATTTTACTTCTTGCGTTGAAAATATACAGCTGCCCCAAAAATAATTACCAGCAGAAAGATGAATAAAAGAACTCCTCCGAATCCACGCAGCCAGGGAATTTCAGTTGGATATACAGCGGTTGTGGTCGGTGAAGCCTGGTTGGAAGGGGAAGCCAGTCGGCTCAAAATAAATGAAACAATGTCATTAATTTCTTCTTCGGTTAATGGTCCACCGTTTGCTTGCCCCCAGGCTGGCATGGCTGTGCCTGGAACGCCTGTATTGATTGTGTTTTTGATCGAAAGATCGGGTCTTATCGCAGGCCAGTTTTTTGCCAAGGTCGCCCCGATCCTACCACCGCCATCCGGCCCGTGACAGACTGTACAATTCTTATCATAAAGGATTGCGCCTTGATTTGGATCTCCTGCTACCTCCGGGATTGGCGTTATTGGGGGTCGTGTGGTTGGGATTGGATTTGTGGGAAGGCTTATCCGTTCACCCGTCTGCCAGTTGAGGATGTAAGCAACCAGGGCATCGATTTCTTCATTTGAAAGCGGTCCGCCATTATTTTGGGACCATGCAATCATTGCAGTACCAGATACGCCGTTTTTGATGATAGTTTCTACGGTCAAATTGGGTCGAATTGACGGCCAGTCTTTTGCCAGGGTGGCCCCAATGCGCCCTTTACCTTCTTCACCATGACAAACGGTACAATTTTCAGCATATAACGTTGCCCCTAATTCGAGTTGATCCTTGCCGTCTTGTGTTTGTGCTGAAATGTCCGCTTTTAATGGGACAAAAATAAACAGGAGGATCAATACAAACGATCCGGCGAGAAGAAGTTGCTTATTGGCAGCCATTTTTTCCCTACTTTAGTGTTAAAAGGTAAGCGATTATATCTGCCATATCTTGTTCGGTAAGTGTGCTTCCATAATTATTGGGCATTAAACCATCCGAAAAACCACTGACTAGATGTATGCTGGGGTTAACTACGGATTCATAAAGATATTCTTCTGCGGTACTGGCTTCACCTTTATAATCAGATTCAGTATATCGGGTATCTGATCGCTCTCCAATGGCGGGTTCTGTATCCGAAGCGAGCCAGTAAGGTCCGGTGGGGGCGTCTATATGGCAGGTAGTACAGGCAAAAGATTGGGCGAGTACTTCACCGTTTTGGGGATCACCTTCGGGTAAGGTTTTGGAAACATCTGTGCCGGCAAGAGGACCTTCAGGCGTTGGAACCTCTTGGATCACTGAAGCAGTTTCTTCCCAATTCATAATGAAAGCGGCAATGTTCCTGATCTGGTCATCCCGCAGTGGGCCACCCACCTGCTGGGAAAATGAGGGCATTGCTGGAACGCCCTGTCCAGGATATTGATCAGGTCTGGTGGAGGTTAGACGTCCGCTGGTGGCTGTTGAGACGATATAATCTTCCAATGTGCCGTTCCATCCAACCTCCTTCAGTCGTTGATCAAAGAAATAACGGTCGTTTAATGGAGGGCACAATCCGGGTATTCCAGTACCTTGTGTACCATGGCAGCGGCTGCATTGTGCTTCGAATAATGAGGCTCCGGCTTCTATGGCTCTTCCTTGCTGTGCCTGCTCATATTCCTCCATCCGATCTCTTTCATTCAATCCATAAACAATGACAACCGCAGTGATTACTAAGATAAAAATCGTACCGAATATTGTCTGCAGCTGGATGCGGTCAAACATTATTCTCCCCCTCTATTTCGATGTATGAATACAGCATGTTCATATGTTTTTCTCTCACCTTCTTCATCATCCCATCCGATTCGATAAGTGACTTTTTTCAAATCTTGCTGCCAATCATCGATAAGCATGACGGCTTCGACGTTGTCTAATTTTCCTTCTGCAGCAGCAATATTAATACGGTCAGTATATTGCTCAAAAACTGTATCGAGTTCGGGACAGCCGTAGTCCAAATTCGGACATAAATTCCTGGCAGGTGTTTCATTCACTACATAAACACCTGGTTGGAGTTGTTCAAATTCAACGGATCGAAGAGGTCCAGTGCCTTCCTCTGGGACAAGGTCCTGCACAATTCTTGTAGCAGCATCAGTTTCGATGCCATAAGCCGGCAGCCCCATGTAACTTAGCGCGATCAGCACGAATACTGAAAGCAAACCAATTCCAACAGCAAAAGGTCTTCTCGTCAGAGTGCGATGCGGGTTGCGATCAATATAGGGTACTGCAATAAGCACAATAACAATCACTGTCGGTAAGATGATACCCATTAGAGATTTATCACCGAGTTTCAACATGCCTTGCAGCCACCAGAAATACCAGGGCGCTTTTGTATCCAGAGGAGTGACCTGGGGATCAGCGATTGTTTCCAGAGGCGCGTGGTAACCAAATATTGTTACACTTAAAATCATTAGGAAAAGACCTATACTGGTCCAAAATACTTCGCCTGTGAGTAAATCTGGTAAGAAGTCAATTCTCTTTTTTGCAGCTTTTTTGGTCTCGGGAGGAATATCGCCTTCTTCTAAGCGCGGTGGAAGTGAAATGCCGTGTTCTCTAGATACTTTGTAATAGTGAATACTTAATACCAAAACAATTAAGAAAGGCAGCAAGACAATATGCATCAAGTAGAAACGTAAAAGACCATTCGAGCCGATATCCGGAGCACCACGAAGAAGCAGGTTAACTTCATTTCCAAAAATTGGCGCTGCTTCTGCCATGCTGGTACCGATTGTCACAGCCCAATATGCCAACTGGTCCCAGGGTAATAGATACCCACTAAAACTAAGGAACAGCGTTATTCCTAACAGTATCACACCCGTTAACCAGGTAAATGAGCGTTCTTTTTTGTACGATCCCGTAAGGTAAGTGCGCAGCATATGCAAGAAAGTGAAAATCACCATCCCTTCCGCGCCTAACCGGTGAAGATCGCGTACAAGTTGTCCAAATGGCACGTTGGACATCAAATGCAGGATTGAGGTGTATGCTTTTTCTGGAGAAGGTACATAATAAACCATCAAAATAAGTCCAGTTATGGTTTCGACAGCCAGGAAAAAAACCGCAAAGAAACCTAGCCGGAAGGTATTCGTGAGTATGGTACTACCAGCTTCGTAATAGCGTGGACGAATGTGGAACAAGAAACTGGTCGTGTGTACTTTGTAACGAGGATTTGGTTTTTCAGTGGGTGGATCACCGCGCATCACCGCTCGTAATTCGTTCAATCCCATCCCAGCAGTTATTGCCCGGACGCGGTGGTCTACTGAGTCCCATATTCTCTGCCGAAGGTCTTTAATGTTAATGGACTTAAACATATACGATTTCTCCAGAAAGACTGATGATTCAATATATAATTTATGGGTGATTTATGAATGCCGCTCGCCATTTATCCGGCTGCCGGTATCGACCTGGACAATTAGGTTAGAGTCTTGCGGTATTTGCAACGGTTCCCCATTTTCTGTTTTGGCTACAATCTCACCGGTTTGAGGATCAACCGCCTGGACGACAAACTGGTCTAGAGATCGCGGGGCGGGACCCTGAATATAGTCCCCATCTTTTTCAAATTGAGATCCATGGCAGGGACAAACAAATTTGAACTCTTGATCTCTCCAACTATAAAGGCATCCGAGATGAGTACAGACCTTGTAAAGTGCCGTAACACCTTCTGATGAGTTAGCGAGCCAGAATTTTACTTTTGGAAAATTTTGAGGTCCGGCATCCTTTTCAGGCAGCTCAGAAGCGGGACCTATCGTTACTACACCACCAAACTCACCTTCTTTGAATATCGGCATCGCAAATAACAAAGTTATTCCAGCGAAACTGACAGTCAAAAAACCAAGAGAAGCCAACCAGGCAAAATTTAGAAATTCGCGCCGATTAACGGCCAATCCCTCTTCTTGATTTTGGTTTTCGTCGGCCATGAACTCCCTCCATAAAAATAGAGAATATTACCCTGATTTGTCCGCAGTTGATTATAGCATACGGATAAGTCGGAAACAAGAAAAATTTCATAAAGAAGGGAGTATTTGAGGGTGATTAATTGCATCACCCATTCTAATTAGTCCGGGAATCGTTATAATACTCCCATGAAAATATTTTCTTTATAAAACGGAGGGACGGATGACAATTATTGAGGTGCACTCCAGGTTAGCAGTCACTACGATTCTGTATACGGTCATCATGGTGGCGTGGGGATTATTTAGGTATTTTCGCGACCGTCAAATAGACAGCAACTACTGGGGCGCAATCGTCATTTCTGAGGTATTGGTATTAATTCAGGCTGGAATTGGTGTGTACCTTTATATCAGCGGTATTGGTCATTTAGATAGGGGATACATGCACATCCTGTACGGGATTGTAGCCGTGCTCGCCGTTCCGGCTGTTTTTCTTTTCACCAAGGGGGATGATGCGCGGCGTATGAATTTGATTTACGGACTGGTATATTTATTTCAAGCAGGAATCCTAATCCGTTCGATGGTTACCGGTTGATAAATCGATTGGGTTAGAAGAATTGAGGGAGCTATTTAAAGCTGAGCGGAGAGGGTGGGATTCGAACCCACGGAGCCTTGCGGCTCACGCGCTCTCCAGGCGCGCGCGTTAGGCCAGACTACGCAACCTCTCCGAATAAGTTGGATAAGTAATACGCCAACGGTCAGGATTATACTATAGAGTTACTCACCGGTTCATATTTGACTATTCTCAAAAACAGAGAAAACAAGTCTAAAAAAATTCATCCGAATAATCACGGTATTCATATATTCGCCTTTTCGAAAAGACCTCATCATAACCAGCGATTGATCCAAATCCTGGCTCTTTCAGCACTTATCTTTATCCAAATTTTACTATTGGATATTATCCGGGAAAAAGATGCGCAAGTAATTCTGGGGAATATTTTGTTACCAACTCAGACGTAAGACAATTCCCTTGGCAGATTTCAGCAAACAGGTCGGCGCTGGGGCGTTTTCTCCGGGTTTGTGTGTCCGGGTCTAATTCCCACAGTCCAAATCGCTGAGTCCAGCCTCGCTCCCATTCAAAATTATCTACAAGGGTCCAATAAAGATATCCTTTAACAGGAAAATTAAAATTTACCGCCCGCCATACCTGGTGTATGTGCTGGATGATGTATTTTCGTCGTAGATCATCGTTCCGGTTTTCCACACCATTTTCGGTGATGATTATTGGACGTTTGAACTTTAATCCCCATTTTATCGCCTTAAATAAAAAATTGGGGACATTGGCAATCGAACCCGAGTCGCTCAATTCATCTTCTGGAGAGAATGTGCGCTTGGTAAATAATTCTTTCAGGTTGAGTAAGTTGAAAGATACATATTCCCGAGTGTAATAATTGATCCCCAGGAAATCCAGCGTATTGCTCGCATTGGATATTCGCTTTTTCCAGATAGGGAAATTCAAAATTCCCCTGGAGAATGCCACAGGGAAGAAATCATTGAATAGTGAATTTAGAATTTTTGTAGCGACCATATCTCCCGCAAACCAATTTCTGGCAGGGAGGAAACCTCTGAATTGAACAGCTGTGCCGACTCGTGCATTTGATTGCAGATTATGAATGGCATGATAGGCTCCAGCATGCGCTTTCACCATATTTGTCATCACTCGTAAACCGGCTGAAATATCAGATTTGCCCGGGGGAAAAAGTCCCAGAAGATAACCATTTGCTGCAAGCACATTCGGTTCATTGATCGTTACCCACATATTGACGTATTCTTTAAACGCATCAACCACTTTCAGGGTATATTTAGTGAACAGATCTGGCATGTCCTGGTTTTCCCACCCGCCGAACTCTTCTATCCAGATGGGATTACTGAAGTGATGCAGGGTTACGATCGGAACCATCTTTCTTTCCACGATACTACGGATAATTTCTCGATAACGGTCAAGAGCAATTTCGTCCCACCGGTCAGGGGATGGTTGTACGCGGCTCCATTCAATTGACAACCTGTGAGCATTGTGATGCGACTCATCAGCGCGATCCAAATCCTCTTTCCAACGTCCTCCCCACCAATCGCATGCTGAACCAGATTTGTCTTTATTGAGGATGCGACCATTTTCTTGTTCCCAATCCCACCAAGTATTATTCTTATTGTTTCCTTCAACTTGGTATGCAGAAGTCGCAGTGCCCCAAAGGAAGCCGCGCGGAAAATTATAAGCTGCTTGCACCATAGAAATTCCTTTTTGTTGTAAATATGTACGCTTTAGATTTTATTACCATACGATTGTCTTGACAATTCACTAAGGGTCACTCTCATAATCAAATGGTCTCAGTCCGTTGACTGCTTATTGTGGTATGCTTCTGATATTGATTTTTAACACCCTTCATTTATTGTTCTGGAGACCTTCAACCAATTTTTTCCAATTTGTCAGCTATGACCGCGATGAAAAATGTTGTTTATATTGCGTTGGGGAGTAATCTGGGGAATCGTTCGAAGAATTTAGCTGCAGCAATTGATTCGATGCCCCCACATATACTGGTAAAAGATTGTTCTCCGGTTTATGAAACACCTCCATGGGGATACACCTCCCAGCCTGCATTCCTGAACCAGGTTTGCAAAGTCGAAACATATTTACAACCGTATGAATTGTTAGCATATTTAAAAAAGATCGAACATGAATTAGGCCGTAAGGCGACATTTCTATACGGTCCTAGAACAATTGACCTCGATATTCTATTCTATAACGATCTGGTATCGAAATCTGTTGATTTGATCATTCCGCATCCGCGGATAGAAGAGAGAGCTTTCGTATTAGTACCACTTATTGATTTAGATCCCGACCTGATCCATCCCGAACATGGCAGGTCGGTGAAGGAATTATTGTTTGACCTGGATACGAACCATATCGAAATATTTGAATCCAATGATTGATCCATTTAGTCAATTCATTGTGCAATAAAGAATTCAAGAAAATTCGGGTAAAATCTATCAATATGCTTAATTGAATATCAGGTGTTTTTTGTACCTGTTGGTTGAGAAGATTCTCTTGGAAAAAATCACGTACAATTGGAGGCATACTGATGTCTGAAACAGATCAAAAACCTTTGAAATTGGCTCCGGAAGGAGATGTCGGTTACTCTGTGAAAAGGAGAGAGGATGGGGGTATGGAAATCGTTTTTACAAGATTATCCGAAAAAACATTAGAGCACTGGCGTGAGTTTGCCCTGGCACATCTTATTGATTCTGACAGGTTAACCACAAACCTGTATGATTTGCGACAAATTAAGGATTTGCCGGAAAAGGCGATACAGTACGCAGTCGAAGTGAACAACGATCCCTCCGCCCGAAACATCCGTCTGGCAGTCGTTGTTAGCAATGAAGTTGTTCTTCACAAAGTAAAAGATGTCCAGGCATTGACTACTCCGGGCGGGGTTGAGATGGAGATATTCACAGACATTGCCGATGCTGAAGCTTGGCTGCAGCGTCCTTTAACGCTGGTAATTTGAGAATAAATCAGGGTTGGATACAATATCACCGACCGCTTTCTGGTTGGCGTTAGACGGCTGGTAATTTTTTCTATCAATGGTTTTAAAAAATCCAGAATTGTCGATCAACGGGAAAGAATTTATTTGGGGTTCGCGTACTTATGTTATGGGAATCCTTAATGTGACAGCGGATAGTTTTTCGGGAGATGGGCTGCTATCCACAGACCAACTTGATGACTCGTTTAGCAAACAAAAAATCTCGGATATTGTTGAGGAAACAATTCTCAAAGCACGCAAATTTTTATCTTCAGGCGCGGATATACTTGACATAGGCGGAGAAAGCACAAGACCTGGATCAAGACAAATAGGTGTAAAAGAAGAATTAAGAAAAGTAATTCCGATTATTGAGGCGATTTCCGCGGAACTGGATGCTGTCCTCTCAATTGATACATATAAGGCAGCGGTTGCGGAGGCGGCGCTAAAAGCTGGAGCCCATGTTATTAATGATGTATGGGGTTTGAAAGCTGATGAAAATATGGCTGGCGTTGCAGCTAAACACAACGCGCCGGTGATATTAATGCACAATCGCAGTTCATGGGCGCACGCCGAAATTAAAAGTAAACTCGGCGGTCGATATATTGGCATGGAATACAACAACCTAATACAGGATATTAAAACAGAATTATCGCTGAGCATATCAACTGCACTGGAAGCAGGAGTCCCAAATAGAAATATCATTATCGATCCTGGAATTGGTTTCGGGAAGACAGTAGAACAAAATTTTGAATTGGTAGATCGGTTGGATGAGTTCCGCAGCCTGGGTTACCCGGTGTTATTCGGGCCGTCACGGAAATCGTTTATTGGTTATACATTGGATTTACCAACCGATCAAAGAGTGGAGGGAACTGCAGCTGCGATTTCGATTGGGATTGACCGCGGCGCTGATATTATCCGCGTTCATGATGTTGAATATATGGTACGAGTTGCCCGGATTGCTGACGCAGTTGTCAGAAAATCACTCCAATAAATTAAATAAAAAGGTGTAATTTATGCTGAATGATATTATTCAAACCCGAGGTTTAATAAAAACATCTCATGGTGAATTTCAGATTTGCCGTCTTTCAGCTCTGGAACAGAATGGATATCCAGGGTTGGATCGACTCCCTTTTTCAATTCGTATACTGCTCGAATCGCTTCTACGCCAGATTGATGGTATAAGTATCCTGGAACAGGATGTATTAAATCTAGCAAGATGGACTGCGTATGCTGAAAAACGTTCATCTCTTCCTTTTCGACCTGCTAGAGTTGTGATGCAGGATTTTACCGGCGTACCTGCAATCGTAGATCTGGCTGCGATGCGTTCAGCCATGAAGAGATTGGGCGGCGATCCCAATAAAATAAACCCGGTCATTCCCATTGATTTGGTAATCGATCATTCAGTACAGGTTGATTTTTTCGCATCTTCCGATGCGTTGGTTCGTAATGCGGAAATTGAGTTCCAGCGCAATCGTGAAAGATATGAATTTCTACATTGGGGCCAGCAAGCTTTTAATAATTTTCGAGTTGTACCGCCTGCAGCCGGTATCGTCCATCAGGTAAATTTGGAGCACCTTGCATCCTTAGTGCTAACTCGCGATGAATCTGGGGCGCAGCTGGTGTATCCAGACACGCTTGTAGGAACAGATTCTCACACCACAATGATTAATGGGTTGGGTGTGCTTGGATGGGGAGTAGGAGGTATCGAAGCCGAAGCTGCTTTGCTTGGACAACCGATTGATATCGTCACTCCAGATGTTCTTGGATTTAAACTTTTTGGTAATCTCCAGGAAGGTGTGACAGCCACCGATCTTACACTGACTGTTACCCAAATGTTGAGAGAGAAAGGTGTAGTTGAAAAATTTGTAGAATTCTTTGGGCCGGGTTTGGATCATATGTCTCTTCCCGATCGAGCGACAATTTCCAATATGGCGCCTGAATATGGCGCAACAATTGGTTTTTTCCCGGTGGATGAGGAAACATTAAATTACCTGAGGTTAACAGGTCGTTCAGAAGATTTAATCGAACTCGTTGAAATCTATTTTAAAGAGCAAGGTTTATTCAGAACGTCCAATACTCCCGATCCGGAATTTACTGAAACTTTGGAATTAGATTTAGGAAGCATTGAACCGAGCATTGCCGGTCCTAAGCGTCCTCAAGATAGAATTCCACTCCGTAAAGTGAAAGAGTCCTTCAATTACTCACTTTCAGCGCCGGTTGAAGAACGAGGATACGGACTGGAAGCGGCGCAAATAAATGAAAGAGCAAATCTAAATGGTAATGGAGATGGGACCCAGATCGGTCATGGAGCGGTTGTGATCGCAGCAATTACTTCGTGCACAAATACTTCGAACCCATCTGTAATGATCGCAGCAGGATTGCTGGCAAAAAGAGCCGTAGAAATGGGATTGTCGGTCAAGCCGTATGTAAAAACCAGTTTAGCGCCTGGTTCGCGGGTTGTCACAGAATATTTATCGAAAGCAAACCTTCTGGAACCTCTGGCAAAATTGGGTTTTAATATTGTCGGCTATGGTTGTACAACCTGTATTGGGAATTCTGGTCCACTTCCTGTTGAAGTTGTTAAAGCAATATCCAATGCAGATTTAATCTCAGCCGCGGTTCTTTCCGGAAACCGGAACTTTGAAGGCCGCGTGCATCCCTATGTGCGGGCGAACTATCTTGCATCACCTCCTCTGGTGGTGGCTTACGCACTAGCGGGAACTGTGGATATAGATTTGATCAACGAACCAATTGGGCTGGATGAAAACAAGAACCCCATATACTTACGTGATTTGTGGCCTTCAAGCATTGAAGTCCTGGAAACGAGTAAAAACTCAATATCACCAACGATGTTTATTGAAAAATATGGTGATGTCTACACAGGAAATCAAACCTGGAATGAAATTCACGGTGGTGAAAGTGAGCTATTTGAATGGAATCCTGAATCAACATACATCCAGGAACCGCCATTCTTTCAAGATATTTCTTCTGATACGCCTGAGATAAATGATATTATCAATGCGAGAGCATTGGCCGTACTTGGTGATTCAATAACAACGGACCATATATCACCGGCTGGTAGATTTGCTGCTGAGAGTCCTGCTGGTCAATATCTGACAGAATTAGGGGTTCCAGCACGCGAGTTTAATACATACGGTTCTCGACGGGGGAATGACAGGGTAATGACCCGGGGAACGTTTGCAAATATCCGCTTGAAGAATAGCCTCGTTGGAGGAATTGAAGGCGGGGTGACTCTCCACTTTCCAGATGAAGTGCAGTGTTCGATTTTCGATGCAGCAATGAGATATAGAGAAGAAGGGATACCTTTAATTATTCTTGCAGGGAAAGAATATGGTTCTGGTTCCAGTCGTGATTGGGCCGCGAAAGGGACCATGCTTCTGGGGATTAAGGCAGTAATTGTTGAATCTTTTGAACGAATTCACAGATCTAACCTGATTGGTATGGGTGTCTTGCCCCTTCAGTTCAAGGCGGGTGAAAATTTGGATTCAATAGGTTTAAATGGAAAAGAGAGTTATTCAATTCTTGGATTAAAAGATGCGATCAATCCGGGAAGTGAAGTAACTGTCCATGTTGAAAGAAAAGATGGAAATAAAATGCATTTCAATGTTATTTTAAGGCTGGATACTGAGGCAGAGATTGAGTATTATCGTAATGGAGGCATACTTCATAAAGTGCTTCGTGATATGCTGTGAAATGGATGTAAAGAGAATTTTTTGTGAATGAGTAAATAGAATTCTGGTATAGATAAAAAAATACCCGGTAATCAGCGAATAACCGAATTGCCGGGTACTTTTTCCCGCTTGCTTTAACTTACTCGGGATTCTCTCCCACTTCCTCTTCGGAATCGAATTTTCTGCGTAATAATTCCAAACCCTGGGTCAGTAAACCCAATTGTGCAATTGCCATCCACACCAGGAATATGGTTATACCTGTAGCCAGCCAGTTCCAATAAGTGGGGAAATTCATTTCCAGGTTCTCGAGCTGGTGTACTAAATCATCAAGCAAGTCCAGATACTGGTCGAGCACTTCGCTGAATTCACTAACACTGGATTCTATCTCTGCAATGCTATCCGCCATGATCGAGAGGTCTTCTTTTATAATATACAGGCTTTCTTTCGAATCGGATAAATTGCTCTCCATTTCTTCCATTGATTTTGGAATATCGTTCAAACTTTGTGAGACATCACCAATCGCTTCGTGAAGCGGCTGCTCGGGCTGGTAAGCGCCCCTATTAAAAATCGTAAGCGCCCGCAAGACGGTATCGATGATCTTTGTGCTTTTTTGGACAGCATCCAGCGATCTTTGAGTGGCTGAAATTGTTGCAGGCAAATCGTCTTTCATCAGGGTTCCGACACTGTCAATAAATGGCTCTGTGGCTTCTATCGCTGTCCCGGTTGCTCTTAATGTGCTTTGAAGCGCCTGGATACTTAGAGCCGAGCTTTCGAGCGCCTGTTTACTGATTTCTATACCTTCTGCGGTCGTCTTCAAAGTGCTGGTCAAGATGCCTGTGGTCGAAGATATCCCATCCGCAACAGGTTCTTTTATTGTCCATATGGTATAAATGGCAACCAGGCTGAAAATCAATCCACCAATTGCAGCAATGATGAGCAGTACTCCAATGAGGCGAGATAATACTTTTTTCACGATCTCCTTCCCTCCATTTCCTTTGAAATTACCAATTTATGGATTTTACCATCATATGAAATACCTTTGGAGAAGAGATCATGGCACTTTAAAATCAAAGCGCCATATACCATCCCGAATTTCTTCAGTTGTGGAAGATTTTCCGAGCAGTTGGAACCAGGTATTGCCAGGTCTGAATGAATAGGGGGTACCATCGGGAAAGGTTAAATTCAAGGGAGCATCGCTGTCATCTCTGCTCCAATGAAGATTGTACAATTGCCCGTCTCGAAAAGCTTTGGCTTTGCCATTTCCTGTGAATTTAATATTGAATACCTCTTTGGCGCCGGATTTGGTCTGGTAAGCGTACCGGTGGGCTAAGAATAAAATTATCACGTTGTCAGATGCGATCTGTTCGCCCGTTAATTGGTCAATAAGGGGTTCAAATTCTTCTTCTTGACGCTTTCCCTCTATCGTGTCCTGAAATCTCAGATACCGGCTGGTGGACGGATCGAAGTCCCATCGATTGTACGCGCTGTACGATGTGCGAACATATATACTTTTTGCAGGAATACCATCCTGCGGTGGGGTTCCAACAAATTGATTAAATGCTAATTCCTGCTTTTCACTTGAAATCTCTTCATCAGAAAAATATTCTGTTAGCTTTTTGGTATCAAGAACAAGATGGTTGTAACCGTCAGGATCGATGCGGCAAAGAGGAGGGCAGGATCCATATTTTTCCACGACCAGGCGGTCTGAAAATGCGCTTTGCTTAAGGCGATCATAAATACGCCAATCTGCCAGTCCGAAAACAAAAAACGCTTTATACATTTTGATGATATTCAAATCGAATAGACGAGCTGATCTTATCGGTCCTACCTGATCGGCATCGTTTCCATAAAATACTGCGGTTAACCGTGTCACACCGTTATTCTGATAATAATCAAACACAATATCCGCTTTGGAAATTCCCCATGGAGGTCTCTGGCCGCGTGGAAAAAGCTGCACTTTTACTGCAATTGGCCTGCGGTTGAGCGTTTCAGGATTCTCGACCTCCAAACCTGTGAGCGGGTTAATACTTTCGTTGATTTTTGTTGAAGTAGTACTTGGGACAGGTGAGGTTAGGTTAGGAATTGGCGTCTTTGTAACAACAGGAAGTTGGGTTCTTGTTGGTTTGAATGCAGCGGTTGATGTACTGGATGGCGATGGACTTTGGATGGATTGGGTGATCGAGGCGGGTCCGGCAGGAATCGAATTTCCAGAAACACATGAATTTGTAAAGATCAACAAACAGAGGAGCAGCAGCGCTAATGTCTTTTTGGGAGATTTACGCATACTGTTTGAATATATTTGCGATTGTTCATTAATGAGTTATTTCCAACTTACGAGGGATTTAAAACCTGAAATTTATTGGTTAAATGGTAATAAAGAACGTGAAAGATTAGCCTCACAGGAAATTTCTTTTTTACAGCAAGTACTACCCGTTTTACGGAATCGAAAATTGATAATTTATCGTGCCATCTCCAGGAATATCAATCTTTGAGGTTTCCCCGATCACCTCAAACCAGGTATTGCCGGGTTTAAAGGAGAAAGGCGATCCATCCGGAAATGTCAGAAACACTACTGAGTCGTTCTCAGGTCGATGCCATACAACATCAAATACCAGGCCGTCTCGAAAGGCGGTAGCCTGGCCACTGCCTGACAGTGTGATCACGACAATTTCCGATTTACCAGGTTTTGAACCTGGAGTGAATTTGTGTGGGGCTGTAAGTATGACAACATTATCAGCCGCAATTTGTTCCCCAGTAAGCGGGTCAATAAGCGCTTCGTAACCCTGTGTGGGAATGTCCGGGCTTTCGTGTGTATCCTGAAACCTGAGATACCGACCGGTTCCAACATCATATTCCCAGCTGTTGTAAGAACTGATAGAAAAACGGATAATAACCTTGTTTAAAGGTTCACCGTTTGCAGGTGTGATAGTGTTGAAAGTCATCCCATCCAGATTCTGGCGTCCATTCGAAATGCCTTGTTGGGAAGCATATTCCGAGAGGTCCTCGGTATTGGTCATGAGGTAATTTAACCCATTTGGGTCCACCCGGCACATTGGAGGGCATTGGCTGTATCCTTCAAAAATTAATCGATCTGCATATGGAGCGTTTAAAAGTTGCGTAAGAATGCGCCTGTCTGCACCGCCGAAAGCGAAGATCGATTTGTACATGTCTACGAGTTGCCCATCAAATAGACGTGCAGAGCGAATTGGACCCACTTGAAGCGCGTCGTTACCCAGAAAGATGGCATGGAAACGGGTTAATCCATTGTTCTGGTAGAAATCGTAAATGATATCAGCCAGCGTTACACCCCAGGGTGGTCGTTGTCCCCGCGGAAAAATTTGCACTTTTACAGCCAGTGGACTTCTTTCCAAGAGCTGGGGGTTATCTACTCGTTTTCCTGTCAAGGGATTTACATCAATTGGGAAACCCGTTGGACCAAATGATGACTCGCTTATCGTTTCAGTTGGCAGAGGAGTATTGGTTGGCGTAGGAGTATCTGTGGGAATTGAGGTAAAAGTCGGAATAAGTTTTATTTGTTCCGGTGTCCGGGTTGGTTGCTGCGTTTCCTGTTCAGGAATATTACATGCGCTGAGCAGTACCAGGAGTATCACCGAGAATAGTAACGGTAGTTTTTTCATGAAGAACAGCCTAAAATGATTGACTTTTATGCAATGCAAGCGTCAATCATACCTCACTTGCCTAACTTTGCCAAATTACGAGCAATCTTCAATAAACTTCATATAGAGTAAGTGTGTTTGATGAATTGTATTAATTATGGAACTGGAGGATTGGTTGTACTTGCGTTTTTTTTGAAAGAACCTATAATTTAAATCCATGCAGAGTGTAAAAGAAATCGTTGTATCTAATGCGATCCCGATAAAAGGGCTGCTGTTTTTAACAGTTGGCTTATTGGTGCTTGGTTGGCTGCTCAATACTCCTGCAGGATTATTGGGGAAGGCGGATGCGATTGGATATGCTGTTTGCCACCGGATTGATATTCGATCCTTTCACATTGGTCATCGCCCACTGCCATTGTGTGCTCGCTGCTCAGGGATGTACCTGGGTGCAGTACTTGGA